>Ga0209404_10000242_pt1 | contig 44895 bp, 58 predicted proteins | sample TroAtlMetagenome_2_FD_187447 | JGI IMG/M metagenome (GOLD analysis project Ga0209404, IMG submission 187447) | Marine eukaryotic phytoplankton communities from Atlantic Ocean - Tropical Atlantic ANT8 Metagenome (SPAdes) (version 2) | ecosystem: Environmental > Aquatic > Marine > Oceanic...
TAGGTTCGTCTGAGCGCCCATGGCGCATTACATAAGCTATTTCTGTATTGGCATTGATGGCCACGACAAAAAACTTCTGAGGTTCGGTTGGGCTTTCTTGAGCTATAACTTTTGTGATGGATTGAGTTTCCAGCTGTCTAACAAACTCACCTTCTTTTATTCTATAGAACGCGTTGGCCATAATTTACATCTTGCTTTATTGTTATCGACATTATGACGTAATGTTGGTTTGTATAAAAGAGTGGCCAGAAGTATTTAAGACAAACCACCCGCTACTTTCGCTTTTGTTGGTGCATTTATGATTTGTTAGCTCACTTATCTCCTATGATTTTACTTTGCTTACTACCTTGGGTTTCCTGTGTGGTTTTCTCCAGGTGTGTAAAGGAGGTTTGCTATCCTTCTTGTTCAAACTATCCCTATATAGCTCACCACTCAACTTGTTTTGCTTTTTAGTATCGGGGCTTGAAAAGTCAATATCGATATTTAATGCATTTAGAACCATCATGACTGTTCCAAAGGAAATACTGGAAGGAGAGTTCTCAAGTTTTGATATAAACCGCTGGTCTTTACCTATTTTTTGAGCGAGCTCTGCTTGTGACAGCTTATATGCTTTACGAATAGACGTGATGTAGGAGCCTACATCATTGGGAGTCCTAACTTTCATAAATAGGGAAATATTCCATATAAGGTATATCTGTAAATATACGTAATAGCGAATAATTAACGATAAACGTCACTTCCTGTAGTAAGAGACGGCCAAGGTTCAGAGAAATCACGAATATTTCAGTTAAATTAGAAACAATTATAGGAATTAGTTAGTTTTAATTCGGGTTGTCGACTTAGTTTCTGATACCGCAACGAAAACTGTCTTGCTGTGGTCATCAAAATGAGAAGCGGGAATACCATTATCAATGGCGAAGTTAACTAACCCTCGGTCCCCAGACCATGCATCTTGGTTTGCCCATGTGTCAATTGTAAAGTCTGTTTGATCATAACGATAAACGATATGCATAGAAATTTGGTCAATCTGTGGGATTTTGAAATACCACAGGGCCGCCCCCTCAATTGTTTGTTGTTCATCTGAACATACAATATAGCGCTGACTGAGCATCGAGTAGCATAAATGGGAAATACCAATACCTCGATAGTCTTCGTCAACAAGTGCGCTAACAATCTGGGCAACCTGCCTTTGAGGTTTAAAGGCCTGTGCAAGAGGGTGGTGTGCTGGAAGTATATTGTAGTTGAAGTTGGCGATTGCGTTACCGCCTCGTTCGATAACGACCATGCCTTTACCTTCAGCAAATTCAAAGGTAATAGCTTGAGCTTTGTTATCTTGTTCCAAGCCGGGGATCACAATTTCCTTCGTCGACCATGACAAAGGCTCAGTCTCTATAACGTCAGTTGCCGTTATAATATTTTTATCGTGATTTCCTAATAAGAGTGGCACAGTAATCCGTTACAAATTGTTAGGAATGGTTAGCAGCTAGCTGATGTACCAACATTCTGAGTAATATTGTTAGCAAAATCACAGAGCGGTAGTTTCTCATCACTGTGATTCACAACAGAAACTAGACCTGTTTCTTTGTTTCGTTGCACTTCTGCATCTACAGGGATGGATGGATTTGATTGTAATACGCGTTCGAAATTATCGCGGACAATAAAAAAACACTCGGCTACGCCACTACGCTTTTGTCCAAGCACAACATGTCTGTCCCCAAGTTTAGAAATAACTTGAAGCTTTTGACGAACTCTAAATTTTGAGATGGTCTTCACAGTTGTTGTCCTTGCCAGATGTTGTTCTGAACAATAAAGTATAAATTGGATAAAAAACACCCAACTATAAAGATAACATTGAATTGCAAAGGTAACTGCTCTGACCAGTTAGAAAATGCAGCTTATAGGCAAGAATTTGCGATGAATGACATTTAAGAGGCCGATATAGTGTCACTCTGGATGGTTAATGTTAGGCGGTATTACGTAATATAGCAAGGAAGAATGGGAGTCTAACTTAGGAATAGGGCTGTTGAAATCAAAAAGCCCCTATTTAAAGGGGCTAGATGACTTACTATTAACGATTGGTTGATTGGATCTCATTTCTAATCGCGATAAGCAGTTCTTCAGCCTGGATGTTTTGGCCAGCTATAATACCCACCAACGTTAACAAATCATCATTGGGCTCGCTACTGCGTACCGAATCGATTACTGCTCTAGCGGCCGCTGGTGGAATTAGCTTGCGCGCTTCTTTAAGCTGGTTTACCGATTGGTTAACTTGATTAAGTTGCTTTGACATATCCTACCCCTTGAATGATTTTCTGAATGCGAACAAGATTACAGCCAGGTTCGAGAGGAAAAACACGATTGTATTGAACCATCTGGCGTCTATACCCAAAGTTGTTTGTGTGGCCTTTGCCTTTTCAAGGCTATTCCTTGTCTTCATGAGCATGTCTTCTAAATGCTCTGGTGTACACCCAATCTGGCACATTAATACTTTGCCTTGGTTAAGGTCTGATAATCTCTCGATTCTAATATCCCCATCCACTGGAAGGCTGTTTTGGATTGCTAAAATTCGTTCTTCTTTATATTCAAGTTTCTCTATAACCGTGTTTATAGAGTTGGGAACAAACGTGATAGAGAGTACGAATACAGCAATGCTAAATAACTCAGTAACAACAAGCGCTACCGGCTCAGAAACTTTGTCTACAGCTATAAAGTCAGTAATAAACACCAACGCCAGCAGAACGCTAAAAATACATACCGCCTCAACGGTAAAGTTAAGCCAGGCAGCATCGATGCCAGATGCCACAGCGATAACTAAAAAAACTAAAAGATTTGTGCAAAATGCAGATTTAGACATTTGAAATTTACCTATGTAAGTGAGTTTTCTGCATAGTTTATTAAGTAAATAAAATTGCAAATTTGAGGGAAAGGAGTGAGTCACAGCGAAAAGCCCCCACTGGCTATCGCCAGCTTTGCGCTTTTCTTCCTTCGTCAGAAAAATTCTTGAGAACGTGTTTTTAGTTGGTAAGGAGGCCACCCGCGAAGTTAATAAATCAGCAAGGTATCTCTGGTAAAAAGCGGTAGAACATCACCGTTCCTTTAAAATTGTGACTTATTCCATCTATGCAACATTACTCCAAGTTAAAGAACAACAAACTTGGAGACAGGCATGAACTTTTCTCAACTTGAAGATGGTGCTGCAATCAATGTATCCCCCTCAGTGCTGGTGGATTTTAAATTCGGTAACAAGCGTAGAAACCGTCCATCAAAGGACTATGACCAAATCAAGGCAAGCATAGAAGCGCAAGGTATTCTACAAAACTTGGTAACACGCCCCCACCCTGAGGATGATACCAAGCTTGAGTTATTGGCTGGATATGGTCGTAAAGACATTGCGATTGATTTGGCACTGGTTGAAGTACCTGTAAAAGTCTTAATGGTTGACGATAGAGAAGCCTATCTAATCCACATGGCTGAAAACATTCACCGTACTGACTTGTCAACGGTTGACCTTGCTATGGCGGCACAAGAGTACAACACCATGTTTGCTGGTGATAGAGAGGCTGTGGCTAAGGAAATCAACAAGCCGTTGAAGCAAGTTAATGAACTGCTTGAGTTGATGAAATGTTCGGAAAAGGTATTGAAAGCGGTTGAAGACGGGAATAACAAGTTTTCGTTTGCACACGCACTTGCGCTTGCTCCTTTCTCCCACAAAGCACAAGAAAAGCTACTTGATATAGTTCTAACTCAGGGTTGGACAGTAAAAGAGCTTAAATTGCAGTTAGGCTCTAAACAAACTCCCATCAAAAGCGCTAAGTTCGATACCGCTGAATGTAACGCTTGCCCTCATAACACCTATCATCAAATGGGCTTATTGGATGATGTATCTACCGAAGCAAAGTGTTCGAAAATAAGTTGTTTTCGTGAAAAAACTCAAGAGTGGGTAAATGGGCTAAAAGCGACTGCCGAAGAACGCTTTGGCAAAGTACTTTTCTTGTCTGAGTCGGCACAAAAGGACAGAAACACCGTTACCGTAGAGCAGGTGGGCGAGGAACAGTTTACTAATGGCTGTAGTTCATGTGAAAAGCGCGTTGTCATTATGTCTGACGCTGCTGGCTCTGAGGGTGAAATTTCAGAGAGCCAATGCATCGACAAAATTTGTTTTGGCAAGTGTTCTGCCACGATAGGCAAAGCAACAGAAGAAGCTATGTCTGATCCAACAGTTGTAGCTATTGCCAAAAAAGACCCTGAGAAAGCCAAGAAACTCGCTAAGTCCAAGGCGGTTAAAACCAGTAAGGGGCAAGAAGTTGGTTCTATGTCTAATGTCGCAGAAGACGCTCACAAAGAGCTACTTAGACAAGCTGCCGCTGGGTTTTTTGCTAATGATAAAATGCTGTCAGGGGCAATGATGCTCGCAGCAACGGCGCAAGCTACAGGGTTCAAAGGCAACGCCAAACACAAGTTGAAAAGTGGATTTGACGATTTAATTTTAGATGCCTATCTAAATATGGATATGCCAACCATGCAAGGGCTTATGCTTGAAGCGATATCACATGGCCTTAAAAACTCAGAGCGTATGAATCACTCTAGTTCGGTTTCTTTGTTGCTTAATTTGTTGAAAGCGAAAGGTGCTGAAACTGCTAAAAGAGTCGCGGTGGATGCATGGAAACCTACAGAGCAAACACTTAAGCACTACACCACACCACAGCTTATTCAACTGGCTAAAGATGCCAAGCTAGATGAAGCCATGAATGCCAAAGAAAAAGGGTCGTTTGCTAAGTTAACCAAGGGCAAAAAAGCCGACCTTGCACAAGGCATCATTGAAGCTGATCACGATTACTCCGAATTTGCACCTTCTTGGTATTTGGCACACGTTAAACCTAAGTAATCCATTACTGAAACCAATTCTAAAGGGGAGGGTGTACCTCCCCACAACGCAGGAAATCTCATTATGTTTACTGAACTGTATCAGCTTATTCAAAAAGCCAATTTAAAAAATATTAGCCTGACGCTTCAAGACGAGGGGAATGGAAAAATGGCTGTCACCGTAATGACCCAAAATAATGTTGGTGATGCAGCAGACCCCAAATTACGCCAAGCTCTTACGCAGCCTTTAAAAGTGGCAGCAAGCCCAATGCTATTGGATGAAGAATTTATTAAGCACCTAAACAGCTTTTCTGAAAGCTACGTAGAGGCAACTGTGACAGCCAATACAGGGAATGTGACTGAGACTATGTCTAATGCTACGCCTAAACAAGCCGACCCTGTTGCCGCTGCGACTACTCAACCGTCTGAGCAGGATATTGAACAACCCGAACAAGCTACAAACCTTAACGATATTGATTTGGAGGACTAATCATGAGTGCATCTTTACTACAATCTACCCCTTTGAAACGAGTGTTCAAACTCGGTGCTCTGGAAGTTGAGTGCAATTCTCCTAATGCTACGTTTGAGGAAAGTATCAAAGCCATTCGTAAAAACTATCCGTTCTTTCGTTTTGGCAAAATCTATGAAGATGATGGTTTGGTAGATGGTGAACGTATGGTTTACACACTTCCTAAGCTCCCTGCCGACTCTAATGGATAACGGTACTGATAAGGTAGCCACGGCCTTTAAGTCGTGGCGCTCACAGTTCGCCAGTATGGAAGATGAATACAAGGCTGAACGGAAAAAGGCAAAAGTGGTAGGGAAAAAACAATGTTCGCTGAATTATTACCAACTAAAACAGATCCCAAAGAAGAAACACAAGCAGAAATCCGCATTCCAACCCTGCCTGATGTAAGACCGTTTGGTTGTGAGTTGGCAGGGCAAGAAATAACATTCGATGCACACGCCAGTCGTGTGCTAACCCCATTTTCTATCGAATCAGACTTCCTTTACAACATAGAAAGTATTGAAAATTATCTCACGCCTTACTTTGAGCAAACGGGGGTATCGCAAGACTTCATCGAAGACTGCTTGGGAGATCTCGTTCCTGATTTGGACATAGAGGAATTAGACTGCTTACTTCCAAGCATTGCTAAAGCAACACTTGAAGAAATGACAGCACAGGTAAACAGTCTAATTAACTTTCTTCCAGAGGCTTACGAGGCTAGGTTCGGACAGCCTCTGGAAAGTGAACACAATAAAATATGTATCGCTTTGCATCATAGCGAAAACACCTTATGCGTAACTTCTACTGACCTGCTACACGTTTTCTGCATGTATGCTCACAAGGTGTCAGGACGAGAGCGTCAGTATCTTGCGCGTGTTGCTTCACAGATTGCCTGTAGAACCATGATTACCCCCTTACCTTATGCTATGGGCTGTAACAACTTCTTAGAAGAATACTTGCCAGCGAAAGGCATTGATGTGCCCGCCCTTACAGCCTACGTAACTTGTGATTCATTTGAAATGGATGGGCTGTCAGATTGGTTCGAATCAATTAAAACGATTTTGGGAAAAGATGGGCTTAATGGGTTGTGTGAATACTATACAGAAATGCACATGGACGGCTTTGATTTAACAATCTTTGACAACAAAGATGAAGTAGAGGAATCAGAGGAAGCGGATTATTTCAGAGGATGGGCTAAGGAAGCGTTGAGCAGTCAACTGTTATCCCTTGGTCGTGAGTATGACTGGGGGGAAATCGATAAAGACTTTCTTCAAGAATTGCAGGACTTTAAAACTAATGCACAGTGTAAACATCCAGAAGTGATAGACATGTTGTTGTTCATTTCTGAAATGTTAGTCAACCACCTGCCTAACTACGAGCATTATGAGTTCACAGCTATGGACGATGTGGAGGAGTTAGGAAACAACGTACTTTATTGCCTAGACGATATTAGTCGCTGTTATGTAACTGATAATGCAGTTCAAGAGCATAACCGCTACCTAAACGACACTGGCGAAGATTGTTTCTTAAAAGTTGAGGTAGATAACCCTGAGTGGCTGAAAGCGATGAAAGGGCATCTGACAGGGTATTGGTTGATGGAATGCTTAGAAGTATTTATGGAGAATTACGAATGTTAACTGCCGTTGCAAGCCACGTAAAGTTAGAAAAAGAGCGCTCTCAGCCAAAGCCAGAACTGGCAATTGTGCTGTATGGTAGAGGTCAGTCAGTTAGTGAATATGCGACTATTCACAACGTTTCTAACAATCGATTAGGTCTAGGGCGTTTAACTGATATAAGAAATGTGCGCAGCACTATTACCAAACGTGCAAACAAAGTTAGCAAGGCGGCAGAGCAAGAATCCGTTAAGTCACTACAAATGATTCCAGGCAATGTACTTATCAACCATTCAAAGCTGGTGGTGTGGCATACACCTGCAAAGCGCCAAAGCATGTGGTTTAGCAAGTCAGGGGAAAAAGCGTTTAACGTGAAATGGCCGAGTCTGGTTTGGGCTGTTTCTTCTAAAGGTTTGTATGTATTTGCCAAAGCTACAGATGCCCGTCCAAACGAAGCAACACGCCTTTACCACGCACCACTTATGAACATCAATACAAGTGGGTTCTTATGTCAGGGGGGAGCGCAGTTACCAGATGAAAGAAGTCTGGACACCCTTTCTCAAATTGAATCGACTTTGACCGACTCTTATTTTACCCACCTGAACGTGAATTTTAATAACGACAAGCGTCAGCATTACAGTGACGATAAGAATCACATGGCATTTTGGCGCGAAAAAGAGAAAAGCGGCTCTAGCGTAAGGGCAAAGGAAATGAAATTTGCCATGCCAATGGCTCAATTCATCGAAACACTGACAAGGGGGCTTTAGTATGTCATTTGTTGCACCATCACACTTTTTTACACAGAGAATCTCAATTGACGTAATAGGCGCTGGTGGCACAGGGAGTTACTTACTTAGCTACCTTGCCCAAATCCATTACTTACTTCGCATGGTAGGAGGTAATGACAACCCGTTTGATGTAACTGTATGGGATAGAGACACAGTAAGCGAAACGAATGTGGGAAGACAAAATTTCTGGCCGATGGATATTGGACTACCAAAAGCAGAAGTGCTGGTGGAAAGAATTAATAACGGGTTCGGTACGGGGTGGACAGCTAAATGCACTAACTTTTCTCCCTCAAGCTACCTTAAAGGCGATATCGTTATGACTTGCGTTGACTCTGCATCATTTCGATATGAACTAGGTAAAAACGCGGCAGAAGAAAGTCACTATAGAGATAAGCTTTGGATTGACGGTGGCAACGGCCAGCACACTGGACAAATTATCATGGGGCACTTGGGTAACACTAACAAAAGTGACTACTTACCGAACCTTTATGATTTGTATGGCGAAACGTTACTTGAGAGTACCGAACACGCAATGCCCTCATGTTCACACGCTGAATCAATTAGAAGACAAGACTTCGGTGTAAATCACACTACGGCCTTTCAAATGGCGAATCTCGTTTGGCAGATGCTTAGGCATGGGAGTGTGGAGTACCAAGGTGGGTTCTTCAATTTAAAAACGGGGGAGCTTAACCCCATCGAGCCACTGGAAAACGTGTGGGCAGCGTTCGGGTATGAAAAGGATAAGAACAAGGAAAAATAAAAGAGAGGGGTAGCCCCCTCTCTCTAGCCCTTCCGAGGCTGAAGGCTCGCTTTAAGCAGGACTAAAGCGAACTTAGGTTGGAACCTATAGAGAAACACAGGTCACATTGTCAGTATGGGATTAATCACCTGACTTTCAATAAAAAACCTGACTTATTTGAAATCAAAAAAAAGGGGCTATCGCCCCTTTATTCATTCAGCACCTATGCAAGCGCCTAGAATAGAAAGCCCAAGTCGGCTATCGCCTATTGGACAGGATTACGGATTACAAATGACGTAGACCTTAGTAAGCATCTACCGTTTCATTATGTATAAGTTCCAGAATAACTGTTATTAAAATCCCGACTTATTAAAATTTCTTAAAAACGAAGACTTCTAAAAGTGGATTGAGAGTCTTTCCCCAGAAATTGCGATAACCACCAGCCCTGACACATTAGCTCCAGTTAAAGAAAAGGGGCACACAATGCAGTACGCAAAGGTTCAACAGGCAACAGATACTTTCAAAAAGCTTTTCCTAGAAAACTGGGTAATTAGCGTGGGTCTTAGTGGTAAGGACTCTATCTGTGTTGCTCATTGTGCGGTTGAAGGGCTCAAGCAAGCGATGGAAGTTAACCCTTATGTCGGGCCGCTATACATCGTTACTACCAACACTACGATTGAGAACCTAGAGCTTCACGGCCTTATGTTGGACTTACACCAGGCTGCCCGTAAGTACGGTAGAGAGCATGGTCTGCCTATCCGCACAGAAGAGCTAGAGCCCTCTCTGGCTAATCTGCCGATGGTTGAGTATGTAGGTCGAGGTAAGTTGTTACGCACTCCTGTAACCAGCAAGAACGGTCGTGACTGTACAGTGGACTGGAAAATTGAGCCAATGAAACGCTACTTACGGGCGCTAGGCGACCGTCACCAGACCAATAAAATCGCGTCAGCATCTGGTACGCGAGACCTCGAATCCAAGGTTAGAGCAGCGAATATTGCTAAGCGCAATGAGAGTGATGTGGAGCTAGTGAAGACTGACTTGGGGTTCACCTTTGCCCCAATCAAGTCATGGACTCTGACAGATGTATGGGCGCTAAGCGCTGCAATCGACAACGAGGACATTGAGAGCTTTGCTGTAGACCACACCTACGAACTAAAGAAGCACTATGGTGCGGGAAACGGTGGCACCTGTGATCTTTTCTCAGGTGAAAACAAGGACAAGGACAAAAGTTGCGGATCGCGATTCGGATGCTTCCTCTGCGCCATGGTAGAACGTGACGAGAGCCTAGAGGCGCAAATCAGTATCTCGCCAGCAAGGTACGGCTACATGGCGCCGTTCTCAGAACTTAGGACTTTCATGGTGAATACTTTGTTCGACTACGAGCGCTCTCGCGCCCTTGTAGGGCGCGAAGTGAAAGCCGGTGGTTGGGTGCTGGTGGGCTATAACCAGTACAGCTTGGACTACAGACAGGAGCTTTTACGCTATATCCTGACCATCGATGTACAAGAGCAAGAGGCTTTTTACGAGCAATACGGTTACGAAGGTTGCCGGTTCCAGCTCATTGGCTACAAAGAGCTGTTGATGATTCAATATCAGTGGGCAAGAGAAGGCGGAGAAAGTGAAGTGGGAACAGCGCTAAGGATTTGGCATTCGGTGTACACTGATGGAGAACGCTATGCTATACCGAAGACGCAGAAAGCTGAGCCTCAGACGCTACCAGCCACGCGATACTTCAATATCAACGGACTTGTAAAGCAGCATGCATGCACTGGGCTTCATGAGGACAACCGCCACAACATACTTACTAATCAGCTATGGATGCATCCTAAGCTCGACTCAGTGGACTTGGTTCCATTCGAGGAAGAGCAGCGCCATACTATCGACTGTGAGAGCTGCCTGATTGACGACCTAGTCGAACGCTGGTGGCCGGAAGTGCTTGAGGAAGGTCATTTCGGAGAGGGGGTGTGCCCTACGGTTATCATCAAGCTTTTGCTTGAAGCAAAAATTCTAAAGCTGAAGCGTGGAAGCATTCCAGGCTTGCACAAAGAGGTTCAGCGTGCGCAGGTCTACAACGCGCTCAAAATGACCTATGGCGTACCGTATGACACGATGGTGCTAGGAGCGTCATTGAGCGAGGCGGAGTATAAGGCGGCCTTAGCGGAGCAGGAGCAAGCGGAAGCGGTCTTAGCCGGGCAAGGGTTCCTAGACCTAACTGTCGCAAAGCAGGTGGACGTATCAATGTCCGAGTTACTGGCGCTGTGGTAGCGCCAGATTTGCACTCGCACCTATTCGCTATCGCTAATTGGTGCTTGTGGAATTACTCAACGTCTGATGTAAACGGTAAGGGCAAGTTATTCAGTATGTTTTCTTTTGAGGTAGAAAAAACTTTAACTATGCCACTCTCACCTTTCACCTTTAGATAACTAGTTGTATTGCTAGTTGCTTTGAGCCCATTTAAAAAGACTCTAACTAACCACTTGGTATTTCTACTATCAATCTCAAACTCGGCAGCTTTATCGCCGCCAGATAACGCCGCGCCGTTGTAACCTACTTCAATATGATGAAACTCTTTCATTAAAACCCTCGAAAATAATTATAAATACGGTTATCACATATTTTGGAAAACGAAACGATATTTAACCCGAGTTATTCCAATTTCTAACCATGATTAGGAATTGTATGTGAGTAGAAAAATTCAACTATTAGATAATGAGATTTAAAGATGGATTTAGAGGGCTTACCTTAGCATTTCTTCTAAAGGTGCAAATTCTCTCTCTTATGTGACGTTTGTCCAATATGGATAACAATTAGGAGGGGTGTTTGAAAACACTGAAACTTGCTGTCCTTACTTGGTTAAAAGACGTCCTCAAAGATTTAGGTCTTGGGTTGTTTGCACTTGGTTTGGGTGGCTCTATATTGGTCATAGACCAAAATGTTGGCTTGCTGCAACTGTCTGTTATACTATCATTTGTAGGTTTGTTTATGCTTGCTGGCTCGTTCTTACTAGTCGTGGCATTTAGGCTTTAAGGTGGTGGTATTAATGGATATATCAGTAAACCTAGATTATTTCTGGTGGTTGTTGGCTGCTTTGGGCGTGACGGCTGCTGTAATTTTTCCGCTGATTTTTAGTAATAGAAAGGCTCTACAGAAAATAGGGCAACGGTTCCTAGAAGATTAACTCAACAAACGGCTCCTAATTTGGAGCCGTTTTTCTTTCTGCAATTCCCTCAAATTTGCATAATTATATAGGTGCGTAACGTTATCTCTGTCATCAATTACAGGGATATAAAAATGGAAATCACCCAAGCATCGACAAACGAACATTTACCATTAGTTTGGAATCTCGATGATGGTTCTGCATCTTATTTCGGGCAAAAGGTTTCAGCTGAACAAATTGCATCGGTAAGAGAAGCTTACCCTCGTATGCCCACCTTGCTTGAAGCGCTTTCAGAAGCAAAATATATGGGACTCATCTAACGATGAGTTTCCTACTAACCCCCGAAAAGTTGCAAAAGCAGAGAGAGCAACAACGTCGTGCCCAAGAGCGCGCCGCCGCAAAACAAAAAGCAAAACTTGCATGCCCTGAGTACCGTATCAAGCAATTGGAAAAACAACGCGAGCGGCAAGAGCGTCAGAGAGCTAAAGCATCCGAAAAAGCTAGAATGCGCCCCCCTGTAGCTAAACCGCTGGTAGCCAAGAAGCCTCTAAGGTCAAAGGGTATGGCTGGTAAGTCTCGCAATAAAACGGAGATGTCTTTACATGACCGTATGGCTGCTTTGGGGTGTATTTGTTGCATCAATAAAGGTCTGATAGAGCCACACACCGGTTCCCCAGTGTCTATTCATCACATACATGGGCGCACTTCGCCAGAAGCTCACCTGTATGTACTCCCGTTGTGCCAATGGCATCACGACACACCCATGGGCTTAGATAATCAGCTGAATGAAAAGTACCAGTTCGTTTTCCCTCTACATGCAAAGGGGGCTGATGGTGGGAAGGTGCGCTGGGAAGAAGTGAATGGTTCGCAAATATCGTTATTGATTGAAGTCCACAAGCTAATAAACGCTACACCAAAAGAAATTCCCTCTGAATTGCAAAACCTGACAACTGGATAACGGTACTCCCTAAGCCAATTAGGGCGATAAAACTTTATAACTAAAGAGTAGTAGGAATAGTTATGCAAAAAAATATAACAAGAGCAGTACTTAAAGAGCGCTTAAATACATTGCCGGGTCTTCTCCAATTAGAGAGGCGCATGGACAGAAATAAAGTAGAAGAGATACATAGAGTCAACAGTGAAATACGCTGTAAGTTTCTATCTGAGGTTTTCGGTGGCCGAACGGTGAACTGCCATATTACGACTGACTTTGTTGTGATGTGCCAAGATATGGACGATGTGGCGCAAGTAAAAGCGCAGCTTAAGAGTATGGGATTTAAAAACGTCCACACATACCACCCGCTTATTCATGCTGGTGGTACAGAGTCACGCAGAGACCCTGAAAACCCTTATGCTGTTAATGTTTCATCGGTAGATGATCTAATCATTGGGAAAACCGCAGAGAAGCATATGCAGATTTTAAAAAATGCGTTACAGCCTCTAATAGATGATGTGTGCTTTATCTATGCTTATGGAGGACAAATAAGCGTTCGTTTTGGTGAACTAGCTTCTGCGCAGGCATTAGATAAGTTTTTAAAGGAAGTCTTCAGTCGTGCTGATGAAGAAAAAGCATTTAGCGGTTCGTCACTAATTAGGCCGCACTCACTGGACACCTGGACGGTAGATTACCAGTTAAAACCATAAGCATTCATTCATAAAAACGCTGAGCTTTTAAATTGGAATAAAGACTCAGCAACCGCTCCGCTCTTTCCCCCAAAATACACATTCTCTCCTCCTGTTGCACATTAATCACATACCGGAACAGGAGTGACACAACCATGAAATGCACAGAGAACTTTGACCTATTCGACCTAACTGGCGCAGACAAGCTAGCGGCAGATTCAGTAGAGGCGAGAGACGCACTTATTCGCGAATATGCAAACAACGACGATATCAAATGCCACTTCTACCTATCTGATTCGGCTGGAAAAGATAGCCAGTTCGCAAAGCTAAAAGTTTTGGAGCTTGTTCCACATCACAAAATAACTGTAGTACATGCGAACCTAACTAGTGAAGTAGAGCATGATGGAGTTATTGAGCACATAGAGAAGTTCACACCACCAGCAATACCAGTAGAGGTAGTTCAAAATCCTTACAGAAACCTTATTGATGGAATTTTGCTTCGTGGAAAATTCATGGGCGGAATCGCACGCTTTTGCACCTCAGATTACAAGGTTCAGCAAATCGATAAGTTTATCAGAAAGGACATGAAAGCACGCGGTATCAAAGTAGCGTTCAATGTAACCGGCATTCGAGCTGCTGAAAGCAAAATGAGAAGCATGAAAAACCCTCTGTTCATCAACAAGCGCTTAACTACTAAATCGAGAACAGTGTTCGACTGGATGCCTATCTTTGATGCCTCAGAGGATGCTACCTACGATGCAATATATGCAAGCGGTCAACATCCGCATCCCGCCTATGGAGAGCGTGGTGAAAAATATAGCCGCCTATCATGCGCATTTTGCTACATGGCCAGTAAAGGTGATCTCAAGGAGGGCGCTAAGCAATACCCTGACAAATACGCATCGTATATCGCCATAGAGCGAGTGTTAGACCACAGCATGTTCTTCAAAAAAGTGAATGGAGCAGCTGTTAAGGTATCACTAGAGGAACGCGCCGGGGTGCAGGTGGACGAACTACTGGTCGAGCAATATGTAAAGGCGCACACTGCTAGACAAAAGCGTCTACTGGAGGCGAAGAGGGAGGCTGACTTGGCAAAAGAAATCGCGAAGAAAGAGAGGGAGGCTGCGAAAAATAAAGTGGACAAAAACCAACTGGTCATGGCTATCTAAGCCGTGACTTTCCCCACCCGCCACCACGCCCTATCGGGTGTGGTGGCGTTAGCTAAGTTAATCGTTCACTTGCACCGTAGCAACCACACAAGATTTAATGGAATTTGCATTCTTAGTGAGAGGGGAGAGGTCTAAAGACGCGTAAAGATTTGATAAGTAAACAACCTGCTTTGAAAGATTTAGAACATCTTGTGTAGCAGTTTGTGTTAGCTGAAGGTCATTCATATCAAAGAACCCTTCTGGGGCGCCTTTGTCTACACCCTGTAAGCTTTGCTGTTCTGGAACACTCTCAACAGGGGGTGATGATTGGCCTTGTTTGAGCGTTGCTATGACTGTATCTATGTCGACAGTTTCTGTGATAAACCGCCGTGTAACCTCCAAATCAATTTGTTGTAATTTATCTATGATTAGGAACGGAAGATCCTTCACTTGCCGTATTGTGGCCTGAATGCTTTCTAGGCTACTCTTTCCGAATTGATAAATTTCATCAAAGGACGAGAAACCGCCTAAATTAACTTTGGCTAAGTCGCTATCAAACTCTTCCTTATCTTTACCTTGAAGCCTTGCGTAAGCCATATCGAAATGCCCTATGGCAGCCTTTAGCTTGGATAGCTCATCGTTGAGATCGCTTTGAAGTGCAAAGATTGAGAAAGATTTATCATCTAACTTTTTAACTTCAGGTATTAGTCTAGCAGCGTGCTTTTCCACACATTGTGCAGCTGATGCAGCTTCTAAATATAGCTTTGCTTTACCCAAAGGGCCTGTATAAGCCTTTTGAGCACCAACATACCCACCAAACAGCGATGCAGTGGTCAACACGTCGGCATGTGCCGAAGACGCCACGCCGATGATACCAACTGCCGCTGCATGCAATAAGTACTGGTCCGCTTTAACAAGTTCCTTGTAATCCTCGCGACTTCTATCCGCATACTCACCAGCAACCTCGGAGGCTAAATCTGACGCATCTTGTAATGTTATATCGGGTTTGTACTCTATGGACGTTTTTAGCTCTAGAGGCTGCATAGAGCTGCAGCCCATAAGAACTAGGGCTGTAATGCAATAAATACATTTTTTCATTCCAAACTTCCTTGTCTTTTATGGTTGCTTATAAATTATACACCCGCGCCCCTTGTTGTCTAGTTTTTGTACAGTGTTTTTGTGAGGATTAATCAGCATTCCACTGCATTTGCTCTTGGAAAACTTTTCGTCACGTTAATTCAAAATACCAACTAACTTAGGGTGAATTATCAATGGTGTCATTTGAGCAACGATTAAAAAAAATAAAAACGACTGAAGATGCAGAAGAGCAGGTAAGACTTTCTAAAGGTTACGTAACTAGGCTACGGAATGAAGCCAAAAAATGCGAAACATTAGATGGCAAGCTAGCGATGAATGAAAAAGTAAAGCAGGCAGAATCTGTTCTAAGAAAAATGAGAAGAAGCATCTTTGATATTGAGGATGCAATCAATAATGGTTTAGCGGCAACTAGTATTCTTAATTAGCCAAACATTCTTGCTGGTGGTTGATTAGTCGCCCAGGGCTAATTAACCATTTTAAAAGCATTGTTAAACATGGCTTTTTAAGCCAAGGTTTCAATGAGTTGGTGCAAGCCACCCGCAGAATTCCCTCAAATTTGTCCGCACTAAAATAAGGCCTACGTTGCTCATTGTCAGATAACACCAATAGGAACATCTCAATGAGTTTATTATCAATTACAAACCAAAGCCCCTTTCAAGGAATAGCTGTCATAGCCAAGTGGGCGTCTAAAAACATTATTGATTGGTTAATGGTCGAAGCGGAACATGTCTCTGAAGAGCGTATTTATTCTAACCTCAGTAAAACTCTGTGCTGTGCACAAGGCTTTGATTTAGCATCTGCTCCCTCATTAGCAGTATTGAAAGTCAGTTCTGATGCATCTCTCGATGTAATTTACAGTGAAACACGCGCCTTGCTGGAAGCTGTATCACATATTGACGGATTTAAGGGCTCACTAGCCTATAACACGCTACATACTATTTTATGTAATGCGGTTGCCGTTCGCCATGATGGACAGGCATTTGATTTATTTGTTGGTCGAGCCGTCACAACTTCGCTTAAACAATTTCACCTTGAAGACCTTTTCCTAATCAATTACGAAGCAAACTTTCGTACCGTGGTTGCTGGATGGTGCACAGTGAAAAAAGCATGGGGTTTTTCTACCATATCTCGTGACACTATCACCGCAGACAGAACTCGGTTCTCTCTCTCGCGCGGCCAGGTTAATAGCCTAACCACCCGCACGTATGGCTCACTGCTAAAGAAGGTGGTTTAAAGTATGGATATAAATGAAGCTCAACGTGTCACCGGGGCCAACAATCATCAGCTTGCGTTGGCAAGCTATTTAAAGGTGGACGATTGTGATCTGATAGAGCCTAACGGGGTTCATGGTAGAAACGGTAACCAAGTTCATTGTTTCCGACATAAAGGAACTATTTATTCGGTAGCGCACGATAGCGTACCCCTCCAGGAAGATGTCCTCATAAGTTTTGAGCGTGACTCATGGCGTATTCGTAAGGTAAACCCTAAAGCTCCCTATGTTCGGTTTACTGATAAGGCGGTTTTAAATCAATTGGCTACAATATGCCCGATAGACCACCAGCTCCTTAAGATAAATCAGCAGTGCCACAGGGTGTTAATGGCACATAAAAGCGGTTTGCAGGTGGTCTTTGCCTATACTGCCCACATCCCCGATGATATCGAAACCTATTACTTTAAAGGCGCAACGGTCGAAGGGCTTCAAGATATGGCTCGAATATTCGATTTGGACCTTACCACCAGCCAATAACTAGAATAGTTTCAGTTCAGTTTCCCTCAAAGTCGCAAGGATATGTGAGTGACCTACGTTACAAGCATATCCTTAGTCAACCTAACAGGTACAAACATGTTTACTGAATCACTAGAGCTTAATTTCGAAGAAAACGTTCCATTTGATACAACAGAAGAGATTATTGGCTTTAAAGGTCGTCGCTACGAGCTTGGGGATAGCATTCGTGGTTATCGTGATTTGAGTAGCAAGAATAGTGAATTGTTCTCAATCCAAGCAAAGGGCGGAAAGTTATCTGGCAAAGTTTTAGATCACTCTGTCAGCGTTAGAATCGATAATGCAGTATTCAATGTGCGTGCTGGTGGTCAAGCAAGAGCGAGAAAGGAAAAAAGACGTAATGTACACGCTTTTGTGGAGGGTACCTTAAGTAAAGTGCTTAAGGGAGAAAAAGCGTCGCTTTCAAGTGAATGGGTAGAAGTAACATACAACCCATTTCACACTGACACTTTCATCGAAAAGACAACCGGCAGAGCTGTAGTTTCTGCAGACATAGCGATACTTCAAACAGGCAGTGTTTTTTGCCGCGGTCTCATTTACCAAAGTGCTACATAAGGCGCCATCAATCATGTACAGGGCTACTTCATTTACATGGACACCCGACGATTACACCATAGTTAATCAAGTCACGTTCAAATTCCGTTGGGTAGCCATTATTTATCTCACCAAGGAGTTACTTCTTGGTGCACCAAAAGTCGATTTAAAGAGAGTAAATTAGTGAATATCAACTTAAACGGGCGAGTTTTTCGTCCTATTAATAGCGCGTTGCTAACGCAATGCGATGGCACATATGAAAAACAGTTAGATGGAGTATTACTTAGAAACGAGTCAGACAAAGTTATCGCGTTTTTGGTTAATGGTCATCGACACAGAGAATCCCCTTTTTTAGTTACTGCGCGTTACCAGGAGGCAACGAAGCGAGTTCACTATCAACTTGCGCTGAGCAGTATCGATGACAAATTTTTTAATACGGTACTTGAGGGAGAGTTTTACCCTCATCGGCCCCTCAAAAACAAGCTTGATGAAGACGCCATTCAAGCTGTGAAACAGCTATACGGGAAGGTTTTTAGCGGCATTGGAAAATAATTGAATTATTTTCGGTCGTTTTCTTGAAATTACACTACCATACCTACGTTCATAAAGCCGAAAAGGAGGTACAAAATGAACGCATCGATTGATACACAGAGCAGGGACGGCGAAGACAGATTAGCGAGAGTTCTGCTTGGGTTTGGGGTTGCCGTAACTGTACTCACTGGGATGGCTGGGTTAGGACCTGAGTCGTTAAAAGCCGCAGGTGTAATGGGATGGTTTCCCTTTTTATTAATGTCTCTTTATTTACTCGGCAGGAAATCACGACACAAATCACGTGAGCGTCAGCCTTTCCGGTTTTCGCTCTTATACACGATGTTTGCGCCAATAGGAGCGCTCATCCTTGGGTATTTTATGCTGACAGGTGGGCTAAACTTCAATGAAGTAGCAACCTTCATGGTCAAGTATGTATTGTTTATCGCAGGAACGATGACAATCTTATGGGGATTTCTTTACTTCTTTGATAGTTGAATCCTTTCATTCTTGAGGTAAATGATACATTCCTTTACCTCAAGAATTTACAACCGATTTATTTCCCCTACGTTAGCTCCTGTAAATAATCAAAGGAGCTAACATGTCTTACTACACTGAATTTGAACGCCTTATTATTACCAGTTCGCTGGTGGGGTTTAACAGGCAAGCAATAAGTAACGTTGCCAGTGAAGCGCTGGATGCTATTACCCTATCAAACATGGATATCTACATTGCCGCAAGCCATGGTGGTGACAGTCGCATCATCGACTCTGAAACGAAAACGATATCAAGGCAGTGGTCAGTATTAACCATGGGCTATAACGCAGCCCACCTGCTTACTAATATTGCCAATAAAGTGATTAAGTCATGCCTATACGGGAGCTTACGAGTACGCGGCAAGCAAATACTCCCATCTTCATATTTGTCGAAGTTTGAAGTGTTACAAAATCAACCCAAGTTTGTAGAACCTGAAGTATTTGCTCACAGCCTTGAAAGAGCCATTGTGACGAAAGAAGGCCTCGAGCATTTAAGAAAATCGCCTTTCGGCAATACATGCCTTGGCTGGATGGAAGATTATCAATGCTTCCAACCCAATGGTGAGTCAGTAATCATTGGTGAGATCAGTTCGCCGGAGGAGGTCGTCGCTGTATTTGCCGTTTGTCATTATATATCAAGCGAGAACTTATCTTTATTAAACCTAAAGCAATCTGCTGCAGCTTGCTATCTTTCTAATGCAGTAGAAAGTGAACCGCCATCGCATTTAAGATTTGTGGGATAACCTAGCCAGGCTGACCGATTTACCAGACAAATGTTTGGTAAATCGGAAACCGCCTTTCCACCGGCCACTAAACCAATCATCATTCGCACCAAATGCCCCCTGCATTCTTAATAGTTATATTCAAGTGGAGTAATAGATGACAGTTTCTGGTTCACTAATTTTACCAAAACTGGAAGAGTTGTGCGCAACACCACCTTTCCTAAAGACCCTTTATCAGACTACACAATCTAATCAAGACATTGACCCAATATGGGAGGGAGTAGCGGTAGTTTTCAATGAGGGCGCAGAGCATTACTTAAACGCGGAAAAGTCTAATTCAAGTTGGGTTCGCCTCCAAAGTGAGTATATGAAAGCTGGTGGATTGGATGGGAGGGTGGGAGTTATTACTCAGTACAACGATCTGGAACAAGTATCATTCATGAACTCACTTTATAGTTTGGACTACGCACCGTGGGTTAGAGTGAGCTCATTTATTGATTGTCATTCTTCTGACAAAAGCTATCCAATTTGCCATTCAAGCTCAATCAGTCTCGATGCCAGGTATGTTACTACAATACCAACGAGCCTATTTATACAAGCAAAGGAAACAGTGGTAGAGCGTGATATCGCCTTTACCAGCATGATAGAGAAGTTTTTGAGGGATCCGATTTGTGAAAGTTATTGATTTTGTCGTGGGGAGAACTTACTTAATAAAAGAAAAAGACATTACTTTCCCTGATGGAGAAATTGAGGGGGGTCGAAACATAATCAGGAAGATATTGACACCTGCCGACCAGAGCAATTCATGTGTTGATGGTGAGGTGCCGACAGATATGGATATTGAAAAATGGAGCAAGTATTTGCGCGTACAATGCCCTCAGAATAATACTGTCCACCTGCTTTCGCCTGATAACATTGCTTCCGCAACATTAATTGAAACAGGGTTATCGAGCAACTAACAAAATATCTATATGGGTAATACTCTTCAGGCAACAGATACATCCCAGGATTTTTTTTACTTTATGGAGTACATTAACGATGAAAAATGAAGATTTCTTTTTTGGAAAGAAACCTTTTAATTTAAATGATTGGCGCGACTTGGCAAGTTCAGTCAGTCAAGACCACTTTACTGCACAGCTTAACCGTTATTTAAATGCGAATGATAATTTTCTTGAAATTATGGATGGTACGTCCCACCCTGACTTCTCTTCACTACTAGGTGCCATATCTCCAGCAGAGATTGGAAACATCAGAATATTTGCTAGGTCAGACCAAAACGATGCACTAAAAGCTACTTTAGCTTGCGATATTATGTTAGTAAACGGAGTCGTTCGTGTAACACCACAATGGTGTGCATACAAAGAAATAAGATCTAGTGAAATCATTTCTTCTTTATTGGTTCCTATCCACGCACGCGCCTTACAAGACAAGACCTACGTGGTTAATTCTGATGGGACTATGGATAAATTGCTTCACGGCACTGATTTTGAGTCAGAACTTCAAAACATATTCAATCTGTCAAAATACCCCGGTAGCTATGATAGTAAATACATTAAACCACTAATGGTAGCTACAGATGTTGGCCGTGCTAACATTCCATTAGATGAAGTGCTAAGCATTTACTTTAAAGCTATGAATCCAACAAGCTAATATACAAAGCCACCTGCGAAAAAATCACACCATGCTGGTGGCTTACTCATTTCCACAACACTGGCTATCGATTCAAATCAGATTTGAATGAAAATGTATTCAATTCTTCCCACAAAATTGTGCATTCATAATTTCTTGTCACATTAAGCATGTATTTAAATCCACTTGCATCTTGGGAGAGATAACATGCAAAAACACATATCTAAACCTTCAGTAATGGCGAGATTCGGTATTGAAAAGTGCAACTATTCTGAGTACGGGCACATCAATGTGAATTTTAACATTGTAGAAACGGCTGATTATCAATCGGCGCCTAAATTTGCACACTATGACTTTGATTTGCCCAAAACGTTGCATGGTATCTCAGGGTTAACGATTCAGTCTCAGACGAGCGCAGAGGCCCTAATTAATGGTGGTAACCAACGAATCTATGGGTACCAACTCCACTTGAGTACAAATCAACCAGCATTAGACCAGGATTTATTTTCATCAATCAAAGCTGGGCAGCGTTTTAAGAAAAAACTTGATGCATTGGTTGAAAGAGAAGGCTACGCAAAGGACTTCGCGACATACCTTGGCTACATGATGCGAGTAATGAATGTGAAATACATTTCTTTCGAAAGCTATTCCGAAAAGCATCACAACCGCCGGTGGATGAACTATAAAATTAGTGAAGTGCCAGATTTGGTTGAAAAGTGTATTAGTGAACTGGCTGAATACGCCAAGTGGAACATCGATACAGATAAAGCAGCATAAGTTAAAGCGTTAAGAGGGCTGCCATCCAGCAGCTCTCTTTTTTACAACAGGCACATACTAGGTATGCGTATATAAGCCTAGATTGAAATAAGCGCCAGGCCTGCTCCGCTATCGCGAATTGACCTGCCAGCACCACACCCCGAAATGACAAGCAGGGGGTAAAGATTGGTTGCGAACCTTTACCAGTTCTTACTCTTTTATCGTTCCTAACTAATAAAAATTTACCATTTTGCTTCACTGAATTTATTAAACCTGACCATAGAAGCTCAACTTCACCAGTTGCCTTTACCATTAATAAAAACGTTTTTCTTAATTGGATATAAGGCTCCCGCGTGACGTTTCCCTCCAAATTGCCGAATGCACTGTTTCACCTACGTTACCTTCAAGTTAATCGAGCAGGGGGCATCATGGCCACAAGCAAAAAACAGAAGACAGTTTTCGATTTCATGCAGGAAGCATCATTCGATTTGAGCGCAGGTATCCAGTTTGAAACCCAAGAAGCATTTATCGCATGGGCAACAGAAAACTTTGATGAGATTGCTACAGAAGCGCTTATAAACTTCTCACTCGTTTCACAAAAGCGTTCGACCAAGATAAATCGCGTTGGACTCACTGTACCTCGCTTTTATGAACCAAGCCCTAGAAAGCTTCACGAATTAGTAAGCAAGCTCACACCAAGAGTTGCGCTCCCACAGTTGTAATGGCTCTCCCGCCACTTCGCCGGCCTTCGGGCTGGCTTTTTATTCTCACTTAAGGATGTATACATGAATACACAATTACAAGAACAGCAAAGCCAGCTATTCAAAGAGTTTGGTGTTTTCTTTGCGTTTGGAGATAAGCAGTTTAAAGAACAGCGTCAAGAAGGCGTCGATTACTGTACGGTGCTGAGTGCTGGTGATTGCGTTCCCGTACAACATGCTAGCGAGTTTGCTAAGCGTCTTTCAGCTTTACACAAAGAAGCAAGAGATAAGGCGCTAAGAGAGAAAGGGATTGATCGTATTATTGAAGAGGAGCTAGTAAATCAAGAAACTTTCTATACGGGCGATATCGCTCCAGTAGTAGAAGCGCTTGCATACTATGAAGTCACGGAGAAACAGGTAACACAGGTTTATAGAAGTGTTTTCCACAAATACGACAATTGGTGATAACAGCCAACCCAGCAATAGATAATTAAACGAGCCCCGCAATATTGCGGGTTTTTTTCATGGTTAAAAACCATCAAATATACTTTAAGTCAGATTTTTGTTTGCTCGCGTACAAATAAGGCATCTACACTATTCTCTGTAAGTTGTAACAAGTCAGCAATATGGAACATTAAAGCCTCAACCTCACAACGGAGAGTGACATGAGCAAGTTCACAGCGACAATAAATGGTTTCCCCCTTACCCCAATGTCTTTAAGCAAAGACGGTAAGCTAATACCCTGCCCAGACTTCAAGAGCGCTAAGCAAAGCACATTGAAGATTATGGAGATTAGTGGGTGTTGTCTGGGGCTAGTGTTTTCAGATAAGCAAAAAGCAAGGTTAAGATTGCCTAAGGCCTGTTGATCTTTGCTGTACACATTTCGCTCAGCAATACATCGGCAGCCACATCATTGAAAATGCCAGTGATACCATACTGGCATAGTTTCTCGCTAACTTTTCATATCTAGTTGATACTGAACGATAATGCTTTATTCGAGCAAAGGCATTTTCAACTAAGTGTCGATATTTATAAAGACACCAGTCGACACTCTCTTTGTCTATATCTTGGCCATAATTACGTTTTGGTATGACTGAAATACCGCCTCTGGCTTCAATATATTCCCTTAATGCATCACTATCGTAGCCTTTGTCGCCTACGAAAATATTTACTTCCTGTAAGTGGTCAACCAAACTTTGAGCACGAGCAATGTCATTTCTCTGGCCTTCTGATAGCTCAAAATAAATGGGAAGCCCCCCACTATCCACGGCTAAATGGATTTTTGTCGAATTGCCACCACGGCTCTTTCCTATGCACTCATTGTCTGAAGTCGCAGCACCTGTACTATGCTGATGAGCTTTGACAATCGAACCATCAGCAAAGACCCAGTCATAATCAGCCAGTTTTGCTAACTCATTGAATAAATTATTTAATAAACCTTTCTTCGACCATAAATTGAAGCGTCGATAGATGGTACTCCAGCCTCCAAACTCTGTGGGTAAATCTCGCCACGGGATACCGGTTCTCAACCGGTAAAGTATCCCTTCAAAGGTCATTCTGTGTTCTGGTTTGTTATAAATGCGGCCTGTGCTCTTCATTACTTGAAGTAGCTTTTGCCACCGCTGATCAGTTAGCATTAGTCTCGGCATGGTAGTGAGTTGTTCTTTTACTTTTGGCGAAGCAAATTATAACTCTTTACCATGCCGGTCAAAAACTAATCACGAAAGATCAACAGGCCTTAGTAAGAAAGTCATTTTTCGATTATTCAGAGCCCCTAGATAGGGGCTTTTCATTATTCCCGCCAAATTGCCCTTCACTATATTCCTGAGACATTACTCCTATCATATAAAGGAGAGAAAAATGTCAGACACAATCGCTGTAACAGAAACGACAGGTAAAATTACGTGCCGGTGGGCATGGGTTAATGTGAACCTTGAAAAGCCAATCAGAGCGCTACTCAGTACGAAAGAAAATACGTGGGGTGGCTTCCAGGTTCCTTACTTTTTTGAAACGCATCATAAGCTACTTATAAAGCATTATCTAACAGAGGATTATGAAGTAACGCGCAGCGAGAATGGGTATACCATCAAGCACTTCGACTACCCGAGTGAAATCCCCACAGTTGTGCGTAACATGCTGGTGGAGGATGATTTTGGCGTAGAGCGCAACGTGAATACTTTTGTTGATGGCTTATGCTGGGAAGAATTAACGGACGCGCAGGTCATAGCGATAGAGTATCTTCGCAATATCACCACCCTCACCGATGATAAAACGCTAGAGCTGCTAGAGGCCAAAAGAAAAGTCTCTGAAAGCTGGTGCTTGTCTTTGCCCCTTCAATACATTAGTTCCCAAAAGGTGAATGTTGCGCTTCACAATGCTTACCTTTACGCCTTTCCTACCTTCAAAGAGATGGATCAACACATTTGTGCTGAAGCTTTAGCTTATGCCTACGAACTTGGCTATACAGCCCTGTTAGATAAATGATAGAGGTGCTTGCATACTTTCTGCATAACTGAATATTTGTTAGAAAATGCACGGGGATATACTTTTAATTTTGAATAAATGGCGGGTACTTATGCAACCCGCCATTTTTTGTTAATCGTTTATTTAGCTGAATAATTTCAAATCTAATTCATTTATTCGTTTTATCTAATAGGTTTTCAAGTGCTGTAGAGTTATAATTAACAGTGCCACAAAGGCTTAATTCATTAAAAGGTACAATAATGTTTAATAATAAAGTTACCAAAGTAAGTTCGACGCAAGACGCAGCTATGCTGATTGTTTTTTTATGTACGTGTGCTACCGCGATAGGTGCGGTGTTCTGGTTTGCTGTAGAGCAATCATTAGGCGGGTGGGGGAGTGCTTTCCTACAAGCCTTCAGCTTTACTTTGACGTTATTTGTAATGTTGAAGTTAGGGAGCTGGAATAAAAGCAAAGGTTACATGAAAGAAAAGCTAGTACGGCATGCTGTTAAGCTTATAAGAGTGATATAGCTTATTAGGCGAAGCCCACCAGCAACGGTGGGCTTTTTTAATTGGGTGTAAGGCGTTAGCAAAGCCACATCTTGGTTTCATGCACTCGCACATCGTAGTCAATTGTTAGAGTCTCATAAGACATGCCAAAGGTCTTGTTAACGAACTTTACTATCCCGTCTTTAGTGTAGAGAAAGGTATTGTTTTCAATATCTCGTAACACACGCTCGTTATATTCAGCATCGCTATTTTCATGAGTGGCATGCATTACTACGCCATGGAACTCAAACGGCGAATTTTGCACACTTTGTGTCGCATACTTACCTTTGTAGGCGGCCATGATTTCTAAGTAAATAACGCCATGAGTTGGCGATTTTAAACGGGTTCGCATTCTACAGCTCATACCATTGGCTTCTTCAGTTTCAGAACCGACACCTTCAAAGATTAAATTAGGGTTTGCAGGCGCGGTGGTGAAAGCTGTTGTTGTGTTGTTGGTAAGTGCAGTCATATGGTTTCCTTATTCTAAATAGAGGAGAGAGCGGCAATTAAGCCGCTTCAGAAAGAGTCTTATCTTTCTCGTCGTAGAAAGATTTGGCTTTATTGATATCTGTGAATGGCTTTTCCATATTCTTAGAATGAATGCCTCGTTCGTCGCCGTGCACTTTTACAATGTAGGCGCCATCCCAATTTTCTATAAGCGTTAGCTCACATTTAAAGTCGCCAGTAGCAGGGAAGTTAAAGGCTTTGGAGCGAAGTGTTGTCATCTGAATTCCTTGTTTGTTGATTTAAGGAAAATGTACTCAGGTGCGCCGGTTAAGCAATTGAGCAGGAAAGGCAGGCAAATGAACTTGTTAAGTAGTCTTATTCTTCCGGCTGGTGGTTTACCGTTAAATTGACGGAATTGCTGGTGGTGTCACGTTACACCTATAAACAAAACAGCGGAGTAACAACATGTTCGGATTTATGGAATGCAAGGTTAACAACCCAGAGTTAGCCAAAACTAGATACACCACTCACGCATATGTATATGCAAAGCGCGACGATTTCAAAGTCGGAGCCTTGATTGAAGTCCCATCGGGTATGGGTGGGTTATTTACTACTAAAGTGGTGAAGATTGAGAGTGGCGTTGCAACGTGTATAAAGCCTTACTGTAGAGACCATGGGAAGCAAGAGTTTGAAGTATTCATCAACCCTCCACTTATCTCTGTAGAAGAAATTTTAAGTCTTGCTAACGTGATATACGAAGTTGAGCGTAGGCAGGCTATAAAGAGTGATGAATTTGAGCTATTAGAGCGTGCGCGAGTCAATGGTTTAATTGCACGTTTCAACAGTTGGTCGTGGACAGAGGCTGGCGTTGAAGTTTTTAGAAAAGCAAAAGAGCTCTATCAATAGTTCACCATCCTGGGTTTGCTCAAGCAAGCCCAGTTCCCATCACAAATGAGGGCACCCCCTTTCGCTATCGCTGGTGGGGATGCCTTTAAACCATTCAAAAACTCATTCTTAAAACTCTGATAAATCTGCAATGAAATTTATAAATGGTAAAGAGGCCAGCGCGCCCGTCAGGTGTACCGAGTACCCTCTTTCTCCACTAATTGTCATGTTAGCTCTATGTGACACATTTTAGTTGTCCCAAACAAACGGAGAGTCACATGACCATCATTAATCGAAACCAACTAAAAGCAGCCTTTCAACCTGAGCAGGCGGAGCGTGCCTTACTGACTCTTGTTGTCGATAAGTCACTTCAGAAGTTCGGTTTGAACTTCCCAGTAGTGAGCATGCCTTTTGTTCGTGAAGAGGTAGCGACAACAAAAGGTTCTTTCACAGCCCTTTCTAACGTCTGTTATACGCTTGATTCTGACGAGGCAACTTTTGCATCTATCGAAAAGCTTCTAATTGAGGTCGGTATCAGCCACAACGTAGTGAGTGTTGAGGTTATTGGTGGCAATGTTGATGAAACCTTTTATCAAGTGAAATTAAACATTGAAGCAATGGAGGTGGCCGCCTAGTGCGGTCACAAGGTGGCAGTATGACAAATCCCAAAAAAAGTAAATTAACCAGTCTCATCATTTACGAAAGCATGGTGCAAATGGGCATCATTGTCGATGGTGAAATAAGAGCTAACGGTAAATCTAAATCTGGGGCGGGTATGGATTTATGCTTAGAGCGTTCAAGTGATCTAGATAACTTTAATGAGTCAGGAACTCAGGCGTTCAGTTTAGCGCACTACTCCACAGCGGGAGGGGATGCAATTTGTGAGCTCGATATGATTTTCTTTTACCATACCGGCAAAGAAAAAGTAGAAGCTTACAGTTACCAAACATCAGTACCACCTGTATTCGAAGTTGTATATCCAAAGCCAGGTGAGCACATCAGCTCAAACTACAGGGAGCTAAACGCATTTGCAAAGCAATGGATGGAAAATCTACTTGAGCAAGGACATTCCAGTTCGTGGGTAGATAGTACTTTTAATTCCGCAGAGCCAAGCGTTCCCTTTGAATTACAAAAAAGAGTCAGTTTCGCACAAATGGTGGAGCTAGAGGTAATCAACACACTAACTACTGCTCTACTAGGCTCAACAGTTCTTTCTATTAACCATGCCTCTAACTCCATAGTGTTAGACCTTGATGAAGCCAGACACTTAGAAGAAGAAGGCGCGTCTATCTTGCCAGTGGAAGATATGACCCAAAGCTTGATCAGCGCGGGGTACAAAAAAGAGGACATCGAAACCATAACTCACTTCGAACTATACGCATCGTAATTTGTTGAGTAGCGCCCTCTACTTGGGGGGCGCATATTTGTTCAATTCATTCTAAGGAGTTCGATTATGAGCTTGCTAGTTACAAACTATTTCAAAAGCCAGTTAACTTCGCTGAGTTACCCTGCAGACGAAATCCAATACAGCCTAAACTATTGTCAGGGTGATGGTATGCTTTTTACAGGGCAGCTATATGCCGAAGATATAAATGCAGTTGCCGATCGCCTCACTAATGGAACAAAAAAGCCGCTATCAAACGTGCTGTAGATAAAGGTGCAAGTATAGAAATTAAGTCTAATGACCACCGGTACGTTCATTACAATACAATGTATGTTGTTTGCGATGATTACGCTTGTGAAGACCTAACCGACTTTGAATCACAGTCACTGCACGAATTTGTGGAGCTAGTAGAGGAAGATATTAAAACTGTATCGCGTAAGCTGGAGGGGGAAGGGTACAAACTAATCGAAGCTGGTGGTGAAGTATTTGCTCTCTCAGGCAAAGAGCGCACTTATAAAACAGCAAGGTTCTCAGTAACCATTAAAGAGGTTGGGGCAGACCCTTTCGACCTTGAAATGATATGTGAAGACACTTACGAAAAAGTCTGGAGTCAGTTCATTAGTGGTGAAGCAAGATATGCATGCTTTGAAGTAACCGTTACAACCAATAGCGATAATATCGAAATATCGACCGTCCGTAGTCCTCTGTTTATTATTTTAAATAATATTACCAGCGGCAAAGTAGTGTCAGACAAACGGGCGTTTTGCTCAGAGGCAATTCAAGAGGCCAGGAATTGGATTAAAGGACACAGGCTGGCGGCATAATGGTATTTCACTAGAGGGTTATCACCCCCTCTAGTGCAGGTGGATATTATTTGTTGAAGAGAGTAAACATTATGATAGCGCACACTATCAAGACCCAATAGGCGCGTCTGGCATTTTTTAAGTGCTTGTCTCTTTGCTTAGAGGTTTCCTTTAGTTCTCGATTAGCTTCATTTAGCTCAGTCTTGTGCTGATTGTGTCTATCGATAAATAAGCCCAAGAGGTCTTTATCTTCTAGGATGTAATATTCAGAAACAGGCTTCGATACTTTTAATTTATCTATACTAGATGCCAATACATTTCCATCGCCCGTCGCTTTGTCACTGTATGACACATCAAAGCCGCCACTAGTATAAAATTTCTCGCGCCTCTTAAAGTTTTCTTCATTAGCATCTTGAGGGGATAGCCACGCACTTTTGATCGGCATACCCTTAAACTGAACTTTTGCTTGCTCAACAACACGGTCTCTCAGAAATGTTCCTATACCTAACCCTTTCTGATTAAAAATTGTGTCAGTAGGTAAACACAGTTCGTGGCCGGATGTGGACACGGCCAGAGACCATTTATCTACAGAACCATCCTGTACAGGTAAGCCGTGTTCCATAATCAATTTAACTGAACACTGTACTTTTCTATTTGACCCATATTCAGTGACTCTAAAAACTCGCTCAAAAGTTTCTGGTTTGCCAGATTGGTAGGTACCGGCTATCCAAAGGTAATTCTTAATTCGCATACTGCTCTCATATTAGACTTTAAGGGTTAAGGTACGGGCTATAGCAAGACAGTCAAATCATACTGATTATTAACTAGCTTTACCCGAACGGCGAAGTAACATTTCACCAGAGTCGTATGATTCGACAAAAAGAACATTATGCTTACGGTCTCCTTAAATCTAATTGAGGACACCTTATGAATATCAAACAAGCCGCTCACTTTTCGCTTATCACTCTTTCACATCAAATCAAGCTTGCAGGTGGAGCATTCAACTCGAAGACGAAAGCCGTCCCTATCCAAGACACATTTCAAACCCTATATATATTTGAAACAGACAATGGAATGAAAGGCTTGCTCAGCAGGGATGAGTTCTCAGTAGTCACTTTCAATGCTGGTGGCTTGTTTAATGTCAGTTACTTAAACGAGAGTGGGGAGTATACATTGCGTCAAATTGCTATAAGCGACGATGGAAAAAAGTACATTATGAACCCAACATTTCTAACTTCCGATTTTGACGAGCTTGAAAGTGTTCTTAAAGAAAAATTTCCTTCTATCGTTTTTCGGTATCTGCCAAACCCTGTTGAAAAGATTTTTTCTGACGGTGACTCAGTGAATAAATATACCAGTTGATTTTGTGATAGTGATATCAGATGTCCTATCTGTAGTGGAGGCTATGTTGCAATCGAGATGGGAGGTGCTTATCAAAGTGTTAATTGTAACGAGTGTGTTTGCACTTGGATTGATGGATATCATCTAGTGACGAGTAGAGTTGTTGGGGAGGAGGGGGAAATTGCTCACTTATTAAATAAAAAGTATCATTAGGGTAAATACAACATGGAGCTCTCACATGCAGGCGGATTACAAAGTATTAGCAGAATACAAGAAGATGGTAGATCAGGTTTCGTCCGTTTATGGTGAACGGACTAAAGAGACTATAATTAAATACATCGACACAACCCTCAAAAACGAATTAAAGAAAACCAAAATAATTTCGTCTCTTTTTGTTGTCTTTGGAATTTTACTTACCCCTATATTAATAGGGATTCCAATGATAGTGGTTGGTGCTGTTCTTTTTTATATTGGTCCTTTCCGAATCTCACGACTTATAGAGCAATATAAAGAGTTGGTAGAAAGTGACACCTCCCTTGCATAAATCCTCCTGCGCTTGCTAGAGCTCTGCTTTTCATTCTCCTTTTTTTGACACCCTCTCAAAATACTACACGCTAATTTCATCTAAGATAATGATGGAGTTAGCTGTGAGTATCATCTTTAGAGTAAAAGACAAAACGTGTTATGCCCTCAAAAGCGATTCGGTGGGCAAACCTTATTGGACTGCTGGTGGTTTATGTTTACCTCATGACTACATGCGTTCAATACCTATGTTCGATGATTATTGTGAATCTGGAGAGTTGATTGAAACAGCCAGGTTATGCGTTAGCTACTATGATGGTGGGTGCGGAGATTACTGTATGGAGGTATACCGAAAAACCCTTATTTCCGGAGAAGAAAGGAATTACATAGACTGGCAGCATGACGAAATTCTTGAGCCACAACTTCTTCGAGATCTGCAGTGGCTTCTTAATAACCGAGAGCAATGTGTAACCAACTCAGAATATAGGCTGGTATCTCTTACAAAACCAGCATGGGGATTCTAGGTTTCCTTCTAACTTGTCGTCAAAGAGCTCTAATGTACTTTTATATGAAGTACATTAGAAACGCTTGAGAGGAGCGATGTTAACAATTAATGATGATTGCTTTTTCTGGAATGATGAAGAAAGAGAGCGAATACCAGAAAGTCGAGCAGGTGGTTACCAAGTACAAAACAATAATGGGGATTGTTTCCCAGATTTTAAGCACATTGTATTTGAGAGTGAGGATGTAGCAAGGAGGCTACTTGTAACTGCAATTTGTGTAACGAAGCAAAATGACTGGAGAAGAGTCTTCATTTCACTCGAAGAAATTAGCGAAGATTCCAAACTATTAGTTAGGCTGTAGTTACTGATAATTTTCAACGGAGTTATTGACGGTCTTCCGCTATCGCTACTAGACCATCAATCATCATTTAGGTGCTATTGTTTTCATATAGAAATTTTAAGCACTCTTTCAGTGCTGCTGAATAATGCCTGTATATTGAGCCTCTATTTAAAGTTCTTCTATATTAATATTTTTTTCTTGAGTCGCTTCTCTACTCCCCATGTTACTGGACGTCCGGGAACATCGCCAAAAGGTGCGTCCGGGAACACTTTTTCAAAATTTTTGGTTTTTGTGTGTATTGGCTCTACTCCCCACGTTACTGGACGTCCGGAAACACCCTGTTATAGGCATTCAATTCCCAGCGAATTCTACATTTTTGATAGATTCATGACTTAGGTTAGTCTTCTTAATCAGTGAATCGTCTACTCCCCCCGTTACTGGACGTCCGGGAACGCTTGTTTGTGTACAGTGCTTTATGAATACCATAGAAATTCAGGAAGAAATAACGTGGGTTATTATGCGGTACGTAATTCATTACATTGGCCTGCGTGTTTTGAAGCGAAGTGGATTAAAGCGCAACATTGAATACTGCTCTAGAACTACTACAAGAACCCTGATATTCGCTAAATTTCGTCATTTTGCCCGATACGGCAATATTTTTGCCGTTTGGGGTTCTAATGAAGAGCTTTAGTATTAGATGAGCCTACGAATACCCCATATGACATTTTTTTGGACATCTGGGGGCTTTGTCTGCTCAGAAAGGCATAAAAGGGAAAAGCGAGTCCCCATATGTATTTTTTTTTGCTTTTTGGGGGATTTCCCTCAAATTTTGAGATTTAAAATGCTCAGTTACTATCAAGTATCAAAATAGGAGTATTTTATGAAACAGAATTTAAACAATGCCATTCCACATGAACCAACTAAGCTTGCTCTTTCAAAAGGTGAAGTTGAGCTTTTAGAAACTGCTTTCAAAAAATTGGGGAGGAATAGCCATCTCACTCCAGTACAAAGCAAAATGAGTTCCCTTAGAATAGGCGCGAACGCGAAAAGAATTTATCAGCAAGTTTTGATAGCAAATGGTGTCAGGTTTGAAGTCTAGAACAAGGCATTCTGATTATCGAGATAAGTCACACAGCATGCTGATAATCATCATTCTGATAACCTTTACTGTTATGGCTTTCACTGGCATAACTTGGTTTTGCCTTAATTTTTTGCTCGAGATTAGACACGCTATAGATTATGAAAAAATCCAAAGCATGCTGACGGGGTATAAAATTGCAGGAGGTTTAATAACACTGTTCTGGGTCAATCTATATATAACTCACAAGTACAAAAATAGCAGCTCATATACTTTGTTTTTTGATATGCCAGCGTTGGTGTTTCTACTCTTTGGGGTTGGATACTTTGCTGTCTGGCTTACACAGTATATTGCTGAAGAAGAAATCCCCGATGATTGGAAGGCCTGTTCAAGATTAACTAGTTTAATTACGACCGGACAAGGTTATAAGAAACATACCGACTTTTTGCTGTTTAATGAACGAATACCAATTGAGTTTAAACATTACTACAAAGCGTTTATTCCACTGGAGATGTGCGCTTTAAACGAATACAGAGCTCTTATTGAATCGACGTCAGACGTGACAGTCTTTGATGCTTTGTCAGGATTAATAGCTATTACTCAAGTTGAGGGAGCGCTTGATTCTGCGCAAGAGTACCCTTTGCATCAATTGGTTATTTCAACTTCAACTGTAATGGAAGATAGGTTATACGAAGCGTACCTTAAGTTTAAAAATCTAAGTTTAAGGAAGAGGAGTGCTGCAGAAAACCAACTCTATAAGTCTATCTATAGAGAAGTAGGTGTTCATGATATTGCGGCAATATCATCTGAATTACTTATAAAGGAAGTGCAGAGAAACAATGAGATCTCAAGCAAAGAGCTGTTCTTCAAATTCACCAGACAGAGGTTGAATGGGCTAGACTACTCAAACTTTAATGATTATGAGAAAGATGCAATAGCTAAAGCCATAGTCTACTCAAAGGGTAATCTGAGAATTTTTTATAGTGAACTGCAAGAGACTGAAACTTCGGCTTTGCCGCTAATTGAAGTGGTTGGAAAAGGTGAGGCTGGAAAAGGTTTTACGAATGCAATGTTTATGAAGATGATTTCCCCATTATTTGTGACAATCCTTTGGTTGAATTTTACATGGATATTAATTAAAAGCTGGTTCATTTATATGTCACTTTGTCTTCGGTTCATAGGAAGTAGATCTAAAAAGACAATATAAGGCTCAAAGAAATAGTATTTGTTTAGTTATTAATACCAGTTCAACTTTTCTAAAGTTTCCTTTCAAGACAATAGTTCATGGTAATCACAAATTGCGCCTTAAGTGGAGTAGCCTTAAGTGGAGTAGTGTGATTACCAAGGGAACTTGACGGTCTAACTACCAAGCGATTTTGACGCTTTGAAATTAGCATCGGTTTGAGGCTATGACAATAGACTTTTCTCCGTAGTCGTGGCTAGGTAGCGTTCAATCGCTGCCGCAGTTGCCTGAATAGACATTCCTGTATTGTCTAAATGGAATGTTTTTACCTTTGGTATATCAGTTGAAAAATCAAATTTATCTAGATAATTGTCAAGGTACTCTTTCGACTGAATCTTGTTGGTGTTTTTCCGTCTTTCGTCGATAACTCTGCATACGTGCTCATCGTAAGTACAAGATAATCTTATGAAATTAGGGCTAATGTCGTTTCGCTCTAACATTTCAAGCAGGCCGTTAATGAAATAGTTACTAGCGGGGTGAACATAGCAAAACGTAAACACCAATCCATTGGTGTTGTTATCGATCAGCGTTTGGAAGGCTTCAATGCATGTCTGACGCTGATATGCCTCAAAGCCATCATTACCGAATCCGATCACTGCACACGAAATGTCAAAGGCCAAATGCTGTGGAAACAATCGCCAGTTTTTCCTTTTTGCCAGTTCCCTAGCAACACTTTCCTTACCTACTCCAGATGGACCATATATCATCGTAAATTTCAAAACATGTGCGCCTTCAGGATCATTAAAATTAACAATCCTAAAGTAACTGTATATAAATACAGCTTCAAGTCCGATTTTCAACATCCTGATTACTTTACAGATGATTTGTCTATTCTCAGCGCCATAGTGTTCATCTTTTCCCTTAGCCAGATATTGCGGACTCCGCTAGCATGTATCGTGACGTTCCGCTCAGATTTGAGCAGTCGTGACACTTGCACTTGACCAAGATGTGGATTGGCTAGCGAGAACTCAATTACGATTTGCTCGGTAGCTTTGTCAGTACGATTCTTATGATGTAGGCTCGGAGGTTCTTGGCGCTTTAACGCGTCGGCACCACCTTCTTTCACAAGTTTTCGGTGTCGGTAGATAGTATCGCGAGATACGCCGCTCAGACGAGACGCCTCTGCTACATTGCCAAGCTTGTCTGCCAACGCCAGTACATCAAGCTTTTTCTGTATCTCAATGTCTTCTGAGTGCGTCGTATAGGATTTGTCTAGCGGCGCTTTCGTTGGCTCTATCACTGGTGATACCGTTAGTTTTCTACCTGCGAAGTAGACATCAAACTGCTTGCCGATCACGTTTCTGATTTCGATTTTCTGATGGGCAATTGAGTGTTTTATGGGTGACTCAATAAAGTAAAATTGCCCTTTATAAGTGAAAGTATGATCGTTGCGAATTTTGCGGTGCACTTTGGTTATACAGATATCATCAAGGTTGACGTGATTGGGTATCGGTTGATATTCAGAATCCGTCGTAGATGGCTTTACGGTCATTTTTTTATGCCAGACTAGCGGGATAAAGACATGCTGAAGGTACGCATTGGCCGCTGCCATATCAGTGATATTGCGCATTCTAAACTCAGGGACGAGCCTATCTTGCAAGGTATCGAACGCCCGTTCTATTCGCCCTTTACCCTGTGGTGAGCTGGCGAAGATAATTTCGATACCCAGCTCTTCACATGCCCGCTGTACTTGAGAGAAGTTGCAACGTTTAGGTCCACCGAATATACCTGCGCGATCAACATACAAAGTTTTAAATACGCCTTTTTTCTCCACCACCGAGCGCAGTAGCTTCAAACAGCCAGCGGTTGTTTCGGCATGAAAAAACTCGGCAAACAACTGGCTGTTGGCATCGTCAATCATGGCAATCAAACAGGTCTTTTGGGTGCCAAACCACCGATGTGTGCTGCCATCCATTTGCAACATTAATCCCACGCTTTCCATACGCTCTCTACGCTTGTGTACACGGCCACGTCTGCGTTTAGCACGTTTCACATGATGAATATCATGCGCCCACTTACGCAGAGTTTCACGCTTTACTTCAATGTGTTCGTTGGCTTGCAACAACTCTCCCAAGTGAAGCAGATTGACATCGTAATATTTCTCTCGGATAAGTGATTGAACTTGCTGCTTCAATGAATTTGGTGTTTTGTTGACTGGTTCTTTACCTGTATTGCCATGAACCACAAAACGAATACCGACTTCACGATACCGCTTCAAGTAACGCTCAATGGTACGTCTGGATTTATTCAGGAGTTTGACGGCATTAGCAATGGTTATCTTGCGCTCAGCAACCTTGGCAATAACGTCTACAGTCAATTGCGCTTTGGAATTTAACATGATCATCCTCAGCGTCTCTCCTATGCAAAAAGCAAAGAAGAAACACGGTTAAAAGATAACCGTCAAATTCCCTTGGTAATTAGTGAGTGCGACAAAATCGCGTGGTAATTAAAGACCGACAGAATCGCTTGGTGTTAACAGCCTTAAGTGGAGTAGGTCATATCTGATCTGACAGTTTCGATGAATAGGTTTAGGCTCTACCTGACAGGCAGCTATGAGCGTTTAGCGGACGTTGGACATAACTTTTGCGCAAGTCCGCTTCAGACAAGAAGCGGACATTCGCCATAGAGCTTTTCGAATTTCCGATTAGAGCCAAAACTTGACATTAGAATGTTAAATTATTACCAATCTGCTCAATAAGTTAAGGTATCAGATTGATTCCAATTAGCTTGAGAACAAGTGCAAATAGCCCAAAACACATCACGGTGACCCCAGCACTCATCGCTAATGCCGACCAAAATCCAAAGCGATGAAGCAGTGATGGAAAGATCAAAAACATTGGCAATGTAGGCACAACGTACCAGAAGGCGTACCAAGCGTGGTTGGCAATCTTTTCCATCGGTTGCTTTTCAATATATAGCCAGATCATGGCTAAAATGCTTACTATCGGGAGTGCCACAATAATTGCGCCTAGCTTATCACTGCGCTTTGCGACTTCTGAAGCAGCGACTACGACTGCCGCAGTCACCAAATACTTTGTAATTAACCAGCCCATATTACCCCCAACTCAAAAAACCGATTGCCTATCGGTTTTTATTTTGCCATTATATTATCCATTGTGAAAAGAGAAAGTTGTTATGCAATTAGGTGAATTAGAAAAACAGGTTTTGCAGTATCTGTGGAATGCTTCTGAAGCTGACGCGAAACAAGTACATGCCGTGCTTGGCCAGTCTCGTGGGAATTCACTCAATACCATTCAGAGCACCTTGGATCGTTTGTTTAAAAAAAGTTTGTTGAGCCGAACCAAACAGGGGCACGCCTATTGTTACCGGGCAAAAGTAGACAGGGAAGCATTGATAGCGACGCTTATCACCAACGTGACCAGCGATTTTGTTGAAGACGGTGAGCATAGTCTGATTGCTGCATTCAGCTCGGCCTCTGCCAATCTGGATGATGCCCAACTTGATAAGCTGGAACAGTTGATAGAACAACAACGCAAGTTGCGTAAAGGGAACTAACGAACATGTTGGTGGGAAATCTGGCAATAACACTGAATTTACTGAGCATTGCTGTGCTGGCATTTGCTATCAGTGTGGTTTTCGTTGCCGTTATTTCACCATTTACTCTTCACCGAATAGCACAATTCACATTTGGGATCCGCAAAGTCATCTTGTGGTCATTAGTGACTGCGCCATGGTGGATCGCAATTAGTTGCATAGGATTTTTCTGGCCGAGGCAGCAAGACATCTTCCCCGCAGCTTGGCTAAACGACTTTGCGCACTGGCACCACGTCGATATTTTTAGTTTCACCAGTTGGCATGCTGTTACCTTGTTATCAGGCTCTGCATATTTGCTCTGGTCAGTGACAAGAACCGTTTATATTCGTAGAAAGCAATCATCAGCGATGGCAGATTTGATTGGCTTTTCTGATATCAAATTACAGCATATCAACGGTAAGCAGGGGTATTATTCGTTACCGCTGCCAATACCGGCAGCCTTTACCACTGGGCTGCTGTCGCCGAAAATCTATGTTACTACCGCGCTTAAAGAACGGGTTAATGAGCAGGAATTGGATATCATCATCCGCCATGAAATGGCTCATGCTGAAGCGCGTGATCCTATGTACAAAGTTGTCTTTGCGACATTTGCGGCTTTTTTCCCTGCTACTGCGACGCGTGAACTTATCAAGCAATTTACTTTATTGACCGAGCAGATGGCAGATAGTGCGGTGACCAAGGAATATGACAACTTAGATGTCGCTCAAACCTTGATTAATTTCGCACGCATGCAGCGAAGTGTAGACTCTATGCACAACAACATGGGCTGCGATGGCTTGCAAACGAGCTACTTCGGCAATGATCAAACCAGTGTGCGCGTGCAAAGCCTTATTAGCCCGGTGATGTCTTCGTCCCGACTAGCAATGGGCTTTGCAATCATATTGTTTGCTTCTGCGCCTCTGTTAACCGCTTCTACGGTTGATAGTCTCCACCACATTATCGAAACCTTTTTCACCCATTAGCTTTTACCCAATAAATAAGGACTGGGAATGAAAGATATTCTTTGTAAACGCAAGACTAAAAAACCGATTGGCTATCGGTTTTCTGCTGTGCTTGCCGGAGTTGGTTTACTCTTATCAGCGACAGCCGCATCAGAGGAAACTCCTCAGATTATCAGCCTACCTGAGGCCGTAATGATGACCTTAAATTATCACCCAGAATTGAAGGCTTTAGTGTCACAAGAGCAGGTTTGGCAGGGGCGTATTCAGCAAGCTGGTGTCGGTGAACGTCCCCAAATTGGGCTGATGATTGAAGATGCGATGGGTACAGGTGAGCACAGTGCCCTTAAAAGCATGCAATCAACACTGACGTATTCTTGGTTGTTACAGCAGGAACAAATCGATAGCCGGGTAAATGCCGCAAAAAGCGAAGCCGCAAAACTGGTACTTGAAAAGCAGATTAAAGCACTCGATTTGTCTGCATTGGTGGCCAAGCACTATATCGATATTCTGGTTAAACAAGAGCGTCTTAAGCTCAATCAGATGGCCGCAACTCAGGCAGAAGAAGTGGTAGAAGCGATAGCCAAGCGAGTGAAAGCAGGTAAGAGTTCAAGTGTTGAGGTACAACTGGCAAAAGCAGAGCTGACACGCCGGGAATTGGCCGTAGAAGACGTAGAACATGAACTCAAGGCCAGTCAATATCAACTGGCCTCTCTGTGGGGTAACCCTGCTCAGAACTATCATCTGAACGGCAATTTGCTCAGCGTACCGGCTGTTCCATCGGTTGAAAGCCAACTGGCACAGCTCAAGCAAAATCCTCGCTTACAACAGTTCGTTAGCGCCCAGCGTATCGCCCAGTCGCAAATGGAACTGGCTCGAATAGAAGCTAAACCCCAATGGCAGTTCACAGCCGGACTACGCCGCTATGAAGCGACCGATGATTTTGGTTTGGTTGCCGGGATTTCCATTCCGTGGGGAGACAGCAACCGCAATGCCGGGATGATTGCAGCTCTGCAAGCAGAGCAGGATGTACTCGCCAGCGAACAAAGTGCGTTGATGCAATCATTGGACGCACAACTTTACGTGCTGCTACAGGAAATGGCGCATTCACAGCACGTGATACAAACCGTACAAACAGACATTGTGCCCACGTTGGAAACTGCCTTATCTGAAGCAGGTAATGCTTTTGAAAGAGGCCAACTAAGTTACAACCAATACAGCGGCGTGCGCCGGGAATTACTCAGTGCGCAAACACAGTTGCTTGAAGCGTTTGAAAGCCTGCATTTGCAGCATATTGAAATTCAACGCCTGACCGGTACATCCCTATCTCAGTGAGATCTTTTATGAAAAACAATAAAACCCTTTCGTCATTGAGTTTGGCGATGTTAATAAACCTCAGCTTAGGCTTAATCAGCCTACCCGTAACGGCATCATCTGCGCCTGTCGCTGAACAGGCTGAACCAGAAAAAGGCCCGCATCGGGGACGTATGTTGCGTGATGGTGATTTCGCTTTGGAATTGTCAATTTTCGAAACGGGCGTTCCACCTGAATTTCGTGTTTGGCTCACCAAAGAAGGCCAACCTATCGATCCAAAGTCGGTAGATTTGAACGTTAAATTGACCCGCTTGGGTAATGTTGTTGATGACATTAATTTCTATGTTCAAGGTGATTTCCTGCGCGGTGACATGGAAATCTATGAACCCCATTCTTTTGTGGTCACCATCGAAGCCAAGCATCAGGGTAAATCCTTCCGCTGGCAATATGACAACTTCGAAGGGCGTACCACTATTGAGCAAGCTGTGGCAGAGGCAATGGATATTCAAACGGCTATCGCAGGACCTGCGACCCTGCATCAAACTATCCCTGCCTACGGCACATTGGCACTACCTGTAGGGGCGCAACGTTCTGTTTCGGCTCGTTTTGATGGGGAAATTACCAAATTGCATGTGGGTTACGGTGAAGCCGTAAAGAAAGGGCAAACGCTGTTAACGGTAGAAAGTAATGAGAGCCTGAAGCCTTATCAAGTTAAAGCGCCGTCGGATGGCGTTATCACAGCGCAGTTTGCTAACGCCGGAGAACAAACGGCTAGTCGCAACTTACTGAGCATAACGGATAGCAGCCAATACATTGCAAAGCTGGCTGTGTATCCAAGTGATTATCAAAAAGTCCGTAAAGGATCAGTGGTGACCTTGCAGGTTGAAGGTGTGGATAAAAACTACCAAGGCACCATTTCGTTTATCGAACCGCAGGTGCGGGATGATCAGGCTCGTATCGTGTGGGTAAACTTACCTAACGAAAAGGGTGAATTGACCACAGGCAGCTTCGTTCGGGCACAAATTGAAGTTGCTACCATAGACGTACCACTCGCGGTTAAACGTGTTGGTTTACAAGGCTTTCGCGATTTTACAGTGGTTTATGCCAAAGTCGGTGAACAGTATGAAGTACGTATGCTGGAGCTAGGACGTGAGGGCGGAGAATGGGTTGAAGTTCTCGGCGGATTAAATCCGGGCACCGAATATGTCACCGAGAACAGTTACATCTTAAAAGCCGACATTGAAAAGTCCGGCGCATCACACGACCACTAGGAGCGTAAATCATGTTGGAGTCGATTTTACGCTTTTCGATAAAGCGAAAGTTTCTTGTGCTGGTGATGGTATTAGCTGTTGCCGGACTGGGGGTATGGAATTTCACTAAGCTGCCTATCGATGCGGTGCCAGATATCACCAATGTACAGGTGATGATCAACACTGAAGCAGCCGGTTATACACCGCTTGAGATAGAGCAACGGGTCACATTTCCATTGGAAACTGCTCTGGCAGGCTTGCCGGGGCTGACCTATACCCGCTCTGTCTCGCGCTATGGGTTATCTCAGGTAGTCGCCATATTCAGTGACGAAACGGATGTGTACTTTGCTCGCCAGTTGGTGAATGAACGATTATCCGCCGCCCGTTCTGAACTGCCGACAGGATTGGAGCCTCAGCTTGGTCCCATTGCTACGGGCTTGGGTGAAATATTCATGTTCACCGTAGATGCCGAACCTAATGCCACCCATGCTGATGGTTCGCCTATCACACCGATGGATTTACGCACGGTTCACGACTGGACTATCAGGCCGCAGTTAATGCGAGTGCCGGGTGTAGTGGAAGTAAACCCTATTGGTGGGTTTGAACGTGAAATTCTGATTGCCTTCAAACCTGAAAAGCTGCTGGCCTTTGGTTTAACCCAAGCGGATGTGGTCGATGCCATTGCCAGCAACAACCAGAATCAAGGCGCAGGGTTTATTGAACAAAACGGTGCGCAGTGGCTGCTCAGAATGCCCGGACAAGCTGACGATATGGCGGCAATAGGCCGTATTCCACTGAAATCGACTAATGGTTCTGCGCTGACCATTAAGGACGTTGCGGATGTCGAAAATGGTCAGGGTTTACGTACCGGCGCTGCAACGCAAAATGGCCGTGAAGTAGTCATGAGTACCGTATTCATGTTGATTGGCGAGAACAGCCGTACCGTGGCGCACGCCGTGGGTGAGAAGCTGAAAGAAATCAACGCCAGCTTGCCTGAAGGTATCGTGGCTACCGCTGTGTATGACCGCACCAAGTTGGTGGATAAGACCTTACAGACAGTCCAAACCAACCTATTGGAAGGTGCGCTTCTGGTCATTGTGGTGCTGTTTTTGCTGTTAGGAAACTTCCGGGCAGCCTTTTTAACCGCATTGGTGATCCCTTTTGCCATGTTAATGACCATTACCGGGATGGTGCAGACCCGCGTGAGCGCTAATCTGATGAGCCTTGGCGCACTCGATTTCGGCTTGTTGGTTGATGGTGCGATTATTATTGTTGAGAACTGTTTGCGCAGACTCAGCCAAAGTGGAAATAGACCATTGCCACTTAAAGAGCGCATGGAGTTGGTGTTTGATGCTACCCGTGAGGTGATCCGCCCGGCATTGTTTGGTGTGTTCATCATTACAGCCGTTTACCTGCCCATTTTTGCGCTGGAAGGCGTGGAAGGCAAAATGTTCCATCCGATGGCTATTACTGTTGTCATAGCTTTATTAAGTGCGATGTTGCTCTCCGTCACCTTTGTTCCCGCCACCATTGCGTTGTTGTTTAAAAAGCCAGTCAAAGAAAAGCACAGCCCACTGATCCGTGGAGCCGGAGCCTTATATCGTCCAGCGTTAAGCTGGGTGTTGAAAGGTCGCTGGATAGTCGTATTTGCTGCGTCGCTATTGGTGGTGGTATTTGGCTATCAGGCAACCAGATTAGGCAGCGAGTTTGCGCCCAATCTGGATGAAGGGGATATTGCCATGCATGCACTGCGCATTCCGGGTACGTCACTGAGTCAGGCTATTGCACTACAGGAAACGCTGGAAGACAAAATTAAGCAGATGCCGGAAGTAGAGCGGGTGTTTGCCAAAATCGGCACCGCTGATGTGGCTACCGATGCCGTTCCACCTAGTGTGGCGGATAACTTCATTATTTTAAAACCCCGTGAGCAGTGGCCTGATCCTGACAAGACGAAAGAGCAAATTGTCGAAGAACTCGCTGCTCTGGTTGCGCCCATACCCGGCAACCGCTACGAATTTCTGCAACCCATTCAGATGCGCTTTAACGAGCTACTGGCTGGCGTTCGGGCAGAGCTGGCCATCAAGGTATTTGGAGACGACTTCGATACTCTCACAGGTTTAGGCGCTGAAATTGAATCTGCTATTTCTCAGGTAGAAGGCATTGCCGACATTCAGGTTGAACAGACTACCGGCTTACCTATGCTGAATATTGTGCCTGACCATCAAAAACTCATGCAGCACGGTATCAGTATTGGTGATCTGCAATCGCAGGTGGCTACCGCTTTGGGCGGCGCAGTTGCCGGTAAGTATTATCAGGGCGATGTGCGCTCAGACATTGTTGTGCGCTTAGGCGAATCACGCAGACAGGATATTGATGCGCTCAATTACCTGCCAATAACGTTACCCGATGGTCATAGCATTCCGCTACAAGAATTGGTATCGCTGGAGTTGGTATCGGGGGCGAACCAGATCAACCGGGAAAATGGCAAACGCCGGGTGGTGGTCACCGCCAATGTGCGTGGACGTGATTTAGGCAGCTTTGTGGCTGATATTCAGCAAGCTGTGGCGGAAAAAGTCGAAATTCCGGCAGGTTACTGGGTAGAGTACGGTGGCACTTACCAGAAGCTACAGTCGGCCTCCAAGCGCCTTAGTATTGTTGTGCCGGTTACCTTGCTAATGATCATCGGTTTGCTGATTCTGGCACTGAACTCGTTTAAAGACGCGATGATCATCTTCACGGGTGTGCCACTGGCATTAACTGGGGGAATAGCTGCGCTGCTATTGCGTGATATCCCGTTTTCCATTTCGGCGGCGGTGGGTTTTATCGCCTTGTCGGGTATCGCCATATTGAATGGTCTGGTAATGGTGTCCTTTATCCGTGAATTACGCAAAGAAGGTGTCGCCCTTAATCAGGCCATTTTTGATGGTGCGTTAACGAGGTTGCGCCCGGTATTAACTACCGCATTAGTGGCATCGCTGGGATTCATCCCGATGGCGCTCAATACTGGTATTGGCTCGGAAGTGCAGCGTCCATTGGCTACGGTGGTGATAGGCGGGATCATTTCATCCACCTTGCTCACCCTGTTCGTTATTCCGGCCTTATATCGAATTTTACACAAAGAAAAGGAGTCACTTTTGACTGACACAGAAGTATTGGAGTCGTCTGATGCCAAATAGTCTTATTAAACTCAGCGTAACTCTGCTGCTGGGCGCATTAGCCTTGATCAGCATTGATGTATTCGCACATGGGGTGGACGATAATACCCGCGCATTTCTGGAACAAAACCAAGGTGTGCAGTTTATTCCGTTTTTGTACATCGGGGCTAAGCATATGATCACCGGCTATGACCATTTGCTGTTCTTGGTGGGTGTGATCTTCTTCCTGTACCGCAGCAAGGAAGTACTGCTGTACGTGACCATGTTTACTATTGGTCACAGCACAACCTTACTGTTCGGTGTGCTGAGCGATATTCAGGTTAACGCCTATTTGATTGATGCCATTATAGGTTTGTCTGTCGTCTACAAAGGCTTTGATAACTTAGGTGGTTTCAAGCGA
>Ga0209404_10000244_pt1 | contig 44744 bp, 43 predicted proteins | sample TroAtlMetagenome_2_FD_187447 | JGI IMG/M metagenome (GOLD analysis project Ga0209404, IMG submission 187447) | Marine eukaryotic phytoplankton communities from Atlantic Ocean - Tropical Atlantic ANT8 Metagenome (SPAdes) (version 2) | ecosystem: Environmental > Aquatic > Marine > Oceanic...
TGCGGGGCCTTGTCTTCAAAGCGGCGAATCCCCATCACTGATACACTCGATAGTTCAAATTCATGGTTACAGGGGCACCTTTTGCAGACGCCCGCTCGTATACTGATAGCCATATTGATCTTGCTTGGCGTTTTTCTGCTAAGCAAGTGGCTGATATTCCAGACGCTGTTGCAGCCGGACGATACCGCTCGCCATCGGCTGCCAGCCGCGCAGACACACGCTGAACCCAGAGCAGGACAGGACACCCATGAGCAACAACCCGCTGATTGATTACCCGGCACTTCCTCCTTTTTCACAGATTCAGCCCGAGCACGTGCTTCCTGCCGTGGAGCAGCTGGTGGCAGAAGGCCGTGCCCGTATTGAGCAGGTGCTGGCGGAGGGAAACTTCGACTACGCGCATCTGGTTCAGGCACTGGACCAGGAAGATGACCGCCTGGGTAAAGCCTTTGGTCCGGCCGGGCATTTGAATGCCGTGGCCCAGAATGAAGCCTTGCGTAATGCCTATAACAGTTGCCTGCCCCTGCTTAGCGAATACGGGACTGAGGTGGGACAGAATGCGGCCCTTTGCGCGGCTTACCAGGCACTGCGTGATAGCGAGCAATGGCCAAAGCTGAGTGAAGCCCAACAGAAAGATATCGACAACACCTTGCGTGATTTCCGTTTGTCCGGGGTAGATCTGCCGGAGGAAAAGAAAGCGCAATACATGGCCAATTCCAAGCGCTTGTCTGAACTGACCAGTAAATTCTCGGACAATGCGCTTGATGCGACTCAGGCGTGGAGCAAGCACATCACCGATGAAAGCGAGCTCGATGGCCTGCCGGACAGTGCCAAGGCCGGTGCTGCCGATCGCGCAAAAGCCGACGAAAAAGACGGCTGGTTGCTGACCCTGGATGCCCCGGTATTTATCGCGGTGATGAGCCACTGTAAGAACGCAGCATTGCGCAAGGAAATGTACACCGCCTGGACCACCAAGGCCTCTGACCAGGGGCCGCAAGCTGGCCAGTTTGATAATGCGGCGATCATGGATGAGATCCTTGCGTTGCGGCACAAGCAGGCTCAATTGCTGGGCTTTGCCAACTACGCGGAAGAATCCCTGGCCACCAAAATGGCGCGGGATGTGAGTGAAGTCGTACAGTTTCTCGAAGACCTGGCCCGTCGCGCCAAGCCCCAGGCGGAACAGGAACTGGCAGAACTGAAAGCCTTTGCAGCCGAGCAAGGCGCCGGTGATTTAAACCCCTGGGATATCGGTTTCTGGAGCGAGCGTTTGCGTGAAGCGCGCTACGATATTTCCGAAGAAGAGCTGCGCCCCTGGTTCCCGGCGGACACGGTGATCAATGGCATGTTTTCGGTGGTCGGCAAGTTGTTCGGCATTCAGTTTAAACAACGCACGGATGTGGATACCTGGCACGATGATGTGCGCTTCTACGAATTGGTAGATGACGACGGCAGTGTTCGCGCGGCCTTCTATCTGGACATGTATGCCCGCACCGGGAAACGCGGTGGCGCCTGGATGGACGACGCCCGTATTCGTCGTCGCCAGCCAGATGGCAGCCTGCAAACGCCTGTTGCCTACCTGACTTGTAATTTTGCGCCGCCGGCGGGCGGCAAGCCGGGCCTGTTGACCCACGATGAAGTGGTCACCCTGTTCCATGAATTCGGCCATGGCCTGCACCACATGCTGACCGAGCAGGACGTGTCCGGTATTTCCGGAATTAATGGCGTGGCCTGGGATGCGGTGGAGTTGCCTAGCCAGTTCCTGGAAAACTGGTGTTGGACCGAAGACGGGATTGCATTGATTTCCAGTCATTATCAAACCGGTGAACCGTTGCCGAAAGAAAAACTGGAAAAGATGCTCGCGGCGAAAAATTTTCAGGGTGCCATGCAGATGGTACGGCAAATCGAATTCTCCCTGTTCGATATGCGAATCCACGCCGAGTATCAACCGGGCCTGGATATTTATCAGGTATTGAATGAAGTGCGTGAACAGGTAGCGGTGATTCAGCCACCGGCCTTCAACCGTTTTCCCAACAGTTTCGGGCATATTTTTGCCGGCGGTTATGCGGCTGGTTACTACAGCTACAAGTGGGCCGAAGTGTTGTCTGCGGATGCCTATTCCCGGTTCGAAGAAGAAGGGGAATTCAACGAAGAAACCGGCCGCGCGTTCCGCACGGAAATTCTCGCCAAGGGCGGCAGCAAGGAACCCATGGAGCTGTTCAAGGCGTTCCGTGGCCGCGAGCCCAGCGTGGAACCATTGTTGCGTCATTGCGGGATTAATGGATAAAACGCTTGGTGACAAACGCCCGATGCTTGGCGGCAATGTGTCCGGCACCGGGTGTTTGCCGTTAAGCGGAGGAATGTTATGAAACGCCAGTTTATTGCCGGGGCAACCTGCCCGGAATGTGGGCAGATGGACAAGATACAGCGGATCATCGACGGTGATCAGCAGTGGATGGAATGTGTTGCCTGCGGAGCCCGAAAAGATCTGGACGAGAAGCCAGCGGAAGCCGCTGATGCATTGGCCCAGCCGGTGACCCTGCAGTCTGGCCCCAAAAAATAGATTTTTCCCGTTTTTTGCAATGGACGAAGGGCGAATGCGCTTCGTCGCTTTCTGACGCTACCCCATGAAATTACCTGTAGTGCCTGACGCTGGGTGGATGTTGCTCCTTCACCGTTTCCCGTACAAGTTGAACCAAAAATTAACGCAGCAATGCGCAATTATACGGTAATGTTATCTCTCCAGCGCAGCGGCGCACTTTAGACTGGGGGGAAGGGATGGGGTTAATCACACAATGTCGATTTGCCTGTGTGGCAGGCGTTTCTATGCTGGCGTTGATGCAGGGCTGCTCTTTGCTGGAAGTGCCCATGGTGGCGGCAATGAAAGCGCCGGACCATGTCTATATCCACGAGAATGCGAAAGTGGGCGATAAGTCGGTTATCAAGAACCCAGCGCGAGGTCACCAGATCATCATTTGGGAAGTGCTGCAGGAATTTGATGACGGATATGAAGTGGGTTTGTCCTGGCAGGATGAAACCGGGCGAGTGATGGCACTGGGCATGGAGCCGGGCCTGCGGCGGCAATTTGTCATCGACAAAGAGGGCAACGTGAAATCCGCCAAAGCGAAATCGGTACGCTTCGGGCTTGCCTTGCCCATGGGAGTGGCGGCACCGGGGACTTACGTTAAATCTCGGGAAAAAATCGAATTTGAAACGCCCCAGGTGATCACGACACCGGCGGGAAAATACACCGTGACCCACGCCCTGGTATCAGAGTTCGATACCATGTTGCTGGATAACAAGACCATCGACCTGATAGGCCCGGATGTGAGTTTTGGTGTGGTGCACAGTGACCAGAATATCTCCAGTAATGTGCTGGCGGCCACCAACCTGTATATCGAAATCGCCAAGTTACAGACCCAGGCTTTCGATCCCACACGCCTGGATGATGTGCTCACGTCGATTCGTGAGGGAGGCAAGATCAAGCAGAGTTTTGATCTGGTCGAAGTGGAATGATTTTTTATACGTAGAGCCCACGCTTGATGCCACCTCGCAATCCTTTGCGGGGGTGGCGTTGGTCAAGCGTGGGGCTTCCGGCCTGAAAATCAGGCCCAGTCGCCCAGCCACTTTTTCTTCGCCTTTTCCACCAGATCGCGGGCATCGTGCTGCCAAGGGTGGAAGCGCGGGCTGTAAAACTTGAAGTAGGACGGTAGCAGCTTGCGGAATACGCCGGGTTTGCCCCACATGTAATTGAGGCCGCCGAGCCAGGATTTAACATTGGTCAGCTCGCCCTGTTCTTTCATTAATTGCGTCAGATGCAAGGTAGAAAAGAACGGGAAAAGAACACTCACGAAGGCCATCTCCGTGATGCGGGTAAATTCACTGCCGCCGATGTGTTTGTACACATCAAACGCTACGGCTTTGTGCTCGGATTCTTCAATGGCATGCCAGGCCCATATCGGTGCCATGCGCGGATCCATTTCATCCAGGGCGTCATACTTGAGCAGAAATTCTTCCGCCATCAGTGCGGTGAAATGTTCCACCGCCACGGTGTGAGCCAGTTGTCGCTCCGGTGACAGGTTCTTGCGCATCCAGTTCATGAAAGCCTGAATTTCACGATCCAGACGGCCAAGGCCAACCCCGCGCTCTTCCAGATAGCCATTGAGCAGCTTGTGCTCCTTGGAGTGATGGGCTTCCTGACCGATAAAGGCACGCACGGCTTTTTTCAGTTCCGGATCGTCGATGCGGTCCTGAAAGTGGCGTACGGAATCGATAAAGAACCGCTCCCCGGCGGGGAAGCTGGCGGAGAGCGCCCCCAGCAACAGGGTTTTTAGCGGGTCATTGTCCCACCAGTATTTGGGCACATCGTCGGCCAGGTCGAAGTCCGGCTGGCGGACGGTGGGAATCACCATGGCCGGGCGGGCATCGGTCGGATTGTTATGAAGGTGTTTTGCCGGTGCATTCATTTTGAGCCTCCTGGCGAAAAGGATACGTTGACGCTTGGCCCATACGGTACTGGTGAGTGCCCGGAGTGCGTGAGATGCTGGGCGGACAAAGCACTTGTCATTGGTGGCCAAATTGTCTGAACCCTTCACCTTGATCGACTGGAGCCGTTTCCCTGACTGGACCCGCCAGCGCAGCCAGGCGGTGACCTATGTGCGCATGTTTATGGAAGTGGCGGCGCAGCGGGGTGTTTCTCGTGAGACCTTGCTGTCCACCGCGGAGGTGCCGGCAGCATTACTGGAAGACCCCTCCGGGCGGGTGTCCCTGCAGGAGACGGTGCAGGTGTTTGCGGCTGCTGCCGCGCTGACCGGTGACGCGGCCATTGGCCTTGAGGTGGGGCAGCGGATGCCGCTCACGGCCCATGGCAGCCTGGGCTATGTGCTCATGTGCGCGGGCAGTGCCCGCGAGGCCATTGGTCTGCTGGAGCGATTTTGGCACCTGCGGGGTCGCAGTGTGGTTCTCAGCGTAAAGGAGGAGCGCGGCGGGCTGTTCTTCGAGTTGGTGCCGGAAGTGGTGTTGCCCGCTGCGGTACGCGATGTGCTGCTCAGTTCCATGCTGGGCAGTATGGCCAGTGGCATGCAGTTTATTCTCCCTGACTTGTCGCTGGTGCCGGAAATCTGGCTGCAGGGCGAGCCGCCCAGCTCTGGCCGGCCCATGGATGACGGGGCGGTGCCAGTGCGTTATCGCCAGGCACGGGCAGGTATCTGGGCGCCGGAAGCGGTGCAGTGGCTGGATAGCCCGCTGCCTACTGCCAATCCGGAGGCGCTGAGTCAGGCTCTGGCACAGTGTGAGCGGGAAAGCGCCTTGACGGCCCCCGGTGATACCTTGCTGCGTCAGGTGCGTGAGCTTTTGGTGCTGGGTGCGCACGGGTATCCGGCACCGGAGCAGCTTGCCGAGCGCCTGCATCTGACCCCTCGCACGTTGCGTCGCCGGTTGCAGGAACGAGGGCAGGGGTTCCAGTCGTTGCTGGAAGAAGCCCGACACCGGGACAGTCGCCACCTGCTGGCCAGTTCCGATATGGAAATTCAGCGTATCAGCGAGCTGCTGGGGTTTGCCGATCCGGCCAATTTTACCCGTGCGTTCAAGGGCTGGATGGGCATGACGCCCAGCCAGTGGCGTCATCAGCAGGCGGGCCAGGATTGATTCGGCCCTCGCCATTGCCAGGCGCTTCGGGAAAGCGGTAAGGGGCGTTAACGCAGCAGCCCGGTTTTCAGGCCGGCAATGGTTTTTGCCATTTGCAGGCGCATCCAGGGCAGGTGGTTCAGCACTGGAAACAGCAGGTCGCGGCCGGTGGCGACGACGCGGCTGTGCGACTGGAAAGCCGGTGTCAGCCAACGGCTCATGCGTTGGTAAAAGCGAATCTGCGGGCCGCGATGCTGGTGATAATGCGTCCAGACCTGATGCCAGTTATCCGATTGCTGCATGGCGTCGCCAAGGGCCCAGGCGTCCAGCAAGGCCATGTTTGCGCCCTGGCCCAGTTGCGGGCTCATGGCATGGGCGGCGTCGCCAATAACGCCCAGTCGGTTGTCTCCCCATTTCGACATGATCACATCGCGGTAGGTGGCCGGGGTTAGCTGTTGCGCCCGGGTCAGCGGTGTCAGCACCTCGTCCAGTTGCGGCCAGAAGGTATGCAGTGCGCCGCGCCATTTTTCAAAAGGCGCGGCGGCAAAGTCCGGTTGTTGCCATTGGGCGATCTCGGTGACCGGCAGGCTCCAGAAAAAACTGGCTAGCGGTGTCTCCGGCTGGTCCGGGCGGCTGCCGGTGGGAAGAATGCCGGCCATGGTGCTGGCCCGGTGATAGCGCTGTTGCAGCAGAGGCACGTCAAAGGGGGCGGCCATGGGCAGCATGGCCCACATGGCGCCCCAGGGATAAAGGCGGTCGTAGCGAGTCCAGTCGCTGGGGCGCAGCTGGCTGTGGCTGCCGTTGGCAATCAGCACGGCATCGAAGGTGAGCACGTCCGTGCGCTGCTTTTCTTCCAGGGTGACAAGGGTTCGATGTGCCTGGGCGTCCACGGCGCTAACGGTACAGCCCATGCGCCGTTGATGCGGCAGGGTTTGCAGGTGGCTATCGAGTACATGGCAGAGGCTGGCGCGGTGGATGCCCAGACCGTGGGCCTGTTCGCCAAGGGGGCGATAGTGGCTGTTCATGATGGCGCGGCCGGAACAGGTATGTCCCACCAGGGCATCGATATGCGCGCCGTAACGGCACATGGCCTGATAGAGGCCCATGCGGTGGAGGACGCTGAGTCCGGCGGGCTGTAACAGCAAGCCGGCACCCACCGGTTCCAGGGCGGGGGCGCGCTCTATCAGCGTGATGGCGTGGCCCTGCTGGGCCAACAGCGCGGCAGTTGCGAGCCCGGCGGTACCGGCCCCGATAATGGCAATGGATTGTGGTTGCACGGCTGGAACTTTCCCTTCCCCGAAAAGGCTAGTGGAGAGTAGCAGACTGGGGCGCCGAGAGCCGGGTGGAGATAAAAAACGGGCCGCGAAAGCGGCCCGTAACGTGTTGCATGCAGCGTGAAGCGTGTTGCGCCTATTTTTCCACAAACGCCCGCTCGATCACGTACTCACCCAGTTCGCCGCCGCGGGTTTCCTTGAAGCCCCAATCGTCGAGGATTTTGGTGGTGTCCTTGAGCATGGCGGGGCTGCCGCACAGCATGAAACGGTCGTTTTCCAGGCTCGGCTTGGGCAGGCCCAGGTCCGTGAAGATCTTGCCGCTGGTCATCAGGTCGGTGAGGCGCCCTTCGTTACGGAACGGTTCACGCGTTACTGTGGGGTAGTAGAGCAGTTTGCCGTTGACGAACTCACCAAAGAATTCGTTGTTGGGCAGCTCATTCTCGATGGTGTCCTGGTAGGCCAGCTCGGACACATGACGCACCCCGTGGGTGAGAATGACGCGGTCGTACTGCTCGTACACTTCCGGGTCCTTGATGATGCTCATGAACGGCGCCAGGCCGGTGCCGGTGGACAGCAGCCACAGGTTCTTGCCCGGCAGCAGGTGGTCGGCCACGAGGGTGCCGGTGGGTTTGCGGCTCACATAGATCTTGTCGCCCGGCTGGATGTTCTGCAGCTGGGAGGTGAGCGGGCCGTCCTGCACCTTGATGCTGAAGAACTCCAGTTCTTCTTCATAGTTGGCGCTGGCAATGGAATAGGCGCGCAGCAACGGGCGGCCGTTGTCCTGCTCCAGGCCAATCATGGTGAAATGTCCGTTCTTGAAACGAAAACCCGGGTCCCGGCTGGTGGTAAAGCTGAACAGGGTGTCGTTCCAGTGGCGAACGCTTTTGACGGTTTCGGTATTCAAATTAGACATAGTTAAATTAGCGCTTATTCCAAAATTCCAGATGGTGGAAATTTAACCGAATGGCATTTATCGGTAAAATGGGTTATCCCGATATTTGATATTGATAAAGTCGATATCTAATGCTGCACACAGTTAATAATGATTCTCATTTAATCATGGATAGGTGGTCATGCGCTACACCCTCAGGCAACTGGAAGTCTTTCTCGCCATCGCCCACTTTGAAAATGTGAGCCATGCGGCCAATCACTTGAGCATGTCCCAGTCGGCGGCCTCCGGGGCGTTGAAAGAGCTGGAAGGGCTTTACGACGTGAAGTTTTTCGAGCGGGCCGGCAAGCGGCTGAAGCTCAATGAGCTGGGCCGGCAATTCTGGCCGCGGGCGGAAGCGCTGCTGGCCCAGGCCCGGGAGCTGGAGTCGGATCTACAGTCTCACCGGGATCTGGGGCGTCTGAACGTGGGCGCGACCCTGACCATCGGCAATTACCTGGCGGTGGCGATCATGGCGGATTACATGGCTCAGCAGCCGGGGGCGCGGGTACATCTGGAGGTGGCTAACACCCGTTCCATTGTGGATCGGGTGCTCACCTTTGAGCTGGATCTGGGACTGATTGAGGGTGAGTTGAATCACCCTGATCTGGAGCTGCTACCCTGGCGGGAGGATGAGCTGGTGGTGTTTTGCAGCCCGGACCATCCGCTGGCGAGTAAGGGAGCGCTCACTGATGAGGATTTACGCGCAGCGCACTGGATTGTCCGTGAGTCGGGCTCTGGTACCCGGCAGACCTTTGAGCGTGCATTGCACGGCCTGGTGCCGGAGCTGAATCTGGCACTGGAGCTGGAGCATACGGAAGCAATCAAGCGGGCGGTGGAAACCGGGTTGGGAATCAGTTGCCTGTCACGGGTGTGCCTGCAGGAGGCGTTCAAGCGGGGTTCGCTGGTGGAGCTGGCGGTGCCGCACCGGGATTTCAGCCGGGAATTCTATTTTGTGCTGCATCGCCAGAAGTACCGCAGCCCTGGCATTGAGAGGTGGCTGGAATTATGTCGCGAATCCGTACTGTAATCCGTCGCGGCCTGTGGCTGCTGCTGTTTGTGCTGGTGGCAGGTTTGCTGCTGCCGGAGGCCCGGCAGGTGCCGGTGCAGGGCGCAGACCGCAATGACTGGCACCCCCAGACTTTCTGGTATCACCCCTGGGGCAAGTCCGGTGTCCACAAGGGCGTGGATATCTTTGCTGATGCGGGAACGCCGGTGATCGCCAGCAGTGGCGGGCTGGTGCTGTATCGCGGTGAGCTGTCGCGGGGCGGCAAGGTGGTGCTGATGTTGGGGCCGAAATGGCGGCTGCACTACTACGCCCATTTGCAGGGCATCGCCGACAGTGGCATTTGGCTGGAGGCGGGTGCGTTGGTGGGCACCGTGGGGGACAGTGGCAATGCGGCGGGCAAACCGCCGCATCTGCACTATTCTCTGGTGAGTCTGTTGCCGCTGTTCTGGCGGGCAGACGAGGCGCCGCAGGGCTGGAAGAAGATGTTCTTCCTGGACCCCACGACACATTTTGTTATCAGGCAGGGCGCCTGATTCAGTCAATTTTCTCGAAATAGCCCAGCACTTTCATGGCGGCCAGGGTGCTGCCGTCGATATCCAGGTCGTCACCGGCCAGGGCGGTGGCCGGATTCTGGACTCCGGCGGCAATGGCTTTCCAGGTGGCTTCGGTGGTATCCAGCGTGGCGACCACGTCGTCATCAATGCCGCTGTGTACCTTGGCCACACCACGCCGGATGCGCAGGGTGAATTGCTTGCCGCTCTCCCGGAAGGCGTAACCCAGCGCCACGTTTTCCTCGAGGGTCTCTTCAGCCTTGAGCAGTGCGGGCATGGCATGCAGGAAGTTCTCTATGGGCAGGGTGGCGAGGAAGTCTTCGCTCATCTGTGTGCGGAAGCCGGGCTTGAGCCCGTCCTGTACTTCCCGGGCCACGGTGAAGTAGTAGTTGCGCGCGTTGGGGTTGGCTTCTTTTTCGCCCAGCTGGCGCAATGCGTCGGCACGCAGGGTTTTCACCGTATCGTTGTCCGGCATCAGGATCATCAGATGGTCACTGAGATCCAGCGCCCATTGGGCATCGCTATCATTCAGCGCTTTTTGTGCGCTCTCCAGCAGGGCGTCGTTGCCGCCGGCCAGGGTGGCCATGCGGTGCGCTTCTTCCGGTTCGGCCAGCGGCTGCAGCTCGCTGGGATTGCCGCTGAACCAGCCCAGGTAGCCATCGAACACGGAGCGCACCGACCAGCTGACCTTGCCGTAGAACTCCTGCAGCCAGGGGTTGCTGGCCAGGTGTTCGGGCAGCTGCACTTTCTCGACGATCTGGTCCGGGGTCAGGCCCAGGTTCATGTAGCGCAGGGTCTGGTCGTGTACAAAGTTGATGGCGTCGCTGTAGTCGGTCAGTAGCTCAGCCACCTTGTCCTGGCCGTGCACCGGACGGGTGTGGCTGGGCACCAGATGCTTGGCGCCCAGGGCGCGGATCTGGTCCAGGCTGTTGGCCCACTGTTTCACGTCGCGGTAGTAGGTGCCGCGAATGGTGTAGAGGTTGGGGAAGGTCTGGTAGATGTTATCGCCGGTGAGGACAGTCTGTTTTTCCGGCAGCCAGACGAAAAGCTGGTCTTCCGTTTCGCCGGGGGCATGCACCAGCTCGATCTGGATGCCGGCGATGTTGACGGACAACTTGTCATCGAAGGTGTGAGTGGGCGGCAGGGCATACAGCTCGCTTTCCGGGGTGATGCTCAGATGCGGGCCGATACCATCATTGATATGTTCGCCATGGGGCAGATGGTTGCCAAACATGCGCATGGAGCGGGCGGTAATGATGGGGCGAATCTGGTTGACCACCCGGTTGATGTAATAGCTGGTGCTTTCGTGGGCGTAGACAGGAATGTCCTTGCCCTCGGCAAAACCGGCAGCACCAAAAACGTGGTCGCTGTGATTGTGCGTATAGATGATGGCTTTCACTGGCTTGTCGGTGATCTTGCGAAATTCCGCCAGTACAGTGCGCGCCTCATCAGCACTCTCCATGGTATCGACGATAATGATGCCGTCGTCACCTTCCAGCATAATGGAGTTGGCGAGTCCGTAGCCGATGGCCACATAAACCCCGTCGGTGACCTTCTCCACCCCTTTATGGAACAGCTCGCTGTGCGCTTTGAGCGCATCTGGGGCCAGCTGGGTGGTACTCTTAACGGGTTGCTCTTCCCCGCATGCCGCCAGCAGGGCGGCCAATAAAACAAACAGGTAGCGCATGGTGTTCTCTTTTTTTGTGGGTGATCCCTGCAGGCTAGTGTCGGCCCGGCTTTGGGCAAAGGTTCCCGGTGGCCAGAGTGCAGTGCTCTGTGGCCACTGAGCGCTCACCGATGACGTCTACGACGGTGGCCGCCTGGCCGTTGGCGGTGCTGGAAACCCTCAATGGCTATGGTGTGGATGGCCCGGCTTTGCTGGCCCAGGCGGGGCTGGACCTGGCCGTGCTACGCGCCAACCCCGGTGGGCGGGTACCCACCGATGCCATGACCCGACTGTGGACGCTGGCCATCGAGCAGAGTGACGACCCGGGCATGGGACTCCGGGTGGGCAAGACGTCCCTGCCCATGCATCTGCGGGTGATGGGTTTGCTGATCCAGACTGCGCCGACATTGGGCCACATTCTGGATGTGGCGGTGCGCTATCAGCGGCTGATTTCCACCGGGGTGGTGGTGCGGTTGCAGCAACGCCCGGATGCGGTGGGGTTGGAGATTTGCTGCCTGCCGGATGTGGCCCTGCACCCGGCCTCCATCGATGCGTTTGTGGCGGCCCATGTGAGTAACCTGCGGCGCCTGTCACCGGAGGGTGGCGTGCAGCAGGTGGCATTGCAGCGTTCGGCACCTGCCGATTCTGCGCCTTGGTCACAGGTTCTGGGGTGCCCGGTGACGTTCGGTCAGCCGGGCAATATCATCTGGCATCATCGCGATCGGCTGACCGCACCGTTGTTGCTGGGGGATGCTGGTTTGTGGCGGCAGCACGAGACGTTGGCGCGGCAAGAGCTGGCCGCACTGGATGCCACCCCCCCGTTAATTCAAACCCTGCAGGGATTATTGCGCGCTAATGGTGATGTCTTGCCGGGTTTGGGTGAGCTGGCTGTCGCGGTGGCCATGAGCGAGCGTTCCCTGCGCCGGCGGCTGGCCGAATTGGGTAGCGGTTACCGGCAACTGGTGGATGCCTGGCGGGCAGAGCGGGCCGGTCAACTGGTGCGCGGCGGTGATAGCTTGGCAGAGGTGGCTCACCGGCTCGGGTTTTCCGATGCCAGCAATTTCAGCAAGGCGTTTCGCCGTTGGTACGGTGTGAGCCCCGACACCTATCGACAGCAGGATTATTGATGACACAACCGACAGGCAGTAACCGTTCTTCGCAGCCGCGTATTCACGATGAATGGCAGGCGTTCTGGCTGGCGGTGGGGTTTCTGACCCGCGTGCCCATGCTGGTGCGCATTGATTACAGCCAGGCACTGATGAACCGTTCCGGCGTGTATTTTCCGCTGGTGGGTTTGCTGCTGGGTGTGTTTTACGCGGGGCTGTTCGTGGTAGTGGATAGCTACTGGCACACCGGTATCAGTGTGGCACTGGTGCTGGCGTTCCACCTGTGGATCACCGGGGCTTTCCACGAAGACGGACTGGCAGACAGTGTGGATGCGCTGGGTGGTGGTTATACCGTGGCACGCCGTCTGGCAATCATGAAGGACAGCCGTATCGGCACCTATGGGGCGGTGGCGTTGATCATGGCGCTGGGTTTAAAAGGATTGTTGCTGGCGGACGCGAATCCCGTTTGGCTGGCCCTGTTGCTGAGCCCGGTAATCAGCCGTTTAACGCCGCTGTGGTTGATGCGGTTTCTGCCGTATGTGACGGACCCGGACACCAGTAAAAGCAAACCGGTTGCAGAAGGCTTCAGCGCAAAACGCCTGGCTGCCGCTACCGCGATGACGGTGACAGTAGCTGCCCTGGCGGGGGCGTTGGTGCCTGCACTGTTATCTGTTGCGCTGGTAGCGTTGCTGTGGGGTGGGTATCTGTGGCGGCAGTTGCGGGGGTATACCGGCGATGCGTTGGGCGCTAGCGTGATTCTGGCGGAGCTGGTGTTCCTGTTAGCGTTGGTGGCCGCGTAAGCGAGGGAAAAAGTTGCGAGTTTCGAGAAGCGAGTCCCGAAAGGCAAAAACATGCGTGCCTGGTTATTTTGCTCTTCGCTCTTCGAAACTCGCTTCTCATAACTCGTTACTGCTGTGGCAAATACTGCCCGCGCACAATGCCTTCCAGCTCCGCATAGGGGATCGTCAGGGTGGGCTGGCCCATGGCGTAGGGCGCGATGTGGTACACGTTATATTGCAGCACTACACCCTTGTCATTGAAGAAGATGTTATCGGTCTTGTCGAACGGCCAGCTGTCACGGAAAGTCTGGTCCAGGTTTTCCTCATCCAGCCAGGCCGTGTGCTGTTCGCTGGCCTTTTCCCAGAAGGCTGACTGCTGACCGGGTACCAGCAGGTCGTCCAGTTTCACGCTTTGCTGTTTGGCCAAATCCCAATGGAAATACTGCACGCTGGGTAACCCGTGGGCGCCCCCGGTGTATTCGTAGGTTTCCATGGACAGGCTTACCAAATCGCCGCGACGGCCTTGCTTCTTCACAGTGGCACTGAGTTCCCAGCCCTGCTCGGAGGCCATGGCCATGTCGGACGCATCTTGCAAAAACGCATCGGCCACGCCTTCGATGGTGCCATCGTGGGTCGCGTTGCCTTCATCCTGAATCAGCATGGCGGCCAGGTGCTGGGTGATGGCCTCGTTCAGCTCCGGCTGGTTCTCGAAGGTAAGCCATTGCAGGTCCACTTTCGGGCAGCCGTCAGCGTCACATTGTTCGTCGGTTTTATTCAGGGTATGGACGATGCGCACCAGCGTTTCCGGGGCGGCACCGGCTTGTGCAGTGTCGCTCTTGGCGGTGGTGGCAGGTTTGTCAGCGGGTTTTGCTGGCGCGTCCGGGTCGTCACAGCCTGCCAGCAGCGCGGTGGCGAGCAGGAGCAAAAGTGTCATACGCATGGCAAACCCTTCCTGAAATCAATGAGAACGAATGGGGGCATTTAACGGCAGCCACCGCCCCGGTTCAAGGTGTAATGAGATCACTTGGCTGCAGCGTTCTGCACAGAGGCTCCTTAATTTAGCGTCAGGCATCAGGCGTTGAGCGTGTGGTACTCGACAAGGTGGCTTTTGCAATCCGGCGGGCCTATCCTGCCGTTTTTCAGAATCAATCGGGAGAATCACCATGAGTTTCTGGACCGTTTACCTTTCCGGGGAAATTCACACCGACTGGCGCGAGCGCATTGTTGAGGGCTGTGCCGACAAAGAGCTGGATATCGAATTCAGCGCGCCGGTGACGGACCACGAAGCCAGTGACAAGGTGGGGGTGAATATTCTCGGTGCAGAAGAGAAGCGTTTTTGGGAAGACCGTCTCGGGGCGGGCATCAACGGTATTCGTACGCGAAAGCTGATTGATGAGGCGGACCTTGTGGTGGTGCGTTTTGGCCCCAAGTATAAGCAATGGAATGCGGCATTTGATGCCGGCTACACGGCGGCTTTGGGCACGCCGATGATCATTTTGCACGATGAAGAGCATGATCATCCGTTGAAAGAGGTGGATGCCGCCGCCGATGCGGTAGCGCGCACCCCGGAGCAGGTGGTGGAGATGCTGGCGTATATTCTCAACGCATGAATTCCCCGGTAAAACGGGGCTTACGGCCCCGTTTTACGGCTTTTTGCATCATCGGGGGAGCGTTTTGCCGTCTGACTTGTCACATTCCAGTACAGGCATAGCCAGATTTGGCACAAAAGGCAGAACGAGGAGTTGTCCCGATGACACACCGATTATTGGCCGCCGCCACCCTGATGTTGGTCACCACCGCCACGGCGTGGGCTGAGACCGAAGGCGTTCCCAACGTGAAAACGCCGGAACCGGAAAAAGTGGAAACCCAGATGGAAGAAACCCTGGACGATATCCAGAGTTATTCCGTAGAACAGAAGAACCAGGCCATGCGCGTGGCTCGCCATGCCATCGATGATCTGGATCAGCAAATTACCCTGCTACAGGGTGATATCAACAGCCAGTGGCGCGATCTGTCCCAGGACGCACGCCTGCACAAGCAGGATGCGCTCACCGCGCTGAAAGAGCAGCAGGCCCAGCTGGAAACCCGTTATCAGGCCTTGCAGAATGCGGGTGAGGACAATTGGGATGCGGCCAAGGTAAAATTTCAGCAAAGCTGGGAGGCCGCCAAGCAGGGCTGGCAAAGCCTGACGGCGCCCGCGCCGGAACAGGAATAGCGCCCTTTACCCATTGCGGCAGGCACAATGACGTGTCTGATCGTGCGCCGTGCGAATCGACACCGACGCACAAGGCAGGCACCACAGGGACGGGAGACGGACCATGCTGACGTTGATTCCTTTTGATGACGACCGGGTTGTGGGTGCACGTATCTCCGGCAAGATCACCCGCGAAGAATTCGATTCTGTGACCACGGCGCTGGAAGCCGCGCTGCAAAAACATGAAACGGTACGTTTCTATGCAGAGATGGAAACCTTTGGCGGGGTGTCCATGGATGTATTGTTTCAGGATCTGAAGTTCGGTCTTGCCCACTGGAAGCATTTCGACCGCGAAGCCGTGGTCACAGATAAGGACTGGATGCGCCGCCTGTCGGTGCTGGCAGACAAGCTGCTGCCGTCCATTGAGGTGAAGGTGTTCCCCAGTGATGACGCCGACGCTGCCAAAGCCTGGATCTGCGAACCCTGATCCTTACCTTTCCCGGTCGAGCAATTGCTCCAGATGTGTCAGGCAAAACTGGTACATCCGGGTGGCGCTTTGCCGGGCTTTCTCCACTTTTTCCTCTGGCGCATTGCCGGCGTCGAAATCAGCCTGCCAGCGCACAATGCAGCCAACGGCGGTCTTGGTGATGCTGACTGTGGCGGTAAAGTTGGCCCGTTGGTCCACGCCGGGGCCTTGCAGAATGCGGTAGGAAAATTGCCGTGCCGCCGGGTCCAGCGCCACCAGTTCTTCTACCACCTGGCTGCCGTCTGCCACGGTGACGGTGCGCACCGCACCGATGCCTTCGCCTTGCACCTGGCAAGCTGTGACGCCGGGTAACCAGCTCTGTAAATCGCCGAAACCGTGGATCCGCTGCCAGACGCTGTCGGCGCTGAACCGGTAGTCCTGTTGTACATCGATGGCACTCATGGTGGCTCCTGTGTCGGGCTATCTGCGGGTGCGTTTGCCAGGCGGCTAGCGCTGCAGGCGCAGACGCTGCTGCAGAAATTGTTCGAAGGAGGTGAGGAACGGGAATTGCTCGCGGACCGGGTCCAGCGGAAATTGCCAGCCCACGGTGTTATTCCACACGTATTGCCGGGCCGCTTCCGCATTGGTCAGCCGCAAGGCCCACAAGGGAATCTTGAAGGGCAGCGGGCGCTTGCCGGATGCGCGCCGGTAGACGGTCTGCATTTCCGAAACCGTCAGCGCATCGCTGGCCAGGTCGACAATTTCTCCCAGGAAAGTATCGGGTTGAGCGAAAATTTCGGCGCTGGCGCGGGCAATGTCGTCCACGGTGACCATGTGAAAACGGGTATCCGGTTTCAGGCAGCCGGCCAGAGTGGCGAGCACCAGTGCCGGGTTGACGGCTTTCTTGCCACTGTTGCCCATGACGGGCTCGAAAAAATTCTCCATAAAGAACACTTCGCGCAGAAAGGTGCTGGGTAGCCCGAGGTCGCGAATGTGTTTTTCAATTTCCCATTTGCTACGGAAGTGCAGCACGTCGCCGGCTTCTTCGCAGCCGGCCACGGAGGTTTGCACGAAGTGTTGCACGCCGGCCTGGTGGGCCGCATCCGCCAGGCGTTTGCCCTGAGCCACTTCCCGCTCGTACCCGACGCCCTTTTCCCAGAAATTCTGCACCGCAAAAACGCCATAACAGTCGCTGCAGGCCTGGGCTAGTGACGGGACATCATCCAGGTCGCCAACGACCACGTCCACGCCCCGGCCTGCCAGCGCCTGGGCGGCGGGTTTGCCCGGGTTGCGGGTCAGCGCGCGTACGGGGAAGCCCTTGTCGAGCAGGTGCGGGATCAAGGCGCCCCCCTGGGCTCCGGTGGCGCCGGTAACAAGAATGGTTGGTGCGGTCATGGGATAAGCTGCTCCGAAACTCATCAGTTCTGAGCGATGATAGGGGCGTGGCTGAGTGCCACAATGACCGAAAGCATCAGTGCGGGGCAGAAATGGCCAAAAGACAGGGGCGTTGCGCGTTACGCGGGCAGGAAACCGTTAGAGGGTGAGAGGGTGACAGGCCATTGGCGAGCGGAGGAAGGGCCGTGTGGCCCTTCCTCACCGGTGGTGTGTGTATCGTCTTGGCGGTCATTTTGCCAGTCGTCATACTCGTTCAGCGCCTGGCGGGTCGCCATGCGTGGTCGCAGCGTGTTGCGCGCTTCCTGGTGAACGCCGCCTTTACGCATCAGCGGGTCCATGGCTGCCCAGTTGCGCAGCGGTTTGGGGCCTTTTGCCATTGAGACATCCTCAGTGTTGGCAGGGATGGGTGTTGTGGTGGTGTGGGTAATGTGCTGACGCACATAAAAAAACCCTGATGAGCGCACTCATCAGGGTTCAGTTGGCTGCACTGTGCCTGAAGGCGATCTCAGTTGTCGGGATAGAGCTTTAACACTGTCATCACTCGCTTCATGTTGTGCACGGCGTGCGGCCGGTGGGTGTGTGAGGCGCGCGATCATACGACCGTCCAGGGCGCTGCGCTAGTGGGTAGATAAAAAATATTTTCGGCGACGTAGGGGCCGGATTATCGCCTTGGGGCCCTGGTGACGCCTCGCCAGTGGTGCGAAACAAGAAAACCGGGCAGTCTGGGCATCTGCCGGGTCAGAAGAGCGCAATAGCGCCGGTGACGGCCCATGGATTTTCAGGGGGGAGTACATGCCGACCATTCCATTGGGGCAGCGGATCAAGATTAGCCTGTCCGCCATTGTCTGTTTTGTTGTTGTCATTGCCTTTTTGCTCAGCCTGCCGGTGCTGTTCAGCATCTCTATGTGGGTGTTGCTGGCGATTTCGGTGTTGGCCCTGTTGTTGGGGCTGCTGCTGAACGGTGCGTTGCGCGTGCTGTTCGGCAAAAAGAAAAACCGCAGCGTGTTCAAATCCGTGGGCGTGTTTTTCTGCCTGCTAACCATCGCTACGGCGTTGCCTGTTTACTATCTTGTCTACAAGGTGCAGGTCGATCCGCCGTTACTGCCCCAGGCCACCTTGAGCAACGGCGAGAAAGTGGTGGTTTTTCAGGGCATGGTGCATGTGGGCATGGAGAGTTTCTATAAATCGGTGGTCTATGATCTGGAAGAAGCCCTCAGTGACGGCTATCGGTTGTATTACGAAGGCGTGCAGCCTTCGCCAGGAGAAGGTGACGCCTGGTTTGCCGAACAACTTGCCGGTGGCGGTGACCTGGCGGAAAACTACAAAGCCCTGGCAGATGCCTGTGGGGTAAAATTTCAAACCGATTATTTTGGGTTGATGGCACTGGATGCGCAGCAGCGTCCAGAGCGTCATGTGGCGGCAGATGTCACCAGCCTGGAAATGAAACAGGAATACGATCGGCTGATGGCCACGGACCCGACGTTCGCCGAGCAGCAGGCTAACCGGGACACGTCTTCCTTCACGGATACCGCCGATCCGGTGGCGGTGTTGTTGGATTGGCATGCGTCTGCCACCGATGAACAGAAAAAACTGATCGGTATTTTGTGTCGCGGTGCTTTTGCCATTGCGCTGGGGGATCAGAGCGAGCATGAACCCGGGCCGCTGGATAAAGTCATTCTCGATTTCCGTAACCGGAAGCTGGCGCAGCGAATTCTGGCTGATGACAGCCAGCGCCTTTATATCACCTACGGTGCTGCCCATTTGCCGGGCGTGCTGGCCACGCTGCAAGCCGCTGACCCGGCTTGGCAGATCATTACTGTGAAATGGATGCGGGGTATGGCGGCCCCTGAACATCTTGAAGGTACGCTGCCGCCCATGCCGTAGTGAGGAAGGCAGGGCGGTGCGAATATTGATTTCATGCAGACAACAGGATGTACAAAGAATGATGAAACGAATGGGATGGATTCTGGTGCTGGCGGTGGGCCTGCTGGCTGGCTGCAGCAGTAATGGACATGGCGAGCTGGAAGGCGAAGCCTTGCGGGTGGGTGTCATGCCCGATTATCCGCCGCTGGTATTTCGTGAAGCTGGCAAGGTGGTGGGGCTGGAGCGGGATTTTGCCGAGCAGTTATCGCAGGATCTGGAACGCCCTCTCTCGCTGCATGAATACACGCAATTAAGTGATTTGTTCGCGGCCCTGAAGAAGAATGAAATCGATATCATCATGTCTGGCATTTCCATAACGCCTGCCCGCCAGAAGGCGTTTGCATTCAGTTTGCCTTATACCACCATTGGACAGATGGCGATGATCCGTCTCGACGATGCTGCCCGGTTGGCCACGCCCGGCGCCTTGTTTACCGGGCAGTACCGGGTGGGTTACAAAAATGGCACCACCGGTGAGGCGTTCGTGAAAGAGACCATCGACGCACAAACCCGGGGATTTAATAGCAGTACAGAAGCCACGGCAGCCTTGGTGGAGGGTGAAATCGATGCGTTCATTCACGATGCGCCCACGGTCTGGAACCTGGCCAACAAGCGCGAGTACCCGGTGAAACTGTTGGGGTTGTACAAACCGCTCACCAAGGAACAGCTGGCGTGGGTGATGCGCAAGGATGACAGTGAGCTGAAGCAGCAAGTGGATGCGGCGCTAAAAAACTGGGTGAATAACGGTTTTCTGATGCAGACCAAAACCCAATGGATTCCGGTGAAAATTCTTTCCGGGCAGTAAGACGCCGACGTTTATGTGAAACCTTTTTGTGGGCGTTCTCTGTGTCATTTGACTATGCCTGCAAGCGATTTCCTCCAGTCTGGTGAATATCGCTTGCAGGCAAGCTCAGCTCCCACCGCCGAATTTGGCAAGAGGGGCAACGGCTGACTTAGATATCCGCGAAATTTTCCCCGCCTTTCAGCCAGCGGCGCAGCAGTGGCTCAACCCACTGCGGGCAGTCACGCATCAGGTTGTTGGCCACTTCTTTAGCGGGTTCCATCAAGGCTTCATCACGCACCAGGTCGGCGATGCGGAACGCCAAATCTCCGGTCTGGCGGGTGCCGAGCCACTCGCCCGGGCCGCGCAGTTTTAAATCTTCTTCCGCGATAACAAAACCGTCGGTAGTGTCACGCATTACGGCCAGGCGCCGCTTGCCCGTGAGCGACAACGGGTTCTTGTAGAGCAGCAGGCAGTAGCTTTGCTCGCCGCCCCGGCCCACGCGACCGCGTAACTGGTGCAATTGGGCCAGCCCCAGCCGCTCGGCATTTTCCATCACCATGAGGGTGGCATTGGGCACATCCACACCCACTTCGATGACGGTCGTGGCGATAAGCAGTTGCGCGTCGCCCCGGGCAAAACGTGCCATCCGTTCGGCTTTTTCTTTTGCTTTCATGCGCCCGTGGACCAGTTCCACGTTGATGTCTGGCAGAGCCACCTGCAGTTCCGCGAAGGTGGCTTCTGCTGCCTGGGCTTGCAGCTCTTCGGATTCTTCGATCAGGGTGCAGACCCAGTAGGCCTGTGTGTTTTTGTGCCCAGAGCGTGGCCGGCAGGCATCATTGATGCGTTCGATCACCTGGGGGCGGCGGCTTTCCGGTAACACCAGGGTATCAATGGGCTTGCGGCCCGGCGGCATTTCGTCGATCACCGAGGTGTCCAGGTCACCGTACACGCTCATGGCCAAAGTGCGGGGAATCGGGGTGGCGGTGAGCACCAGCTGATGGGGCACCTGACTGCCGTTGGCGGTATCAAAGCGGCCTTTCTCGCGCAGTGCCAGGCGTTGCTGCACTCCAAAACGGTGTTGCTCATCAATGATGGTGAGTCCGAGCCGGTGGAATTGCACGGCTTCCTGAAACAGGGCGTGGGTGCCGACCACAATGCGGGCACTGCCATCGGCCAGTGCGGCATTGGTTTCCCGGCGGGCCTTTACGCCCAGGCTGCCGGCCAGCCAATGTACCTCGATACCCAGCGGCGCCAGCCAGTGGCGAAAATTGTCCCGGTGCTGTTCAGCCAGCAGTTCGGTGGGTGCCATCAGGGCCACCTGGTAACCGGATTCCATGGCGGCAAGGGCCGCTGCCGCTGCGACTAGCGTCTTGCCTGATCCCACATCGCCCTGCACCAGTCTCAGCATGGGGTGAGGCTGGGCCATGTCGCTCATTAGCTCACCAATAACACGCTGTTGGGCGCCGGTGAGGGCAAAGGGCAGGCTGGCCTGGAGTTTTGCAAACAGCGTTTGCCCGGCAAGGCGCGGAGCGTGGAACGCTTTTTGCCCAGCGCGTTTTTGCAGCATGCCCAACTGGTGAGCCACCATTTCTTCCATGACCAGCCGCTTGACTGCCGGGTGTTTGCCTTCCAGCAACAGGTTGACCGGGTCATCCGGGTTGGGCTTATGCAGCTTGCTCAGGGCGTCGGTGAGGCTGGGCAGTCCGCTCTGGTCCAACAGTTGCGTGGGGATCAATTCCTGGGGCGGATGCGCTTGCAGATAATGCAGCGCCTGGCTGGTGAGGTTGCGCAGGGTCTTCTGGCTGACGCCATCGGTGGTGGGGTAGACCGGGGTCAGGGCTTTTTCCAGTGGCGGCAGGCCGCTGTCCGCATAATCCAGTTGGTATTCCGGATGGTAGAACTCCAGGCCGGCGGAGCCTGGGCGGGGCTCGCCGTAGACGCGAATGGTTCTGCCCCGCTCCAGGTTGTTCTTCTGGGCGGCAGTGAAATGGTAGAAGCGCAGCGTCACCATGCCGGTGCCGTCGGCCACTTTGCACAGCAGTGAGCGGCGGCGGCCAAAAATTACATCGGCGGCCATCACCTGCCCTTCGATGACGACACCGGTTTCCGGGCGCAGGCTGCCGATGGGGGAAATGCGGGTGCGGTCTTCGTAGCGAAAGGGCAGGTGGAAAAGCAGATCTTCCAGGTTATGCAGGCCCAGCTTGGCCAGCTTCTCGGCGGCAGCCGGCCCCACGCCTTTGAGGCGGTTGAGGGGCAGGCTGGAGAGGCTGTCATTGGCCATGGTTGGGCAACACCGCTGTAGGAGCACCTCTCGAGGTGCGAATCTGGTTCCAGCGTTTTACCTGGGTAGGGTTCGCACCTCGAGAGGTGCTCCTACAGGGAGAAACCTTCCTGCCCATCGTTATCCCGACAGTCCTTCCTTGGGCACGGCTTGGCGCAGCACTTCGATGGCCTTGGGGCGCGGGAAGCTGTCGCGCCAGACCAGCGCGATGGTCCGCGAGGGCACCGGTTCTTCAAACGGCCGGACAGCAAAGGTGTTCTTGTCGTAACCGTGCTGATGGAGAGCCGAATTGGGCAGCACCGTAATGCCCAGCCCGCCGGCGACCATGTGACGCAGGGTTTCCAGAGAGCCGCCCTCGATCTGCACCAGGTTGCGCTGGTGTTGGGAGTCGATAGCCGGGCATAACTCCAGCACCTGATCACGGAAACAATGACCTTCACCGAGTAGCAGCAGGGTTTCGTCGAGCAGCTGTTCCGGGGCAATTTTCTTTTGTGCCGTCCAGGCATGATCACCGGGTAGTAGCACAGAGAAGGATTCCTCGTACATGCGTGCCCGCACCAGGCCTCCACCGGAGAAGGGCAGTGCTACGATAATGGCGTCCAGTTCCCCGTGCTCCAGCTTGCGGCGCAGCACGTGGGTGTAGTTTTCTTCGATGAACAGCGGCATCTCCGGCGCAGCCTCGCGAACCCGCGGCACCATGGTGGGGAACAGGTAGGGGGCGACGGTAAAAATCGCCCCCACTCGCAGTGGCGAACCGAGCTGGTCGCGCTGGCTCATGGCCATCTGCGAGAGCAGGTCTGCCTGCTCCAGCACGCGCTGGGCTTGCGCGACAATGGGTTCGGCCTGGGGGGTGACCACCACCTCCCGGGGTCGGCGCTCGAACAGGGGCATGCCCAGCTGCTCTTCCAGTTTTTTAATGGCGGCGCTGAGGGTGGGCTGGCTGACGTTGCAGGCCTGGGCGGCGTGGCCGAAGTGGCGTTCGCGGGCCAGAGCGACCAGATAGCGTAGTTCTGTTAATGTCATGGCATTGATACACTCAATCGATTGAATGCCATTGTGCATAGTAACGGCGCCAGATGCCAGATGCTGGAACCCCGACGCAGGAACGGCCTGTGTCAGGCTTCTGGCATCGACCGTCCGGCGCTCCGTAAGGAGCTTTATGTCTCATATTCTGATTGCCGGGCTGGGTGATCTGGGCACTGGCCTGGCCGAACAGTTAATCGCTGGCGGGCATCGTATCAGCGCGATCCGTCGCGGTGAGCAGGCACCGGCCGGGGTGGAGTTGTACAGCCAGGATCTCACCGAGGGTGCGGCCATGCTACCGCCGGATCCAGTGGATTTGCTGGTGATTATCATGACTCCATCCGAGTACAGCGAAGAGGGCTATTTGCAGGCCTACGTACGTGCGCCCCTGACCCTGCTGGAGGCGCTGGGGCGTCAGCAGCCGTTGCCGCCGGTGGTGTTTGTGTCCAGCAGTGCAGTGTTTGGCGATCAGGAAGGGGTCGTCGATGAGCTGACCCCGCCGCGTCCGGAGCGCTACAACGGCAAGGTATTACTGGCGGCGGAAGAGGAAATCAGCACCCGCAGCCTGAGTACCGTGGTCCGCTTCACCGGTATTTACGGGCCGGGTCGCCATCGGCAGATCGACAAGGCCGCCAGGTTGGCCCGGGGTGAAGAAACCCTGCCGGCACCGCAATGGACCAATCGCATTCACCGTGACGACTGTGTGGGCCTGTTGCACAGCGTGGTGCAGGGCTGGCTGGAAGGCCGTGAGATGCCGCCACTGGTGATCGGCACCGACGCGGTGGGGGGCCGCAATCTGGATGTGCTGAAATGGCTGGCGGATCAGCAGGGCCTGACCCTGGCCGTGCCCGATGCACCGGCCACCGGTAAGCAGGTGCGCAGCCTGTATATCCAGCAAGGACACTACACCTTGCGCTATCCGGGTTACCCGGAGGGGTATGCACAGGTGCTGGCGGAGAAAAGCAGTTCAAAGTTAAAAGTTCAAAGTTAAAAAGCGCGGGGCCGGGGTTGTGCCGGATTGCATTGCGCGGAGGCCGCGTTTGCCCACTGTAGGGGCTTGCCTGCAAGCGATTCAGCCGGGAAGAGACTCAATCCCAGCAGGCCGGCTACTGCGGCGAAGATCGCGGAAAGCTGCTTCCCTCGGTTACCTCTGTGGTAAAAACTGTCTTTGGGGGGCGGTCGCCGGACGGAAAGATGGGGCGCGGGGAAGGCGGCTCTGTCGTCGCCATGCCGGGCCCGCGTTTAAACTTTCAACTCGCTCCTTTGAACTGATCCAAAGCGCATTCCCGGCCAAATCACGCTAAAATCGCCCATCTGTCGGTCGGGAGCGTCATCGCTGGTCATTTTTTCGCCGATAGGCTTGCCTCCGGCGCTGGCATTAGTAAAGTGTGCGCCTTAATTTTTTCTGTGGCGGTGCCGGGGTGATGCCGATGCGCCGCAAAAGCCCGTGATGGGCGCGATGGAGTAATGCGAATGAGCACGCCGGTTGCCGTGGTAATGGGGTCCCAATCTGACTGGGAGACCATGAAAGAAGCCTGTGACGCCCTGACTCAATTCAATGTGGGTTGGAAGGCAGAGGTCGTATCGGCCCACCGCACCCCTCAGCGCATGTATGACTTCGCCAAAAGCGCCCACGAGCAGGGCTACAAGGTGATTATTGCCGGCGCCGGTGGCGCGGCACATTTGCCGGGCATGATCGCCGCCCTGACCCCACTGCCGGTACTGGGTGTACCGGTGAAAAGCCGCACTCTGTCTGGTTGGGACAGCTTGCTGTCTATCGTGCAGATGCCCAAAGGCGTGGCCGTGGGCACTCTGGCGATCGGCGCGGCGGGCGCCTGGAATGCCGGCCTGCTGGCCTCCCAGATGCTGGCGGCGGACAATCCCGAGCTGCTACAAAAAATCGCCGACTGGAAAGCGTCCCGCGCGGATGAAGTGTTGGCCAATGCCGAGCTGGGGCAGGGCTGATTCCCTGGCACTGTTCTTTTCCCTGTTTGCTCTGACGGATCTGCTATGAATCGCGTACTTGTTCTTGGTGGTGGCCAGCTTGGCCTGATGATGGCAGAAGCCGCAGCCCGACTGGGGCTGGTGGTGGACCGTTACGACCCGGAGCGGGCGCTGTTGTTGCCGGGCACCTCGGACCTGGCCGTGCCAATCAGCTGGGAAGAGTGTCAGGAGCGTTACCCGGTGATTACCGTGGAGCGTGAAGCCTTTCCGGACACCGGATTTTCCGCGGAACTGGCCCAGAGCGACCGTTGTGTGGCCCGCGGTGCCCTGCAAGTGATCCCCGATCGTTTCACCCAGAAAACCATGCTCGACAAGTTGGGCATTCCTACTGCTCCCTGGGTGACCCTGGACAAGGCGGACGATTTGCAGGCCGCTGTGGAGCAATTCGGTGGCGTGGTCGTGAAGGCCCGTAGTGGCGGTTATGACGGCCGAGGTACCTGGATTGTCGGTGAAGGTGGCGACCTGTCCGCCGTGCCCGCCGCTGAGTTGGCCGGCAAGGCCATCGTCGAGAAAAAAATTCCTTTCCGCCGGGAGTTGTCCATTGTCGGCGCGCGCAGTATTACCGGCGAGACCCTGTTTTACCCGCTCACCCGGAACTGGCACGTGGACGGTATTCTGCGGTTGAGCTTGGCGCCGGCCAATGCCTGTGCCGACCTGCAAAAACCGGCGGAACAGATGCTCAAGGGCATCATGGAAGAGCTGGATTATGCCGGTGTCATGGCGGTGGAGTTCTTTGAAGTCGATGGTCAGTTGATGGTCAACGAAATTGCGCCACGGGTGCATAACTCCGGGCACTGGACCCATGAAGGGGCGGACTGGTCCCAGTTCGATCTGCATGTCCATGCGTTGGCCGGCGTTCCTCTGCATGCGCTGAATGTGCACGGCCCGTCAGCCATGGTAAACCTGATCGGCACCCCGTTCGAAAGCGCCTGGCTGCAACATCCGGGCGTGGTGCACTGGTACGGAAAGAGTGTGCGCCCGGGCCGTAAAGTGGGCCACGCCAACCTGGTGGCCTCTTCGCTGGAAGGGTTGCGTAAGGGGCTGGACGCCTGGGCGGATGTACTACCGGAAGGCTATCAGGCGGTGCTGGATTCCGAGCTGGCTCTGGGCTGAACTTGAGTTGCGACTTGACCGTTCCAGGTTGAAAGCGCGGTATTTCCGGGAGCCATCCGAAACCGGCTTTAGCCGCGCCGCAGTACCGGGAAACAATCAAAACAGAAACTAATCGCCGGCGCCGGCGGGCATTCCAGGTATCCTGCACTTTTCAACTTTCAACTTGAACCCCCTCCCCCTTCACGTTTTGCTGGCCGTACCTGCTTACACTGTCCATAGTGCGAGGCAAGAAAAGGCGAAACGGTTTTGATGATGACACTTTCTCTGGGGCGCTATCGGCGGCTGATCATGCTGGCCATGGTGCTGGCGCTGGTCCTGATTACGGTAGAGCTTACCGGCCTGCGTGAGCAGCTGTCGGTGTCCTTTCTGCGCGCGCAACTGGAAGCCAACCCGATAACCGGTCTCATCGCTTTTGTGGTGGTCTTTGTGATCGGTAACCTGATTCAGCTGCCAGGCTGGATCTTTCTGGCGGCGGCCATTCTGGCGCTGGGAACGATGATGGGCGGGCTGGCCACTTATATTGCCGCCTGTGTGTCTTGCCTGGTGACCTATGTGTTGGTGCGCGGGCTCGGGGGCAGTGCCCTGCGGGATATCCAGAGCCCCCTCGCCCGCAAGATTCTGGCGCGGCTGGACAGCCACCCGGTGCGCAGCGTTGCCTTGTTGCGCCTGTTGTTTCAGACCATGCCGGCGCTGAATTACACGCTGGCCCTGAGCGGGGTGACGTTACGCCACTACATGCTCGGCACGCTGATCGGCTTGCCGGTGCCGCTGCTGCTTTATTGCATCTTCTTCGACCGAATACTGCTGCTGTTACCGATCGGGTAAGGCCGGGCACATGACCCGCCGCAAGAGCATGCCTGCAAGCGATTCGCACGTTTGAAGGCGCGTTCACTTACGGGCATGCTCCTGCGGCAACCGGGCTTCTTGTAACCCGTCACTTCGTCACTCGAGGCTGTCGTCAATGTCTTAACAGGGCGCTCAGCGTATCCACCGTCTCTGCCCACTCCGCGTCTTCGCGCACCGCCTCGGCGAGAAATCGTGCCTGGGATTCATTCCAGAAGGGTGCCTGATGCAGGTGCATGCTGTCGGTGAGTGTGCCGCCATGCTGGTGGATGAAGTCTTCGATATCGGGGTCGCTGCTGGCCAGCCCGAGCTGTTCAAACAGGGTGTTGAGGTCGTGGGTCGCGGTATCCATATCGCTCTCCCTTATGTTGTCAAAATAAGTGTTGCCGATTAACGCAAGCGAACCTTTATCCGCCTACCGTCTGTTCAATGCTGCGCTTTTTCAGTTTCCCTGTCTCCCCTCCTTTCGGAGGGTCGCACCCACAAAAACGCCCGCACAAGGGCGGGCGTGTTGCGTGCAGCATGTTGCGTGATGCGGGTTTAAGCAATATCCAGAATACCGTCCATTTCCACGCCCGCGCCCTTGGGCAGCGCCGCCACGCCGATGGCCGCCCGAGCGGGGTAAGGCTGGGTGAAATGTCGCGCCATGACCTCGTTGACCAGCGCGAAATGGCTCAGATCGGTGAGGAAGATATTCAGTTTGACGATGTCCTGCAGGCTGCCGCCAGCGGCTTCACACACCGCGATCAGGTTGGAAAACACCTGTTCAATCTGCGCTTCCATGTCGCCGTCCACCAGTTCCATGGTTTCCGGTACCAGTGGAATCTGGCCGGACAGGTACACGGTGGAGCCAGCCTTGATGGCCTGGGAATAGGTGCCAATGGCCTGCGGGGCCTTGTCGGTGCTGATCACGGAATGGTTGGACATGATGCGTTCTTCATTGGTTATGCCGCCGGCCACGGCCGACAGGCGAAAATTGGGAAGCGGCTATGCTTGCACGGGTTAATGCCTGCACGCAACACCGCCGGGAAACCGCCAGGATTGTCTTAGCGTCAAGCATGTTGCGTGAGGCGTGCGTTCATTAAAGCCGGTGAATCCGCACGATGCTGTCCAGGGTGCGCAGCTTCTTGATGATGCGCGCCAGGTGGATGCGGTCTTTCACTGTCATGGTCACGTTGAGGATGGTGAGGGTGGGGTCTTTCTCGGCCATGTCGATGGTGTCGATGTTGGAGCCCAGTTCCGACACGCTGTTGGCCAGGGTGGCGAGGACGCCGCGCTTGTTGATCAGCTCGATGCGCAGGGCCGCAGTGAATTCCTGTTCCACCTGTTTGTCCCAGCTCAGTGCGATGCATTTTTCCGGGGCGTTGCGCATTTCTGCCAGCAGGTTCTTGCAGGTGTCGCGGTGTACCACGATACCGCGACCGGCACTCAGGTGGCCGATGATGGTGTCGCCGGGCAGTGGGCAGCAGCACTTGGCGTAGCTGACCATCAGCCCTTCGCTGCCGCGGATAGCCAGCGGCCGGCGATCATCTTCGTGCTGGCGTTCGTCGTCATCGCGGGCGCCGGCCAGCTTGCGCGCCACCAGTGGCGCCAGGCGATTGCCCATGCCGATATCTTCCAGCAGGTCGTCCAGCTCCACGTAACCGTTACCGGCCAGCTCGCTGACCACCCGCTCAATGGGCAGGTCGTCCAGGCCCATGTCGTAAGAATGCAGGGCTTTTGCCAGCAACCGCTCGCCCAGCTCCACCGCATCTTCGCGGCGTTGGTGCTTGAGGAAGTGGCGAATGTTGGTGCGTGCCTTGCCGGTGACCACGAAGTTCAGCCAGGCCGGATTCGGGGTGGCATTGGGGGCGGTGATGATTTTCACCGTCTGCCCGGATTCCAGCGGCGTGGACAGGGCTGCCAGCTTGCCATCGATACGCGCCGCCACGCACTTGTTGCCCACCTTGGTGTGCACCGCGTAGGCGAAATCCACCGCGGTGGCGCCGCCGGGCAGTTCCTTGATGTCGCCCTTGGGGGTGAACACATAGGCCTCGTCCGGGAACAGGTCCACCTTCACGTTCTCGATGAACTCCATGGAGTTGCCGGCTTTCTGCTGCAGCTCCAGCAGCCGCTGCATCCAGCTCTGGGTGCGGCTGTGGGTGGGCGAGCCGGGCTCATCATCGGACTTGTACAGCCAGTGGGCGGCGATGCCGTTGTTGGCCATGGCCTCCATTTCTTCGGTGCGAATCTGCATTTCCAGGGGAATGCCGGAGCGGGCCTTCAGGGTGGTATGCAGGGACTGGTAGCCATTGGCCTTGGGAATGGCAATGTAGTCCTTGAAGCGACCGGGAATGGGAGTGAAATAGTTATGCGTGGCGCCGAGCACCCGGTAGCAGGTGTCGACCCGGTCCACGATGATGCGGAAACCGAACACATCCATGATGTCGGAGAAGGGTTTGTGCTGCTCCTTCATCTTGGTGTAAATGCTGTACAGGTGTTTTTCGCGGCCCAGCACCCGGGCTTCGATGCCTTCTTCTTCCAGGCAGTGTTCCAGGCTGGTCTTGATGGTGGTGAGGATTTCCTTGCGGTTGCCTCGGGCTTTTTTCACGGCCTGGCCAATCAGCTTGGCCCGCATGGGGTAGATAGCGTGAAAGGCCAGATCCTCGTATTCCACCCGCATGTTGTACATGCCCAGCCGGAAGGCGATGGGGGCGTACAGTTCCAGTGTCTCGGTGGCGATGCGGCGGCGTTTTTCCGCGCGCATCACATGCAGAGTACGCATGTTGTGCAGGCGGTCAGCCAGTTTGATGAGGATAACGCGGATGTCCCGGGTCATGGCCAGCATCATCTTGCGCAGGTTTTCTGCCTGCTGTTCGGCCTTGGACTCGAACTTGATCTGGGCAATCTTGGAGACCCCGTCCACCAGCTCGGCCACTTCCTCGCTGAACTCGCCAGCCAGTTGCTCCTTGCTGATGCCGGTGTCTTCGATCACATCGTGCAACATGGCGGCCATCAGTGAGGCATGGTCCATGTGCATGTCGGTGAGAATATTGGCCACCGCCAGCGGGTGGGTGATGTAGGGGTCCCCAGTGCGGCGGTACTGGCCCTCGTGTGCTTGCTCGGCAAAATGGTAAGCGTGTACGACCTGGGCGATCTGATCGTCGTCCAGGTAACTGCGTAACCGTTTTTCCAGATTATGGATGGTGGGCAAAAGGCCTCGTCACGCCCTTGGCGAGTAGCAGGTTCGAAGATGACTCTTAGCTTAGATTTGAGGGCAGGTTTTGTCTATGACAAGGCGGATAGGCACAGACGATTGTTTGGCTGGGGAAAAGCGATGGGGGAAGAAAAAGGAAAGCGAGAGGAGAAAAAGCGCTGATGAAGGGAGGAAGAGGTGGCTTCATAACGCAAAACGGAGAGGCTGGTCAGCCTCTCCGTTTGCTTGTCTTGTCCTCGTCGCCCCCGTTTCGGGAAGACGAAGCCGGCAATTACTCGCCGAAAGACTGAGTCAGCAGGGCCAGCTCGTCCACGTCGGCGCTGCGATCCGCAATCGGGTTGTCCACGGATTCGGCAGTCACATGGCCTTCAGCGATTTCACGCAGGGCCACTACGGTGGGCTTGTCGTTTTCCCAGGCTACGCGAGGCTCTTTGCCGCCAGTCTGCAGTTGGTGGGCGCGCTTGCCGGCAACCAGCACCAGCTCAAAGCGGTTGTCCAGTTTTTCCAGGCAATCTTCTACGGTAACACGGGCCATGCTGTTCTCCTGACAAGCTGACGGGGCCGGTTCGACATGAGCGGGCTCCGCCTGATAATTCGCAAGGGGGCGATTTTACGGGCCAAGGGCGGGGCAAGTCCAGTGCGAGCCGCTGAACGGCGCCGCCTGGGCGTGCCCGGGGCGTGGGAATCAGCGCGGCGCGAGCAGATTTTGCAGGGTGGCGGCCTGGCGGGCGGATTGCCGGGTTGTCACCAGCCGGCGTGCTTCGACGATGGCTTCCAGCTCATACAGGGCGCGCTGGAAATCATCATTGACCACCAGGTAGTCGAATTCGCCGTAGTGGCTCATTTCGTCCTGGGCGCCGTCCAGGCGTTGCTGGATCACGGTTTCATCGTCGGTTTCCCGGCCCCGCAGGCGGTCGGCCAGAATCTCCAGCGACGGCGGCAGGATGAAAATGCTCACCGCATCCGGCAGCTGCTTGCGGATCTGGGTGGCGCCCTGCCAGTCGATCTCCAGAATCACGTCATCACCGCTGCGAAGGGTCTGGGCCACCCAGTCGGCGCTGGTGCCGTACAGGTTGCCAAAGACTTCGGCGTGCTCCAGAAACCGGCCCTGTTCTACCTGGCGGACGAAGCTGTCGCGGTCGGTGAAGTGGTAGTTCACCCCGTCTTCTTCACCGGGGCGCATGGCGCGGGTGGTGTGCGATACGGAAATGCGTACCCGGGCAAGCTTGTCGACCAGGGCGGCGACCAGGCTGGTCTTGCCGGCGCCGGACGGGGCGGAAATGATGTACAGCGTGCCTTTGTCGGCCATAAAAAGAATGTCCTGTTCGCGATCCCGGTAAAGCGCGCATTATAGGCGTAAAGACACGGGTGCGTCATATGCACCCCGACCCGGAAGGTACAGGCCCACTATGCAAGACAGCGCCATTAGCGCCACGGTGGATTTCCATCAGGATGGCGTGCAACACGGTTTCCTCAAACTCCCGTATTCCCATGATCAGTCGGCCTGGGGCAATGTGATGATCCCCGTTACTGTGATTCGCAACGGCGAGGGCCCTACGGCGCTGCTCACCGGAGGCAATCATGGCGATGAATATGAAGGCATCACCGCCTTGCTCAAGCTGGCCAATCGGCTCAAGGCGGCGGACATCGCCGGTCGGGTAATCATTGTTCCGATGATGAACCATCCGGCGGTGCTCAATGGCACCCGCACCTCGCCGCTGGACGGTGGCAACCTGAACCGGGCCTTTCCCGGCAACCCGGCGGGCACCCTCACCGAAAAAATCGCTGACTACTTTACCCGCTATCTAGTACCGCTGGCTGATGTGGTGCTGGATATGCATTCCGGTGGGCGCACCCTGGACCTGCTGCCTTTTGCTGCAACCCACCGCATGACGGATGAGGCCTTCGGCGCCCGCTGTCTGGCCGGCGCCAGTGCTTTCGGCGCGCCCTATACCCTGTTTATGGCCGAGCTGGAGGGCGCGGCCCTGTTCGACAGCGTGGTGGAGGCCCAGGGGCGAGTGTTCATCAGTACCGAGCTGCGTGGCGGTGGCACTACCACGCCAGCCACCGTGGCGCTGGCTGAGCAGGGCGTGGATAACGTACTGCGCTTTGCCGGTATCCTGCCCGGTGATCCGGCGTCGGTGATGTCACAGGGGTTGGAGATCCCCGGCGCAGACTATTACCGTGTCAGTGAGCATCGCGGGTTGCTGGAATTTGCGGTGGCGCTGGGTGATTGGGTGGAGCAGGGTGATGTGCTCGCCCGCGTGCATGCTATCGATCGCACCGGTGAGCCACCGGTTGAGTATCTGGCGCCCTTTGCGGGTATGTTGATTGGTCGCCGCCACCCGGCGCGGGTGGATATTGGTGACACCTTTGCCGTGCTGGCGGTGAAGCGTTAATTGGAATCAGGAGAGGTTATGAGTGACTCACAGGGCGATCCCCGTCGCCGCCATTCAGCGAAGGTCGTTGACGGTCCCGGCAAATCGGCCAGCCGGGCCATGTTGCGGGCGGTGGGGTTTACCGATGAGGACTTTCACAAGCCCCAGGTGGGTATTGCCTCCACCTGGAGCCAGGTGACCCCGTGCAACAGCCATATCGGTGAGTTGGCCGAGCGGGCCTGTGAGGGCGCGGACGGCGCCGGCGGCAAAGGGGTGATCTTCAATACCATCACCATTTCCGATGGCATCGCCAACGGCACCGAAGGGATGAAGTATTCGCTGGTGTCCCGCGAGGTCATTGCCGACTCCATTGAAACGGTGGCGGCCTGCGAAGGGTTTGATGGCCTGGTGACGCTGGGCGGCTGTGACAAGAACATGCCCGGCTGCCTGATGGGCATGGCGCGGCTGAATCGCCCCAGCGTGTTCGTCTACGGTGGCACCATTATGCCCGGCAAGGGCCACACCGATATTGTCTCCGTGTTCGAAGCCATGGGTGCCCATTCCCGGGGCGACATGGACCTGATCGAGCTCAAGCAGATTGAAGAAACCGCGATCCCCGGCCCCGGTTCCTGTGGCGGCATGTACACCGCCAACACCATGGCCTCGGCCATCGAAGCACTGGGCATGAGCCTGCCCGGCAGCTCCGCACAGAACGCGGTGTCCGAAGCAAAGCGGGAAGACTGCGTGCGGGCCGGTGCCGCTGTATTGAAACTGCTGGAACAGGACATCAAACCGTCCGACATCATGACCCGCGCAGCGTTTGAAAATGCCATCACCGTGGTGATTGCCCTGGGTGGCTCTACCAATGCGGTGCTGCATTTGATTGCCATGGCGCGCACCGTGGGTGTGGCGCTGTCACAGGATGACTTTACCGAGATCGGCAAGCGGGTGCCGGTGCTGGCGGACCTGCGCCCCAGCGGCCACTACATGATGAGCGAGCTGGTGGCTATTGGCGGTATTCAACCGCTGATGAAAATCCTGCTGGAGGCCGGATTGTTGCAGGGCGATTGCCTGACGGTCACCGGCCAGACTCTCGCGGAGAATCTGGCTGATGTGGCGCCGTACCCGCTGGAACAGGAGATCATTGCGCCGTTGTCTGCACCGCTGAAAGCGGAAAGTCACCTGCGTATTCTCTACGGCAACCTGGCGCCGGATGGCGCGGTGGCCAAGATCACCGGCAAGGAAGGAACGCATTTCTCTGGCCCCGCCCGGGTGTTCGGCTCGGAAGAAGAAGCCCAGGCGCGGATCAACGACGGCACCGTAGTGGCTGGCGACGTGGTGGTGATTCGTTACGAAGGGCCCCGCGGTGGGCCGGGGATGCGTGAAATGCTCACGCCTACCTCCGCCATCATGGGTCGAGGGTTGGGTGATGCGGTGGCGCTGATCACCGATGGCCGCTTCTCCGGCGGCAGTCACGGCTTCGTGGTGGGTCACATCACGCCGGAAGCATTTGATGGCGGCCCGTTGGCGCTGGTGGAAAACGGTGATCGAATCACCATTGATGCGCAAGAGAACACCCTGGTTGTGGATCTTTCCGATGCAGAGCTGGCGCGTCGCCGGACCAGCTGGCAGCAGCCGGCACCGCGCTATACACGTGGCGTGTTGGCCAAATACGCACGGCTGGTCGGCTCCGCCAGCCAGGGCGCCCTGACGGACCAGGACTGATTCATCAGAGAGCGTTGAGTGTCTCCGTCGGCTTGAGGTTCTCTCAAGCCGACACAGCCCTTTCATTGCTGCTTTGCCGCTTCCCGTTTTCTGTGACGGTTTGCGCCATTGTTTCGATACCTCTTTCTTTTTTCCCTTTTTCTTTCCCCAATTCGCACACCGCTGTCTGGTTTGTTGTGTGATCCGCATTGCGGGCGGCGCATCGAAGTGTGTGGTTTGGTTACACTAAAAATTTAAACGTTCGTTTTAAATTTTCTGCAGAATTTTACTCATAAATAGCGGTGTATTAACCCTGTTCATGGTGGTGCCAGATTGCGGCCAAAACGGGAAACTAAAATGCTGTTTTTGTATATTTCTCGATTGCGATGTTCCTTCCCATTTAGGCCATTGGTTTGGTTTTTCAAATAAAATCAGTTGTTTACTGGTTTTCTTTCTCTGTTTTTCAAAAATAAAAAAATAGTCCGAAATTCCCTGCACCAGCCGGTAGACAGCAGGAAAATGGCTGATACATACTCGTGAGTATGTGGAAAGAGATGGCGGAATACCTTGTTCCGCCTCCTGAAAAAAAGAAAAGAGAAAGACCGTTATTGGCAGCAATAACGCATAAAAAAGATAAGCGTGTGCGCATTGCCAAGGTGCCATTGTCGCTTTGGCAATAACAACAAACAGGGAGAGCAACATGATGAAAATGTTTCTGGCCGGTGTGGTATCAACGTTGTTGATGGCAACGGCTGCCCAGGCAGCAGAACCGGTAAAGATTGCATTGATTGATCCGCTCAGCGGGCCCATGGCTGCAGCAGGTCAGCCCGCTTATGAGCATCTGAAATTTGCTGCTGAGCGAATCAACGCCAATGGCGGAATGAATGGTCATCCTGTGGAAATCGTCGGTCTGGACAACAAGCTGAGTCCTCAGGAGAGCCTGGTCCAGTTGCAGAAAGCCATGGATGACGGCGTGGACTTTATTACCCAGGGCAATGGTTCTGCCGTGGCGTCAGCCCTGATTGCGAGTATCGAAAAACATAATCGGCGTAATCCTGGCGAAGAACGTTTGTTCCTGAATTACGCAGCGGTGGACCCGGCCTTTACCAACGAGCGCTGCTCATTCTGGCATTTCCGTTTTGATGCCAATTCCGACATGAAAATGAATGCCCTGACCGATTACCTGGCTGACCAGAAAAATATCAAGAAAGTGTATCTGGTTAACCAGGACTATAGCCATGGCCACTCAGTATCCAAGCAGGCACGCAGGATGCTGAAAGAAAAGCGGCCGGATATTGAAGTGGTGGGTAACGATTTTCACCCGCTGGCAAAAGTGAAAGATTTCACACCCTATATTTCAAAAATTCAGGCTTCGGGTGCCGATGCCGTGATTACCGGTAACTGGGGGCAGGACATGACCCTGTTGGTAAAGGCTGCTGCGGACTTTGGTCTTGATGCGCCGTTCTTTACCTACTACGGGGCTAGCTCTGGCGTAGTGACACAGTTGGGTGATAAAGGCGTTGGCCGTCTTTATCAAATCAATGAGTACTATGGTGATTTCGAAGACCCGGAAATGGCGCAGCGCCAGTTGGATTTTTATAAAAAAGCCAACTGGGATTTTTACTATCTACGGCTGAGCAATATGCTCGATATGCTCAAGAAAGCCGCCGACCAGGAAAAGAGCGTAAACCCGGTTGTTATCGCGAAAGCGCTGGAAGGTATGACCCTGACCAGTACCACTGGTGAGTTGCTAATGCGTGCGGAAGATCACCAGATCCAGTTGCCCATGTTTATCTCGGTGATGGACGACGAAATGAAATACGGCGCCGAAGGCACCGAGTTCAACTTCCACAAAGTGGCGCGCATCGAACGTGATGGCGTAACGCTGCCCACTACTTGCCGAATGCGTCGCCCGAAATAAACGTCGGAAAGAGCGCAATCGATTGACCTTGTTGGATTGAGTCGAAGCAGCTGCATTTTGCGGCTGCTTCAGGAGCTTTTGCATGCTCGAAATTATTATTTTTTCCACGCTGAACGGCATTTTGTACGGCTTGTTGCTGTTCATGCTGTCCAGCGGTTTAACGCTGATTTTCTCCATGATGGGCGTATTGAATTTTGCCCATGCCAGTTTTTACATGCTCGGTGCCTATGTGGCGTACAGCTTGGGGATGGTGGTGGGCTTCTGGCCGGCCCTGTTTCTGGCGCCTCTGATTGTGGGGCTGTTGGGTGCCCTGGTTGAAAAATACGGGCTGCGCCGTGTCCACGAAAATGGCCATGTGGCCGAGTTGTTATTCACCTTCGGGTTGGCCTACGTGATCAACGAACTGGTGCAGTTGATCTGGGGGCCGGTGTCGGTGGCCTACCGTGAACCGGCTTACTTGCGCGAGCCACTGTTCACCCTGATGGGCACTGACTACTCCATATTCCGCGGCGGCGTGATTCTGATTTCCGCAATGATGCTGGTGGCGCTTTGGTACCTGCTGAAGAAAACCCGTGTCGGCTTGATGGTGCGGGCCTCGTTAACCCACGGAAATATGGTGGGCCATCTGGGCCATAACGTGCCGCGCCTGTTTATGGGGGTGTTTGGTTTTGGTTGTGCCCTCGCTGGTCTGGCGGGGGTAATGGGTGGCCCATTGCTGGCCACTGAGCCGGGCATGGCAGAAAGCCTTGGCCCTATTGTGTTTGTGGTGGTGGTTGTGGGCGGCATGGGGTCCCTGTTGGGGGCGTTCTATGCGTCGTTGCTGATCGGCCTGATCCAGACTTTCTTTGTGGCCATGGATGCCTCCGTGGGTGATTTGCTCAATGGCATTGGCATGAACGTGGACCCTTACGGAGAGATCACAGGCATCACTCTGGCCAGCATGGCGCCAATGACGCCCTTTATTCTGCTGGTACTGATTCTGATTTTCCGCCCACGCGGCTTGATGGGGGAGCTTGAGCCATGAATGAAGCAACCGTAGTGGCAACATCGTCTCCGTCCATGCCCTGGCGCTCGCTGATGCCCTGGGCGATCAGTTTGGCGGTCATGGCTGTGTTGCCGTTTTTGTTTGATGGCGGCACCGCCTTCACGCTGATGAACGTGATCGGCATCAATATCGTGTTCGCCATGTCCTACAACATGTTGTTGGGGCAGGGTGGCATGTTGTCGTTTGGCCATGCGGTGTTCTTCGGCATGGGCAGTTACGCAGCCATGCATGCCATGAACGCCATCGATGAAGCGAGCTATACCGGTGAAGGTTTCTGGGCGCATATCCCGGTGGTCAGTATGCCCTTGGTGGGCATGATCGCCGGCGGGCTGGTGGCGCTGGTAATCGGTTGGCCATTCTGCCGCCGGGCCGGTACCGCCTTTGCCATGATCACCCTCGGGTTGGGGGAGCTGGTCGCCGCAGCCGGACAAATGTTCCCGTCCCTGTTTGGTGGCGAAGCCGGTATCTTTGCCAACCGCATGGTCGGACCACAATGGTTCGGGATGGAGCTGTCCAGCGCCCGGGATGTGTACGGGTTTATCGCTTTCTGGACCCTGCTAGCGGTGGCCGCCATGTGGGCGTTCACCCGCACGCCGCTGGGGCGCATGTCCAACGCGGTGCGTGACAACCCGGACCGGATGGCCTTCATCGGTTATCAACCGCGAAATATTCGCTATCTGATCTTTATCGCGTCGGGGGCGTTTGGTGGCCTGGCCGGTGGCATGGCAGCGGTGAACTACGAAATCATTACTCCGGAGTCCCTGGGGCTGATTCCGTCCGGGATGGCATTGCTGATGGCTGCCGTCGGTGGTCTGGGCGTGTTCTATGGCCCCATCGTTGGCGCCATCGTGGTGACCCTGATCAATTCCATGCTCAGTGATTACACCGATGCCTCGATTCTTTATGTGGGGCTGATTTTCCTGAGTATTGTCATGTTCGCCCCGCGCGGGTTGGCCGGTGGTATCGAACAGGTGCGTGTGGCCTGGCGCCAGGGCGAGCTGACGGCGTGCCTGCCGGGCTGGCTAGCGGGTGCAGCGGCGGTGTTGTTGATTGCTACGGGGCTGTCTCTGGCAGTGGAGCTGCTGTTTCACTGGCGTCACGGTAGCGACGGGATCAGCCAGTTTTTTGGCATGGCACTGAATGAAACCAGTGTGTGGCAATGGGCGGCCGTAATCGCGTTGGTTACCTCCGGTGTCGGGCTGATGCGCGCCACGCAAACCCTGCGGGAGAATGCACAATGACCGCGTTATCCATCAAGAATTTACGCAAGAGTTTTGGCCCTGCCGACATCATTCGGGGTGTCAACCTGGAGGTGAGCACCGGTGAAGTCCATGCGGTGATTGGTCCCAACGGTGCCGGTAAATCCACGTTCTTTAATCTGTTATCCGGCGCCTTGCAGCCCTCCAGTGGTGACATGGCGTTGAACGGCACACGCATTAATGGTCTGTCGCCGGACAAGATCCAGCAGCTGGGGCTGTCGCGCTCTTTTCAGGTTAGCAATGTGTTCGTCAACATGTCCGTGTTCGAAAATTTACGTTGCGCCTGCATGAAAAACAGCAAAGCCGGTTATGTCTTCTGGCGGCCGGCCGCCGGCATTCGCCAGGCCAATCAGCGCGCCGAAGAGGTGCTGGCACTGATTGGCCTGCAAGCGCTGCGAGACGTGCCCGCCGGCGCGTTGCCCTATGCCAGCCAGCGAGCACTGGAAATCGGCATGACCATTGCCTGCGATGCACAGGTGGTACTGCTGGACGAACCCACCGCCGGTATGAGCAACACCGAAACCGAACAGGCCGTGGGCATGATCCGCAAGGTGGCCGCTGGGCGCACCTTGATGATCGTGGAGCATGACATGGGCGTGGTATTCGAACTGGCCGACCGTATTTCCGTACTGGTCTATGGCGAAATTATCGCCACGGGCACCCCGGAACAAATTCGCAATGACCCCAAGGTAAAAGAAGCCTATCTGGGTGAGGAGGCCGCCTGATGTTGGAGGTACAGGATCTACATGCCTATTACGGTAAAAGCCATATCTTGCAGGGGGTGAATTTCTCCCTGCAGGAAGGTGAAGTGGTGTCGTTGCTGGGGCGAAACGGCGTGGGCCGGTCCACCACGGTGAAATCCATCATGGGTGAAGTGCCACCGGCGGGCTCCATCCGTTTTCGGGGTACGGAAATTGCCGGCCTGCCCAACCACAAAATTTCGCGGCTGGGGTTGGGGTATGTCCCGGAGGATCGGGATATTTTCCCTACCCTGACAGTGCGACAGAACCTGGAGTTGGGCCTGAAAAATCCGCGCAAACCCGGTAAGTGGACCGTGGAAAAAATGCTCGAGATGTTCCCCAATCTGGCGCGCCGCGAACACTCTCCGGCGGGCGTGCTGTCCGGCGGTGAAAAGCAGATGCTCGCCATGACCCGCACCCTGATGGGCGACCCGTCCTTGATCATGATCGACGAACCCACCGAAGGCCTGGCCCCACTCATCGTCAAACAGATCGCCGACCTGATCTCGGAAATCGCCAACGCCGGGGTCTCCATCCTGCTGGTGGAGCAGAAACTCTCCATCGCCATGGATATCTCCCACCGCGTGCTGGTCATGGGCCACGGCCAGATCGTGTTTCAGGGCACCCCGAATGAACTGCGCAACGATGAAGCCGTGCGCAAGGAGTGGCTGGAGGTGTAAAGGTGGCGAGGTAGAACTGAAAAGCCGGCGTAATGCCGGCTTTTCAGTTGTTAGTTACCAAACTAAATATTATTCGATATTCTGGATCTGTTTGTTGGTTGAAAATTAAAAGTTATTGGAAATTAGTGGCTTGAGTGTATTTTTGCATGTTTTTTTTGGTTCTGCCCACCATTTTGCCCACCGCCCTAAACCCTTGATTTGGCATTAATGGGCAAATGCGAGGGGCCTTTTGAAGGAGGGGGGCGTTGCCGTCTATTTCTGCCATCCTTCGCTATAATTAGCGAGGAGTCTTTCGATTACCTCATTCCGAGGGCAGCGCCAGCGCTTATGTAAATCTTCAAGCTTCGTGCGCGCCTCTTCACTTAGGGCTAGGGATATCTGCTTCTTGGCTTTCCCTGAGTGTCTGTATCTCTGTTGAGTCCAGGCCCTTCGCAGCTTTTCTAGTGCCAATCGCTGTGTGTCAGGGTGTTCCAGCGCTCCTAGTAGATCTAGTTTCGCTAGGATTTCAGCATGCTTTTCCTTGGTGGTTACAGCAGCTGGGATCAGGTAGAACCAGTTGTGAAAATGCTTCTGTTCGAGCTGCTTTAGACACCAATCTAGTTGCTCCTCGTTGTCCTTATCTACCCACTTGAGATCCTTCGCTTTCAGCTTATGGGTTGCGTGTATCTCTTTAAGGAGGTTGAGGCGGGTTATTGGTGATGCGTCAGTGTCAATAATTCTTATTATCGCTTTGTGGCGATGCCCGGCGGGAGTTTGTCCTGGTGAGCGTGCGGGGGGTTGCATATGTGGAGGGATTGGATTGGATGTGCTTGAGCGCCATGCTTCGGGAAGGGTCAGGGTTAGCAGGAGGAAAATGAGCATCCTGTGGTCTGAGCTATCAATCCAGCTAATGTCTTCCTCATTTACGTAGCTTTGCTGTTTCAAGTCTTTGATCGACTTGAGGGCCTCTTCTTTTGTCCCGATTCCCTCAAGTGTACCAAATAAGTTGGATATGACATCGGAGTCGTCAGCGGATTCTGGGAGTTTTTTGTACTGCGGTAACTTGCCACTTCGGGCGTTGTTCGCAATCCACTGGGCCTCTCTTTCTTCAACTTTTCCTAATACAGGAAACGTTTTGTATGGGGGCATTTCTATTCCTTAAAAGATTTATCTAGTTGTAGATATATTGAATGAATAATTAAATAAAACAAGTGCTTTACGATTATTATAAGCAGGCTATGTGTATTGAATACAAGAGCTGTAATTTATTTTTTGATTTTTTAAATCAGTGGCTTACAGTTTTAATTTGTTATTGATAAGAAGGTTTATGGTTTTAGCATGAGTCCTCGTATTGTTTTGCTGCTCAAAAAAGGATTCTCCATGGATAATGTGAGCTCCTCACGAAAGCTTCGATTTGGATGGAAAAGGGGCTCGGGTTCGGCTGGGTGAAGCAATGATCCGTTACGGTCATTGGCTCGAGTTTGATACTGGGCAGGTTAGAGAGGGAGAATTGTTTTCAGTGCATCATATATTTCCAGAGTTAAATCTGGTGGTTCTTGAAGATGAGCCCCTTGATGGCTGTACTGCCGCGTCTCTTTTGCGGGCATTTCAGCTGTCGGTTATAGATATATAGGATTTATCGTTGGGGGTTTTGTGGTAGTCAATAGCTATGAAGCGGCGAAAGGCTAATCGGAGTAAGAAATTACGTGTGTGCCTGTTCTTGTGTTCAACAACGAATAGGACACAGACATGGCAAAGCGACATCCCCACAATCCCAACCTGACTTTGGTAGAAGATACGGAATGGAATGGCCTTCCGCTGCTGCCCAAGCACGCCCCCTACATTGAGCAGTATCTCGAGAGAACCCTGGATACCATGAAAAGGGCGGTGGACAGGTACCGACGAACCACGGCTATCCGCTTCGATCTCAGAATCCCTGTCGACTTCCCTGAGCCAGACTCCGATGTAATATCGCGCTTCTTTGAATCACTACAGGCGAAAATCAACGCCCACCAATTGAGAAAGGCTAGGCAGGGACAGCGGGTGCACACCTGCGAACTCCGATATATCTGGGTGAGAGAGCAAAGCGACTCGCACCATCGTCATTACCATTGTTGCATCTTGCTGAACGGAGACGCTTATCGTTATCTGGGGGCATTCAGCCCTAATGGCCATCCGATTGAGGGGGAAAGGGGTGTGGCGGAAAATATGGCTGGAAGAATCCGTAGCGCCTGGTGTAGTGCGCTGAGGCTTTCTTGGGCTGAAGGACAGGGGCTGGTGCATTTTCCTCCCAACGGGACCTACTGCATCGATGTGAACTCAATGGCGATGTTCGACCGGTATGTGGATCTATTCAGGAGACTTAGCTACTTCGCCAAGGCCGAGACCAAGCGATATGGGGATGGCTCAAATAGCTTTGGGTGCAGTCGTCGGTAGAGGCGGGCAGGTTAGCTTTTAAATGCATGCCCAATCTCATGAGCAGAAGGAGTTTTCTCATGAGAATCATGCGGTTGAAAGAAGTGATGGATACCACTGGCCTGGGTCGGTCTTATATCTACAAGTTGGCCAGTGAGGGGGCGTTCCCCAAGCCGGTCCAGCTGGGTGGTCGGGCTTCAGGGTGGGTTGGTGAGGAGGTGGAATCCTGGATTCTGGAGAGGATTGAGGAACGGGACCGGAGAGAGGCTTTGTGATCATGGAGGAAGTTGGCGGCTTGGCGGGCTCACCTGAGCCTGCATTCAAGCCGCCTTCGTGGAGGGAGGATCAGTCTTTCTTGTAGATCACGGTTACCCGCCCGGCAGGTTTGTTCTTCCCGATCTCGTAGTCGGGATTGAGAGTGGCGAGGTTGTGGGCTGCGATGCCAATCGCGGATGCAAAGCCTGCGAGTTGGGTAACCCCGGTAGGAATAGCCATGCTAGCGAGGGAGGCACTTCGATACTCCGTGTATACCCGACAGCGTAGGCCTTTCTGTTCAATTATCCCCTCTAGTTTATTGACCACAGAACTGATGTTCTTAACGGCTACAATCTGAAAGGAAGCCTTTTGAGCAATGAGCTCGGCAAGCGTTTCGGTAGTGATGTCATCGGAGATGTATTTGGCGATATCGATGTCTTTGCTCATTGCTGTATTCCACAGGTTGGTAATGGCAGGCTTAGTCGTTAAGCGCAGCACAGGCTGCGCGTTTTCTGGAGGGGCCAAGAGGGCGGGTTATTCATCGTGGTTGATTAGTGATCAAGAAGCTTGCCGGTCTCTTCGCTGAATACGGCCATGCCTGCCCGTATCTGACCGCTCATCTCAGTAAAGTCACCACCCAGATAAATGTTCCCATTGCCTAGGAAGATTGAGCTGGCAAGACCGTATGGATCCGGCTGGGGGCGCCAATTAGTGAGACTGCCGTTCAAGCGAAACGAAGCCAAACAACAGGTTTGAAGGGGGATGCCATTGATTTCGCTGAATCCACCGCTGATATAGATTTCGTTATCGCTGACGGCGATGGCAGACGGGTTTGCCCCGGCGTAGTCGGTGATGTTGGGATTCCAAGTCGTTAGCGTCCCCGATAAGTCGAAGGCAGCAAGGCCGTTTCGATCTTCAGGGAATGCATAGGTGAATCTGCCGCCGGCGTAAATCGTTCTTTCTTTTATCGCCAACGTTTGCACGCTGTCATTCACAGAAGGGCGCCAGGAGGTCAATTCTCCTGACGTATCCAGCGCAGCTAGATATTTCTGATTCTGGTTGTTTACCTGGGTGAAGCTGCCTCCGAGATAAATATGACTGCCGCTTACCTCCATGCTGGTGGCGGGGGAATTAACCTCAGGGGCCCAGTCTGTAAGGGCTCCTTGATCATCAAAAGCAGCAAGGCGTGCTCTTTCAGTGTCGTTGGCTGAGGTGAACAGTCCTGCCGCGTAAATGATCCCGTCTTGGTATCGTAATACCCAGACTTGATTATTGGCGGTTGGCGACCAGGCAGTGACATTGCCTGAAAAATCAACGGCGGCCAGGTTGTGGCGCTCGTTGCCATCGACGCTAATAAATTGACCCCCAAGGTATATTTGATTATCGCCAATAGCGATAGTTGACACTGTTCGGCCGACTAGAGAAGGCCCCCGCGTAGGAGAAGGGCTCCATTGCGTCAGGTTCTCTGCTTCGTCAAAAGCGGCTAATCCGTTTCGGGGTTGCAAGCCAAGCTGAGCAAAGTTGCCTCCGATGTATATCGTGCCCTTCTGAATCAGAAGGGTTTGGGCGTAAGCGCTCCCGGTTGAATAGCCTCGTCCCAGGTCCACTTTCCATGGGGTCAGTGCGCCGTTGGTGTCAATGGCAGCGGCATGAGAGCGAGCAATGCCATTGACATGATTAAACGCGCCTGCGATGTAAAGAGTGCCATCTTCAGCGGCAGTGATGGCGTAGACGTCATCGTCAGTTGTCGGGTTCCAGGAGGTAACGTGCCCATCCAGGTCAACACTGGCAATGTTACTGCGTGCCGCGCCCCCTACATGGGTAAAGTCCCCGCCAAGGTATACTCGGCTGTTCTCTGCGAAGAGGCTGCGCACGATCGATCCATCAACGTTGGGCGACCAGGCCGTTAACTGGCCATTGCTGTCAAACGCCGCGAGTTTCTTTCTTTCGTGATCTTGTATTTCATTGAACGTCCCTCCGACGTATAGCCGATCATGGGCGGCTAATAGCGTTTTGACGGGGCCATCACTGTTTGCGGTCCAGCTGCTAACGTTCTTATGCTTATCGTAAGCGACGACACCATTATAGTTAGGCATGGCGATGTAGATGCGATTGCCGAGGATAGCTATCGCATCCACACTGGTGCCACTGACTTCTGGCTGCCAGTTTTGGAGTGCACCGCTGAAATACCAGCTATCGTCAGCGGTTTGGTAATAC
>Ga0209404_10000245_pt1 | contig 44589 bp, 48 predicted proteins | sample TroAtlMetagenome_2_FD_187447 | JGI IMG/M metagenome (GOLD analysis project Ga0209404, IMG submission 187447) | Marine eukaryotic phytoplankton communities from Atlantic Ocean - Tropical Atlantic ANT8 Metagenome (SPAdes) (version 2) | ecosystem: Environmental > Aquatic > Marine > Oceanic...
CGCAGCGAGGTGGCGCGCGAGATCAACGGGTTGCTGGTTGGGCGTACGCTGCCGGTTACGCTGGTGGACCTGCTGCGCGATACCTGGAGTCAGGTTATGCAGATGGTCTTCCTGCGCGAGGGCGGGGAGTCCATGGCCTGGCAGCAGGCGCGGGATACTGCCATGGCCTTGGTGGTCAGTGTCGAGCCGGTAGATGAGGCGGGTCGTGAGCTGCGCATTGAACACAACCGCCAGACGGAGGCGGCCTTGCGCGGCGGACTGGAGCTGCTGGGCCTGGATGCCGCTGCCATTGTCGCTCAGTTGCAGGCAGTGGCGCAGTCGCAACGCGCCGCGCTGGCACTGGCGGAAAAGCCCCAGCGGCCCCCAGAGAATGCAGCTCCGGATGCCGAGGCTGCGATGCAGGCGCCGGTCGTCGAGCTATCGGCGACTGATGCTGAGGAGCGGGAGCCGGCGCCGCAACCGGAGCAAGAGCCGGTTGTCGTTGCAGCGGTGCACATCGAGCAGCCCGTGTTGGCGCAGGAAGAGCTCGAGACGCCGGTTGAAACAGTGGATGACCTGCCGAGTGTCGGCGCGCAACGCTGGATCGAAAGTCTTGGTACCGGTTGCTGGTTCCAGTTGCAGCCGGTTGATGGCAAGGCCAGCCAGCGCTGTAAGCTGGCGGCAATCATCAGCTTCAGTGGCAAGTACATTTTTGTGAACCGCAATGGTTTGAAAGTGGCCGAGTTCGGTCGACAGGAGCTGGCACGTTGTTTTGACGAGGGACGCATCAGCCTGCTCGATGAAAACCAGTTGTTTGATCGGGCGCTGGAGTCGGTTATCGGCAATCTGCGGCAGCTGCAGGCAAAATCCTGACCCCCTGATGCAGGCCGCTTCACGGCCTGTTAGCATGTGCCCTGGGTAGCAGCGGAGAAGGGCGGCATGCGAGTGCAGGACGGTTGGCTTGAAGGCGTGGTGCGTTGTCCCTCTGCGCATTGCAATACGCGTCCGGACGGCGAAGTGTCGCTACTCGTTATCCACAACATCAGTCTGCCGCCCGGGCAGTTTGGTGGTGGGTACGTCCAGTCTTTCTTCCGCGGCCAGCTGGATCCTGCCGCACATCCCTATTTCGCCGAGATCGCTGCGCTGCGCGTATCGGCGCACTTTCTGATCGAGCGCAGTGGCGCTATTACCCAGTTTGTATCCTGCGACGAACGAGCCTGGCACGCGGGCGCGTCTCGTCATGGCGGCCGTGAAAACTGTAACGATTTTTCCATCGGTATCGAGCTCGAAGGCACGGATGAGCTGCCTTACACTGAGCATCAGTATGGCGCGCTGCTGGCCCTGACCCAGGCGCTGCAGCAGGCCTATCCAGCGATTACCAACAGCCGTATCACCGGCCACGAGTTTATCGCTCCGGGCCGCAAGACCGATCCGGGTGCCGCTTTCAAGTGGCATCGTTATCTGGCTGCGCTGACAACCCCGAAAGGAACCTGAATGCACTTTCTTGCCCTGCTACTGGTTTGCCTGTTGATGTGGTGCACGCCGCTTCGCCGTGCCTTGCCACTGGATATCCCGCAGTTGTGGGTGGCCTTCGCTGAGCGCCGAATCGCGCATCGACCGCTGGTCGGTCTGGCGCTGCTGTTGGTGCCGCTGTTGCCGGTGGCGTTGCTGCAGGCTTGGCTGGTAACGCAGGGCTGGGGCTTTCTCACGCTGCTGTTCTATGTTCTGGTGTTGCTTGCCTGTATGGGTAGAAGCGACCCGCTGGGCCGCATGACGGAAAGGTTTGAGGCTGCGCTGGCGCGGGGCGATGTTGAGGCGGCGGCGCTGGTGGCCGAGCATGAGCAGGGCGTGCTTGGGGGGGATTCGGCTGATGTGCTGGCGGCAATGCGTGCCGTACTGGTGCGCGAGATACTGCACGGTTATGTCGTGACTGTGTTCTGGTTTGTTTTGCTTGGCCCGGTGGGAGCGCTGGGCTATCGTCTGCTGCGCTTGCGCCTGGCGCAGGATGCACCAGCTGGCGAGCCGGTTACCGCACTGGCGCACGCCCTTGAGTGGCTGCCAGCGCGTCTGCTGGCAGCCAGCTTTGCGCTGGTTGGCCACTTTGATCACGTCCGCCAGGTGTTGGCAGATGCGCTGCTCAGCTGGGATGTCAGTGCCGATGACCTGGTTGCCCGTACCGCAGAGGCGGCGTTGACAGGGGGGGAGGGGCGCTTGGCCGATGAGGCGGACAGTGGTGCGCTGGCCGATACCCGCACCTTGCTCAAGCGTGCGTTGCTCGCGTGGGCGGTGGTGCTTGCCCTGCTGGCGGTATTGGGCTGATAACTCAGGTGCAGTAAAGTTGTTGTTATTGAGGCCGATAGCGTCAACATGAGACAGTAAACGACGGGGCGCAGGGCATGCATGCTCCCGTCGGCGGATAACACTAGAACAATCAGCGCCAGGTCAGCTGGCGTATAGCCCAAACCGCAGGGCAGTACACTTAGGAGAACACTCGGGTGAATAGTCTTCTGGCGCCTGCCATCGCGTTGATGAATCGACTCAGCTACGGCATGAAGTTCTGCTTGATCAGCGTCCTGTTTTTTGTCCCCCTTGGTATTGTCAGCACCTTGCTGGTGCAGGAGTCCTATGAGCGTGTCGAGGTGACTCGTCATGCGCTGGATAGCCTGGAGGTTGTGCAGGGCGTGTCAAAAGCCATGCGCAGTGCCGAGCTGGTGCGCGATCTGGATGTCGTCAACCTGCGCATTGGGCAGGGTGGCGAGTCATCCGGTATCGAAGAGCGCCTGACCGAGCTGCGCGGTGATTTGCTGCAGCAACTGCGTGACCTGCCGCTGGATGCCGACGATCCGGCAGCCGCCGATGTGCTGCAGATGCGCGATCAGTTGATTGCCAGCTATGAAGAGATTGCCCGGGAGTCGATTATTTCGCGCAGCGGAATGTCCGCCCAGGCGCTGGACAGTCTGGGCAGCCTGCTCAATCTCACAGCGGCCTACGCCGGCCTGCCGCAAGACTTCGACCGTAACGTACGTCAGCTGACCGAGCTGCTTATCGCCACGACACCTCAGGTCACCTCAACCCTGGGGCAGGGGCGTGCAACCGGCGCCTACTCCATGGGGCTGGGTTTTCTCAACTCTGACGCCAGCCGGGAGATGGATGAGCTGGTGACGCTTCTGCAGAAGTTGGGTACCGATTATCAGCAGGCACTGGATCAATCCGTGGGGGCAACCGGTAATGCCGCACTGCAGGCTGCGGCAGCGCGCAGCCGCGAAAGCATTGATAACGCCTCGCTGATCTTTGAGGAAGACATCATTATCGCTGCTTCGCTGGACAGCACCTGGAGCGCGTTCTTTGATCGGATCACCAGCGAAGTCGATGCTACCTACACGCTGAAAACGGCGATTTTTGATTATCTTGGCGCACAGCTGGACCGGCGCCTGGCGCAGAACGAGCGGGCGATGATGGTGCTGATCGTTGCGCTGTTGGGTGTGGGGCTTGCCATTATCTATCTGTACGCCGGCTTTTATATGGCTACCCGTCGCACCCTCAAGCGGCTGTCGCAGCAGATGGGGCAGGTCGCCCGTGGCGACATGACCGTGCAGGTAGAGGTGGACAGCCGCGACGAGCTGGGTGCGCTTGCCAGTGATTTCAACAATACCGTTCAGCGTGTACGCGAGCTGATTCAGCAGGTCAGCGCCACCTCCGGGCAGGTGCAGGGGCAATCGCGCGAGGTCGAGCAGATTTCCGCCGAGAGCAGCCAGTCGGTGGCAGCGCAACGCAGCCAGATCGAGCAGGTGGCAACCGCCATGAACGAAATGGCCGCCACGTCTCAGGAAGTGGCGCGCAGTGCCGCGCTGGCGGTGAACAACGCCGAACAGGTCAATACCGAGACGCTCAATGGGCGTCGTCTGGTCGAGTCCTCTGTGGATGGTATCGAGAAACTGGCGGGTGAGATTGCGAACTCGGTACGGGTGATCAATCAGCTGGCCGAGGACAGTGCATCGATTAGCCGGGTGCTGGACGTGATCAAGGGCGTTGCCGAGCAAACCAACCTGCTGGCGCTCAATGCGGCCATTGAGGCGGCCCGGGCCGGCGAGCAGGGCCGTGGCTTTGCCGTCGTCGCCGATGAGGTCCGCACCCTGGCCCGTCGCACACAGCAGTCAACCGAAGAAATCGAGCAGATGATTGTGCGCCTGCAAGACGGCGTAGGCGCCGCAGTGCGAGCCATGGACAGCAGTCACGGCATGACGGCCTCCACGGTGGATGCGTCGCTGCGTGTGCAGCAGGGGCTCGACAGTATTCTCAAGGCGGTGACCCAGATTGTTGATCAGAGCCAGCAGATTGCTGCGGCGGCCGAGCAGCAGACGGTGGTCAGCCACGATATCGATCAGAATATCGTGCAGATCAACGAAGCAGGCGAGCGCACCGCAGAGGGCGCGCGCCGGGCGGAGGACGCCAGTGGCCGCATGGGTCAGCTGGTACAGTCGCTGCAAGGTATCATCAACGCTTTCAAGGTCTAGGCTGGCGTCGCACGCCGGCAAGCGGCGCCGTGCTCAGGCCTCTGGCTTGGGCTTAGGCGCCCAGAGTACTTCTTCGGTCGCCTGCAGTCGCGCGATGCTGCGAGCGACCACAAACAGCAGGTCAGACAGGCGGTTGAGATAAATTGCCGACTGATTGTTGACCTCCTCCTGAACCGCCAATCCCAGATAGTGACGTTCCGCACGGCGGCATACGCTGCGCACCAGGTGCGCCTGCGCAATCAGCGGCGAGCCGCCCGGCAGGATGAAATTTTCCAGCGGTGGCAGCGATGCGTTGTAGTGATCAATCAGCGCTTCCAGTGCCGTGACATCGCTGGCGTCAATGATGTCATGGCCGGGCACGGCCAGTTCGCCACCCAGGTCGAACAGGCGGTGCTGCAGCGGCACCAGGTGGGTTTTCAACGCGCTCAGTTCGGGCGCCTCCAACTGACTTAGCAGCAGGCCAAGCTGACAATTGAGTTCGTCGACATCGCCCATCGCCTCGACGCGTGGATGGTCTTTGCTGATGCGCTCGCCGTTGGCCAGGCCGGTTTCGCCGCCGTCGCCGGTGCGCGTATAGAGTTTGCTGAGGCGATAGCCCATGAAATGCTCTCCGGTTGAGTGGGAATGCCGAGTCTAACCCGCCAGCGCTCAGTCGGTGGGTAGCTGATGCCGTCGCAGACAGTCTTTAGCTGCGTCGAGCAAACGTTCCAGTGCGGGTACTTGCAGACCGTTCTGACGCGCCTGGCGACAGGCGTAGCCAAGGATGTAGTCGATTTCGGTACGCCGGCCTGCGTGCAGATCCTGACGCATGGAAGAGCTGTTGGCTGCGGTGCTGCGAATGACGTCGTGCACCAAGGGGGCAAGTTCTTCTGTTACGCCTTGCGCACGCAGCAGCTCCTGCAGTTCGGTCAGGCAGGTGTCCAGCCAGGGGCCGGCCCGTGTTGGTACCTCGCCGTTGTGGCAGTTGTAGATCAGGGTAAAGGGGTTGATGGCGCAGTTGATTGCCAGCTTGCGCCACAGCGTTGGCATGATCGGGGTCTGCCAGCGCCAGTCGAACAGGGCGGGCGGGAGACGGTTGAACCATTCCGGGCACGGCGCGCCGCTGTCGAGCGGACCAACCACGGTGCTGCCCCGTCCAGCCCAGGTCAACTCGCCCGGCGCCGGTTGCCAGGCGCCGTCGGTCACGCTGGCGGCGAACACCTGCTGCGCCCGGCAGGCCTGAGCGACGGCCTGCTGGGAGCCAAGACCGTTTTGTAGCATCAGGATGTCGCCGGCCGGGCGCAGCCGATGCCGTAGCTGCCTGACTGCCGCAAGCGCGGCGTGTGCCTTGGTGGCGACGATCAGGTGGCGGATCATCCGCGTGGTATCGGGCGTTTCAAAATTCAGCGTCAGCGCGTGGTTGCCGTTGCCGTCGTTGAACAGCAGGCGGTTGTTGCGCTGCTGCCAGGCTTCCAGTTGCTGGGCGTTGCGCACGATCACCCGGCAGGCGATACCGGCTTGCTGCAGGCGCGCGGCCCAGAGCAGGCCGAGGCTGCCTGCACCAAGTATGTAGAGCATGGGCTCAGGACAGCCGGGTTTCGGTAATCAGATTGGTTTCGTAAGCTTCGGTCAGTTTGGCCTCGACCTGCTCAAGCATCTGTTGCGGATCGGGCAGTGCCTGCTTGTCGGTCAAGGTGCACAGCACCATGCCGGCGCGAATGGACAAATACCCTTCGCTGGTCTTGAAGGCCTTGAGGTTCAGGCCATCGTGCAGCCGGCGGAAGCTGGCCGGCTTCAGGTCGGCTGCTTCTTCAGCCAGGGTAACGATGGCAAAGGCATTGCTGTCGACCCGCGCGATGACGTCGGTCGGACGCACGAGTTGCTGCAGGCGGCGTGCGGTGCCGCGGAGCACTTCCTGGCGTACGGTATCGCCAAAGCGCTCGCTCAGGTTGGGCAGGTTTTGTACGCCCATGACCACCAGGCAGCAGGCGCCGCCGCGCGACTCGACGCTGCGCAGGGCGTCGCTCAGGCGCTGCAGCAGATAGCGACGGTTGCCAATGGCGGTCAGGCGATCAACCAGATTGTGCTCTTCCAGCTGGGCATTGTTGGTAGCCAGCAGCCGGTTTTCATCCAGCAGACGGTTGATCAGCTGAGAGGTGCGGTCGGCAGCGTAAATGCGGGGTAGCAATTGCTCGTTCATCGACGACTTGCTGATGAAGTCGTCGACGCCGCGATCAAAGGCCTCGCTGAGCACGTTGTCACCTTCGCGGGCGGTCAGCAGTACCACGTAGGTGTAATGGTCGGTTTGCTCGTCCAGTTGACGGATGCGGGTGGTCAGCTCCAGGCCGTCCATCTCGGGCATCAGCCAATCGGCGACCATGACGCTGGCGGGACGCTCTTCATGCATGCTCAAGGCATCCATGGCCGAGCTGGCGAAGCGAATGTCGTTATAGCCGGCCTGGCTCAGTGTGTGGCCGATGACCGCGCTACTGAACTTGGTGTCATCCACCACCAGAATACTGAGTTGGGGATTCGGCATGAGGTGCTCCCTGCTGGACGTTGACCAATCTCGTTATAATGCCACGAGGGTATACTGTTGTTTTGCAATCAACATCATATATTTGCGATTTAGGGGTAGATGCATGCCGTCCTTTGACGTGGTGTCCGAACTGGACAAACATGAAGTGACCAACGCGGTGGATAATGCCAAGAAGGAACTGGAGCGGCGCTACGATCTGCGCGGTAAGGGCAGCTTCGAGTTTAACGACAAGCAGCAGCAGATCACCCTGATTGGTGATGCCGACTTTCAGCTGGATCAGATGATGCAGATTCTCGAGCTGAGTCTGACCAAACGCAACATTGATATCCGCTGCCTGAAGGCCAATGAGCCCTTTGCCTCAGGCAAGCAGGTCAAGCAGACTGTGGAGCTCAAGGAAGGTATTGATAAGGAACTTGCCAAGAAAATCGTTGCCTTGATCAAGGATTCCAAGCTCAAGGTGCAGGCGGCTATCCAGGGTGAGCAGGTGCGGGTAACGGGCAAGAAACGTGATGACCTGCAGGATGTGATGGCGCTGCTGCGCGCTAGCGAGCTGGAGATTCCGCTGCAGTACAACAATTTTCGCGACTGAATTTCAGTCGGACATTTTCAGAAGCAAAGGGGAACGTAATGGAGCAATTGATGGAGAAGCTGCAGGGGCTGGAGGAAGCCTGGCTGCCGCTGGTGATTGAGTATGGCAGCAAGCTGTTTCTGGCCCTGCTCACGCTTGTCATTGGCTGGTGGCTGATTGGTCGCGTGGTCAAGGCGATGGACACCGTGATGAACAAGCGCAACGTCGAGCCTACACTACACGGCTTTGTGTCCGCGCTGGTCTCGATTGCGCTGAAAGTCCTGCTGCTGATCACCGTTGCCGGCATGATCGGTATCGAAACCACCTCGTTCATCGCTATGTTGGGTGCTGCCGGTCTGGCCGTTGGTCTGGCCTTGCAGGGCAGTCTGGCGAACTTCGCCGGTGGGGCGTTGATTCTGTTTCTGCGTCCGTTCCGTGCCGGTGAGTACATCGAGGCGCAGGGCGTTGGTGGTACCGTCGACAGCATTCAGATTTTCAACACCGTCCTGAAGACGCCGGACAACAAGACCGTCATCATCCCGAACGGTAGCCTGTCCAACGGCAACATCATCAATTACTCGCGTCAGCCGACCCGTCGGGTGGATCTGAACATCGGCATCGATTACGGCGATGACGTGAAGAAGGCCCGCTCCATTCTGCTCGGTCTGGCCGCCGCCGACAGCCGCGTGCTGAAGGATCCGGAGGCCGTGGTCTGGCTGGTGTCACTGGGCGACAACTCAGTCAATCTGTCGCTGCGCATGTGGACCAAGACCGAAGACTTCTGGGGCGTATTCTGGGACATCCAGGAGCAGGCCAAGGAAGCCTTCGACGCACAGGGGATCACCATTCCCTTCCCGCAGCGCACCGTGCACATGGTTACCGAAGCGGCAGCAGAGTAATCATCAGCGCTGTACAGAAAACCCGGCTCGTGCCGGGTTTTCTGCGTTATGTCCTGTGCTTTTTTGGCGCTCAGTCGATGCCAGGGCGAGCAACCCGATCCGGATGTGCCAGCTTGAGCAGGGCGAAGGCCAGGATGATCGCCGGCAGACCGGTCAATGCCGTCACGCAGAAGAAGCCGACCCAGCCCAGCTGCGTGGCCAGCAGGCCGGTAAAGCCGGCGGCGAATTGTCCGGGCAGGGTCATCAGTGAGCTGAACAGCGCGTATTGGGTGGCGGTATAGGCGGTGTTGGTCAGGCTCGACAGATAGGCGATGAACACGGAGATGGCCAGGCCGCCGGTGATGTTGTCGGCAATGATGGCTAGCACCAGCCCCTGTGGCTCGGGGCCAATATAGGCCAGCCAGGCAAACACCAGGTTGGTTGCCGGTGCCATAAAGGCAGTCAGGATCAGAATCGGCGCAATGCCAAAGCGCGCGACCATAAAACCGCCCAGGGCCGCACCGCCCAGAGTCATGGCGAGGCCGAAGGCGGCGGCGATATTGGCGATCTGCTCCTTGCTGAAGCCGATATCCAGGTAAAAGGGATTGGCCATGGTGCCCATGAAAATGTCGCTGATGCGGAAGGTGGCGACAAACAGCAGAATGACAATGGCAACGCGCCCGTAGCGGCCGAAGAACTCGGTGAAGGGGGCGACAAAGGCGTTGGTTGCCCATTGCGAGAGCGCTCCGCGCCAGCCGTTGCCGGTGGTGCCGAGCTGCTGACTGAGGGCGCGCTCGGCGATCTCTGCGTCCTGGTTGGCATGCACCTCGGGCTCGGCGATGCACAGCGTGGTGACCAGCCCCACCAGCATCAGTCCAGCCATCAGCGCATAAGCGCTGCTCCAGTCTTGCAGGGCGGCGATATGCAGGGCGCCAGCGCCCGCTGCCAGAATCGCCACGCGGTAGCCGGTCACGTAGGTGGCGGCCATCGCCGCCTGTCGGTGGCGTGCTTCGGCCTCGACCCGGTAGGCGTCAATGGCGACATCCTGGGTCGCCGAGCCAAAGGCGGCCAGCACTGCCCAGAGCGCAACCCACTCCAGGTGTTCCAGGGGGTTGCTCAGTGACATACCAAGCAGCGCGCCGGCTATCACCAGCTGCGCCAGCAGCATCCAGCTGCGGCGGCGGCCGAGCAGCCGCGTCAGCACCGGTACGGGTAGACGGTCAATCAGCGGGGCCCACAGCACCTTGATTGAGTGGGCCATGCCGACCCAGCTGAGAAAGCCGATGGAGGCCAGCTCCACGCCGATGTCGCGCAGCCAGGCGCTGAAGGTGCCGCCAACCAGCAGCAGTGGCAAACCCGCGGAAAAGCCGAGGAACAGCATGCCGATGACGCGTGGCTTGAGGTAGACTCGCAGCCCCTCGTGGGCTGGCTGAGGGGGTTGCCGAGAAGTGTCGAGACTCATGGGTGTCCTTGTTGCGGCGGCTCAGACATCTGGCCAGCCATAGTGTTGCAGGTTGACGCGACCACTGCGCACCAGCACGCCTTCGGCGCTCAGGCGTGCCCGTTGTTCCTGTCCTGCTGGTGTATCGGCGCCCAGCGACAGCTTGCCCTGGCTATTGAGCACGCGATGCCATGGCAGGCGTGAGCCCTCAGGCAACTGCCCCAGCCAGCGCCCGACCAGGCGTGCGCCGCGGCCCAGTCCTGCCAGCTCAGCCAGCTTGCCGTAGCTGGTAACGCGGCCTGGCGGGATGCTCGCCAGTGCCAGGAAAAAGGCGTCTCGGCGCGGGTCGGGGGGCTCGGCCCGGAACGTGCCGGACGTTTTCTGGTCTTTCATGCAAGGTTTTCTGTTTTCTCGACTATTCAGGGTATGCGTCGATGGTGTTGCGTCAGGTAGTAACAGGGTCGGTGTTGGCGGTGTTGTCGATGGGCAGTGTCGCCGATACGTTGTGGCTCGACAATGGGGATCGGGTGAGCGGCAAGGTGGAGTTTCTCGATGCAGGCAAACTGGTGCTGCGCACCGAGTACGCCGGCACGGTTTCGGTCAATATTGCTCGGGTGCGTACCTTTACCAGCGAAGAGCCGGTGCTGGTGCGCTTGAAGAACGGTAGTGAGTACACCGTGCAGTTGGCTGAGGCCGAGGAGCCGGGCCAGGTGCTGCTGCGCGTGCCCAATCGTCGCCCGGTGGCAACGCAGATCTCGTCGATTCAGCGCTTGCTGGTGCCCAGACCGGTGGTGCACGACATGGTCTGGGAAGGGGACATTACCGCAGAGTTGGACCTCAAGGATACCTCGGGTAACGAGAAGCGCGAGATCGATGTCGACCTGGCCTCCAGTCTGCAGCATGGCCGCTGGCGACATGACGTAGCGCTGGACTATGACCGTGACTATACCGATGACGTGGAGACCAGCCATACGCTGGACGCCTCCTATGATCTGAACCGCTTTCTTACCGACCAGTGGTTTTGGGCCAGCCGTCTGCGCTACAAGCGTGATCATCTGGGGGAGCTGGCGCGCCAGCGGCAATTTGGTACCGGCCCCGGTTATCAGTGGTGGAACAATGCGCTGGGGCGCTTTGAAACCTCGGTGCTGGCAAGTCGCTGGTGGACCGAGCAGCGCGACGGTACGCGCGACAAGTACGATGCATTGGGGCTGCAGTGGGATTATCGGCGCTACCTGTTCGGCAAGCGCTTCGAGTTGTTTCACAACGCAGAAACCCAGCTGCCGGATGATCCAGCGGTACGCTACCTGATGGACGCCGAGTTGGGTCTGCGCTACCGCCTGACCAATTGGGCGTCGCTGAGCATCAAAGGGGAGTGGGATTATCTCAACACCACGGATGACACCGGGTATCACGACACCACCTACACCCTGGGGCTGGGTGTGGGCTGGTAGTTTGAGCAAACGTGCCGGCGGCGGATGCCGCCGGCAAGGACTTGGCGCCTGGGCTTAAATGCGCAGACCGCCGTCCAGTTCAAGGATGCGACCGGTGTAGTAGTCGTTCTCGAACAGGTACGCCGCAGAGTGCGCAATCTCCGCCGGTTTGCCCATGCGCTTGAGCGGAATACCCGAGGTCATCTTCTCCAGCGCTTCCGGCTTCATGCTGCCGGTCATCTCGGTTTCGATAAAGCCCGGCGCGATACCGGCAACGCGGATACCGTAGCGCGACAGCTCCTTCGCCCAGGTCACTGTCATGGCGGCCACGCCGGCCTTGGCGGCGGAGTAGTTGGACTGGCCGATGTTGCCCGCACGTGAGATGGACGAGATGTTGATGATCAGGCCTGGTGTGCCCAGCTCAATCATCTTGGCGGCCACTTCACGGGTGCCGAGGAACACGCCGGTCAGGTTGACGTCGATCACCGACTGCCACTGCGCCATGCTCATTTTCTGGATCTGGCCGTCTTTCGCCTTCAGCAGCAGGCCGTCGCGCAGGATGCCAGCATTGTTGATCAGACCGTGAATGGCGCCAAAGTCATCGGCCACCTGGTTCACCATGTGGGTGACCTGCTCTTCGTTGGCCACGTTGCAGATATAGGAACGAGCGTCTCCACCAGCCTGCTTGCAAGCCGCAACGGCAGCATCCAGTGCTTCCTGGTTGAGGTCGACCAGCGCCAGCCTGGCGCCCTTGGCTGCCAGGAACTCGCCCATGGCCCGGCCCAGACCCTGGCCGCCGCCGGTAATGATGATCACGCTGTCTTGCAGTTGCATCAGGCACTCCTCGTAGTGGGTAGTTGAAACAGGTGCGCAAGCATGCACCAGATCCAGTCTCTTTTGAAGACCTGAACCTGCATTCAAGTCACTTTCTGACTATGTCTCGGCGTCTGCCTTCCGGGCACCCGAATGGACGGCCAACCATTGATCGACAGGAACCTTGAAAGCTGCGACGGTCATACCCATATAGGCAAAACCTGTCCATTACGAGGTGCGTATGCCCCTGTTCAGATTCCTTCTTCTGCTCCTTCCCCTGTTTGAGCTGGCCAGCCTTATTCTGCTAGGCCAGCGTATCGGGGTAGGCGCAACCCTGCTTTGGGTGCTGGGTACCGGCCTGCTGGGCCTGGTGCTGATTCAGCGCCAGGGCTGGTCGATGCTGCAACAATTGCAGATCCGCATGGCGGAAAACCGCTCACCCTTTGCTGTGCTGAAAACCGGCATGTGGTGGTTACTGGCCGGTGTGTTGCTGATGATTCCTGGCTTGATTACCGACACCCTGGCTATTCCCTGCCTGGTCCTAGCACTGGTCTCGCGTGGAAAGCCCGCTCCGGGCGAGCCGGGCGGCCCGACGGTCTGGAAACAGGGGAATACCACCATTATTGAGGGTGAGTGGCGTGACGGCGAAGAGCCGCGTGCACCGCGGGACCAGCGAATCGAGCGCGATTGAAAAAAAATCTTTGCGCGAGGCCTTGAAATGCCCCGTCGCAGCCCCATCTATCTGACACCGGTTTGGCAGGCCCAGGAGCTCCTGGGCCTTGAACAGCGATGCGCCAACAGGCGTATCCCCCACAGCGGCTCAGGCGGCTGTGGATTTCAACGTGGAAGCGCCGGATATCCGGCATTTGAGACTTAATATTGGGAGACACACAACGATGAAAATTCGTCCGTTACACGATCGCGTAGTCGTTCGTCGCAGCGAAGAAGAAACCAAGACCGCTGGCGGTATCGTGCTGCCCGGTTCGGCCGCTGAAAAGCCGAATACCGGCGTTATCGTTGCTGTAGGTACCGGGCGTCTGCAGGACAATGGCGAAGTCCGTCCGCTGGCCGTCAAAGAAGGCGACAAGGTGGTATTCGGTCCTTACTCCGGCAACAACACCATCAAAGTCGAAGGTGAAGAGCTGCTGATCATGAGCGAGTCCGAAATCTACGGTGTAATCGAAGGCTGATCCAGCTGCCGCTAACCCCTTAACGAATTCATTTGAAGGAAAGCAATCATGGCTGCAAAAGAAGTTAAATTCGGTATTTCCGGTCGCAACAAGATGCTGGACGGCGTCAACACGCTGGCCAATGCGGTAAAAGCTACTCTGGGTCCGAAGGGTCGTAACGTGCTGATCGAGCGCAGCTTCGGCGCGCCGCTGATCACCAAAGACGGCGTTTCCGTTGCCAAGGAAATCGAGCTGAAAGACAAGTTCGAAAACATGGGCGCGCAACTGGTTAAAGACGTTGCCTCCCGCGCCAATGACGACGCTGGTGACGGTACCACCACTGCCACCGTACTGGCTCAAGCCATCGTCACCGAAGGTCTGAAGGCCGTTGCTGCCGGCATGAACCCGATGGATCTCAAGCGCGGTATCGACAAAGCCACCGCCGGCATCGTTGCCGAGCTGAAAAACCTGGCCAAGCCCTGCGCCGACTCCAAGGCCATCGCTCAGGTAGGCACCATCTCCGCCAACTCTGACGAGTCCGTCGGCAGCATCATCGCTGAAGCCATGGACCGCGTCGGTAAAGAAGGCGTCATCACCGTTGAAGAAGGTTCCGGTCTGGAAAACGAGCTGTCTGTCGTAGAAGGCATGCAGTTTGACCGTGGCTACCTGTCTCCCTATTTCGTCAACAAGCCGGAAACCATGTCCGCTGACCTGGACAACCCGTACATCCTGCTGGTCGACAAGAAAATCTCCAACATCCGCGAGCTGCTGCCGGTTCTGGAAGCCGTTGCCAAGGCTGGTCGTCCGCTGATGATCGTTGCAGAAGACGTCGAAGGCGAAGCGCTGGCGACTCTGGTTGTCAACAACATGCGCGGCATCGTTAAGGTTGCTGCTGTGAAGGCACCGGGCTTCGGCGACCGTCGCAAGGCCATGCTGCAGGACATCGCCATCCTGACCGGTGGTACCGTGATCAGCGAAGAAGTGGGCCTGAGCCTGGAAACCACTACCCTGGAGCACCTGGGTCAAGCCAAGAGCGTGCAGATCAACAAGGACAACTCCACTGTTGTTGACGGCGCTGGCGCCAAGGCTGATATCGAAGCTCGCGTTAACCAGATCCGCAAGCAGGTTGAAGACACTTCTTCCGACTACGACCGTGAGAAGCTGCAAGAGCGTCTGGCCAAGCTGGCTGGCGGCGTTGCCGTGATCAAGGTTGGCGCTGCTACCGAAGTGGAAATGAAAGAGAAGAAGCACCGCGTAGAAGACGCGCTGCATGCTACTCGCGCTGCGGTAGAAGAGGGCGTGGTTCCTGGCGGTGGTGTTGCCCTGGTTCGTACCCTGGCTGCCATCGACGGTCTGACTGGCGACAACGAAGACCAGAACGTCGGTATCAAGCTGCTGCGCCGCGCTGTTGAAGCGCCGCTGCGTCAGATTGTTGCCAACGCCGGTGAAGAAGCCGCTGTGGTGCTGGAGAAGGTGCGCGGTGGCGAAGGCAACTTCGGCTACAACGCTGCTACCGGCGAATACGGCGACATGATCGCCATGGGTATTCTGGACCCGGCCAAGGTCACTCGCAGCGCGCTGCAGGCTGCTGCGTCCGTAGCCAGCCTGATGATCACCACCGAAGCGATGATCGCTGAGCTGCCGGAAGAGAAGCCGGCTATGCCTGACATGGGCGGTATGGGTGGCATGGGTGGCATGGGTGGCATGATGTAAGTCAGCCTTGCCCCAAAAAACCGGCTCTTGCAGCCGGTTTTTTTATGCTCGGACTTTTTTCAGGCAATTTATTTGTAAGATATATCCTACAAGGCGTGTACGCCTTTGACACTAAGGTGCGTGGGCTAGCGGTGTTTTTTGCTGTTGTTTTTTAGTAAGTATTTGATTTAAAAGATTTTAAATTTAGGCGCGGTGTAAGAATGAATGTCATTCGATGCTTGCGCTCAGGCCTGAAAAGCTTATTATCTACCCATGCGCAACGGACAGCGCTGCTCGGCAGGAAGCTTGAGCCAAGGATTTTCAGGACGATGAAGCCAGGATGGCTGGACACGGAAGGCATGAAGGGACTAAAGAGTGGGCCGGTTTACCGGCCCCTTTTTTTGCCTGAAATTTGCTGCCTTTCGGCCGACCTATAAGCCAAATCGGTGCAGGGCGGACTAAACCAAAGGCGCGCCTTCGTATGATGCTCCCGCCCCAGGCTATCTACTTCTGCCGCCAACCCTGCAGAGTTACCCCAGGCAGGCTCGTGGCTGCCGGTGGTAGGGCAGACTAAGCCAAAGGCATGACAGCGCCTCACGCTGACCTCTCGCTCCAGCCAATGCTGCAGTACCCCACCGCAGAAACGCGGCCAAGCGCACGTGCAGGCTATCCCTGGAACCTGTGCGAGGCCTATAGAAAGCTGGCTGCAAGAGTGGGCTTCTTGCGGTGAGGACTGGGGCGGACTAAGCCAAAGGCGTGTCCGCGCATGATAGCCCCGCACGCCGCCCTCCCGCTCTAGCCTATGCCGCAGTATCCAACCGTAGAAACGGGGCAACGCGCACGTGCACCTTGTGCCTGAAACCTGCTCGACGCGCATAAAAAAACCGGCTGCAAGAGCCGGTTTTTCGGGGCGAGGCAGGTAGTCTGCTCAGCGCTCCAGGTATTGCAGCTTGTCCGGTACGCCATCCCACTCTTCGGCGTCGGGCAGGGAGTCTTTCTTCTCGGTGATGTTCGGCCAGACTTCGGCCAGGTCGGCGTTCAGCTCGATGTACTCATCCATACCTTCGGGGATCTCGTCCTCGGAGAAGATCGCGCTGGCTGGGCACTCTGGCTCACACAGGGCGCAGTCGATGCACTCGTCCGGGTGGATAACCAGGAAGTTCGGGCCTTCGTAGAAGCAATCGACCGGGCAGACCTCAACGCAATCGGTGTACTTGCACTTGATGCAGTTGTCGGTAACAACAAAGGTCATGGTCAGGTCTCCATCGTATTAGGCGAGAAAAAGCTGGCGCGTAGTCTATCAGTTTTTTTTAGAGGGTATAGGGTTCAGCGCTTTTTTGTGCTGATAAACGCATGATCCCTCCCGTTTAATGCAAATAAGTATCATTTGTCGCTTGATTAGGCCCATTCCCGTTTCAGCTGGTATAGCAGATCGAGTGCCTGGCGTGGGCTTAGATCATCGATGTCGATGTCTTGCAGTTGCTCCACTAGGGGGTGTGCCGCACTGGCAAACAGGTCGCTCTGGAACGGCTGCTGCGCGCTCGCCGGGCGGTTGCTCTGTTCGAGACTCTGCTGCTCCAGCTGGGCCAGGTGCTCGCGTGCGCGCTCAATGACCGGGCGGGGAACGCCGGCCAGCTGGGCTACCTGCAGGCCATAACTCTGGCTGGCCGGGCCGGGTTGCACGTTGTGCAGGAACACGATGCGCTCGTTGTGTTCGGTGGCATTCAGGTGCACGTTCACGACGCCAGGGTCACTGTCGGCCATGCCGGTTAGCTCAAAGTAGTGGGTGGCGAACAGGGTAAAGGCGCGTGCCCGCGCCAGGTATTCGGCGGCGGACCAGGCCAGTGACAGGCCGTCAAAGGTGCTAGTGCCGCGACCTACTTCGTCCATCAGCACCAGACTCTGGTCGGTGGCGTTGTTGAGGATATTGGCGGTTTCGCTCATCTCGACCATAAAGGTCGAGCGGCCGCCCGCCAGATCGTCACTGGAGCCGATACGGGTAAAGATACGGTCCACGCAGGACAGCTCCACGGCTGCGGCTGGTACAAAGCTGCCGATGTGCGCCAGCAGGGTGATCAGCGCCGTCTGGCGCATATAGGTCGATTTACCGCCCATGTTCGGCCCGGTAATGATCAGCATGCGGGTGTCTGGGTCCAATGCCAGGTCGTTGGCGACGAAGGGTGTCTCCAGTACCTGTTCCACCACCGGGTGGCGGCCCTGGGTGATCTGCAGCTGGCTGCCCGCGATAAACTGCGGGCGGCAGTAATCCAGCGTGCCGGCGCGTTCGGCCAGGGTACAGAGCACATCGATTTCGGCCAGGCTGGCGGCGCTGGTTTGTAGGGCGGCCAGGTCTTCATTCAGGCGGTCGAGCAGTTCGTCGTACAGTTGCTTCTCGCGCGCCAGTGCGCGGCTGCGCGCTGACAGGGCTTTGTCTTCAAAGGCTTTCAGCTCAGGGGTGATAAAGCGCTCGGCACCCTTGAGGGTCTGGCGGCGGATGTAGTCGACCGGCGCCTGATCCGATTGGCTGCGTGACAGCTCGATGTAGTAGCCGTGGACCCGGTTATAGCCGACCTTGAGGGTATTGAGGCCGGTGCGCTCGCGCTCGCGGGTTTCCAGGTCAATCAGGTACTGGCCGGCGTTTTCGCTGATGTTCTGCAGCTCATCCAGCTCGTCGTCGAAGCCGGCTTTGATCACGCCGCCGTCGCGCAGCACCGCCGGCGGGTTGTCGATCACCGCGTTGGCCAGCAGCTCGGCCAGGTCGGGGTAGGTGCTGACCTGCTCGGCAAGGGCACGCAGGTGCGGTGCTTCAACCGGTTGCAGACAGTCCTGCAGCGCGGGCAGCGCAGCCAGTGCATCGCGCAGGCGCGCCAGGTCACGGGGGCGGGCGGAGCGCAGGGCCACGCGGGCCAGAATACGTTCGATATCGCCAATGCCTTTGAGCTGAGGCTGCAGGTCTAGATAGAACTGCTGATCCAGCAGGGTGCTGATACTGTCCTGGCGGGCGCCGAGCACCTGCATGTCGCGCAGTGGGCGGTTCAGCCAGCGTGCCATCAAACGGCTGCCCATGGCGGTGGCGGTGTGGTCGAGCACGTCGAGCAGGGTGTTGTCGCGCCCGCCCGACAGATTCTGGTCAATCTCCAGATTGCGGCGGCTGGCACTGTCGATGATCACGCTGTCTTCAAAGCGCTCGTGGCTGATGCTGCGAATGTGCGGTAGCGCGGTGCGCTGGGTTTCCTTGGCGTAGCTGAGCAGGGCACCAGCGGCGCCGAGTCCCAGACGCAGATCGTTGCAGCCAAAGCCGACCAGGTCCTTGGTACCAAATTGCTGGGTCAGACTCTTGAAGGCGCTGTCCTGGTCAAACTCCCAGGGCGCCCGGCGCCGCACGGCGCGGCGACGTTCAATCGGGGTGTTGCTCTCCCAGTCATCCGGGATCAGCAGCTCGGCGGGGGCCAGGCGCTCCAGCTCGCCGAGCAGAGTCTCCCAGCCGCGCAACTCCATGACCACAAAGCGGCCACTGTTGATGTCCAGTGTGGCCAGTCCAAAGCCCTTTTCAGCGCCGACCAGTGCCGCCAACAGGTTGTCGCGACGCTCGTCCAGCAGGGCCTCGTCGCTGACGGTGCCAGGGGTAATGATGCGCGCGACCTGACGCTCGACCGGCCCTTTGCTGGTGGCCGGGTCGCCCACCTGTTCGCAGATGACGACCGATTCGCCGAGCTTCACCAGACGCGCGAGGTAACCCTCGGCTGAGTGATAGGGGATGCCGGCCATGGGAATCGGCTGGCCGCCGGATTGGCCGCGTGCGGTCAGGGTAATGTCGAGCAGGCGCGCAGCTTTTTTGGCGTCGTCATAAAAGAGCTCGTAAAAATCACCCATGCGATAGAACAGCAGCTGCTCGGGGTGCTGCTGCTTGATGCTGAAATATTGCTGCATCATCGGGGTATGGGCGGTGGCTTCGGGTTTGCTCTTTTTCATCAATAACTCGACTTGCGCTGCGGATGAGGGCGCGCCTTTGCGGAGCGCCGTTGCCGGTGAGGCGCAAGGTTACCACGGCGTTGCAGCGCCCTGCAGGGGGAGTCGGGAGAGAATTCTCGGGCGGGGCCTGACTTGCCTGTCAGTTGATCTGGCGTGCCCTGATGCGGCGGCGGTAGCGCTGATCCTGGTCCATACTGGGGCCCGGTTGCAGGTTGCTAATAATGAAGGGTAATGACATGGAGAGCATCCAGGCGGATATCGAGGCGGTTTATCGTCGGGAGTCCCGCCGCGTGTTGGCCACTTTGCTGCGCTTGCTCAATGGTAATTTCGATCTGGCGGAAGAGGCACTGCAGGAGGCCTTTGTGGAGGCTGTGAAGCACTGGCCTGCGCGGGGCATTCCCGAGAATCCGCGCGCCTGGCTGGTGTCCACCGGCCGTTTCAAGGCGATCGACCAGTTGCGCAAGCGCGGGCGGCGGGATGCCTCGCTGCAGCGACTGGTGGAGACTCTGGACGATCAGGATGCGGACTGGGAGGCCCCGAGCGTGGTTGGGGATGATCGCCTGCGACTCATCTTCATCTGCTGCCACCCGGCCCTGTCGCCCGAGGCGCAGGTGGCACTGACCCTGCGTGAGGTGTGCGGGCTGACGACTGAGGCCATTGCTGCAGCCTTTCTGGTGCCGGTGCCAACCTTGGCACAGCGCATTGTGCGCGCAAAGAACAAGATTCGCGACGCTGCTATCCCCTATGAGGTCCCTGGCCCGGCGGACCTGGCATCCCGCCTTTCTGGTGTGTTGCAGGTGATCTATCTGGTGTTCAACGAAGGCTATTCGGCCTCCAGTGGGGAACAGCTTATGCGCCGTGAGCTATCGGCCGAGGCGCTGCGGTTGGGGCGCTTGTTGCACGAGTTGCTGCCAGCGCCCGAGGTAACCGGGCTGCTGGCATTGATGATGCTGCACGACGCCAGGCAAGCCGGGCGGGTCAACAGCGATGGCGACCTGGTACCGCTTGATGAACAAGACCGCAGTGTGTGGGACCAGGCGCAAATTCAAGAAGGGGCGCGCCTGGTCACGCTGGCGCTGACCGGGCGTGCCCCAGGACCCTTTGCTGTGCAGGCGGCCATCGCGGCGTTGCACGCCCAGGCGCCAAGCGCAGATGACACCGACTGGGCCGAGATTGTCGGCCTCTACAACCTGCTGCTGCAGATGCAGCCCTCACCGATAGTCGAGCTGAACCGCGCGGTGGCCATTGCCATGCGCGACGGGCCTGGCGTTGGGCTGGAACTGATAGAGCGCCTGGAACGTGACGGCGCGCTGGGCAGTTACTACCTGCTGCCGGCAGCGAGGGCCGACCTGCATCGACGCGCCGGTCAGCGCGATCTCGCTCTTATCGCCTACCAGCAGGCCCTCGACCTCACCCAGCAACAGACCGAGCGGCGCTTCCTTGTGCGGCGTATGGCCGAACTGGATTAAAAATTTTCTTCAGTGTGTCGAATTGCCCCGTGTTCGTACGACTAGTGTTGGCAAGCCTCTATTTCAAAGGAGAAAGATGCCATGAGCTATATCGACGGTTTTGTCATTGCGGTACCCCGGGAGAATCGCGAGAAGTTTGTTCATCACGCCGGCGTGGCTGACCCGGTATTTATCGAGTGGGGCGCCACGCGGGTGCTGGAGTGCTGGGAAGATGATGTGCCGGACGGCACCCTGACGGACTTTCGTCGTGCCGTGCAGGCCACGGAGGACGAGGCGGTGGTGTTTTCCTGGGTCGAATGGCCGGACAAGGCAACCCGCGATGCAGCGCTGGCCAGAATGATGTCCCCGGAGATGGGCGATCCGCGTCTGGATCCTGAGAAAAACCCCATGCCCTTTGATGGTAAGCGCATGATTTATGGCGGCTTTGTTCCCGTCGTCCAGCTGCACAACCCCGCATAGAGCGCGCAGGAGTCAAAGGATGATCAATAAGCACGGTGAATTTATCTGGTACGAACTCTGTACCCCAGATGCTGACGGCGCACAGGCGTTCTACAGCGCAGTGATTGGTTGGGATATTGCGGACAGCCTTACGCCCGATATGGACTACCGCATAGTTCACGCCACCGATGACGAAAATGGCGAACGGGTCCCGGTGGGGGCGTTGGCGCAGCTGTCCGACGAGATGCAAGTGTGCGGCGCGCAACCGGTGTGGCTTGGTTACATCGCTGTGGACGATGTCGATGCCAGCGTGAACCGCATTGTCTCCGCCGGCGGGGCGGTGTCCATGCCGGCGACGGATATTGCGGACGTCGGGCGAATTGCCCTGGTGACCGACCCGCAGGGCGCACCCTTCTATCTGATGCGCGGCATTCATGAGAGTCCCAGCGCGGCATTCGCAGCGGATCGGCCGCGGGTTGGTCACTGCGCCTGGAATGAACTGGCCACCACGGACCCGGAGGCGGCCAAAAATTTTTATTTTGCCGAGTTCGGCTGGACCAAGGATGGCGAGCTGCCAATGGGGGCTCAGGGGAACTATGAGTTCATTCGGCACAACGGCCTGATTGGCGCCGTCATGCCAAAACCGGATGAACGGCCCGGCTCATTGTGGAGCTACTATTTTCGTGTGGCGAATATCGATCTGGCCGTTGAGGCTATCGGTGCCTCTGGCGGTACGCTGGTCATGGGGCCGGAGGAGATTCCGGGTGGCGACTTTATCGTGATTGGCATTGACCCACAGGGCGCGCTTTTTTCGCTGATCGGAACCAGACCAGCGCAGTCTTGAATATCCTAGGAGGTGACATGCAAAGCGGAACCACAACCAGGGTCAGCGTGGCAACCTGCCTCTGGTTTGATGACCAGGCAGAGCAGGCCGCTGAGTTCTATACCTCACTCATCCCAGGCTCGCGCATTCACAACCGAATGCGCGATGCGATCGACGCGCCGCCCCTGCTGGTCGAGTTTACCCTCGGCGGGTCGCCCTATCAGGCGCTCAACGGAGGCCCGCATTTTGTACACTCGGAAGCGGCGTCCATCTCGGTACTGACCGACAGCCAGGAGGAGACAGACCGGCTCTGGGCAGCGCTGACGGCCGATGGTGGGTGCGAAAGTCAGTGTGGCTGGCTGAAAGACCGCTTCGGTGTTTCATGGCAAATAGTGCCGCGCCGGTTTATCGAGCTGCAGGGCTCGGATGACAAGGCCGCAGTGCAGCGCGCGCGTCAGGCGATGTTCAGCATGCGCAAACTGGATCTGGCTGCCCTTGAGGCTGCCTTCTATGGTGCAGCGCCCGCGGATGGAGAAAACGCATGAAATATCTGTGTCTGGTCTACTACGACGAACAGAAAATGCAGCAGCTGTCGCAGGACGAATGGGATGCGTTGAATCGTGAGTGTATTGCCTGTGTCGCGGACTTGCAGGCCAGCGGGCACTTTCTTGAAGGCGCACCGCTGTTGTCGACCGAGACGGCTACCACTGTGCGGGTACGTGATGGCGGCCCCATGATCACCGATGGTCCCTTTGCCGAGACCAAGGAGCAGTTGGCGGGCTTTTACATGCTGGAGGCGCGCGACTGCAACGAAGCCATCCGGCTGGCGCAGAAGATTCCTCCTGCGCGCTACGGCAGCGTAGAAATCCGGCCGGTGAGAGAGCTGGTTGAAAGCGGCAACGATATCTAGCTTCCGGAGGCCAGCGGCGCTTCTCTGCCAGTCCTGACGCCCCCCTTGAGCGCCGCTGCTGATCGCCGAATATAGATTAGCAGTGGTGCTGCCTTGCCTAGGAATATCCGCCCGTATTCAGGGGCTATCCTGCCTTGCGGCGTTGTGCTGTCTGCACGAAACCAACCTCGACAAAGCCGGTCCCAGCTCTGGTGCAGCCGCCGGGCCAACTGGCATGCTGTGTCCTGTTACGCACGTCGAGGAAGGTGCCATGTCCCATTATGATCCGTTGATTGATTCCGCCGCCGCCCGCCTGGGCCGTGTACTTGAACACCTGGGGCAACGCGTCAGCACTGCCGAGTCCTGCACCGGCGGCGGTATCGCCGAAGCCATTACTCGTGTCGCAGGCAGCTCGCAGTGGTTTGAAACCGGCTTTGTCACCTACGCCAACAGCAGCAAGGCGCGCTGGCTAGGCGTGGAGCCAGCCACGCTGGAGGCGCACGGTGCAGTCAGTGAACCGGTGGTGTTGGCCATGGCTGCTGGCGCCAAGGCGGCGGCTGAGGCGGATATGGCCGTCGCGGTCAGCGGCATTGCCGGGCCAGATGGCGGCAGCGCCGAAAAGCCGGTCGGTACGGTGTGGTTTGGCTGGGCGCTGGCCGACGGCCGGGTAATCAGTGACTGCAAACGCTTTCAGGGCGGCCGCCGTGAGGTGCGTGCTCAAACGGTATTGCATGCACTGGAGCGCCTGGTCTCGGAGGCAGAGAAGGCAGCTGCGAACCGGTCGTCAGTCTGATTGCATATCGGGGGTAGGCGGGTCATTTTTTCTGTGGAATAATACTGACCAAATATACAGTAGTTGATCGGTCGGTCGCTTCGGCGCCTGCCCCAAGCCAAGAGGATGCGAAATGGACGATAACAAAAAGAAGGCGCTGTCGGCTGCCTTGAGTCAGATTGAACGTCAGTTTGGCAAGGGTGCCGTGATGCGCATGGGCGATCACGAGCGTCAGGCCATTCCGGCTATCTCCACTGGCTCGCTCGGCCTGGATATCGCCCTCGGTATTGGTGGCCTGCCCAAGGGTCGTATCGTTGAAATCTACGGGCCGGAGTCCTCCGGTAAAACCACGCTGACCCTGTCGGTTATCGCGCAAGCGCAGAAGCACGGCGCCACCTGCGCTTTCGTTGACGCGGAACATGCGTTGGATCCGGAATACGCCGGCAAGCTGGGCGTTAACGTTGACGACCTGCTGGTCTCCCAGCCTGACACTGGTGAGCAGGCACTGGAAATCACCGACATGCTGGTGCGCTCCAATGCCGTTGACGTGATCATCGTCGACTCCGTGGCGGCGCTGGTGCCCAAGGCCGAGATTGAAGGCGAGATGGGTGACCATCACGTGGGTGTGCAGGCTCGTCTGATGTCGCAGGCGCTGCGTAAAATCACCGGTAACATCAAGAACGCCAACTGTCTGGTGATCTTCATCAACCAGATCCGCATGAAGATCGGCGTCATGTTCGGTAACCCGGAAACCACCACCGGTGGTAATGCCCTCAAGTTCTACTCCTCTGTCCGTCTGGATATCCGCCGTACCGGTGCGGTGAAAGAGGGCGACGAGGTGGTTGGCAGTGAAACCCGCGTCAAGGTTGTGAAGAACAAGGTCGCACCGCCGTTCCGTCAGGCCGAGTTCCAGATTCTGTACGGTGCCGGTATCTACCATAACGCCGAGATCATCGACCTGGGTGTACAGATCGGCCTGGTTGAGAAAGCCGGTGCCTGGTACAGCTATCAAGGCAGCAAGATCGGTCAGGGCAAGGCCAACGCCGCCAAGTTCCTGGAAGACAACAAGGCAGTGGCTGAAGAGATCGAAAAGGCCATCCGCGACAAGCTGCTGGCCAAGCCCGGCAAGCCGAAGGCCGAGAGCGAAGCCGACGCCGAACTGGAAGACTGAGCCGGCTGACTGATGCGCCCGCGCTCTACGTTGGAAACCCCGGTTGCCATTCGCCGCTCAGCCATGGATTTGCTGGCGCGGCGAGAGCACAGCTATGCGGAGTTGCAACGCAAGTTGCGCCAGCGAGGCGCGCCGAGCGATCTGGCCGAGATAGAGCTGGACCGCCTGGTTGAGGATGGGTTGCTCAGTGATGAGCGCTTTTGCGAGGCGTATATCTACGCCCGCAGTCAGCGCGGTTACGGCCCCGCGCGCCTGCGCGAGGAGCTGCGCCAGCGTGGCGTATCTGAATCGCTGGTCGAACGCAGTCTGGCCGAGGCAGATCAGGACTGGCAGGCGCTGGCCGAACAGGTGTTTGCCAAGCGCTTCCCTGAGGGCACTGCCCGTGATCCGGCGGAGCGCGGCAAGCAGCTGCGCTTTATGCAGTACCGGGGGTTTTCAGGTTTTCGGGCTGATTGACGAAGTCGATCAGCGCCCGCAGGCTACCCCTGTCCCTTTCGTTGAAATCAAAGCACAAGCGCGTCAGTGCGCCCAGCTCGGGCTCGTCGTCCTCCTGTTCACACATCCCCTGTTGCACAAATCCGCCTGAGACACAGATGTGTCCAAATCGCGTCTCCAGCTGTGCCAGTGCCTGCTGGTTGAGCGGGTGGTTGAGGCGCAGCATAAACTGTTCTCCAACACGGCGAGATGAGTGATAGTTGCTGTAAAAATTCAGGACCACCTGCATCGCCTCAGCGGGTGAGTTGCAGGGCGTCAACAGGTTGATGTCGTCGGGGTGGATATAGGCGCTGTCTGCCAGTTGGCTGCGAACAAACTGGGTAAAGGCCTGCCAGTACTGCCCGCCCGGCTGGTCCAGCAGAATGATCGGCACCATTGGGCTCTTGCCGGTCTGTACCAGGGTCAGCACTTCCAAGGCTTCATCCAAGGTGCCGAAGCCCCCTGGGCAGAGGATCAGAGCGTCTGCTTCCTTCACGAAGAACAGCTTGCGCAAAAAGAAAAAGCCAAAAGCCAGGTCATGGCTGGTGCCATGCACCACGGTGTTGGAGCGCTGCTCAAACGGCAGGGTGATATTGAAGCCCAGGCTGTGATCCAGTCCGGCACCTTCGTGGGTCGCGGTCATGATGCCGCCGCCAGCGCCGGTGATCGCCATATAGTCGTTGGCGGCCAGGGCGGCGCCCATCTCGCGGGCTACGGCGTACAGCGGGTGGTCGGGCGCGGTGCGTGCCGAGCCAAACACGGTGACCTTGCGGCGGCGCTTGAACATCTCCAGACGCGAGAAAGCCTGTTCCATCTCGCGAATGGTATGCAGCATGATCTTGGCGTCCCAGCGGTTGCGGTCCGCCTGGGCCATACGAATCACGTCCAGCAGCATGTCGCGGTAGAGCGGTGCGTTGTCACTGTCGGCAGCGCATAGCGCGATCAGCTCATCGACTCGACTGGGAATCTCGTTGCTGCCGGTTTGCCAGTGCCGACTCAGGTAGTCGGCCGGATCGTTGTCCTGCATCGGGCACCTGCTTCAGAGGGTCTGGCAATGATCGGCGATAAAACTCTGGGTCAGTACCGGCTGCTCATTGTCCTTGAGGACAAAGTGGTAGGTGAGGGTAGCGCCCATATCCAGCAGGCGGCGGAAGCGCAGGTCGGTGCAGACGCTGGCTTGCAGTTGGCTACGGGTCAGCAGCGGATCTTGCTGCATCAGTTCGGCGTAGTCGGCGTCGACCGCCAACCGATTGATTAGCTCATCACCTTCGGCGCTGAAGCCCAAGTCGGTGATCTGCGCGCTAATGGCGCGTGGGGTGTTTTCATTACTTTGCTCAGCAACCTGTTTGAGGGTGTCGTTCAGGCGAATATCTCGCAGCGAGGCGGCTTGCAGTGGCGCTGCCAGGCAGGCAGCAAGCACCAGGGGTAACCAGCGCATTATGTCTCTCCAGGTTTAATGTCCATATGCTGTGACATCCTTTGTGACCACGCCATTGCCGACTGGTTCGCTGGCCAGTCGCTATCGGTGTTGCCGGCTGGAATCGGATAGAATGCTGGCATTGTGGCGCGTCGCCTGTCCAGCCAGGAAAATGTAGTGATGTCTGAACACCCGGACCATGCGGTCAATCGCTTGCGCAGCGACGCCATTGCGCGTTCCACCCGGCCGTTTCTGGCGCGCGGTGCACGGGTGCGCCGTTGCCCGAGTTGCCAGGTGGCGGAGCATGCCTGTATCTGTGCAGAGCGCCCTAGGCTTGATAGCGGTGTCAGTTTCTGTCTGTTGATGCACGCCTATGAGCCGCTCAAGCCGACCAACACCGGCCGGCTGATTGCTGACTGTCTGCCCGATACGTATGCCTTTACCTGGGCGCGAACCGAGGTTGACCCAGTGCTGCTGGCGCTACTCAATGATCCGCGCTACCAGCCGTATGTGGTGTTTCCCGGGGAGTACGCACAGCCAACCCAGCAGGTGTGTGAGCAGATAGAGGCGGGGCAGGGGCGCCGTCCGTTGCTGATCATTCTGGACGCCACCTGGACGCAGGCGCGCAAGATGTTTCGCAAGAGTCCGTATCTGGCGGATGTGCCGGTGCTGAGTCTGCAGACCGAGCAGCTGTCGCGCTATCGCCTGCGCCGCTCCACTCGTGATGACCACCTGTGTACCGTAGAGGTGGCGTCGGCCTGCCTGCAGCTGGCCGGCGATACGGCCGCTGCCGAGGCGTTGGATGGCTACTTTCAGCGCTTTACCGACGCTTACCTGAGTACCTGCCGCAAGCGCCCTCAGTGATGCCCTGCCGGCTCCTGCTGCACCGCAGCGGGGCGTCGTCGCCGGTCAAGATAGATAGGCACCAGCTGTGCAGTGAGCATGCCGGCGAGCATCAGCGCACAACCCAGCAAACCGCGCGGGGTGAGGGTTTCACCCAGAATCAGCCAGCCGGCCAGCGCGGCAAACACCGCCTCCAGGCTGAGGATGATCGCTGCGTGTGAGGTGATGGCGTCTTTCTGTGCCACCACCTGCAGAGTAAAGGCAACGCCAACGGCCAGGATGCCGCCGTACAGAATGGCCGGTAGCGCCTGCGCGATGGCAGCAACGTTGATCGGTTCCAGCGTGACCGCCAGCGTCAGGCTGACCACTGCACAGACCAGAAACTGGATAAAGGACACCAGAATCGGGTCGTAGCGGCTTGCCAGCGCGCCGACCAGCAGCACATGCACAGCCCAGAAGCAGGCGCCCACCAGCTGCAGCCAGTCGCCGCGCGCGACGGTGAACTCGGCTGTCACGCTCAGCAGCATCATGCCGACCAACGCCATCACGGCACCGGCCCAGGTGCCCTTGTGGGTACGCATGCCGATAAACAGACCAAACACCGGTACCAGAATGACGTAGAGCCCGGTAATAAAGCCGGAGTTGGTGACGGTGGTGAACATCAGGCCAATCTGCTGCAGGTTGATGCCCAGCGTCAGCACCAGGCCAAGCACCAGGCTGCCCAGCAGCATCGGGCGGCTCAGGCGGGATGGGCCGCCATTTGCCTGGACCGGTTTGCGCAGCAGCCAGATCAGCGGCAGCAGGGTGATGGCACCGATGGCGAAACGCAGCCCGGTATAGAGAAAGGGGCCGATGTGGTCCATGCCCAGGCGCTGGGCAACAAAGGTGCTACCCCAGATCAGAGCAGTAATCAGCATCAGGGCGTCAGCCCGATAATGGCGCAGGTTCATGGGGGACTCGGAGGCAGGGAAACAGGTATTTTCCTCCCTGCGCTGGGTACTTATCCAGATACAGTTGTAGAGGCAGACTGTATCGCTGGCGATTGGCATTGACTGGGCGGTCGCTGACTGGCAGTCTCAGCGTGCTGTCTCACCTCCATAACAAAAAGACTGTGCAGGACGCCAAGCATGGGCCTGACCTATGACATTTTGATCGCTGACGATCACCCCCTTTTTCGTAGTGCCTTGCGCCAGGCGTTGTTCGATGGCCTGGGCGACACCATTACCCTGAGTGAAGTGGGCAGTATCACCGAGTTGCAGCAACGTTTGGGCGAGCGCGCCGATTGGGATCTGGTTCTGCTGGATCTGAACATGCCCGGTGCCTACGGCTTTTCCGGGCTGGCGCAGATGCGCGGCCAGTTCCCACAAATACCGGTCATTCTGATTTCTGCCCAGGAAGAGTCTGCTGTGGCCCGTCGCGCCCGCGACTTCGGTGCCAGTGGTTTTATTCCCAAGTCGGCCAGTCTGGAGGCCATTCAGCAGGCGGTTCAGGCGGTGCTCGATGGTGGCGTCTGCTGGCCTGAGGGTATCGACAACCCGCCGGGTATGAGCAGCGAACAGCAGCAGATCAGCGAGCGGGTTGCCAGCCTGACGCCGCAGCAGTTCCGCGTGCTGACCATGGTCTGCGATGGCTTGCTGAACAAGCAGATTGCCTACGAGCTGGACGTGTCCGAAGCCACCGTCAAGGCCCACGTTACCGCCATTTTCCGCAAGCTCAATGTACGCACGCGTACCCAGGCCGCTCTGGTGCTGCAGCAGATGGAACTGGCGAGCTGAGTCACCCCTGCCTGGGCCCGGCTACGACGGAAGTCTGCTGGGCAAACCCCACAGGCACTGCCAGACTGCATGCTGTGACACTGCAGTGGATTGAACACGCCCCATGATGCTCTCCGGCGGGCTGGTAGCCCTCATTTTTCTGATGTACATGGCATTGCTGTTTGTGATCGCTTTCTGGGGCGATCGCAACGCAAGCGTTCTCAAGCCACGCCTGCGGGTCTGGATCTACAGCCTGTCACTCTCCGTCTGGTGCACCAGTTGGACCTTCTTCGGCTCGGTTGGCATGGCGACCAACCAGCTTTGGGGCTTTCTACCCATCTATCTCGGCCCGTTGTTGCTATTCCTGTTCGGTTGGCGCCTGTATGCGCGCATGATCGCCATCAGCAAGCAGGAGAACATCACCTCCATCGCCGACTTTATTGCCTCGCGGTACGGCAAGTCGCAGGGCTTGGGTGTGATCGTCTCGCTGCTTTGCCTGGTCGCCGTGTTGCCCTATATCGCTTTGCAGTTGAAGGGGATTGTGCTCGGCTACAGCCTGCTCAGCAGCGCACCGGGCAGCGCCATGAGCGCCGACAGTGCGTTGGGCGCAGAGGATACCGCACTGGTTGTCACCCTGGTGCTGGCGCTGTTTACGGTGCTGTTCGGTACCCGTAGCCTGGATGTGACCGAGCATCACCGCGGCATGATGCTGGCCATCGCCTTCGAGTCGCTGGTGAAGTTGCTGGCGTTTCTGGCGGTGGGATTGTTTGTGGTGTTTGGGTTGTTTGGTGGTGCCGCTGATCTGTTTGCCCAGGCCCGCAGCGCTGAGGTCCTTGAGGGGTACTGGCAGCAGGAGACACCGGTGATCGGCCTGTTGCTGCAGACGTCCATCGCCATTCTGGCCTTTATTTGCCTGCCTCGGCAGTTTCAGGTGGCCGTGGTTGAGAACAGTGAACCGGGTGACCTGCGCCTGGCGCGCTGGGTCTTCCCGGTGTACCTGCTGCTGGCTGGCCTGTTTGTGATTCCGATTGCCCTGGCCGGTCAGATGCTGCTGGGTGGCGGCCTGTCGCCTGACTCGTACGTCATCAGCCTGCCGCTGATGCAGGGCAACTCGACGCTGGCCATGGCGGCGTTTCTGGGCGGGGCTTCCGCCGCCTCGGGCATGGTAATTGTGGCGGCCATTGCGTTGAGCACCATGGTCTCGAACGATGTGGTACTGCCGATTCTGCTGCGCAACCGCGTCGGCCCTGAGCACTCCTATGAGCGCTTTCGCGGTTGGCTGCTGAACGTACGGCGCACCAGCATTCTGATCATCCTGCTGCTGGCCTACGTGGTTTACCGCCTGATTGGCAGCGAGACCAGCCTGGCCAGTATCGGCCAGGTAGCCTTCGCGGCCATCGGCCAGTTGGCGCCGGCGATGTTTGGCGCACTGTTCTGGAAACAAGCCAACCGTACCGGGGTCCTCGCCGGGTTGCTGGTGGGCATCGTCCTGTGGCTCTACCTGCTGGTGCTGCCGCTGGTCGGGGCCGGGCTGCACTGGCATACCAATCAGTTGCCGGTTATCGAGGCCGTGCGCACGGCTGCGGCCAGCTGGGGCGTGGATGCGCTGACGCTGGCCAGCGTGGTGTCGCTGGTGGGTAACTTCCTGGTCTTTGTCGCCTTCTCGCTGTTCAGTCGCACCCGGGTGCTGGAGCATTGGCAGGCCAGCCGCTTTGTCAGTCAGGACGCCGAGCCCTGGATCGACGGTCCGGGCAAGGTGCTGCTGCGGGTACGAGTGGATGACCTGCTGGAGCTGGCGTCACGCTTTGTCGGCGAAGACCGTGCCGAGGCCGCGTTTAACCAGTATGCCATGCGCCAGGGCGGTGGCCTGCACGGCAGTCAGACCGCCGATTCCGGCTGGATCACCCTGACCGAACGTCTGCTGGCCGGGGTGCTAGGCGCATCCTCGGCGCGGCTGGTGGTGAAGGCGGCGATTGAAGGCCGCGACATGCAGTTTGACGATGTGGTGCGCATCGTCGATGAGGCCTCCGAGGTGCTGCAGTTCAACCGTGGCCTGCTGCAGGGCGCCATCGAGAACATCAGTCAGGGCATCAGCGTGGTCGACAAGTCGCTGCGACTGGTGGCCTGGAACCGCCGCTATCTGGAGATGTTCCAGTACCCCGAGGGTCTGATTGCCATTGGTCGGCCGATTTCCGACATCATTTTGCATAACGCGCGGCGTGGCCTCTGCGGCCCGGGCGACCCGCAAATGCACGTCGACAAGCGTATTGCCTGGATGCAGCAAGGCACGCCGCACCGCTCCGAGCGCATGTTCCCCGATGGCAGCGTGATCGAGATTATCGGCAACCCGATGCCGGGCGGCGGCTTTGTCATGAGTTTTACCGATATTTCGGCCTTCCGCGACGCGGAAAAGGCGCTGCAGGAATCCAACGAAAGCCTGGAGCGGCGGGTAGACGAACGGACCCGCGAGCTGTCGGAGCTGAACCAGGCGCTGCTGCAGGCGCAGGCCCAGACCGAGCGCGCCAGCCAGTCCAAGAGTCGCTTCCTCACGGCGGTCAGTCACGATCTGATGCAGCCATTGAATGCCGCGCGCCTGTTCTCGGCCTCACTGGCGCACCAGGCCGACATGGCCCCGGAAGTCGATGAGCTGGTACGCCACCTGGACAGCTCGCTGGCCTCGGCGGAGGAGCTGATCTCCGATCTATTGGATATTTCGCGCCTGGAAGCGGGCCGCATCGTGCCGGAGCTGGGCGACTTTGCCCTCAGCGAGTTGTTCGACCCCTTGCGGATCGAGTTCAGCGCGCTGGCGGTGGAACACGGTATTGACCTGCGCATCCACAGTAGCCGCCTGCGGGTGCGCAGCGACATGCGTCTGCTGCGGCGTGTGTTGCAGAACTTTCTGACCAACGCCTTTCGCTACGCCAGCGCCGCGCGCGTGGTGCTAGGCGTACGGCACCTGCATAACGCGGTGCGTATCGAGGTGTGGGATCAGGGCCCGGGGATTCCTGAGGACAAGCTGCAATTGATCTTCGAGGAGTTTCAGCGCCTGGATAGTCACCGCACGCAGGCGGAGAAGGGGTTGGGGCTGGGGTTGGCGATTGCCGATGGTCTGTGTCGTGTGTTGGGGCATGAACTCAGTGTGCGGTCCTGGCCTGGGCAGGGTAGCGTCTTCAGTGTGACGGTGCCGCTGGCGACGATGCCGCGCGTGGTGCGCAGCCGGGTCTCCATCCCGGAGTTGCCGCCGCAGTTTGAGGGGGCGCCGGTGCTGTGTATCGACAACGAGAAGAATATTCTCGCCGGCATGCAGAGCCTGCTCGGCCGCTGGCAGTGCCGCGTGGCCGTGGCCCGTGACCGGGCGGAGGCGCAACAGGTGCTGGATCAGGGCTTTGTGCCTGAACTGGTGCTGGTCGATTACCATCTGGATGACGGCGATACCGGCACCCAGGTGATGCTCTGGCTGCGCGAGCGCCTTGGCGCCGACCTGCCGGGCGTGGTGATCAGCGCGGACGGGCGGCAGGACGTGCTTAGCGAAATCTCGCTGGCGGGGCTGTCCTATCTACCCAAGCCGGTCAAACCGGCCGCACTGCGTGCCCTGATCAGTCGTCACGTGGCTTTGGGAAGCACTGATTAATGCCACATGCGCTCTGACGTCTAGCCTGGATGCCTCGCAAAGGGCGTGTGGAATTGATCAGTGCTCTCTTGGTCTGAACGTAACAGTTTGTACTGGTGTTGCCGTGTATCTGTATCTGTTCTGCTGCGGTACGGCGGGATAGGCTGCAGTCTTTATCGTTCTGATACTGCCCGGTCTGCCTGCTGCCCATGTCTGCCAAAACCACAGCTCTGTTGCGCGGCGCGCGCGACACCGTCCCCATGCTGATCGGCGCTTTGCCCTTTGGTCTCATCTTCGGCACGCTGGCGGTTGCCAGTGGGCTGTCTCTGCCGGCGACTCTCTTGATGTCTGCGCTGGTGTTTGCCGGTTCGGCGCAGTTTATTGCCGTCAGCCTGATCGCCAGTGGCACCGGGCTGGTGGTGCTGTTGCTGACCACGCTGATCGTCAATCTGCGCCACATGCTCTATAGCGCCAGCCTGATGCCCCATGTGCGGCACTTGCCCCAGCGCTGGAAGATCCCGTTGGCGTTCTGGCTGACCGACGAGAGCTTTGCCGTGGTGCACCGTCACTATCTGGACCCGCACCCCCCAAAAGAACTTAAGCATTGGTATTACCTGGGCTCCTGTCTCGCCATGTACAGCAACTGGTTTCTCTGCACGCTGCTCGGCGCGCTGTTGGGCAACGCGCTGCCGGGGCTGGCTGATTGGGGGCTGGATTTTGCCATGGTCGCGACCTTTACCGGCATCGTGGTACCGCTGCTGCGCACTCGCCCGATGCTGCTGGCGGCGGTGGTCGCCGGCCTGGTTGCGGTGTTGGCGTATGACCTGCCATGGAAGCTCGGGTTGATGATTGCGGCGCTGGCGGGTGTGAGCGCTGGCGTGCTCGCCGAACGCTGGCTGGCGGCGCAACCGGCAAAGGAGGCGATCAATGAGTCAGTTTGAGATCGTGCTGCTGCTGGGCATGGCGAGCATTACCTTTGCCATTCGCTACACCTTGTTTGCCGTCGGCGACCGGGTGCGCTTCAGCCCGCTGGTGCAGCAGGCGCTCGGCTATGTGCCGGTCGCGGTGCTGACCGCGATCATCGTGCCGGCCATGCTGATGCCGGGCGGTGAGGGGCTGGAACTGACCCCAAGTAACGCCTATCTGGTCGGCGGCGTCGTTGCCGTGCTGATCGCCGCGTTCAGCCGTAACCTGCTGCTGACTATCTTTGGCAGCATGCTGGTGTTCTTTCTCTGGCGCTGGTGGCTGTTCGGCTGATTACCAGAACGATGCGCGCTTGGTGCGAACGGCCACCAGTATCAGAGTCAGAGCCGCGCAGGAAATGATGCTGGTGAAGCCCAGCACCGTCGGGGCAAAGCCGATCATGTCGCTGACAAAGCCCACGCCCAGCACCACCGAGGCCATGGTCAGGTACGCCATCAGGTAAAACGCCGAATTGATGCTGCCACGCTGATCCACCGGGGCGGTGTTGCTGATGGAGGCAATGCCGACCACACCGGTAGCGCCCGCGCCGCCAGCCGTTGCCAGGGTGGCCAGGGTAAACAGCCAAGGTGAGCTGTAGACCACCGCAGCTGCCATTACGCCCAAGCCAATGATCAGAGTGCTCGGCCCCACCAGCAGCAGACGATCCAGTGGTTGGCGTTTGCAGGCAAACTGGCTGACGCCGGCCATCAATTGCCAGCCGGCGGCGAACAGGCCGGCTTTGGTGCGATCGTCGATGCCCACCAGCTTGGTTGCCAGCGATGGGCCAAGGGATGCATACAGGCTACCGGTAGACCAGGCCAGACAGATGGCCGCGGCAGCAAAGATGAAGGCACCCAGCATCTCGCGGGGCACCTTGATGGTGGTGGGGCGCCAGGCGCGCCAGCGAAACTCCGGGTGGCGCTGGCCGATATCAGCGGGCCAGGGCGCGAACAGCAGCATGGCCACCGTCATGCAGCCGAGCACCACCGTTACCGCAAAGGGCCAGGTGAGCGCCGCCTCTCCCAGACCCAGCATCAACGAGCTTACCGTGGGGCCGGCAAAGGCGCCCAGGGTAAAGAACAGGGCGGAGAGGGTGGCGGCACGGGTCCAGTTGTCATTGGGTTCCAGCTCGACCAATGCGGCGGAGGAGGCTCCGGTCACGATGCCTGTGCCAATGCCGGTCAGCACCCGGGCGGCGCCCAGGCCGTAGATATCGCTGGCCAGCATGAACATCACCGCGCCGGCAATGATGAACAGCAGCCCTGGCACCATCATCTGACGGCGCCCGATCTTGTCTGACAGCGAGCCCAGGGTCAGCAGGGTAAGCACCACTCCCAGCACATAGATGGAGAACACCGCTGTCAGCGCGGTGGACGAGAAGCCCATTTTGACCTGCCACACCGCGTACAGCGGTGTCGGCACGTTGCTGGCGAAGATGGTGGTAAAAATCGCCAGCAGCGCACCACACATCGCCACCCGGCGACTGCTTGCGGAACTGCTGAGTGACGATGGCCCTGACATCTTCCTGCTCCTTCCGGATAAAGCGGCGATTATCGCAGAAGCCGGCGCGCAGCGGACAGTCAGTCAGGCCATCACTGCCGCTGATGTGGCCCAGGCTCGCCCAGCGGCTGCGCTAGCTCCGCCAACGACAGCGGTGTAGCGGCATCCAGCGCACGGGCCATCAGCAGGCGCAGGACCGAGGCGTCTGGCCGGCGCGCAGGCCACTGCTCGGTGTATTCGATCAGCCGGGTCTGGCCGTCCTCGCCTGCGGTTGCCAGGGCAAAACGGAAGGGATGATAGCCGCTCATGCCCAGGCGCAGGTCGGTGGCCACCCACTGGCCGTCGATCAGGTCATAGCGCAAACGGTCACCCGTGAACCAGCGCAGGCGCTCGTTCTGCGGTGAGTTCGCCAGCGCTTTTGCCGCTGCTTCGCTTTGGCGCGGCAGCGCGGTCAGGCTCATTGGCTCATGGTCCAGCCAGCCGGTAAGCCCTTCGTAATAGATGTCGCCATCCACCGCCATGACGCGCCAGAGCAGCGTATTGAACGGCGTGGGCGTGCTGAATACCGAATCCGGCTGCAGGTTTTGCGCCTCAAGCGCGGCCTGTAGCCGATGCTCTGCCATGGTCTTGCCGACCAGTGTGCTACCCAGATACAGACTGCTCAGCGCCAGCGCCGCGTACTCCCAGCGTCGACCGCTGCGCCCGAGACCGATCACCAGCGCTACCAGCGTCGCCAGCAGCAGCGGCAAGGTATAGAGCGGGTCGATGATGAAGATGGAGGAAATCGCCACCGGCGGCGTAGTCAACGGCCAGAACAGTTGGGTGCCGTAGGTGGTAAAGCTGTCCAGCAGCGGGTGGGTGCAGAGCACCAGCGCCAACGTCAGGAACAGTCGCCTGCCGCTGTAGCCGGCATCCGGCCAGCGCTTGCGGATCAGCCAGGTCAGCAGCGCAGCGAGAGCTGCAAGTACGAACAGAGAGTGGCTGAAGCCGCGGTGGTAGGTCATATCGGCGACGGCATCGCCGTAGTCGATCAGCACATCCATGTCCGGCAGGGTGGCCAGTGCCGCGCCGTATACCAGTGCCTTGCGGCCCTGCCAGCGGCCAAGCATGGCGCCCTGGATAGAGGCGCCGAGAACGAGCTGAGTAACTGAATCCATGGAAGGGGCTGCTCCGCTATTAACAGAGCAACAGACTACTGCATCTGCCCGGGCGGCGCAGTCCCCTTCCGATCTGTCAGCTCAGATCGTGCTGACGGTCCAGTTCGATGCAGGCATCCAGCAGCTCCAGATAGGCTTTGCGGGATTTTACCTTGGTCTGGCGGAACGCCGTCATGTTCAGCGCAGCCAGTTCTTTAGCCTTGGCCATGGCGGCGGCTTCCAGCTCTTCGGCAGCGACGACCTGATCCAGGAAGCCCGCCTGAACAGCTTCTTCCGGCGAGAACATCTCGGCGTTGATCACGGCGCGACCGAAGGCTGCGGGCGTCAGGCGCGCGCGGGCCAGTTCGATACCAGCGTGGTGCATGGTCATGCCGATGGCAGTTTCATTCAGGCCAATCTTGAACGGACCGGCAACGCCCAGACGGTAGTCCGAAGACAGCAGCAGGAAAGCGCCCTTAGCGATCGCGTGGCCGGTGCACACCGCCACAACGGGGAAGGGGTGCGACAGCAGGCGGCGTGACAGGGTCGAGCCAGTGGCAACCAGCGCCTTGGCCGCGTCCGGGCTGGAGGTCATCACCTTAAGGTCGTAACCACCAGAGAAAATGCCGGGCTTACCGCTCAGCACCACGACAGCGCGGTCCTGCTCGGCCTGGTCAAGCGCCGCGTTGATCGCAGCGATCATGTCGGGCGACAGGGCATTGACCTTGCCGTTGTCCAGGCTTAGGTGGGCAACGCCGTCGGCAAAACGGTAGGAAACCAGTTCGCTCATCAGAAAGTCCTCGAGTCAGGGCTGCGGCGACAGGCCGCGTTCGCGATTCGGCAGTTTACCAACTAAATCATGACTGGCGAGTCTTGTCGGCAAGCCACTGTAATGACTGAAATACATAGAAAAAGGGTTTGCCAAAACACGGGTGTTTCGGTACATTAGCGCGCCTCGGTAGCAGGGTCTCCTGCCGCCGAGATCCGGAGAGGTGTCCGAGTGGCTGAAGGAGCACGCCTGGAAAGTGTGTATACGTTAATCGCGTATCGAGGGTTCGAATCCCTCTCTCTCCGCCAGACGCGATAGATAAACCCCTGATTTCGTTAAGATTTCAGGGGTTTTTCTTTTCCAGCTTCGAAAAGTGTCGAAAAAGTGTCGAAAGGGTTCAGTCTCAATGCTTCCTGCAGGTGATCCGGCGCAAGGTGTGCGTAGCGCATGGTCATTGCCAGCGAGGTGTGCCCCAGAATTTTCTGCAGTACCAGAATGCTCCCCCCACCGATGACGAAGTGACTAGCAAAGCTATGTCGCAGGACATGTGATGCCTGTCCCGCCGGTAGCTTGATAGACGTTGATTCCAGCACCCGGCAAAAGGTCATCAGGCAGTTGGTAAACGCCCCGTACTGACGCCAGTGCGCTTTCAGCCGTTTTTCCAGAGCAGCCGAAATCGGGATAACCCGAACCCGCTTACCCTTGGTGTTATGGAAGGTGACTTGTCCGCCCCTGACTTGGTCCGGGGTGATGGCTTGAGCTTCACCCCAGCGGCAACCGGTAGCCAGGCACACGCGGGCGATCATGGCGGGGTGTGGCATGGTCGGGTGTGCGTCTAGGGCGTCCAACAACTCCCTGATCTGATCGCGGGTGAGGTAGGTCAGCGGGCGTTCCTGCAGCTTGAGCGCGGGCACCTTCTGAAAAGGGCAGGGGTAGTCAATTTCATCCAGCCGGTACAGCTGGTTGTATACCGCTTTCAGGTAGGCCAGTCGGTTGTTAGCCGTTTTGCCGGATACACCATCCTGCAGCCACTTGGCCCGCAGGTGCGCAACGCTAGAGCCAGAGACAGCAAGAGCGACAGGGTTATTCAGCTGTTCAGCTGCAGCCGTCAGGATGGCGTGCCGGCGTTTGCCATCAGCGAGCGATGAACCGTGCATTTCATACCAGAGCTGAATCAGGTCCAGTAACCGGCGCTTGTCCTTTGGCTTGGGAGACCAGTCAGGCTGTTGCGACAGCTTGGCCCGGCAGTTGGCCTCAAAACGTTGGGCCTCACCTTTGGTCTTGAAGGTTTTGCGGAATCGCTTCCCCTTGATGGGTTCAACGTCTGCTTTCCATAGACCGTTAGGTTGCTTGATTACAGCCATCAGACACCACGCCCCCAACGAACGTGCCTTTCTTCTAACAGGTCCCGGATATGGCGATAGATAGCCCGTTCACCCATATCCTTTGCAGCGTAGTGATCGCGGATCACTGGCCAGCATTCCCATTCCTTCAGACGCTCAAACGCTTTAGTAGCGCCCACTCGCTCCCGTGCCAGCAGGCTCACAAAGTTTCCCAGGAATAGCTCAACGTTCTTGCCGGAAAAGCCCGATGCGGTCTTGTAATAGCGTTTGTACTCGGTGTCATCCATGAGGGATTCAACCGGCAGTTCTACCCGCACATCGTCACGGATAAGGGTCCAGAAGGGGTCAAAGTAGCTAGGACGGTTCAGCAGCTTGAACTGCTGCAGCCCATAGCGCCACAGGCCGTCTAGGTGAGGGCAGAAGGCCTCAAAGGTGCGCGTGTCGATCAGTTGACCGGTGCTGACCTGTGTGGAGCCGCTAGCGAACTGCTGAATGACGGAGTGGTGATAGCGCAGCTCAATACGCCACACATCTTGATCGGGGTTGTAGTTGTCCAGGCACTCAGCATAGAACGGGTCATCATTGCGACGCCAGACGCTTTGCCAGTAGTCCAGCTTGTCGGTGGCCTTGGCCTGCTCGGTCTTGTTGTAGATGCTCAACTGAATACCGTTAGCAGAGCCGAACATGGAGGTTTCGCCGCGACCGTAGACGCTGGACTTGGTGGCCCACTCAATGGAGTTGATGCCAGACACGTCACGGTGATTACGTGCACGGCAATGCATGCGGGCGACCAGATCGGCAGGTGGTTGCCAACCCTGCAGGTCTAGAGCCAGATGCACCGCACACTGGTTTACTTCGACGTGCTCCAGAATCTCGGAAGCGTAGTAGTCCATGCGAGCCTGTAGCCGATCAGGCGACAGCGTGTCGATGGTGTGGGGCGACACTTCGATTTTGAGGTGTGGGCCGATGCTGTCGGCCTTGGCGTTGAAATTTTTGATCAGCAGGACGAACCCGAGGTCAGCATTCTGCAGCTTGAACTGGTAGCCAGAGTCACGGCCAACCCGTCCGGTGTGCCACCGTTGGCCAGCAAACTCAACGATGGTGCCGGGCTTTTCGAACAGGGCCAGAACACCTAACCGAATCATACCCCGGTAGAGCTGACGAACAGTGTCGACACCACACCGGAGGAGACGGACCTTAGAGAGGTCAACAATCTCAGCGGTGTTCGGGTCAACGAACACACGACCTTCACCAGTTGCGCCGGTAGTCGGGTTGATTCGGGAAAAGTCCTTAACGCTCATTCTTAAAACTCCAACAATGGCCACTAATGACCGTTTCAATACGGTTTTATCTGACGTGTTACAGGGACGTCAGCGCGCAGGTTTTGCGCCGCGCTCGCCAGCTCGCTGCGTGCGCAAAAACCAAGGCGCGCCGGTCCCGCTACCACAGGAATTGGCCTTTCTCGTAAGGCACCACAACGACCCGAGACGAAGACGGCACTTCAGGGGCTGCTGCCATCTGGTTTAAGGGGCGATGGGGGTTAGGAGCGGGAAACTGTCCAGACTGATCCATCTGAACTGCCAAGGAATCGGGCCGGGTATTGTCGAAATAGCCACGCTTTACGGTGTTCAAACAAAATTCAAACGTGGTGGCTACGCGGGTGCCTTGCTGGGTGTAGCACTGGCAAGCGGTCGCGGTGGTGCCATCAAGCGCCCAGGGGGCATCAGAGCGGGAAAGCAACTTAGGATCGCTAGAGGACATGCAGTACAGGCGGGGGTGGCTCTGCGGTGCGGTAAGCGAATCGTAAACAGGCGCCGTAGAAGGAATATCAGGAATCCGCGGTTCCAGCGAGGCGAGATAATCAGCGCGGCTCATTGGCCGGTCTTCTATCTGCGTCGGGCCATCAAGCAGCGATGCAAAGGGAGACGATGAAACCGCCGCAGCGACAGACGATGCAGGCGATGCAGATGCAGGCTCTTCTGGCGGAGGCTCACTGCCGTAGAACATATCGAACACGCGGTAGCACAGCCAGATAGTGACAACCGTCGCGACGGCAAAGAAGACAGCCTTCTTACTGGGCTTGAACTTGAAATGGTGCTGGGCCTGAGCGCTGCTGTAGACACCAAAATAGTTTTTATCGAGCTTGATTATCGTACGGTCGGCGGTCTTGTTGGCGGGGAGCTTCTCGACCTCATTAACAACCCGCTCACACTGATACCGTGCAACGTTTGAAGACCCGAAGACCCGGTTGTAGTGAATGTGGGAGCCGCACAGCCGGCGCACATGCACATCGATAAAGCGCGGGTCCTGGGTGATCAGGTGAACTTCATGACCTTGCTTGCGCATGATCTCGAAGCGCGAGGCGTATTCCGGCACCTCCTTACGCGGATCGCGGACTGGAAAGAAGCCCTGTGCTTCATCCACCACAATGATTGAGTCGTTGGGTAACTCGTACCACTTTTGGGGATCATCAAACGGGAACCAGTCGGCCTTGAGCTTGGATGGCTCAAGGTCCGTGATGTTATGGAAGTAGACCGGACGCCCTTCCTTAAAGGCTTTGGTGTCGACTTCCTTGATGGTGTTGAGGGTTTTACCGTGCCCCTGCAGGCCGGTACGGATTATCAGCGTAGCAGTGGACATAGTGCCCCCTTATTAGGCTTTCAGAACGAAGTCTTTCTTGCGGCCGGATACCTTGTTCATACCGGCGAGAACGGCGCGGGTGGTGATCGCTGCAAGGTAGAGGTTGATGGCGATATCGATCTTTGCGACGCCCAGCATCTGTTGCATCAGCACCGTGGTCTGGCCGAGCTGAGACTGTATGTAGTTGGCCGCCTGCTCCAAAATGAGGTTGATACCGATATAGCTGACAACGCCAATACCCAGCGCCTTGAGCAGCTTCTGAATCAGCGGGACGATGATGATGGAGAACAGAATTGCAAGGTGGTACCACATCACTCACCTCCAAAAGCGCGACCGATATACAGCGCTGACGCGAGTGTTGCGAAGGCAACAATCAAGAAGCCCAAATCACTGGCAAAGGTGCAGAACGGCTCCATCTGCAACTGAAACGTTTTGCCACTCAAAGGGATGGATATAGGCGCGGGGCAGGTAGCAGGCAAAAACCGAGCGCCTTGACCGATGAAGGAGGGAATATCAATTTCCTCTTCATCCATCTGAAAATCTTCACCAGTGAACAGCGCCTCGATCTGGGGACGCTGCTCTTCAAAGTCCAGCGCTTTCTCCATGTCACAGCGCGAGCGCTTGGTTTGATAAAGAATGGCGCACTGATAAGCGTCAGCCGTGCACTGCAGCGCCTGATCACACTCAGTACCAAGCACGTTATTCGGGTTCTCAGATTGGGAGCCGCCACCGCCACCGGAGCCGGTGCCACCAGTACCTGTGCCACCCCCTTCACCGCCGCCACCCTCACCGCCATCACCTTCACCACCGTCGCCTGAGCCTTCACCGCCGCCACCAGGCGTGCCGGGGTTGGGCTGATCAGGGTTAGGCTCAGGGGAATCTTCACTAAAGATGGGCGTACAGACCGAGCCGGACCAAACGAAACCGGGTGTCTTGTTGCAGAGAACCGCAGGGTCTGTGGGGTCTTCCGGATCCGTTGGCGGATCAGGCTGAGGGTTCTCGCCGGGATCGAAGCTGGGCAGCTGGCTTTGATGATCGGCGTCGCCGTGGACGCAGGGAATGCCCTGACCAATATAAGGGGTGATGCACGCTTGAATCAGCGGGTCTTTGATCAGTGCTCCGCACGTATCTTCACCGGTATAGCCGGAGGCAGAATAGCGGCATTCGTCTTTGCAGACGGTGACCGGACGCGGGTCACCGGTTTCGGGCCAGGGATCGTATGCGTTAGCGCGTGTGGCGCGTTGGAACATGTGGAGGGTTGTTACGCCCTCGGTATCAGAGCAGCGATTAGGCTCTTCACATCCTCCGGTCTCCTCGTTGTACACGTCGTCAGGGTTTGGGCAGGAGGAGCCGTAACGCCAAATAATAACGTTCGTCGTGATATCAGAAAGACCGTCAGGACGATCAATAAAGACCTCACAGGCAACACGGGATTTGGCTGTATTTGTATATACACAGCCATTGAACGTTATAACCGCAGGAGGGGGCCAATCACTCTCAAACTCGGGTTTACGCAGTTCATACAAGCCGGTAAACGTGTCACCGACCGCAAGCGTGGCGCGGTCTTGCCAGTAGTAGTCCTCAGCAGAGGACGCAGCGGTAGCGAGAGCAAAGAGCAGAAAGATAGCGGCACGAAACATGGTCACACCCGCCCAAACAACAAAGCCGCCATAGCGACGGTGACAACGACGAGGTAATAAGTAACTGGATCGATGGTCATGGCGGCGGGCCTAGTAGGAGAGAAGGAAAGCCCCACCGCATGCAGTGGGGCAAACCGGGTCAGATAGCGCGGCGCATGTACTTGAAGCCGGCAGCGACAACCAGCACACCGAGCACAGCCCAGCCGATAGTGTCGATGTTGCCTTCCACGCCGGTAAGCTGGGCCTCTACGGCAGCAGAGTCAGCAAACGCACCAGCCGAAGCGGCCAGAGCACCAGTAGCAACGGCGATCTTGCTGCCGTACTTGCGAACCACGTTCATGGTTTTCATAGGAGTTACCTCAGATCAGTTTTTTCAGAACGAGAAAACCGAACACCGCAACGAACAACATCGTGGCTGCATCGATCAGTGCACCGGCTTCCTCAAGGGTTAACGCGGACGCGGCGTTAACTTCGTCCGCGATTTCCTGGCTTGTGATGGTGACGAGGGTGCCGTCACAGCTGATCGAACCAGCGGCAACCGACCACGCCCCATCACAAGCCAGAAAATTCATTACTCACCCGCCTTCTTTTGCTGCGGTTGAGTGGTGGCTTGGGTTGTGGCCTTGGGCTTGATCGGCTCAACATGCAGGCACAGATTCTTGCCCTTGTTCTGGCCGCCTCGGGCCACGTCGAAAGTGACGCGGACCATTTCCAGCGGGGCGAATTGGGCACCGGCTGCGAACACTTCGTCGGCCACGTCATCCGCTACTGCCATGCCGATGATGGACAGACCGTGTTCGGTCTTGCCGTCCGGTTCGTCGCCGTAAAAGACCTTCACGTACTTAGCGCCTTCCATTTCGGTTTTCTGAGTGCCGAGAAATGCGACTTCCATTGTTGAACGTGCCATGGGTAGTACCTCACTTGTTAAGCGCTTGATTGCGCGGTTTTGCCTTTCTGCAGGCCGAACGAATCCCAACAGCCGGATTTCACTTCTCGCCAGCCGCCTGAGGGGTGTTTCTCGGTACTGCAGGGGTTTTAGGTTGTTGGCCTAGGGCCGGGACTCACTGGGTAGTGCCAGGACTAACGCGCCCGGTGGGCTTGTTGGCCCCCGAGCCAGCGGAAACAGACTCCGCGTTGCTCCGCTAATTTCCGCTGTCTCAGGGGCTGCGGTTGTACAGCTGGCGACGACGCGCTGAATGGCACCGTCTAACGATTGGTCGATCAGCTGGACGCTCGACAGGACGCCTTGAGTAGTGACGAGAGCAGCGGCAAGACCGCCCAGCAGGAACGGAATAGACCAATGCCACAGCAGGGCCACCAGATAACGAGCAGTGCGGAAACGGACTGTCATTGATCGCCTCCCTTATCAAGCTGTTCGTGAATACGCAGCTGCAGGTTCATACGGGCCAGACCGTCGCAGCAGTGACAACCACAGAAGAAGCCAGACCCGCAGCGGGAGCAGCGTTCTTGCCTATTGGCGCGGGCCTCGGAGTACTCCTCGACGTGGCCGCACTCTTGGCAGAGAACATAGCTATCAGTCAGCGGGCCGGTCTCAGCGGTACGCATGCTGGCCACCGAACAGGTCTGCGGTTGTCATAGCGGGGTCGCCTGGATTGATGCCTTCTGCCAACTGCTGGATGACATAGCGGCCCCACTGATCGGCGATAGCGTCTGCGATGCCCTGATAGGTAAGAGAGCGCAGTTTCCAGCGATCCGGGCCGGGCGGCATGTGGTGCACTACCGGCTGACGGCCATCGACAATATGGGTCGGCTGCAGAAGCGGGAGGTTCTCCAACCAGAAGCAGGTACGTTTAATCTCACCGTGACCGAACTGCCAGGGCTGAACGGTTTGATCAGGCTTGCGGATATGGCTGGAGATGATGGAAACCGGGTTTTCCAGGCCCTTATATGGAATCGGCGCGGCCAGCAGCTTGCGGACGAAATCCAGGGCGCGGGCCTGACGC
>Ga0209404_10000246_pt1 | contig 44582 bp, 62 predicted proteins | sample TroAtlMetagenome_2_FD_187447 | JGI IMG/M metagenome (GOLD analysis project Ga0209404, IMG submission 187447) | Marine eukaryotic phytoplankton communities from Atlantic Ocean - Tropical Atlantic ANT8 Metagenome (SPAdes) (version 2) | ecosystem: Environmental > Aquatic > Marine > Oceanic...
GCAGTAGCAGGGAGTCCAAAAGACTCAGAGGTGTCAGTAAGGTCCACATCGCTACTAGCAAAGCCGCTACGAGTAGTTTGAGTGGCAGATACAATCGGAAGGTTCGCCTCAACTGCGAGACCCCGTAGTTCTTCTGCGATTGCTTTGATGTATGAGTAGGAGTTGACATTAGCATTTCCTCTATACCTACTAGAGGCACAAATATTGAGATAGTCTATGAATATTATATCAGGTCTAAAAGACTTTTTCAAGGCAAGTTCATTTAGCAATGATTTAAAATGACCACTATGTGCAGATGCAGTAGGATACTCTTTAACAATTAATGTTCCCTGTGTTTTCTTACTAAGGCTTGTTACCTTAGCTTCAAACATCTGCTTAGGTAAATCTGTTATATCCTGTATATTGACATTAAGTAAATTAGCATCGATCCTCTCCGCAATCTTTTCCTCTGCCATTTCGAGAGTGATGTAGAGAACGTTCTTTCCTTGGAGGAGAACACTGCTAGCCATGTGACACATGAATAAAGACTTTCCAACCCCTGTGCCAGCAAGAGCAATGTTGAGAGTTTTATTCGGAATACCCCCCTTCGTAATCTTGTCAAAATACTCAAGGTCGAACGGGATCTTGTCTTCCTTCCTATGGTACGATTCATACCTTTCTTCGTAGTCTTGTAAGTAGTCATGACCTATATGATTATCGAAAGAAACAGCCAGAGCATCAGACAAAATAGAAGGAATAGCATCCCTTCCTTTAGCGTCATCTTTTCCATCTGCCAATTGAATAGACTCCATCAAGGCTAGATATATGGCACGGTCTCTACACCACTTCTCAGTAGTAGAAACTAACCATTCAAACTCTGATGGTTCATCTTCTAGAGATCCTATTAGATCTGTAACATCTTTAAAAGAACTATCATTAATATCTTGACGTTTCTCTGTTTCTATACAGAGGATCTCTTTAGTTGCTGGTTTATTATATTCCTCTACAAAACTAAGAATCTCTTCAAACACAACTTTCTGATTATGATCCTCAAAGTAATCTGCCTTAATAAAAGGAATTACCTTACGAACATACTCTTCATTATGTAAAAGATTTCTAAGAATTAGAAATTCAACCTTATCCATGAGGAACATCAAAAACAAAAGTTACCCTAGTGACATCACCAAGATTCACAGTACCATGTGGTATCTTATTATTAAACCACAAAAGTGTTCCAGGGTCAACTGTAATTCTCTCATTCCCAACAATATATTCATATTGACCTTTTATTGATAAATGATATCTATCCTTATCCTGATAGTATGTTCCTTTATCAATATGTGCTCCTACAATATCACCGACAGGTAATGCAAGAAAACCACAACGATAGATCTTAGGAAATATTCTACTAAGATATTTGATCACTTCAGTGTGATGTTCATATGCAGGAGTCTTAATACAAATCTCAGTATTACCAACATCCTCTCCAGGTTCAGTAATACCACCCATCACCAATTGAAGAACGTCAACTGATGTAATATATTGATGAGGATCTTTAATCTCAGTATTATCAATACCTTTTTGCGATCCCCAATCTAATGGATTTTTATTTAATTGTTTTACTATCTTTGATACATCTATTCCAGTTTTTAGAACTCTGATGTTTTTCATGATCCATAACTAAATTCTTTTTGTGCAACTTCATCTAATGCTTGCATTACATCTGGAGTAAAATACTCTTCTGGATTAGCAAGTATCTGTTTAGCATATATTTTCTTTCCACCCATCTCATACCTACCAGCAACATTCTTCCACAAGCCTCCTATCTCTCCTAGTTCAAGGAGACCATAGTATTTGTCAAGACCCCTATCATCATAATAGAGACGTATCTCAACTTGCTTATTCTCTTTACTTAAACGTGATTTATGCGTCTTAGCTTTGATAATGTTTCCGATGACTTCTTTTCCATCTTTCTCTTTTTTCTTTCCGAGATATATGATTGTACTCGCTGCGTACTTGAGTCCCGAACCTCCTCCCATTTCTTTAGTTGGAACATAAGCTCCGATGACATCATACGTGTGATTCGTGACAATGAGTGGAACATTTGCTTGGCCGAGTTTGAGAGTTAACATTCTAAATGCTCCCTTCACCAATTGAGATTTAGTCATATCACGAACTTGCTTGTCATCAAGTGCGTCTCTGATTTCTTTTTCAGTGGAAAGCATTCCCAACGAGTCTAACACAAACATACATGGTTTGCGATCTTCTGTGTTGGTCTTTAAATATATATCAATTGCTCTAAGTGCTTTTGATCTAAACTCTTCAATTGTAACTACATTAACAACAACTAATCTCTTTAAATCTATACCACGAGACTCAAGTAATCCTTTATTAACAGCAGCTTCAGTATCGAAATACAAACAGTAACCGTCAGGATTAGAATCCAAAAAGTTCTTGACAACTGCGAGGGAGAAGAAAGTTTTGCCAGTACTAGACTCACCAGCGATGGCAGTAATCTTATTACTAGATACGCCACCAAAAATGGAACCGCTAACCAATCCGTTAAAGATGTACGAACCTGTGTCGATGTATTCTTCTGTTTCGTCGATGTCTTTTGCGAGTTGGGTGAAGTCATCTCCTATCTCTTTTACAATTTCCTTCAAAAAATCCATAATTAAATACCTAATAATTTACGTTGTCTTTCAAAGTAACCCCTAAGAATCCAAGAACTACTATTCTCTTTAACATCACCACCAACACTCCATACAAATTTAACACGAGGATTTTTACCATACCTTTCATATTCTGGAGTATTTTCTTTACCTCTATCACCACCATTACAAAAAATAACCTTCTCTGCAATCTCTAAAGATTTTTCAATAGCACCACAAGCAGAACCTTGCTCATCATCTTCCCAAGAAATAACAGCATCAACCATTTCTAAATGTCTAATAATCTCAGCACGTTCAACCCAAGACTGGAAATACTGCCCTTTCTTATGAGTTAACCATTCTTCAGTATTCAAACCAACTATCAAATAATTAGAAAGGTCTTTTGCCCTTTTAAAGTATGATATATGGCCACTATGAAGTGGATCAAATCCACCTGTAACAAGACTCACTTTTTCAAAAAACATTAGATCACCATCCCGTGTTGTTCACGTAAAATTTTCTTATATGGGCCATCTGGATTCTCATCTCTAACCTCTTTAACTAATTTCAACTTCTCATATAAGTCTTTACATTGAGGTTCACCTGCATTCTTACGACATTTCCATAATGCAAGAACAATGTAATTAAACTCTTTATCATCAATAGGTAGATCCATTAAATGTCACACTCCCCCTGTTTGCATTGGTAATCATCAGATTCTGAAAAGATTTTAACATTAGGATCATTAGAGAAATCTATAGATCTATCTGTTATCATCTTTCTATCCTCCCTAATATTCTTTAATAAGAAATACAATCTAGTATCACCACCTAATGAAAGTGCTGAGACTATTGTAGACAAATCTTTGTCATTGATAGGAAGTTCCATCTAATTAAAAAAGGATTCTAGGTTTACAGTTTTTTCAACGTGCCACCCAATAGCATCTAATATTGCTTTAAGTGGTTCCAAGAAGGCTTTCTCAAATTGTAGTTCATAATCAACGTATTTGTCAAGGTCAAGTTCATGAGGAAAATCTTGAATAAACGATATGATATTCTCATGAATAATATTTGGTTTTTTCAAGTAGCAGAACTTAACCTTTTCGCCATTTTGGATCAAAGAATACTTATTATCCAACTTATGTTTCTTTACATAATGGTTGTATAATAATGCACCCCGTATATGTATAGGAGTTCCTTTTGCATATATTGTAGAGTGTGCCTTATACTTCTCCACATTAGATGCAGAACGTGGGAATGCAATATCTTCAGGTGGAAGTTTCTTGAATTCCTTACGAGACTTCTCAATAAAATCAATCACATTATCTTCTGTTCCACTCATCATAAGTTGAAGAGCATCCTTAATCATCTTACGACAAGGTGCTGGTGTAGAAGATTTAACTGCTTCAATACCCATCATCTTTAGTTTAGGTTCTTCATATCGAACACCCTCACTATCCCATACATTTAAGATGTATCTTTTCTTAGCAGTCCATATACCACGATCAGCAATGTTCTCTCTCTTCATGAACATCTTTTGATCGTATGCGTTGACATACCTGGCCAACGCTTCATAAGAACCTTCAATAAAAGGTTCAAATTCAGTTTCACACACCTTGTTAAGGAACCCAACAACGCCCTCATTAGTTTTCTCTCTGCCTTTGTATACAGCCTCAACCAAAGGGCCCACATGCAAGTAAATACTATCAGTATCTGAAGCAATAACATAATCAACATCCTCCGTTTTTAAGATCCTATTCATCTTCTGATTCATCTTATTCTCTATCCAACGAATAGAGACCTGACCACTTAAGGTAATGGCTTCAGCGTTAGCCAATTTGTAATATCGAAAATACTGATTGCCAATAGCACCATAAGCACTGTTAAGTGATATCTTCTTTGCCATCTGGATATTATTACATCTTGCGATTTCTTTTTCAAGTGCCTTTGATGGTTTCTTTTCATAATCTTTCTTTGCTTGGATCATCTTCTTCTTGAAGACCACACGATCCCCATACATCTTATCCATCAACTCTGGAAGAAATCCTCTTACATCTTTTCTATACTGTGCTCCATTTGCACAGGTTGCATATTCAGAATTAAAGTCTGTTACCTCTTCTTTTAAGATCCTCTCAACGCTCGCACTGGGATGTCGAGTCTCCCAGAGGGTCTCTGGCGAGATATTGTACTGCATAATAAGATGAGGATACAGGCTATTAAGGTCAAAAGAGACCACCCAATCATAGCGTCCTGCTTTCGGTTCCTTGACATAAGCCCCTGCGTACTTTTCGTTTTTAGATGAACGGTTTTTAGGAGGAATAACAATATTCCTTTTCTTCAAATAGTTATAAATTATCGTATCCCACATCCTTACCTGATAAAACACATCATTATAATTGACCTTAGCATCATATGCCATAGTCAATGCAAGTTCGATCAGTTTCATCTTGTCTTCCAAACGGTCAACAAGTTCAACGTCAATTATATTATATTCAATAAACTTCTGCCAACCCTTTGTGTAGAAATCCTTAAACGTATCAAACTCACTGTGATCTAATTTCTTTTGACCAAGTTCTACACTTGCTATGTAATCCAATCGATATGATTCTTGTGCCTTATAAGTAAACTTCTTATAAAGGTCAAGATAATCAAGTTGAGTTACACCACCAACATCAAATGTTGTATGAGTTCTTCCCATAATATGAACTTCACCCTCACTACATAAACCCCAAGGTGACATCCTCTTCATCAACTTCTCACCAAGAACCCTCCTAAGACGTTTGCATATGTAAGGTATATCATACAATTGTATGTTCCATCCAGTAATCACATCTGGAACATCAACCATCCAATAATTAATAAACGAACTTAATAAAGCATGTTCTGTAGGGCAATGATGATATATTACATCTTTCCTATTATTCTTAAAGGGTTTGACACCCCAAGTAATGATCTGCTTAGTTGTGTAATCCTGTATTGAGATTGCCAAGATCTCTTCCACGCAAGATTCAACGTCAGGGAAACCTTGCTCAGACGCAACTTCAATATCCAGAGTAACAAGCTTAATCTTAGATATGTCAAACTTGACTTCATCCTCTGGGTATTTCTCTGAAATATATTGGTAAATATACCTGTCATTCCCATATATCTCAAAGTTCTCAATACCATCATACTTCTTATAGAAGTCACGGCAATCTCTAACTGTGCCTGGATTAATTTCTTCAACTGCTTCCCCACTCAACGTTTTATATTTAGTATTCTTTTTAGATTTAACAAATAAAGTAGGAAAGAACTCATCCCTATGCTGATACCTCTTTCCATTCTCAACTCCACGAACCAAAAACTGATTCCCAATCAATTGAACATTAGTATAGAAACGCATTATTTAAGAAGATTCAGTCGGTAATGTAGGTTTAACGTGTAGAATTGGTTTAAGAAGGTTTTCATATTTCTCAACCAAAGTAGGTTTGGGATCCACAAGAGTTAATATCTTATCAGATGATAACATAAATTCATTCTGATTGGTACTATCAACCAACCACGGAGAAAGAGTATTATTCTCTCCCACAACCATTGGTTCAATCAACCTACAATCAGGTTCTCCTGGAACTGCTGCTGGAGCTTCTTCAATCTGTGAGACCAGTTTTAGGTTGTTCGTTAGAACTATCAGTTGAATCTGTCGTTTTTCCATCGTTTAATACATCCTTTTCGTACATTTCTTGAACTTTTTCAACTGGAGTTACCATAGTAACAACCCAGTCAATAGTGACGGGAATAGTTTTTTCCCTTGCTACAGGCATCCAAGGATGCATTCTTATGGATACAGATTTCTCTTCTTCAGTAGAAGGTTGATCTGAAGCCTTTAACTTAATAACACATGGATTATTAAGTAAATACCCAAAGACTTGTTGTTCTGCACCATACATCTCTTGAACATCAGCAATGACATCCTCACCTGATTTTAAAACCAAGACTTTAATTGCCATAATTTATTCATACCTCCAGATACTATAGCAAAGAAAAAGCACCTTGTCAATTGACAAGGTGCTGATCCATCTCGAACTCAATTATATTTATAACCAGTCTTTACGAGCATGATGATCTGGAACAATCTTACCTACTGTAACAGTAAGTAATCCATCTTCAAATTCAACTTTCTGCACCTCTGTATCGTCAGAGATACCCCATGATCTTTCAAAGGATCTTTGAGCAAGACCTTTAAAGACTAATTGATCTTTATCTTCTTTCTCTTCTTTCTTACCCTCAACTTTTAATTTACCAAACTCAGTGTAAACTTTAACTTCTTTCTTTTTGAATCCAGCAAGAGCAACCTCAAGTCTGGTTTCTACGTTGTTTACCTGAACTATGTTATAGGGTGGATAGTTCTCTGTTCTTGTATCGTTCCAAAAACGATTAAGATAATCATCAAGACCAATACTGTTTCTCTGAATCCTTTCCATTAATTCAGGAAGATTGGCAGCATGATACCTTTGAAGGTTAGTCATAATAGGCTCCTTATAAAGCGAGTTTTATTGTGTGGATCCTTTCGGCATCCAATACTAATTATATCACTCAGTTATAATTACCTTTTCGGTTAACTTGATAAGTTTGGTTCGGGTTTCCTCCCAACTATTAACAGGATGCGGATAACCGCCCATTTTCTTTACTGCTTCCCCTAAAGAATAATCATTACCACCTTCTTTCATTCTGTCACCAAAGAAGTGCAACTCATCATCTTCATTAAAGTCTCTTAATATCTGACTCTTATCAGCACCTTTAGGGCCAATATCAATACCAGTTTGGCCACCAAGTGCTACAGTTAAATCAGGAAAGTTGTATAGAAGTCTTCTGGCAATATACTCCCTTTCACCATGTATATTATCCCAACTAATATATTCTTTCCTACCCTTCATTGGGTTAGAATCTCTACCCAAAATACTAAAGTTAACTCCACCAGGTCTTCTCTCAATATGATTTCCATTACGTAAAGGAAAATCACTGAATACTAACTCATCATTTAGATGCATCTCTACATCTTTCGGTAACTCCCAATCATCCCTATAAACATTCACATCCCGTTCATATGCATCACTACCAGAGCAATTATATACTCGTTTAGCAGTGTAACATATATCCAATCCTAGTTGTTCTAGGGTCTTCTGCCTATCACTACCAGTGACAAGATAGACATCATGATTGCGACAGAATATAAGAAAGGGAGCCCAGAATTCGTGCTCAATCTTTTTGCGACTAGGAGTTAGTGTCCCATCAACGTCAAATATAAATTTTTTCAATTATTCTGTATCCTGTGTCTTACCTTTTTTACCAATATTATATTTCTGTTCTAAAATCCAATCTCCCTTATCCTTATATGAAAGAACCTTAATCTGATTTAATGGTGCTATATCCTCAACAGAACTTTCCTTTACGATAGATATGAGGCCCCAGTCAGAAAGCAACCGAGCAATACGATTCCGACGCTGAACGTCGTTAACAGTAAGGTTAGCATGTTTCCCATCAAGTGCAAATAATTCTTTAAAATGAACAATATAATACTTACCTTGCTTATGTAGAATGTGGCAAGATTGGTAGAGTTTCTTTTCCTTTCTTGATGCTACACCAATTCTTGTAAGAGTTTCTCTAACCTTTAAGAAATCATCAGGTTCATTTAGAACCACCTCAAGCATCTTATCTTGAGCCCACTCTACAGTAGGTTCCGTAGTCGTTGTCATTTCAATCCTCCAGTGTCAAGTCGTTGTTTAATAAATTTAATCTGTTCAGGGGTTAATATCTTTAAAGCATTTGCTGCTTTTTCGTTGCTATAACCATAGTATTGTTTAATGATTTCAAGATCTGTGACTTTATCCTTTCGGAGCCAGGGACTGAATCTCTTCTTTTTCCTAAGTGTATTTAGATAAAAAGAATATTGCATATCTTTATCTAAAGAAGAATACTTATTCATTTCATTCACAAACATAATACAATCAAGATGACCTGACAAACAACGATTGATAATATATGGAGGATAATCCTTTATAAGATCGGCATCTTCCTCTATTAAATTTTTCTTTGTAAAGTTGATAGAGTTCAACCAATCTTTAAGTTCAGTCATTTGGGTAGTTTACGATTAAAATTCCAGTAATCAAATTTCTGCCACATATAGTATACACCAATCAAAGTTCTTTTAACAAACTCCTCAAGAAAGATAAGTGAAATAAAAAAATAATCTTCTAAAGTTTTCATGATACATTAGGATCATAGCATTTTGTTTGACAAATCTTTTCTGGCCAAGGATTAATAACTAAAGAAGTTCTCTCACCAGAAAACTCTTTAACATTATGCCATAAACCTGGTCCAAAAACAACTAATCTATTTCTCAAAGGAATGATAATTTCATCCTCTAATTCTAACACACCTCCTGTCATATCACCAGCAATATGTGGATAATAAACTAATGTGCAAATAGGAAATTTAAGAATACCTTCTGTTAAATAAAGTCGTTCATCTTTATCCCTATGCCATCCATAACTTTCAGACAATCCTGGTCTGACACTAATATTTGTCCAAGACTCGTATCCAGCAGCAAAAGATATGTCAAAGTAATTATGTGCTATATTCAGTAAATGTAAAAATATATCCTTACATACATGTTCCTGATCCCAATCAAACCACCAAGTAGGTAAATCATCTGGTGGTTCACCAAACCACATCGATGCACCACCTCTAATTTCAAACCCATTCATTGTATCTAATAAATGGGTTAATTCATTCTCAGGTAAAGCATTATCAATAACATTCATCTTATTATTTGAATGTCATCGTCATCAGTCCACAATTCAACCTTAGTTCTAAATCTACCTTCCTGCTTTAATTTATCATACCTCTTACCTGCTTTCTTCTTCCACCACTTAATAATATTATCAAGATGAAACTTATCCCAGTTCTGACCTGGCACTAACTTATCTTGCTGCTCATTAATAACTTCCCTAACATTACCATACCCATAATCAGATATGTAAAATCTTTTCTTCTGCGTTAAACCAAATGCCATATCAATAACAGAATTAAACTCATCAAGTTTATCCTGATCCTTTAATGACTTCTTAATACTAGCAATCATTTTATTCTGACGCTTCATCTTTTTAGATGAGGCTTTATTATCAGTCAATGGAGTATTATTATTTAATACAGTAAACCGATTATGAAGACGATGAAATACCTCATCATGAAGTAAAGGAAGAAACTTACTCTCAGTCAATCCTTTATATCTGAAGAAAGGTTTTAATCCATCATACTGTGATGCTGATGTAGTAGATCCATATAATGATGTAGTCTCAAATAAAGCAATATCCTTTTCAAATACTCTATTCAAAGTTTCTCTTGCAAAATGAGATACACACATCAATGCAAGTAACTTACCACCAAGATAGTTGTAACCGAAAGGTTGAGATGGAACTATTACAAATCCCATTGCAGCATGACGATTAAACACAGAAAGATTAGGTGGTTTACCTAACCATAAATTTCTTGGTTTTGAATTGATAGTTGGTGAACCAAATCTTATAAACCCTACAATCCTTTGTGTTCTTTTCTCATACACCATCCAACGCAATTCTCTACCAGGTATATTGCTTTCATTATTGTGAGAAGATACTGCTGCTAATAGATTATTATAATGTTCTTGAGGAAGAGATTGTTCAAATCTATTCCCAATAAATTTAACATCAAACTCCATCTCCTCTGGATGAATATCTTCATTAAAGAACTCATCATGTAAAGGAGTAAGTTGACTTGTTTGTGCAACTAATTCTTTCTTTACATATCGAAGATAATCTTCAATGGATGTAAAGTTTCCAAAGTAATCAATAAATTCATCAGCAGCCCATGTAGCATCTGCTTCACTTATTATCATTTTATTAACATAGGGTGATCATCCCAAGGATTGGTGGGAATACCTATATGCATCTTTATAGGAGCATCTAACACGCTATCAAGACTCTCAGACATTCTACGGAAACCACTTCCAACAAATACCTGACCAGCAACAACTGCTACAGTGGCAGTACCCCAGAAGATATAATACCATCTAGATTTAACTTGATGCCTTTGTTTCTTTGTTATTTTTGTCATGCTGGATGTTCAAATTGTTCAGTAAGTCTTGCACCAACAGGGCCATCATCTGAATAAACTTCTAAACGATGAACCTTGATAGAATCCTTTTCAAATATTGTAACATCAACCCTACCATCTTTGCAAGAAATCTTTACAGTTCCATTACAAGACCAATCTTTAGGTTCATTATAAAACTTATAAACTGGATAGGGATCACGAGTTTTAGCACTAGCTATTACTTTAGTATTCATTTGAAGTTACACTCAACCATTATCTCTGTAAGACATGCTAACATATTAATTTCTTGATCTGCAACAAATGCTATTTGGTATTGATATTTTGCAATAATAAGAACGGCAGCAGGAATAGAGCTATTGACCAAGGATTCGTAAAGACTATCGTAAATGCGACGCAGTAATACACTAGAATCATTATCCAAATTACTAACGACCCATTTACGAACTTCCGCAAAGTTCTTTTCTTTAAGGTTTTTAATGAGATCATTTACAGATACGTCTGAGAAAGATGCAAGAATACCAGAGTCAATTTTTCCACCAACCGAATACCTTTGACATTCGTTGAGAACTCTTCTCCAATCTGGAAAATGTTTGTTAATAATTTCTGCAAGAACTTTTCCATCATACGAAACCTTTTCAGCATCTAGTATATATTGAAGTCTTTTAAAAAATGTTACCGCAATCTCTTGTTTATGCTTACCCTTAATACCAAACTCCACCACAGCACATCTCGAATGGAGGGGTTCAATGATTTTATTTTTGTAGTTGCAAGTGAAAATGAATCTACAGTTCCCTGAGAACTCCTCAATAGACGCTCTAAGGAGGAGCTGTACGTCGGAAGTGGTATTGTCTGCTTCATCGATGATGATGACCTTATGCTTCGACTCGCTGCTAAGAGAGACTGTAGATGCGAAGTTCTTGGCGTTATTCCTAACAGTGTCAAGAAACCTGCCTTCATCCGAGCCATTAATGACATAATAGTCTACTCCCAATTCATTGCAGAGTGCCTTTGCCACTGTTGTCTTTCCTACACCTGGTGGGCCAGACAATAGCATATTAGGTATCTCACCTTTATTTAGAAAATCTCTAAAGGTTTTCTTTATATTCTCAGGAAGAATACATTCATCAATTGTTTGGGGTCTGTATTTTTCAACCCATATAAAGTCACTCATTCAAGATGCCCTCCAGGCCACATAGTAAATAAATCCCAACCCTAATAGGATTGTAAATGGAATAGGAAAAAATGGCAAGACCGTCATGGCATGTATAACTTGCACAAGAACAATACCATAGAAAATAAACATAATCCACATGCCTATTTTATTATGCCTACTCCCACGTTTATATTCTGGTTCAGCAACATTATACTTCCAGATGTCACTTGACATGTATTCATCTAAAGGGATTTTTTTACTCATAATTAATTCCAGTGTCGGATTACTCCTGCAACGATAAAACAATTAGTGATAAGATAAGTAAGGAAGATGCCAGATCGAACAATGAGTACAATATTATCATACCTCTTGGTCTGTTCATCAGAGAACGAACCCAATGCATACTTCCATATCCTCCATAATTTAGTCATACCCAATTCGGTTTTCTGGATGGGTCACGAAGATAATTAGATGCAACCCAAGGTTTGCTCCCAATGTAATTCTTGTAAGCAGTAAAAGTGTCAATGCTTGTGTCATGTTTATATTCATCGGGCATCGCTCGTGTAAATGATTTTGGTAATGTTGGTGGTCGAAGAGGAATAATACTACCTGCTTCTAATATAGTTTTTTCACAACTATGAACTTTACCATACCGATGTGTATACTCTTGACATAAAGCCATACCATGAGAAACTAACCACCATGTGTTTATGATAGATTCGTTTACCCATACTGTGCAAGGGTGATTACGAAAAGCACCCTTATCAGTGCTGTATTTACTACCATCTTTTTTATGTAACTCACCATACCCATGACCCCACTTGTCAGAACAAACAATAGAAAGCATTTGACATGTTTCTAATGGCATCTTAACTACATGCTTATCAGGTAAACATTGTGCAGACAAGATTGGTGATGGATCTGTTACAAAGATGTTCATTCAAATGTTGAATCAGGCTCTAGAGCTATATAATACTTCAATGCGTAATTTTGACAAGTAAATCGTGACAGTAATTTTTGTGACACAACGATATCATATGTACCAGGAACAATCTTAATGTTCTCTACTTTAAAATTAAATGAGAATGTTGAATCAGTCTCACCAACTATAACAGAAAAATCATTCGAAGTATCATTCTTCTTATCACGAACTAAGACCTTAACAACACCATCACCACCAACTACACATAGATCAGGTAATTGATAAATTGCTGCTGCCTTCAATAACTTATCTAATTGAGATGTGCTCAACTCAAAACTGACAGTCTCATCAGGAAGTGTAATTTCCTTTTCTGGTGGAGTAACAATAACTTTTGGATCAGCAAAGAAATACTTAGAACGAGATCTACCTTCTTTGATAATAACATAACTATCATCTTGAAAGTCAAGTTCTGGTTTTTGATGAAGTGCAAGACCATTTAGAAACTGATTCAAATCATAGATACCAAAATCTTTAGGTATCTCCTCATCAATCTCTGCCTCTGCCAATATGTTCTTCATGACAGAAATCGTTCTCAAAGAACTACCTTCCTTAAAAAGAATTGATTGATTGATTGTTGAAAAATTCTTCAATAAGGTCAGTGTTTTATCCGATAATTTCATAGTGTGGGGTCTCAGTTTCATTATTAAGGCATGTTGTGATCAATGTTTCCACTGGTCATAGATGGTTTTCCGTAATGCTCATCAAAGTGTAACAATAGCATAGCATAATGTATTACTTTCAGCAAGTCTTTCTTATTCTTTCCATCCTTACTTCCATACCTACTACCATACTTAAGTATGTTTGCTTGACAGAAATCAGATGCAAGATCTCTTGATGCCATCAAGTCTATTGTCTGAACATTACGATACTCATGTTTAGTGCCTGTGTAATGCCCATTGTAAGTACGTGATACATACTCCTCTACATCTTTAAGTATCTCCTCTTCATGATACTTATTCCTGCTGTCTGACATTTTTGTAAGTTCCTCCTTATAGAAATCTTGTTCGTATCCACTATTGTATGGTGAATTTGCATGTATATTTAGATTTAATTCTTCATAAGATGTAGATGGTATATGATGTGCAATTTGATCATCATTATCTGATAAGTAAGATTGTGGATAAGGAGTTCCATTAACCACAGCTTCTGCCATCATATGATCAAAAGCATCTGTAAATGGATTCTCTGCATCAGGGTCATTTCTCTTATAATCATAGTAGTAAGGGGAATGTTTAATATCATCCCCTTCTACTTTAAACGATTGACCAGTATCAGGTTTTTTCATAATAGGATAATCCTCATCAAATGTTCCATCTAAAATAGATGCTGCTAAAGCCCATGCATTAGTCATTGTAGGCACTCTCTTCTGCTTTGTCAAATTCAAAATCAGCATCTACCTTGTCATATAGTTCCAAGAAAGATTGCTTTGTTTCATCATCAAAACGATTCACACATACAGAGATTGCTTTCGCTTTATCATTAAAGATACTATATGCTCTAACAATATGAACCAATCTACGAGTGCTGATGATCTCTTCGATACCACCATCATAGAATGTTTTACGAATGATGTCACCCCAATCTACAAGACGTTGTAGGAAATTGATATCCGTAACACCATGAGTAGCAGCAACCTTACCAAGAATTCTTTGCTCAGTCTTAGGAGAAGGATACTGTTGTTCAAATGTTACTGGGAATCTTTCAAGGAAGGCTTCATTAAGCACGTTAGTTCCAATGAATCTTCCGTCGTCTGAACCTTTACCCTTAGTATTTGCTGTTGCAATGACGTTGAATCCTGCTCTTGGTCTAACGAATTTTCCAATTTTTTTAAGGAAAACTCCAGATCCCTCAAGTACGCTTTGAAGGCAGAGAATTTTGTTGGATGCGAGGTCGATTTCATCAAGGAGCAAGATAGCTCCTCGTTCGAGTGCTTCAATGACTGGGCCATTGTGCCATACTGTGGCACCATCAACAAGACGGAAACCGCCAATAAGATCGTCTTCATCTGTTTCGATTGTAATATTTACCCGAATAAGTTCTCTCTTCAACTGAGCACATGCTTGCTCTACACTAAAGGTTTTACCGTTACCCGAAAGACCTGTAATAAATGTAGGATAGAATTGTTTAGATTTAATTACAGATTTAATATCTACAAAAGGCCCGAATGGAACAAATGTATCATCCTTATCAGGAACTAAATTCTGTTCTACTGATGGTTCTACAGAAGGTGCTTTAAATGACTTCTCAATATTCTCCACTGCTTTTGTAGTTACTTCAAGATTCCACTTACCTTTACCCACCTTATATTTTTTAATCTTCTTAGTGACAGTTGAATAACCAATATCGTTCATGGCACAAAAAGCACGAATATCAGCTGCGGTAAACTCTATACCAAAGTTTTCTTTCAATCCTTCAAAAACTTGATCTTCGGTCATTTTGATTTCGAACATAATGTAATTTTGTTTCAATACACATATTATAGAGCATTGGAACCACCTTTAAACCCTTTGTCACCTAATGTTGATATTTCTTAACACTTGCTTCCCACTCTTTCATGGATGATTGCAATTGACCCTCATTCTCCTTTGGATCCAATTTATCATATCCCTTCATCTTTTTCCATTTATTATACATTGCACCCAAGATCCATGCTTGAGCAAGTTGTTTAGGCCCATTCTCTAACAACTCAAGTTGCGTCTTGCTACTTGTGTATGCTTTGTATTCTTCTCTCCAATTGGAGTCATCATAAAGTTTTGTCATTTAATCTCCGTATGAGAAAGTTTTTCCTTTAATTTGAGATTGCCCATATGGGTTTTTACCTTGAGGTTTGAACCTACCCACATTTTCTCCTTTCTTTTCTAAACCTCCTTTCCTGGTTCTATGGAGTGTAGCAGTTTTTTTAGTTTGTGTCAAGACAGAATCCTGACCATACTTCTTACCTAGTTTCTTGACCTCTTTCTTAAACTTCTTCTTACTCATCTTACCACGATCTATTGCATAACTTTTCTCTTTTACTTTTCTTTCCTTTCCAGTCTCCTTATCTTTTTCTAAATAAGATCCTTTTACTTTAGTAGGCCCTCTACCAAATTTACCACGAATATCTTTTTGTAATTGCTTTGATCTTGCTTGATTATCTTTTCTTGATTTGTTACCACGATCAGCCGAGAGAGTTGCTATCCCACTCTTATCAGACTTACTTTTTATTCTAGAGAGACTACTCTCTTGTATAAACTCTTTATAGGTCTTCATGCTTTGCGACAATTCCTAAACTTATTTATTCTTCTTCATCTTCTAATAGATATTCAAATTTCTTAAATCTAACTCCGTTCTGTAATAAAAGAATCATCTTTGATTTAGTCATTTCCTCACTATAAAAAATAACTGGTTGTTCTCTACAATCTCCACTCATTTCCTTTCCCCATTTCTTGGAGAACCCTTATAATATTCCAACCTTCTACGGAGAAGGTGAACTTCCTTTTCAAGTTCTTTGTTTTCTTTTTCTAAAAGTTCGATGTGTTCTTCGTATACAATGTACATAATTTTCAAATAAACAATACCATAATATAAATTATCTTCTATTTCGTTAAATATTTAATCATTTAACTTTTTCTTTATGTTCCTTCTCTCATATTGAAGTAAGGATAATTGACGTTCAAGTTCATATTCTATTGTGCGTAAATTACCAACCAAATAAGATTCCCACTCATTACCTTCAATCAAATCATGTAGATGTGCTACATGTTCTAGAGCAAATACTAGTTTAGTTTGATCATTCATTCTCATCTTTACTCCTCTTCCAATCAACATACATCTGACCATAGATCATACCTTCATGGGATTTAATATCCCTACCCTCAAGCAACTCTATTTGTTGCTTAGATAACTTACCCTTCATAGTATCAAGATACTGCTTTTCCCAATTAGGGATTTCTTTAATGTATTCTTTAGTCATAATTAAGCCACCAGTGAAATGAATTCTCCAAGAACTTTCTTGTTTAGTTTTTTAGTCTTAAGAGATTTAGCAAATGCTCTTTTGATTTGTGCTTTAGTTGCATCTTCTTGAACTTCAAACTCAGCATCATCTGCAAGGTTATCAGAAGAAAGTGCAAAATATGCATCATATCCAGACTTAGTGATTGTGAAACTTTTTTGTTTCTTCCAATCTCTTTCTATTTTAGAATAATCATCAGTATACTCCATATGATACATTCTAGCAAATCTTAAAGCATCTCTTTTTTCTATAACACGAATACCAATGAAGTTAACTGTAGGAAATTTATCCTTAAGATTTTTAAGTAAAGCATCTGTAAATTCATGATAACTCCATCCAAACCTATAGGTTTTACCAACACTACGATCTCTCAAGAATGAATGTTCACCATTACAGTTTCTGCATCCTAGAAACTCATCATTTTCCCAATGACGTTTTACATTAACACGATATGGTAATTGATAGGCCTCACCATCAGTAAGAATAATACATTGAACCTTTTCAACTTTATTTTGTTTTTGAAAATGAGGAAGAATCTGGTGTAGTGCAACTAGACTCTCATTCAAAGGAGTTCCAGATAAAGATAATCTACGAGGAAAATTATAAAAAGTCGTAGTATAACCACTATACCTCATACATGAACCAAAAGATGTAGCAAGTCTCCAAACATTAATCATTTGATGTTCTAATGTTTTTGAATTTACCTTACTAGTAAGCATATTCATTAAAGCAAATTTATTATCTACATGAAGATGACCCTCTTTTCCTTCATAATGTTCTACCCTTTCTTTAAATAACTCAGAATCCCTACCATAATATTCTTGACTACTATACCATTCATTACTAAATGCATAAACTTCAAATGGTATAGAAACTTTTCTACAGAACCAAACTAGGTTATAAAGTTGCTTAATAGTATCAAGCATAACTCTATTCATAGAACCAGACCAATCTAATATAAAGACCAATCCATGATTTTTACCATCAGGTAATACAGTTATCTTCTTAAAGAGATCCTCGTTATATCTGTAAGTATGAAGCTTCGCTGTATCGAGAACCCCAGTGCGACTAGTAGCAGCACGAGCATAACTCGAAGCTGCCTTACGAGATTCAAACTCTTTGACAAGATAATTGACTTCTTTTTGTGCATCTCTTTTAAATTTATTAAAGTCTGAATCTACAAAATCAAATATTCCTTTTGGAAATACATCTGTTTCTAAACGATGTTCATCTTTATCCCACTCTGCTGCTCTAGCATTATAGTATTCATCAATCTCAGCATGAACCTCAGAGTTCTTAGCAATTATAGTATCAAGATTTACTTTTGGCAATTCAGTATAAACATTTTCATGCCCTTGAGTATTTACTAAATCCTTCAATCTTTCCTCTAAAGATTCTGCTGTTTGAACTTCTATATCTTTAGGAAACTCAGGTATCTGATCGCTATGGGTGCTACCATTCTCCATGTCAATTGACTGTGATGGTTTCTTATCAGATTCAGTTTCTTCACCTTCTTGATCCTCATACTCAGTAGTATCCTCACCCAAATCAGGAGCTTTTGATTCCATTTCCATTTCCATCTGCTCCTCTGCTTCATCCATATGTTCCTTTTCACTTTCTTGCTCTTGCATACAATATTGATATACTACTCTTGCAGCATTTTCCATATCTTCAAAAGTCTCAGCAGATCCAACTAAATCGACAATCTCCTTTTCACTAGTTGTAAAAGGTATATCAACGAACGAACCAATCTTGTAATATAGATTAATCCGATCAGCAAGATTAAAAGTATCAATATCTTCATTTTCTATTTGAAAAAAATCTTTATCACTAAGTTCAGTATAACCTCTATAAAAGGTCTTGGCAATTCCCATATACTTACGCTTCATCAATTTCTCAATTCTTGCATCCTCGCATACATTTACAATATCATGTGGAATATCTTTTGGAGGATCTTGATCAGGTGTAAAGAGTGCGTGACCAACCTCATGACTTACAAGCATATCATATACTCTATCACTTGCTTTCTCCCACATAGGAAGAGTTAACACACGAGTATGAACATTGAATTGTGCTGTCTCACATTGCTTATGCTCTACTACTAGATCTTCAGTAGCAAGCAACTTTGCTAGTTGTGACTTGATTTCTTGCTGAACTGCCATGTTTGTTTTCGTCTGATATACCCATAATACTAGAAGACCTCCGCTTCTTGGAGGTCATGTAACGCATCTTAACATTTTGTAACTTTTGCTTTGCTTGACGCAATGCCTGTGGTTTGAGAGTTCTTTTACTCTCCTTCTTACTATGATGTTGCCAATTAGGAACTTTCATCTTCGTTACCCCACTGTTCGGATTCACCCGTTGTCATACCTCCACAGACAGTATACGCATTAGGGTCAGCAGTGTCAACTGGGTTTAATACTGCTGGATTGCTTCCTTGCTGAACGCAACTACTAATCATCTGATTTTACGGTATCCAGAATATTTATCATTGGCATCCATCCAGTGCTAGCTATAATAGAAATATCTGCCACATTATCATCCACCTCACCAGGAGTATAATCCTTAACTGGTAGATCACCTCTACCAAATGCTTCTGCCAATTTTCTTACTGGAATAGATTCTCCATATCCAACTGGAACAGGGCCACATATAGTGCTAGGAGCAAGATACCTGATAGCACGACAAACATCCTTTACATGAATCCAGTCTCTTTTATGGTTTGTCACATATGGTGCAGTTCCTTCCTTTAACATACCATACATCATATTATCCCGACTATCAGGGCCATAAACCGTTGTAAACCTCATTCCTACGCTGTTAGGGGGTGCCATTTGTTCATTGATCCATTTACTCATTGCATAAGGATTATTCCAATACGCACCATCTACGGCACTGGAAGAAGCATATAAAAGTCTTGTATTAGTGTCTCTACACCAATCAAACAATCGTTTTGTCTTTACTACATTGTTCTCATAATACTCTTCAGGTTTCTCAAGACTCTCACGAATGTCTGCCCATGCTGCGAGATGAACTACAAGATCATAATCACCTGATTCCATCTTACCACTAATATTAAAATCACCCACATCGTCTGGATGATCCAAACCATGAACTTGATATCCAAGTTCCTTTCTCCAGTCGGCAAATACATACCGACCAATAAAACCTCTATGCCCTGTTACTAATACTTTCATGTCACTGGCCAATCAATAACTTTTCTAATTTGTTTATTATACTGCCATACTTCTTTTAGCATGTCAGCATTTACCCCATGAGATTCCATCTGAACAATCAAGGAGTTAAGGTCTTTAGGGAAACACGTTCCACCAAATCCCCTATCATTATCTATACCAGGAACCTTGGTATGGGATTTACCTATTCTACTATCTGCAGTTACTCCCTCACAAACTGTATCATAATCCATTCCAACTGCTTGGCATAAGTCATATATCTTATTAAAATATGCTACCTTATATGCAAGGAAGGTGTTCGAGAAATATTTAATTGCTTCACTCTCATCAGAAGTTGTAATGAAACTTGGGATGTGTGAAAAATGCTGATCAAAGAAAGTAACAAACTCAGAACACAATTCCATATCACCACCAACAATATTCCTCTCAGATTTAGCAAAATCTGCTATAGCATTTCTTGCAGTCAGAAACTCTGGATTATGAATTACATTATGCCTTTCAGAATACTTCTTAGTAGTTCCAACAGGAACAGTAGATTTAATTACAAAAGTTCCTATCACATTCTCTGGTAAATTATCAAAGAAATTATCCAGTATTGATAAATCACATTCCCCTCCTTCTCTCATAGGAGTAGGAAGACAAACAAAAATAAAATCTTGAAGGATAACTTCCCCTAATGTATTAAGAGATCTATTTTTATCAACATCATAGACCTTACATTCTACTTTATCACGTAGGTTTTGATATACTGCATTACCTACAAAGCCATTACCAACAATTCCAATCATGATACCATCCTGCTAAATCCTTTAAGTTTTTCAAATCGAATGTGATCTTCAAATTTATCTTCTAATCCAGTTTTATGAGATATGATAAAGATATTAGCATCTTTTATTACATATCGGATAATCTTTAAAAATTCCTCAGTTCCTTGACCATCTAATGAACTATCGAACACTTCATCCAATATCATTAAGTTGGTTGAGACTGAATTCTTAAACTTAGCCACTTCCCTCCAAGTGAAGAGAAGTGCTAAATCAATTCTTTGCTTTTCACCTTCACTAAACGATGCATAAGAAAAATCCTCATGTATTGGGGATTGAATAGTTTCGTTAAACTCCTCATCAAGTGTAAAGTTTATGTAGAAATCCATCATCTGTAGATAACGGTTTACTTGTTGATTTATCAACGGTAAATACTTCTTGATGATTTTAGTCTTAACTCCTCCATCTTTCAATAGACCGTATGTGAAATTGTAATATTTGATTTTGTCTTTATGTGAGACTAAATTGTCATAGGTCTCCTGGAGATTCTCCTTGAATGTTTCTAACTTGTCATGCTCAGTATTTCTGTTTTCAAGTTGACTGGTAAGTGTTTGAATTTCAGATTCCAGTTCTCTGACCTGTCTCTGGCAAGCAGATACAGTTGTATTGTTTTTAGAAATGCCATGCGTGAGTTTAGTGATCTCCTTTGATAAGTTTGTAAATTGACGCTCTCGCTCTTGTTCCGTTTTAATTGCTTCTTCTAGTTTATCATAACCAGATTGCAACTCCTTAGCTCTAGTTTGAGCGTCGTCGATTTTATTTATTCTAAAGTCTTCATCTATAGATTGTGTGCAGGTAGGGCAAACTGTATTTTGTGTGAAGAACTTATGTTCTTTAGTAATAGACGCTACCTTTTGTGATATCTTACCTCTGTAATTATTAAGTTCTACTAACTTTTCTCCTGCACCCATTACTTCTTGTTGTTCCTTTGTAAGGTCATCAACGTCAGTTTGTATAAGTTGATTCTTCTCAATATTAGTATCAATTTCAGATCCAAGTATTTTAATTTTATCATTCTTATCTTTAATCCGTTCTTTACCACGAGATTCAATCTCTTCCATAAACTTCTCTTGCATATCAACTTTATCATTAAGAGATTCTTTCTTTAATTCTAAAGTTCTAACATCATCTTTAACTACACGTATCTTATCTCTAATAATATTATTCATTGAAGAGAATATTTTAATATCAAGTAAATCCTCAATAACCTCTCTACGATTTGTAGCACTCAATTGCATGAAAGGAACAAAAGTGCTACTACCAAGAACTACAATCTGAGTAAAAGATTTATAGTTCATCTTCAATACATTCTGCTCTAACCACTTCTGCTGATCATTAGCAGATGATGATTGATCTAATAAAGTATCGTCTCTATAAATCTCAAATACATTTGGTTTTATTCCTCTTATTACTTTCCATTTAATTGTTCCAATAGAAAAATCTACCTCTACACTACAATCCTTTTCGTTAGTAGAATTAACTAACTGACTTTTATTGATCTTACGAAATGGTTTACCAAATAAACTAAAGGTAAGTGCATCCAATACAGTACTCTTACCACTACCATTGTTACCAACAATTAAAGTAGTAGAAGTTCCTTTAAGGTTAATTTCAGAATATTGATTACCAGTGGAAAGAAAATTCTTCCATTTGATATTTTCAAATAAAATCATGTTTAGTGTTTGGAGGAATTACAATATCATTGGGAGTGATAACGGTATATTCATAACCGTGTTGTTCACACACTCCAATCATCATATCAGGTTCAACTTCAATAACGTGCATTTCTGGATAGTTATTATCTTCTAACTGCATAGCATAACGAGTGGCATCATCTTCTTCTTGAAAAAGATATAAGATGTGATTACCATCATCATCTTCAACAGAATATGCACCCTCATTTTCTTTTCCATGAATTGTCAGAATAAACATCAGACTAACTCACATGCTTCTTGATAGACTGTTTGAAGCATCTCTTGAACTCTCGACTTATCAAGATTGATCTCAGATTCTTCTACATACCTATTCAAGATTGAGAGTGTATCTTCAGACTCAAAAGCCTCAAAATCCTCACTCTCTTGTAGTTGGAAATTTTCAACTACCTTAAGTTCATGCACATTACTATTATACAACTTATCGATGAATTTTTCAAATTTCTTAGGGCTACTCTTCTTACGAACAATAACCTTTACGATTTTATTCTCCAATTCACGAGTATCAAATGTTTGATAGTTGTGATCGTTATAATAGATAGTATAGAACATCCTATAAGGATTATTAATAGGAGTATGTTCTAAAGTTTCTGTATCAAAGATATTAAATCCACGAGTATCTTCCAAGTCATTCCAATACATCTCATAGGGATTACCTAAGTAGTGGATGTTTTCTTGACTTGATCTTGTGTGGTAGTGGCCTGAGAAGACTCTTTCAAACTTCTTAAAGAGGTTGCAATCCGTACCTTGTTCCATGACGTAGCCTCTATGAATTCTAAATCCTTTGAACTCAAGGTGCCCCATCGTGACTCTACAATTTGTCTTTTTAAGAAGTTTAAGAGTGCTTTCTTTATTTTCATTATTGATCCAAGGAACTAGTAATACATTTAGTTTATCAATTTTAATTTCTGTTGCTTCTGAATATATTTTAATATTATCATATTCACGCAACAATAAATCTATTGCATTTACTTCATTTGTATTCTTATAATATGCAGTATGATTACCAACAATCGTATGAAGATTGCACCCCATATCACGTAGTCTGTCAAAGTAATTAACCTTTGCCCACCCTAGACATGAAAAATCAACACCCTTTCTACTATCAAAGGTGTCTCCCATATCAACAACGGTAGTAATACCTTCCTTCTCTAAAGTAGGAAAGAATATATCATTATAAAACTTTAAAAAGTAATCGTGAAAATGTTTTGAATTTTTCCTCGCACCAAAATGTTGGTCGGTAATGATAGCGATTTTCATGCTTCAAACAATGCATGTTTTGATGTTCCTGCATTATCATTTGATATGTTTCCTATTCCAGTCTCTTCAGTTTCTTCTAGTTTATATTCCCAATCTTCTATCACAGTATTAGCAAGCATCCTATCAGACAGCAGATCCATTTGTTCTCTTGCTATCTCTTCAGTCTCTGCATCAAACCAAAAATCTATTGCTTTACCTATCCTCAACAAATGAGGTTCTAGTTGTGGGGCAATTCTTTTGACATTATTCATCACTGCATTACCAGCAGCATCTGATACAGATCCTCTCAACCTGACATGAACGAGTGCTTTAAATCTCATTTTTTAGTAGTGTTGCTACGTGTTCTGTTTATTATTGAAATAAATTTATCACCTGCAAATGTGCCACCAAGACACACATCTATCTCATCACCATCCTTCCAATTGGTTTCACCATTCATTTTAGTGTGAGTCATTGCTAATTGAATTTGATCAATTACTTTTTGAGTCAATCTCATTTTTTCCTCACTGGTACTTGGATTGTCCATGATGATGATACTAAATCAACCATATCAAAATTCTTCTTAAACTCCTTTTCTCTTTCTTTCTTTTCCTTTTCCATTGTTAGTTCAATGGTTTCAATACTCCTCTCACCATAATGAGGTTTCTCTGGATTATGTAAACCCATATAATCTAGTATCGCACCATCTACCATAAAGTAAAGTGCATCCCAAGTAAGTGTTTCTCTTAGCTGAACTGCAATTCGATCAACATCATTTTCATCAAGATACTCACCAGTTGCTACTGCCTTTGAGTAATCTTCATACTGAGTTAAGAGTTTTGCTCTTGCTTCTACCAACTTATTAAGATTGATAGTGATCTTCACATCATCATCAAAGGCCATTAATATCTCAACTTAGAGTGTACAGCATCTTTGATTTGATTATAGTCTGAAGTGTCTCCTCCGTCAACCTTGTCACCATGAAAAACTTCATCGAAACCTGATCTTTCAAGTATCTTATTCTTAATTTCTAACTGACGTTTCTCTCTTTGTATTCTGCGGAGAAATGCATAATGTATGATCTGAGTAAAGTAAGCAAAAGGATTTTTGGATTTCTCAGGATTAAAATTATGTATGTATTGAACGCAATTTTCGATTCCATCAGAGATCATGTCCTCCTTGAACATGTAGTTTACAAAGTTTGGCTTAAATGATAAATGATTTGCAATCTTTAAAAAACAATCACCTATGTAACGAGGGATAACAGGTTTGGGTTTATCTTGCAATCTAGCAATTTCAATATCTTCTTGATATCTAATTAAAGCCGCAAGGAACTCTTTGTTGTTAACATAGTGCTCCGACCTTTTTCGTTTAGCCATAGGTCTAATTATTGCCATAAGTCATTATCACTATTATGTAGATATTATAACACTTCCACATACAGTTGACAAGTTTTCATTTCACCATTAGAATAACTCTGTTAGGGTTGAAGAGAAAGACTTAGCTACTTTCTTTTTTTGGACTAGATCTATATAATTTTTCTAAAATATCTTTGGCATCATTAACAGATGAAATATAACCCATCTTTCTACTTAGTTTAGGTTGACCTCTTTTATCTCTTGCAGAATCTTGAACAAATTGTTGGAACATATTAATCATATGAATATCTGATGATTCAGACATTGTAAGAACATTATCCATATTAATAATAAACATATCATCTTTAGTCGTCTTTAACCAAGGTTCTACTTTATATCCAACCATCTGACCTCTTTGCTTTATTTCAACTGTTGTTATGGGATGAGATATTACTAGCATCGTACGATCATCTTCTTCTGATGCTGCTACCTTGGCAAAGATTTCTTCACCATTTTTAAATTTAATTGTTGCGTAAAAATCGTCTTCCATAATTATTTTTTTAATTGAATTGTAATTATCTCATAATTAAAATTTTCTTCATTGTAGATTTTAATTCTTTCTATGAGATGGTTTAAGGTGTAGTTCTTTCTAGATTTTTGAGAACAATCGTCGGCAATATCGTATAGAATGGCTTTAACCTTGTTTGATCCTTTTCTGAGAACTCGACCAATTGATTGGAGATTTCGAATCCTTGACTTCGAAGGAGAGGCGAATATAATATTATGGAGGTTCTTAATATTAATCCCTGTACTGAAAGTACCATAGGAAGCGACGATGATTGCATTTTTTTCCTGCTCCGTAATTTCCCGAACCAATTCTCTTTCTTCAGTATCTACTCCACCATGAATGAAGAAGACCTTTCTATCACCTCGCTTATTAGTATTTATTAAATCATATAGTATCGCACCGTGGGTTTCTACTCTACTATACAATACAAGACTATTTCCATTTAAATCTAATGTCAAATTTGTTATAAACTTATTCCTTTGTTCATGTGTAATAAGATATTGTATTTCATCTTCATAAGTATCAAATTTTTGCGAAGGATGTTTTAATACTAAACATTGAATATCTAACTTTGATAGATGCCCTTGTCTCATCAATTCTTCAGTTTTAGTTACTTTATATGCAGGGCCAAATAATCCTTCTAATACCCATTTATGAGTCTGTGTTCCATCTAAAGTTCCTGTAAATCCGTAACGATACTTAGCATGTTCTAACTTTGTCATTATAGATACTAATGACTTACTCTTAAATAAGTGAGCCTCATCACCTATTACTACATCATAATCTGTAAAGAATGAACGATCTAGTTTATGAACAGATTGCCATGTGGTAATAGTAACAGGAAATTCATTTGTTTTTTCCTTGCCCGCATATATTCGGTGACAATATGAATCCGCATTCCAACCATAATCTTCAAAATCCTTATACATCTGTTCTACAAGGGATGTCGTTGGAACAACTAAGAGAATTTTTTGATGTTTATCAACGTAATATCTTACAAGAGCGTAAATCATCAAAGATTTGCCTGAAGCAGTTGGTGATATTAACAGCTTTCTGTTATGTTTTAGAGCATCATATACTCCCTCTATTTGATACTTCCTTGGAGAATGAGAGCATATGGCACTCATATAATCCTTAACACCTTCATATGATATCCCATCATTAATTTCAAAGGGAGCACCATAGTAATCATTATCTACAAACTTATAAGTATAATCTCTTCTTTCACAAAACGAAACAATCTTATCTAATAACCCTATGTAAATTCTTTTTGTTCTTAAGTCAAATAAATGTATCTCCCCATTCCAGTTCCTCTTTCTATACTGAGGCATAAACTTTGCTCCCTCCACCTGAAAGGTGAAGTGGTCACGTAGTTCATACTGAATATGAGGTTCTGCATTAATCTGCAAGAACACTTCATTCATTTTACCTATAACAACATTAGCTGAAGTGTCAATCACATAAGCCCATAAATCTATAGGTATTTAGTTACCCTAATCCAGACTGGAATCTCATAAACTCAATTGCATTTTTTATTTGAAATGTTCTATTCTGAACTACCTTTAATATACTTTCGATGTATGTAAGCATAGTATCGTAGTATTCTATCTTAAGAGATGAGTTTGCAAGTTTCTCATCCGCATCGAGATACTTTTGCATTGTATCTTTATCTCTTATTTTCTTTGGGAATGGATTCTCTATATAAACATCTGGATCTGACTTTCCACTAAAATACTCATACCGTTCATGACGGATGTTCTTTCTTTGTTGTTCTGCTTTCTTTCTTAATAGAAAGATAGTATTATATAATTCAAAGTATTTTGCATGAAGAGAAGGGATATTCAATGATTCTTCGTGTAGATTATCTCGATCTATCTTTGCATCTTTTTCCCACATCTCTTGAATTGCTTCAAGGTTTACACTCATAAAGGATTGTTCTGAACGTCAGTTATATTGTACATAGTATACTTGAAAGATACGTCTGCTGTAAAGTATTCTATATCTGTATCTGTAGCATCGAATGTCATAGTTGTCAATGAATATGGCCATAATTCACTGAATTTAACATTAAACTTTGCAACCATATTACTACTTAATATTTGCAAGGTTCCATCAGAATATATTTGGTCTCCAGTATTCTTAAATGTTTTTGGTAAAGAAGCAGTACCAGATTTTTCAAATTTATCAAATTGTTCTGTGCTTTCTGGAAATCCTAATCCTCTTATCCAGTTTTGAATTTCCATATAATTGGTGAGATCTTCATCTACCAAAAATCTTAAATTCAAATCACCAAATTCAACTTTATCTCCAGGTGTTGGAATATCTCTTAAGTAGTTTGGTTGTTCAACAATACCAAGACTTAGATCAGGAACATTTGCCTGATTACAAAAATATGCAACACCAGGTGATCTTTGCAGATTAAATTTAAAACCTACAGGTGCTAAAAAATTCCTATTCTCTATTTGTGACTTTCTCGTTGCCATTATTCTTCTCTAGTCATTTGTTCTTCGAGTTTTGCTTTAGCAGCTTTAATTCCCGCAAGTCTAATCTCTAATGTATCTTCCCAACGAGAATACATTTTAAATTGCCACTCACGGTATTCTTTAATAGTCTTTCGGGCTTTACACAGCATGATAGTAAAACGCAGGTCTCCTTTATGTATTTAGTTTCGTTGTCATCCCTTCATCCCATACTTTGAAATAGTATGGTGGCCATTGACCATAGAACTTATCTTGTGTTCCACCACCATATTTTGTTGTAGGAATACAATCTGATATACTACTATATCCTAAAAACTTATCAAAGGTTGGATCATCAAAATGAAATGTATTTGCATAATCCCAGAAAGGTGTATCATATTTTGATCCAAACTGATAATGCCATAGAACAAAGTTTTTAAGTTCATTTATATATTTTTTAATATCTTGTGCAACATACTCTGCAGTGCATTTTTCTTGCAAATAATAATCAAAGACTCCTCTAGCCATTTCAAGATATGCTTGAGTGGAAGATGATTCTAATGGTTCTAGAAAAAATAATCTATTCCCATTCTTAAAAATTCTTCCATCTACAATTGGTTCTTTTGCTACATAATTTTTATATTCAATATGATTTGTCACTTCAACATTAAACATTTCTAAGAAATTATATTCTGCTACTTCCTTTTGTGTTATCTCTGAGTTATAACAATATCCAACTGAATATTGATGTGATGGTGATTTCTTATGTGTTGGTATAACAAATGTCCATCCATCAGGAGTTGCAACATGTCTACTCCAAGGATTCTTTGCAGTGTTCCATTTTGGTTTTCCTAGAATACATGCATTAGTTGGATTTTTTAATTCTTCGTATTCTAAAAAATCTTTTGGTTTACCTCTACAATCAAATACAAAATCAGAATCTACATCTTCAGGATCTACCTCACCTTCTGTCACTTTAAAATGACCAGATTGTAAAATACTTTTTTGCATTTCCCAAGGGCAGTAATGCATTGCCATACTATCTGAAGGGAAAGGTGCAAATACTTTCTTATTAACTTTACCCCAACCCTCATATAATATACCACTTTTCATTGTGGCATTTATATTGTTATTATACCAATTAAATCCAGTAGTAGCCCACAATAAACCAGGTGGTTCTAATACTGTTGCTTGACCTACTTTTTCAGGTGGTATTTCTGGGTTATATATTAACTCTACTTCTGAATTAGTTTGTTTACCTTTCCATGCACAATATAACGCAGTAAAACATCCTGCATTACCACCACCAACTACTGTTATCTTTGGCATAAAAAATGATATAAAGATGGTGATTTCCTATCGCCTCCAAGTCTGAAACCACCAAAGGGACTTGCAGCAGTCAAAGGTAGCGATGCCTTGTGACTTGTATATTATAGCATACTATTCATAATTTGCCATCATTTATAAATATTATTTTAAAACTGTGAGGGTAAGAGTCGAACTTACAAGTCCCGCCAGAGACACTAGTTAAACAGACTAGAGCGTTTACCGTTTCGCCACCTCACAATGGAAGCCCTATGAAAGGGCTGACATGAGACGTTGCATCCCGATTCCTCCACCACTTCTAGGGAAGAAGTCGAACTCTAAGAACTCTTCAAGTTCTTTCTCGACTCTTTCCTTACCAAATAATTTGTAGAGTAGTTCAGCATATTGCCCATCAGAAATAGTATGGAATGTTTCACGCATCTGTTCCTTATCGGTGCTGCGTTCCGCACTACCTATGGTTTCCATACCACCTAAGATAACATCAATCTTTTTACTGGTGTCATCTTCATTCCTTGCCATGTTCCAGAAAGGAGAAGTGAACTCAGGGAAATCAGTAATCATACCAGAACCAATTGCTCTCTCATGAACATGATCCAGTTCATCTGCTCTGAATTCCTTATTCCACTCACCATAAGTTTTAATGGTAAGATCAGGTAATCCAAGATGTTTGCATAATTCAATCTCCATTTGTTTAAGTTCTTCTACACCTCCCTTCATCTCAAATTCAAACATTGGGAAGATGGTTTCATGTCTCCCTTCTACAGGGTTTGGTTCTGCCCTATATGAAGTTGAGACACAAAAAAATCCTTCTACGGAAGGATTGGAAAGGAGTTCATATTCTAACCACATCTGACCTGTCTGTGGTAAAGGCCATACTTGACCATTATAATTGTATGTTGCTACTGTCTCAGGATCTTCACAAGCAGCAAGTATACTTAAACGATTTTGAGTATGAACCTCAAGAAAATTTTTAGACAAAAAAAATGACCTCAATAGGTCAACGGTCTCACTATATTTTTTAGGGTCAATCAGTGCAGTCATTTTATTTATTGACAAAACTATATTATTTAGCATAAAAAAAAGGCACCCGTAGGTGCCTTTGTGATTGAAAGAAGATATTGACTTCTTACATAAGGTTCTTAACTGCAACTCTTCTATAGTAGCGGTTGCTGTTAACCTGAAGACCACCAAGTCCTTGAGTGGTTCCTTCAGCGAATGGGTTTGCAACAAGACCATATCTTGTCTTAAATCCAATTTTTGGCTGGAAGGAGTTCTCACCCACGGCACGAACCATCTGTAGTGGAACGTAAGGGCAGTAGAATATTCCTGCGTCATAAGGAGATGATCCCTTATAACCAACAACGTAATACTGGTTACCACCTGTAGGTGCAGCGTTAGCAGCAGTAAGGTTAGCAGAATAAGGGTCAATGTAGACTCTATACTTACCTTGTAGCACACCTGCGAAAGTGTTACCTGTATCGTCAACGTTAAGATTAGCGTTAAGAGCAGGGGTGTAATCAAGAACACCAGCCATTGTTAGTGCAGAAGCAACGTCAGCAGAACAAAGGATGATGTTACCCTTTCCACGACGAGTTCTTTGTGCAATAGCGTTAGCGTCTCTTTCTATTTGGAATAGAAGACCCTTGAACTTCTCAACTGACCATCTTCCGTTTGAGTCGATGTCTAAGTCGAATACACCAGCAGTAGCAGTGTTTTGAACAGCACCTTGCTCAGAAACCTTATAGATTGTTCTGATAACTTCTCTGTTGATTTCCGCAAGGATCTCAGTAGAGAGGATGTTAGCAAGTTCTGCCTCTGCATTCAATCCGTGGATTGCTTTGAGGTCTTGTGCTAGTTCTAAACTGTATTCAGCTTTCAACGCACGAGATTTCGCAGTAACTGTTACTTTCTCTATGCTGAATGCCATCTGGTTGAAGGCATCATTACCAGTTCCACTGAGATTCTCAGCGTCTCCAGTTACCATTCCTTGACCAACATTGTATCCACGAGTAGACGCAGATGCAACTGGGTTTAGAACAGCAGGGTTACCACCACTTTGTGATGTGGTTCCCATACCAGCGTTACCATCGGTAATACCAGCTGATTCATCGTTACCAGCATCTTGACCTGAGAACGCAGTATCTACTTCATTGTAGAATGTCTCTGTTCCAGACTGTGATGTGTAACGTGAACGCATTGCAAAGATTAGTCCAGTTGGACCACTCATTGGCTGAACACCAGCAAGATCGTATGCCACCAAGTTAGGCATTGAACGACGAATCAAGCTGATCAGCACAGGGTCGAAACCTGCAACTGGGCCTGCGGCAGTAGCACTACCACCGAATCCACCACCAGCACCTGCAGCGTTTGCAGAGTTAGTTGGGACTGCTTCCATCAGGTTTAGACCTGATCCGAAGGCTTGTTCTTCTCTTAAAAATTTCTCTTGGTTTTCTAGCAGAACTGCGGTTACCGCCTTTCTATGATTGTCTTTGATTGGATCAAGACCTTCATAGTTTAATAACGGAGCCCACTTTTCCTGCAACTGTTCTGATTGGAACATTGTAGGGTTACCTAATAAGTTTACGTTTGATTAATACTAAAATCAGGATTGCTTAAATGCTGAAATTGATTTCAGATAAGCAGCCATTGCATTTGAATGTGCTTCCACACCTTCTGCACTGTCTACACCTTCTGAAAGGTTCTCAGTTTTAGCGGTTGGTGATACTTGTGAAGTGAAATAAGATTCCTTCAAAGTTTCCAACTTTTCACGATAAGATTCTTCACTTTCAAACTCTACACTTTCAGCAAGTGAAGCGAGCTTTTCTTTCTGAGTAGACGCTAATCCTTCAGAAACGCTAGAAACGATTGCATCAGCAACAGACTCACCGAGTCTACCGTTTAAACTGATGTTCTTCTCTATTTGCTCATTGAGCTTGGTCTCCATATCATCTAGTTTTTCTACCATGCTTTCCAGCACATCATATTTATCTTCAGGGATTGATACATAATGTTCTTCAAAGAGACTGTGCATTCCACTAAGGAATGATTCAGTCATATCTGTTTTAAGTCCTTGCTCAACTGCAAGGGCATTTTCGTTGAACCACTCGTCTGCAACATACTCAAGGTAAGAATCAACTCTCTCAGAAAGAGCAGACTTTTCTGCTTCTAGACTTTCTTCAAGTGTCTCTTGGTATTTTGCTTCTAAAGCTTCTTGAAGTTCGGCAACTTTAGAATTCAAAGCGGTCTCGAATACAAGCTTTGCTTTTTCTCTAAACTCTTCGGAGAGTTCTTCGCCACCTAATAGAGCATTAACATCATCTTCGATGTTAACTTCAACTGTTTCTTCTTCCACAGTTTCCTCCACTGCGACAACTTCCTCAGTAGTTTCTTCAATTACCTCATCGGCAACCTCTGTCTCTTCCTTAGCAGTTTTACCTTTACGGTTAGTGACCACATCGCTCACTTGCTTAAGTGATGCACCAGGTGTTTTCAGCTTTGCTGAATCATCATCTACCTTATAGTTCTCTGGAGTTGGTCCTCCGAGATCTTCATAACTAGGGGCAGTGCCACCAGTAGTTAATTTAGGCATTGGTTCACCAGGCTTGGCGTTGGCGTTCACAGCAGTCTTTGACTGGCTTACACTAGGGTTAGCCACAGACTCTTCCATTTCTTGTTTTTTACCACGAGACATTTGTACGACTCCGATTCTTATGAGTAATTAAAATCTATATTTATTTAGAAGTTTTATAAATTTGATAAGAAATCGTTAAATAAATTCAACTTTTTCTCATCTAGTTGTTTTTGATCAACTAATGTATTAATGTGCTTGTAGGTTTTCTCTGCGAACCTCTCACGCAGAATTCCACCATCCCAAACCCAGTCTTTTCCTTCCATAATTCCAGATACAAATGCATCAGGAGCTGAAGGATCGGCAACGATATCAGCAGCAGTTGCTAACATGAAATCTTCACCAACGACAGAATAACCTTCTTTAGTTTGCTGGAGTGAACCAACACCACGAGAAGATACGCCAAGTTTAACACCTTCTTCAATCAGTGAAGATGCAATCTTACCCATTGGTGTGCTAAGAATTTTAGCCTTACCAACAAAGTTAGAACCACTCTCTTTAAGAGAAACTATTTTATGAGATACCCTATCTAAATTAACTGTAGGGCCTTCTGGATGACCAAGTTCTCCAAGTGCTCTTCCTGAAGTAATGTGGTTTTCGCTATAGCGACCCACTTCTCTTCTAAGAGTTTCCATAGGATACATACGACCATTACGGTTCTTTATGTTTCCCTGTAGAAAAACGCCTTCAATATACATTGACTTCTTGCCGTTCTTTTGTTCGACGAGAAATTCAACAGATTCGATTTCTTCTCTAATCAGTTTCATCAGGCATCCCCAGTTGTTTGAACTTGTTGTATATAAACTGCACCTTTAGAACCACCAGTTGAAATACCAGATACTTTTTGAGATCTGATAAGAGTTGCATCAACATGAGAAAATGCAGTGCTAATACCACTTGTATTAGCTTCAACTGTTATCCTAGTGCCAAAATAACCACCCACATTAGCAGTTACATTGACAGCAGTTACTTGTGTATCATTAATCAAGGTTGTCCAATTAGTATCATTCGCATTATTCAATGTTACACGATCACCAATATTGAAGGGCATTGCTGTTCCTTCTGGGCAATCAATTAATGTAGTGCTTCCTTTAGTAATACTCTGAACTTTTTGAGATGCTTTAGTTAAAGCAAGAGTTGCAGAAGTATTTGCAGGAATATAATAATCAGCGTTACTGGCAACTGGATCAGTTCCAATCGCAACAAATGCAGGAGCATCTGTAGTTACTAGTCGCAAGACACTAGATTGAACATTAAAAGCAGATGACGTTGATGCCACTGCTGCTGTTCCAAAAGATTGTCCCGCTCCAACTGGTCTATGTGCCATTATACTAATAGGTCCATTTACGTTTATTTATAAAATTATTCTGCACCTGTTTCAGCAGCTACAGGAGATTCCTCCTCATCAGCCTCTGCTTCAGTTTCAGTATCAATCTCATCTTCAATTTCATCTTCAACCTCTTGATCGCCAAATAAACTATTGGCTACTTCAGGTTTAAATGCGTCAATTCTTTCTGCTGACTTTGCAAAAAGCATATCCTTAATACGATCACTAATTTGTGAAGGTGATTCATCCTTAGTAATCATATCCATCAATTCAGATTGCACAGCATCCATATCAGGTTTCTCATTCTCAGGCATTGTATTTAGTTAATAAAAATAACAGTCAAATAGTATTTATACACTATCGATAGTGTAGGTTAAATTTCACCACCTTTAGGTAGATCTTTTATACCCATAGTTTCCCCTTCTAAATCAGGTTCAGCTACTGGTTGCCCCATATCCATTCCCATACTACCATCTAAAGGTAATCCAGTTTCAGGATCTACTGGTGCATTTGGATCAGCAATAACACCATCTGCAATTTCTTGCTCCATGAGTTTATCCTGTTCCAATATCTCTTCATCAGTCTGACGAAGTATCTTACGTCTTACATAATCTTGTGAGAAGTATCTTCCAATATATGGTTCTGCAGTAGCAGCAACATTAACCCTCTCATTAAATAACTCAGTTTCTTTCAATTCTGAGAAATGATTGTCATATAGGAAGTCATATTGTATGTGTTCACTCATTATTTCCCAGTCTTCTGGGGTAATAATATTCTTAAGAATTAACTGAGTTTTAAGGAAATCGTCAAATAATCTAGAGAATCTCTTTCTTAATCTACCAACAAATTTAGTGAATTTTAATTCGTCTCTTAATATCTCTGATGATCTTCCCAAGTTGAATCCTCCCTCTCCGTCCATTCTTGATGGGGGTACATTGAGCGACCTATATAATTTCTTTTTGAAGTACTCAATATCCGTGATTTCACCAAGGTTTTGGCCTCCAGGAAGAGTAGAAATTTCAGTTCCACGACCTCCTTCCCTTCTAGGGAGCCAGAAATCTTCAAGCATTGCCATGTACTTTTTGTCATCACGGATCTCCCCTGTGTTAGCGTCGTAAACAAGTTTGTTACGATATCTCATCATCACATCTCGGAGATATTGCTCAGCCTTTACCTTTGGTAGATTGCCGACATCAATATAAAAAATTCTTCTTTCGGGTGCTCTTGATAATCTGTATATAACAAGTGAGTCTTCAATCATTCTAAGTTGATTAATAGACTTAATTGCTTTATGCAAATATGAAAGAGTTGATCCCTTATTTCTATCTACTAACCCAGAAGTGCAATATGTAATTGCATCTTTGGTCATCTTTATTCCTTGACTTGCACCAGTAGCATTAATATTACCAGTTGGAATTCCTCCTTTTGAATTATAGATAAAGTATTCTTCTATCTCAGGGAATTTATGATCCATCGGATTCTGATTATTATTATTCAACTTCATTTCATATTTTCCATTATTATCTTTCTTTTTCTCTTGACGAACATAACGCATTTTCATTGCGTCAATATAACGTAATTCCTGAAGACCTTCTTCAGGTTTTTTCAAATCAATAATTTTATGATAATAAATTCTACCATCAATATACCAATTCCTATAAATCTCATGAGACTTCTTATCAAAATCTAATAGATCTATAATATGTTTAAACTCCTTTCTAATCTTTTTCTTAATACCATCACTAGCATTTAGATTATCAAGATTAATTTGTATAGGAGTATCATTGGTATCCGATACAATAGCTTCATTTACAATATCTTCAATAGCACTATCCGCTTCTGGATGAAGTGACATTTCACGATATCTTTTAATTAGATCATATTCAGTACGGTAAATACCTTCAATATCAACATAAGAACCAAAAAAACCACTACTCATATAGTGGTCACTCCCATCCTCATTATTAGGAGGAACGGGAGATACCGCAGTCGGAGATAGTGGTTCGGTGTCCTCTATAGAGAACCCAAATAATTTTGCCATGATTTATATTTTACCTTATGACTATTTAGTTAGCCATTTGAACCGCCAGCCGCAACCGCTTTGAAGGATTGCACTTGGAATTCAACTGTAAAGTCTTCTATAGCATCACTCGAATCGTAAGATAAGTCAATAGCTGCTACTGCTGATGGCCAAATATCAACAAATTCATACTCTGCTAATACTGAGTTTGTATTACCATTACTATCGGTGCTGCTTGTTTGAGCTCCTCTACCTAATTGGAATACCTTTGCATTTGTCATATATGCTGATGGATCAGTTGCACCAAGGTTGGTATCCAACTTAGCGATTAATTCTGACCATTGCTCAAATGCTCTTCTAAGATTAAAACTTTCATCGTTGATGATAGTTACAGTCCATGTATCGATGGTGCGGTCTCCAGCTATTTTAAAAATACGACCTCTAAATGGAACATCAATGTTAGCGACGTTTTGTGCTGGCAGTTGGGCTGCTTTACACATATATCGGAAACTATTGGCATCCCAATCGATACCTGCAGGTAGAGTAGTTAACTCTACCTCGAACAGATTGGGTCTTGCTCCTCCACCAATAAGTGCTGACTTAAACTGAGAAATTGTTTTGTTTTCTCTGGATGTTGCCATGATTTTTTACTCTCCTTTAGTTATTTAGATGATTGATAGGATTAAACACGACCAGCAACTTCTTCAAAGCTGACCCCAGTTCTAGTAGCAACGAACGTAAGTGTTACGTAGTTGATAGACTTCGCTGGTTTCAAGTAAATGTCAGCCCTAAATTCATTGTTATCAATAACATCAGGAGTGTTATTTGAAGTATCGCAAACAACGAGGAATCCATAAAGACCACGTTTTGCTTCGATATCTCTCAAATAAGGTTCAACAATGTTTCTAAAGTTGGCTCTAGTTAATTCATCGTTAAGTTCAAAGAGTTGTGCTTCTGCAGATCTTTGTAGTGCTTGCTCAATTGTTAAGAACAGGCGACGAACATTAATTCTGTCGAATGCTGATGCATACGCAAGACCTGTCTTATCACCGAAGAGCATTGTTCCAGTGCCAGGTTTTGTAACTATGGCATTGACTCTTTGTGGATAGAGTTGATCTCTTTGATCCTTAGTAGGATTATATGCTAGTTTAATAGCATTATTAATCATACCTCTTTGCTGACCAGCTGGTGAGAACCAAGGATATGCAACAATATTTGTGCGACACATTAAACCAGCAACGTCTCCATTACATGGAATGTATCTAAACTCGTTGTTAAATCTGTCGTAAGTATACTTATAACCACTGTCAAATATTACATAAGACGATGATGTAAGTGGTGAGAAGTAATTGATCAGATTTGTAGTTTGTGTTGTAGTGTTTGTAACATTTACGATGTCTGCCCTATGAGGCCCGACAACAGCAACACAATCTTTTCTTTCTGCAGCAATGGCAATCAATTTATTTGCCTTTGTCTGCGATAGGTCTTTAGCACCAAGACCTGGCCCCATGATTAAGTAATCTACTGCAATCTCATCTGAGTTTGAAAACTCATTGTATGATGTGATTAAATCTCCCAAGGTAGCGGTCATTCCACCATTACCACCAAGTAGAGGAACTCCAGCAGAGTAATCTTCTCCACCACCAAGAGTATAAGTTACATTTCCTATTGCAGAGAATGTATTGTCTTGTGCGTTTTGAGCCCAAAGACCTTGAGCAGTTGAGTATGGAGTAAATGCAGTTCCGAATCCAGTTGCTCTTGGTTCTGTATTCCAGTAAGTATCAGCAGCACTAGATGGATTGTATCCAGCATAAGTATTGTCTGAGAAATCTGCAACATACTGTTTGTAGTAGTTCTTCTGAGGAGAATTTACAGATGATATTGAATCAACTGCCTTAGAAAGACCTACATGCTTCTCAATTACGTTACCTTTAATTCCAGTAACTGTTCCATAATCATCAACAACAGCAATGTGCATTCCATCACCCTTACCATTTCTATCTGTTACATAAACATTAGAAGTTGGTCTTGGAGCAATAGACTTCCAGTAAACGGTTGCGTTGTCTAATGTAAGTGTTTGATCATTATACCAGTCTGTTATAGCACCAGCAGTTGCAACGACTGCAGTGTTTGGAGCATTTGGAGCACCAGTGTTAACACCAACGTTATCTACAAACCAAAGACTGTCAGCTGCTTGGAATCCAGCATAACGAGTTCCTTCTTTATAATCAATCGCAGTTTCTGCATAAGTTCCAGAAGTTCCAGCAGCACCAGTTACACGAGAAACAATCTTAACATCAATAGATGAAGCACCATTAGTTGCATCCGTAGAAACACCAGTGATGATACCTTTAATATATCCGTTAAATGTTGATGTTGATCCTGCCCCAGGAATAACAACAGCCGAAAGTGCAGCAGTAACACCATATCCAATCTTAGCACCATAATCTCCAGGAGAAGTTGTGGTGAGACCGATTGTTTGGTCTGCCATGTCATCAATGACACAGACTTTTAAACCATTTGCCCAAGAACCAGGAGTCTTTGCTGCCCAAGAGAAGTCAGAGGTTGAAGTCCAACTTGCTTGATAGTCGTCGTAATTCTTAATTTTTGTCGTTGTTTCAGAAGCAATACCAACACCAGCATTTGCAGTGTTTAAGTTAGTGTTGTCTGTTCTTACAACCTTTAAAACTCCCCCGTAGGAAAGGTAAGATGCTGCACTCATCCAATACTCATATTGAGCATCAGTTGAAAGCGGCTTACCGAAAGTACTAATTAGGTCTTCTTCAGTTGAAATATCAATTGGTTCGTCGATAGGGCCTATTCTAAATGGGCCTGCTATTGCACCGATGTTATCCAATACATTATCAGCTCTTCCTACTGTTAAGTCAACCTCCCTGGTTAACACACCAGGAGACAATTGAGGAGTAGCCATGCTTTTGTTCTCCGATTCTCAGATTTATCTAAAAATTATTTATTGTTTTGGGTGTTTACATATACTCCCACATATATGAACGGTCTCCATATTCATCAGTATGCCACCTATCTCCGTCTTTATCAACAAAACTTTCATCATCCATTCCATCAGATATAAACCCAAAAGGTGCCATATCTTGCTCTATCTGATTCTTTTGTTCATCATATAATCTTTTCCTAACATCCTGATCAGTAAGTTCTTTAAAATAATCTTGTGCTACTAACCACGCATATATTACAAGACACATTGCAAGGTCATCATTACACCCATCCTCTGCCTCAAATGAATTACTCTTTTGAATGAAAGTAGTAAGTTCACTTAATATCTCATAATCTTTAAATAATAATTTATCAGATTCTACAATAGTCTTTAAGTTAAGAGCACCAATTTTTTTAACAGTCTTTGACATCTTAACACCAAGTTGTGTTTTCTTACCAGAGAATCCCTGACCTACAACTTGACCTGCTCTACCTCTCATAGAACACATTAAGAGATTTTCATATTCCAAATCATAATTTATAATTGATGCTACCTGATCTCCAACATCATTTACTTCGCATAAAATAAATGCTTCATTATAACTTTTTGCTACTTCATAAATTATACTGGGAAATAGCATAGGTTTAATCTCATTATCCCTATACTTTGCTACTACCCTATGCGGAAACTTCGTAATATCTACAATAACAAATGCAGAATAGTCACTTCCCACTCCACGAGCAACGTCAACTGTAATTACATAATCATGATTTTTCTTTGGATCTTCATATACATCCAATCCAGCATTTCTTTTCTTAGGGCTGTCATAAACAAGAGTTCTTAATTTACTGGGAGCAATAAGAGTATCAACAGATCCTAAGAATTCGCATTCAAACTCAACTTTAAACTGCGACTCTGATGTGTTCGCTATAGTTTGTTCTCTCCATTTATCATCCCTACCTGGAACCTCTGACCAATGAACATCTGTAGGAACATATTCATTCTTTCCTTTCTCCGCATCATGCCACATGCGGTAGAAGTGATTCATTCCGTGGGGGGTCGAGACGATAATAACTTTAGTACTTTTACCACTAGTAATAGTAGGATAAACAGAGGCAAAAAACGAATCAGCAATATGATTTGGAACGAATGCAAACTCATCCAAGAACAAGATATTGAATGACATGCCTCGAACAGCTGAGGCAGATGTTGAAGCAGCCAAGATTTTGGAACCATTCTCTAACTCCAGTGATCCTCTATTCCAAGACAAGACACCTTGCTGCATCCATTTAGGAACATTTTCATATGCAGTCTGTAAACGACCTAATAGTTCCCGTGCAGTAGCTGCCTTGTTAGCAAGTATACCAATATTTACACTATCATTAAAAAGCAAATAATGCAACAAGTATGATATAACAGTTGTAGACTTACCTGTCTGACGAGGCATTTTACAAATATTAAATCTATTCTCGTGGAAATTTGTAATTAAACCTTCCTGAAAATCATAAGGTTCAAATGGCATTAAACCAGCATCAAGAGTAACAATCTTAACGTGCTGTTTTGCAAAGTAGACAGGATCATGCTTACACGCCATGAACTCAAGAATTTGTTCTTGAGTAAATTCAATAGGTGTATTGGCTTTCTTTAGATTAGGATTACCAAGATAAATGTCGTCAACTTTTGCCATAATTACATCATTTCATATTTAAAAATTTTTTGTTGTTTTCTATCGTGCTCTGCTGTTTTGTTTTGTAGTTCTATTATTTTCTTTAAATTTTCTACTTGTTTTTCTAAGTCTTTAGTTTTAAGTTCCTCCGACTTGGAGGATTGGTTCTCCAGGTTCATGTTCCGATACTTGGTAGTTCCAGAGTTTACCGCCAGGATACACTTTTCTCATTTGATCCTGAACGTCTCTGCGTGAAGGTTTCTTGACTGAAGGGAAAAACATTTTTATCATGTAGTTTGATCCTCTCCAAGCAAGATATACGTCTATTATATTTCCTACTTTATTATAGTTGGGAAGTTTGGTAGCTTCTTTTAATGGGTCTTCGTATTGTATGTTTGATTGTGGAACCTTCATGGGTTCTGGCTTAATCACATCAATAACTTCAAATTCACGGAACTTGATATCCCCCGTGGCATCTTCGACCTGAATACCACAATTTTCTAATGCACCTAATTGTGCTGGAGACCATCCCATTTTACAAATAAAAATAACAATACGCTAATTATTTAGGTTTTTCTCTTCTTCTTCGCATTCTTTTGCTAGATCAGCAGCCATTTGACCACCAATTTCTGCACCCTGATCCATGCCCATCATTGTGGTAGCACCAGCAATAACCCATCCAATTATAGGGATAGATGCCATACCAGTTTGAGTAACAGCAGCAGTTCCTACAGCACCACCAACTAATCTTCCTGTCTGTTCACCACCACCTTTCTTCTTAATACAAGCAATAGTTTTAGGATCTAATCCACCACTTTCACCTTTTGATGGAGAAAGATAATATTGCTCATGTACTACTAATTTCTTTTTACCTAATCCTAAAAATCCAGCAGGTCTATCAAGATGCTCAGATTTTACTAATACTCTAGGATCATGTGCTCTATAATTTATACTATATCCTTCTTTATTTGCAATAACATTATAAGAAGTATATTCTCCTATAGGTAATTTTAATTTTGGTATTGAATCCTTTCTGGCAATCATACCAATCATACCTATATGGGAAATGCCTAATAAAGTTCCTAAACTAAGACCAATCCATTTTTTCATCACAACACCATATCGTAAAAGTATATATGTAAATTACTTTTCTTGAAAGTTTTCCGACCCACCAGGCCAAGGAGAATGTTTCTTAATATAATCTACCTCAGATTGAGTATTTTCAGATCCTCCCACATGGAATGGATTATTTCTTGCTGTTGCTATTCTATACATTTTTTCATGCATAGTTACAATATCTTCAGCAGTCTTTTCATAATCTGGTGTTGATTGATGTCTTGATGAGTATGTATTGTCATCAGTTGCGATAGGCATTCTATCTAATGGGTTATCATGAAACCAAGGATCATACTTTATTTTATCAGGTGCAGGAATAGTTACATGCATCTTTGATTTTATAAAAGTCTTAATTTTATTTAGAATACCCATACTCAATCCCAACGATTTACTGTTATTTCAATACTATTATCAGTCATCTCCCATTCTTCTGCTATTTCAAAACCCATATCCTTTACCGTATTGTAAATAGTCATTCTTGCATATTGTTGAGTTACTTTTTCAACAAATCTTTTTGGTGGAATAGATTCTTTCCATGTTTCAAGATCAGTAACTAACTCATAGGTTCCTGTTTGTTCATTCAAACGAAATCCTATTTCTTCTGTTACTAAAATATCAGCCTTCACTTTAGGATGATCTATTGCATGAGCACCATATACTGATAGTTCTTGATGTTCATCATTTTTCCAATATCCAAGAAGTTCTAGTGCTTCTACTAGATTATCCTTGTCTTTAATTTTGGTTTGTATCGTGCTGAAATGTGACATTTTCTGTATCAGTTACGGTTTGGTAATACTCTGGTTTATATAGTTTTTGGGTTACTGTTCCCAATTTATCTTCTATTAATTTAGTAAGTTCTTCGCATTCATTAGAAGTAGCACCAGTAACTTCTTCAGTTACTTGACCATCTTGCCTAATGGTAAATTTGATACTTTTCATTGATTAAAACTGCTTAGGATGGGTAATAACATCACCATGTATCTCACCAATATCATCTATATGTGCATGATCTATATCAACATGCAAACCTTTTTCGTAAAAGTCTGCAATCCTTTCTAATGCATTAGCAATACGAACTAGTTCGTCACTCATAATCAACAGATCCTTAACAGTTCTGATTGTATCATCAGTTTACATTCTTGTCAACCCTACACAGTTATTTTATCTGCTTTAACCGTAACAGTTGCTGATGATGAACTTCCCATTGTTACTTGGAATAATAAATTACTACTACTAATAGTTCCGCTAAATGCTCCTAACATAGACCCAGTTGCAACAGCAGATTCTTCAACTACTGTTACTGTGGTTCCATCATGTATAATTGAATATTTACCAATCTGATAATTAGATCCTTGTGTAATAGATAATGAAACAAATGCTCCACGATAAGATGCATGTGCAAAAGATAATACTGTTGTTGCACTTGTAGATGAAACTGCAGTATCTGCTTCTGTTATACCTGCTGCATTAGTTGCATTAGTTACTGTTACCCCTGCAATATGAGTATCTAACGCTGTGCCATTGACAGTAATTGCATCTGCTTCTAATGTTCCATCAACATCCACATCACCAGCAACACTTAAATCTGTACCATTAAGTAATTGTAATTCTGTACTCTTCCATCTTCCAGTAATAGTTTGAGAACCTGCTTTAATATGAGCAAATTCTATAATACCATCTTCAGTACCATTACTTGCGTCTGATATCTTACCTGTTATCTTTGCATAGTTTCTTTCTGTACCAGTATCACTTTCTCCAGCAAACTTTATCTGCCCCAGATAATCTGCATCAGCAGGTGAGGCACTATTTCTAAAGAGTTTTAATTCTGGACCAGCAGCACTATCAGTAGTAGTGTCTGTGAGTGTTACATCACCACTAAATGCTCCAGTCGTAGCAGATACACTACCACCACTAATATTACCAGTAACATTACCAGTTAATCCACCAACAAATCCACCATTAGCAGTTACTATCCCTGCAGCCGCAATATTACCATTAGCAAATACAGTAGCACCAGTGCTGACATTTGCTTGAGTAATAGTAATTGTTGGGCTACCACTTAATCCTGCAGCAGTTCCAGAAGTATTTTGATTACCTGATTGGTTTACACCTGGAAGATTAATTGCAGCAGAACCATTGAAGTTTACTCCACCAATAGCTCTTGTAGTTTCCAGTATAGTAGCAGTAGCAGCATTACCTGTTGTATCTTGGTTTAGTGTCGCAACTCGTGCAGCAGCAACCGTTCCAGAAGCAATATTAGAACCACTTAATGCTGTTATATTTGCACCACCACCAACAAAGTTTGCA
>Ga0209404_10000248_pt1 | contig 44274 bp, 58 predicted proteins | sample TroAtlMetagenome_2_FD_187447 | JGI IMG/M metagenome (GOLD analysis project Ga0209404, IMG submission 187447) | Marine eukaryotic phytoplankton communities from Atlantic Ocean - Tropical Atlantic ANT8 Metagenome (SPAdes) (version 2) | ecosystem: Environmental > Aquatic > Marine > Oceanic...
GTTTGTCATATCCTTTTGCAAGTACAGGTTCAATAGTATCTTCTGCGATAGTATTAATGAAGTCAATAATTTTCGCCTTCGGTGTATCTTCGGGAAAGACTTGTTTCACCAAATCGTCAAGAGTGATATACAATGAATCAGTATCGATTGCAATCACATAGTCTTTGTCTTCTGTCTTGAGAACTTGATTCAACCAATCATTGATTGTTTTCTCACCCCACTGAATAATCAATTGACCCGAAGTCGTAATCGCTTCTGCGAGGTCTACAGAAAAGAATGCAAACCACTGATTAGCAAGAGCACCATAAGCACTGTTCAATGCAATCTTACGAACCTGTTGATTGTTATACGCACGTTTGATTAGTGTGTCCAGTTCTCTTTTGCGTTTTGCGTCAAGACCTTTCTGTTGTCTCTCCTGCTGATACGTAATCATTTTCTTCTTCCATAACTTTCTCTCGTCATAGAATTGTTCCATGAGTTCAGGAAGAAAACCTTGTTTGTCTTTTTTGAATTGTGCACCGTTTGGTGTTACAGCATAATCACCTTTGATTGTCTGTTTACCAGTGAGTAATTTTTCTACAGAAGTATCTACCTTACCCCTAATCATTTTTTCAGGCGAGATATTATACTGCATAATGATATGTGGATAGAGTGAGTTTAAGTCAAACGATACAACCCAGTCATGACCACCAACCAATGGTTCTTTGACATATGCACCTGCAATCTTACTGGTCTTTTCTTGTCCACGTAATTTCTGTGGCGGTGTTTGGATTCCCTGTTCTTTCAAGAAGTTGTAGATAATGGTTTCCCAATACTTCACCATTCCAAATGTATCTGCGTAGTTGCACTTGGCAGTATACGCCATGGATTGAATCAGTTCAATGAATCCTAGTTTGTCTTCTAGTTCTTCAATCAGTTCCACGTCACGGACATTGTATTCCAAGAACAGTGGATAATTAGTTCTGTATAATGTGTGTAGAGAACCGTACTCTGAATAATCTAATTTACCTTTACCCAGTTCAACTTGTGCTATGTGGTCAAGTTTGTAACTCTCTTGTTTAATAAATGTATTTTTTCTGTACAGTTCAAGATAGTCAAGAACATTAACACCATACAATGTGTATACTTGATTCTTTTGATAACCATACTGCGTGAATTCTCTTACGTCTGACATTCTCCAAGGCGAAAGTTTTTTGTGATACCCGTCACCAAATAATCTATCAAGACGATTACAAAGATATGTAATGTCGAATGAGTTTACATTCCAACCTGTAATGATATCAAATGATTGTTTGTCCCAATACTTAATAAACTCTTCTAGTAGGAATGCTTCGTCTTGACAATCGACATAGTCTACATTATCAGGTGCGTCCCAAGGGCCGATTCCAAATGTAACTGAGTTCTTACCGAATGGTTTGATTGTGATTGCGTTGACTTTCTCTTTCGCTTCCATAGGGTCAGGAAACCCTTCTTCACACTCACACTCAATATCAAGTGAGGCGACACGAATGAGTTTGGTATTAGGTTCTATTGTACCTTGAAACTTATCTGCAATATAAGTGTAGACATAACGGTCATAACCGTGGATATCAAATCCTTCCACTTGCTCATATTGTTCTCTGAACTTACGTGCACCACCCATAGAATTTAGATTCACAACCTCAAGTGGTTGTCCGTCTAAAGACCTATAAGCGGTTTGTCCTTTCTTAGATTTGACGTAGTGATTAGGTCGATAGGCAACTTGAACTTTTACCTTCTTATTGCCTTGATACCCTGTTACTAAAATCTTGTCACGTGTCCTGCATACATTTGTGTAAAAATCCATAATATAAGTATACTACAGACGGGACTATTCTACAAGATTCTTTTTAGAATGAAAATCAAAATTATTGATTGCAACGTCCTTAATATCTTTCCAGTGTGCTATTTGAGATAACTCGTCTTCCACTGTCTTCATTAAGTCAGGGTGTTCTGCAACACCACTTGCATTCTTTGTTAATACCTCAACATTAATTTTGTGTTTTGAAATCATTGCGTCTGCTTGTTGCACAATCGCATTTAATACTTTATCATGAAAATCAATCATACATTCCTAACTGTTTCTTGTAGTTCTACACTCCTGCGTCCTACTTGTTTAAACCAACGACTGTCTTCCATTTCAACAGCCATTCTTTCCCAATCGTGGTCTTCAACTGCATTCAACATATTCTTGAACTTACCCAGTCTAGTTCCACCTAAGTTGAAACACATATTAACCAAGACTTCTTGAATGTCGCCTGGCAAATCTTTCCAAACGTCTTCTCCAATAACATGAACTGTTTCGTCCATATGTTTATCAAAGTCTGAGTCATAGTATGCGTCTACAACTTCTTGCGAAACTGCAGTACCAACTTCCCAATCGTACTCAGGGTCATCGGGTTGACACAAATGTCCAACACCGAGAGTTTTAAATCCCAATGAGTCAATATAAATTTCTAGCACTTCACCTTCGTGCCTCTTAATCGCTTCTTTACATCTTTCTAAGTTCATTTTTTCTCCTCGCTTCTTGCGACTTGTTCTTCTAGGAGTTCCACTAGAATATCTCCCATGAGGTTATTTAGGTCGTTGTCTTTTTCTAAATCAGACAAGTCCATACCTTCGGGAACTCTTCTAATAGTTCTCTGAAAATTTAGTTCAGGTTTTCCTTCTACGAATTCTACCTTTCCATATTGATAAACGGTGTCTTTGAATTCACCCTTCATAATTTCTATAGCATAATGTTCTTCGTCCCTTTGATTGGGATTCTCCACTATCCTATACATTTCACCAATTAAGTGTGGTCTGTTACTCAATGTAGTTCCCCTCTTTGAAATGATTTTAAGTCTTGCACGTCATTGTAGTTATGGTGTGCTTGAATCGTCATGTCTGCTATCTCTATTTCAGGATAACTTGTAATTAGTTTATGTACCAGTCCTGCAATTTCTGTTCTTGCTATACTAGGTAATGGTGAGTTTAAAAGTCCTAAATTCAATGTAGTCATTTTATATTGTTTACTTGAATTGTATTGATAATTATTTGCAAGGTGATTCAGTGACGCTTTGGCAGCTGAGTAAAGATATCCTTTGGATATGTTTGGTTGAGCTGCTCTTGAAGAAAAATTAATAATGTATTTACTATCGTCATGACACCATGCGTCATGGGCTAATTCTAAAATTTTTGTCTGTTCAAATTCTTCATACGCAAAGTTGATTAATACATCATATGTTTCCCAACCCCACCAGTTACTTTTATTGACAGTAATATTTTCTATACGTTCAGATTTAACTTCTATCTCTTTACCGTTAAATGGTGTTGCTTGTAATGTATCAATAATTGTTTTTGCTAAACCTGTACTACCTGTTATTGCCACTCTCATAATATTCACTCACTAAATCAAAGGACGGTTTTCCAAATAGTGAACCGTCAACACTGCATTTATTACAAGGTGAATGACTTCTATCACCTTTCATTAACTTCTTACGAATCTTTGTCATAGGTTTACTAAACCAAACGTCATGTAATGTTGACTGTAGCAAGTTACCTACAACATGTTCTCGTCCCCAATCGTTTGAACAGAATAGAACGTCACCGTTCCAATCAACAAACATTTTGTAGAAGGGGTAATGACAAGGTTTGCCTTTCAAAGAAGTAATGTCTGTTTCTTCTATCCCAACCCAGTCAATTACCCCACTACGGTTATTGAGAATCAATCCATGTTTCTCAAAGTCTCCCCAATGCATTCTAAATTTATACATATCTTCTCTTACATTCTTCAGCATTTCTTCAAACTTTGTCATTTGTTCTATACCGTCATATAAATTTATGTACAATAAATCTAGTCCTGCTCTATACAATCTTTCAACATACTCTTCTGTAAGTTTGTCTCCATTTGTATTACATTCAATTGTTGCCATTGGTAAATTGAATCTAAACTCTTTAATTATTTCTACAAAGTTTGGATTCAACAAGTTCTCCCCGAACCCACTGAATGATATTTTACCTGAATACTGATTCTCTCCTAATTCTTCTGCAATGGTTCTAGCACCTTTAACCGTAAGATGGAGATTCCTGTTGGGAAATACTGCTGGGTCATGTCTTGGACAAAAGACACATGTCCTGTTGCACAACTCAGTAGTATTAATTTCAACTGTAAGAATCGAGTCAAGAGGTTTGAGTTCATCACTTTTTTTATTCCAATGCCGTTGTTCCTGTTCCCTTCTATGTTCAAGGAAATCGTATTGGTCAACTGCTGTTACTGGTATGTTTTTGCTCATATGAAACTGGAGCGGAGTGAAAGATTTGATACTTCATCTCTAAACTGGTAGTTCAGTGTGTTACTTACACCAACTCCGCTAAACTTTTATCGTATAATATCGATATCATCGGCATTAACATTCCATGTTTCTAAATTAGTTCTGAGTCTGTCCTCAGATTTTAACTTGTCGAATCTCTTACCTGCTAGTTTCTTCCACCATTGTACAACACCGTCAAACTCATATCGGTCATAGTTTGGTGCCTTCTTTAAGGTGTCAGTTTCTAGATTAAGAAAATCGACCACGTTCTCATAACCATAATTAGAAAAGTATTGTCTTTTGCGTTCTGTCAATGCCTTTGCATCGATAAATGTTTGGTTGAATTCTTTCAACTTTTCCTTATCATGGGTATTTAGTGAATTCTTAATTATAGAAATCATCTTCTGTTGTGTTTTCATTTTTCTAGAAGACGCTTCTTCATGTACTAATGGTACTCCATTGTTTTTGTTTTCAAACCAAAACTTAAGTTCTCTGAATTTATCGTCATTGATACTTGGTACAAAGTCTGAATCAGTCAAACCTTTGAATCTAAGGAAGGGTTTCATACCGTCATATTGTGAAGCAGTCTTAGAAGAACCGTACAAAGAGGTTGTCTCAAAACCACAAAACGTTCCTTTGTATTTTTTGTTCAAGTCTCTACGTGCTTTGTGCGAACAACAAATAGCTGCAAGTAGTTTACCACCAAGATAGTTGTATCCAAATGGTTGAGTTGGAACAATAGTAAATCCCATAATCACGGAATCATTGAAACGTTTCATAACGTCTTTGTTCATAGTATCTAAAGGTCTTCCCAACATTTCATTCCTAGGTTTAGAATTGATTGTTGGACTACCGAACCGTATGAAACCCACAATTTTGTTTGTGTTCTTTTCGTATACAACCCACTTCAATGCCTTGCCAGGAATTGACTTTTCTAAGGCATGAGACGTTGTAATTTCAAGATAGTTATCAAACAATTCATTTGATAATACTCTACATTCAAATTCCATATCCTGTGGGTGCATTGTAAAATCACTGAACATATCGTCTTCGGGGCCCATGCCAGGCAGTGACGTTGGAAGTGAATCCATACGTTCAAGTTTTACTTTTCTTAGGTAATCGTCTATGCGGTCAAAACCTTTATAGTAATCTATAAAAACCTGAGCGGCATGTAACGAATCGGCATGTGATAAAATAACAGACATGTACCCATTATACTAAACAGGTACATATCTGTATAGTGGGTTTTTAAGAAATTTTGATTTCTACAGGTTTATCTTCTTCGGGAATAACCTTTTCTAAATTAACAGATAAGATACCGTCTTTTAACTCTGCCCCTTCGATAACAATATCGTCTGAGAGAGTCCAACTTCTCTTAAATGCTCTAGAAGCTAATCCTTTGTGGACAAAGTCCTTGGATTCATCTTCTAATTTACCCTCAATGATAAGAACATTTTTCTCTTTAGTGATAGAGATATCTTTCTTACCGAACCCTGCAACCGCAAGTTCAACACTGAAATGCTCATCGTCAACCTTTACGACATTGTAAGGTGGGTAGTTAGTAGTAGGGATATTTGACATTCTTTCGAGGTCTTCAAAGTACCTGTCAAATCCTATAGCGAACGGTCTGAATTGACCAAATATATCTAAATGCGTCATATTTTTCTCCTAAATTATAGCAAGTTAATATAATGTAATCCTCTTTTGAGCAATTACAATAGTATTTATATATTATATGGGGTCTAACTATAAAATTTCAAGAGGGTTTATTGAAATAATTGTATCAATTTCAATATCGTGATATGCTTCATCTTCTATGTCCCACACAACTATCTTGTCTCCCTGAGATTGAAATTTGCGAGGGATAGTACAATGTCTTACATGAATCTTATCAGACGTGAGAGATTGATATTCTACTACTGCTTCTTTTAATAATAGTTTATCTAATACTTCCGTAAAGGTCATTTCTTTAGTTTTCTAATTGTGCGTTTAAAATATGGTGCATAGATTTTTACTGGTTCTTCTTTTCCTTTTACGGTTATTTCGTCAAGTTCTTTTACTTTGATATCGTCAGGCAGTTGGTCTAATGTGTATTGTGAAAGTATAATAGGTGTATCAAATGTTCTTGTTTGTACTTCAAGACGTGCACCTAGGTTTACTGCGTCACCAACTACTGAGTAATCGAACCTTGCTTCAGAACCCATGTTTCCCACTATGCATGGGCCAGTATTTATTCCTGTGCCAATCACAACGGGTGGTAATCCATATCCCTGTTCTTTGAGTTCTTTGTTCATTTGTTCAGTAAGCAGTTCTATTTCCATAGCACTTCTAACAGCCATTTCTGCGTGGTTTGGACAATCCAAAGGGGCATTCCAAAATGCCATCAGACAGTCGCCCATATACTTGTCGATGGTTCCACCATTTTTGAGTACGACTTTTGACATTGCGTCTAAGAATTTATTGATAAGTTCAACCAATCCTTCGGGGTCGTCCTCTTTCATATACTTCTCGCTTATTGGAGTGAATCCTACAATGTCGGCAAATAGGAATGAAAGTTCCCTTCTATCTCCACCCAGTTTCAATAGTTCAGGATTTTTTTGCAGTTCTTCAACCATGTCAGGCGATAAATATTTTTGGAACTGTTTCTTTATTTGTTCTTTCAATTGATACGTAGTGAAGTATTTGTTGAAAGATGCGTGACCAAAAACTAACAATGAGGCAACTGATGAGTAAAAGACATCGAGCAAAATCAAGTTCTCAATCCAAACGTAATACCCCGTATACGCCTGCAATCCAACGACACCTAGACTCCCTATCCCCGAAAGAACTGTGGGAAGTCTGTAGACCATTGCCAGTATTACTAGAGACGAAAACAGAACAAGAAAAATTTCAAGAAATTCAAGATAGTAGAATCGTTGTATTTGGAATCCTGTCAAGACGGTCTGAATTAAATTCGCTTGTACTTCATGGGGATACATTGCACCCATTGGGGTTGAAACTGGATTACTCAGACCTGAAGCAGTCAAACCCCATATAAGGATTTTATCTGCAGGGATTTCGTCCACCGCACTGACACGTTCAAACTGATTCCAAAATGCAATATTAAAGTCTGCATTAGGTTGTACTGTTAATGGTGGTAGTCTACCTATCCTTACCCATTCTACACCAACCTCAGGCGTAATCTTTATATTGTAGGACTGTTGACCATTCATAACTCTCAATGTTTCTAGTGCGAGAGAGGGATATATCTGTCCATTCGCCATGACAGCGAGTGGAACTGCACGTACAGTTCCGTCTATAGAAGGTGAAGCACTTACAGTACCTACACCATAAACCGCCTCCTGTAGGGGTTGTATGGGACTAGAGATACCCTCATAACTGTATAACCAGTTTGCAGGGTCACCTTTACCTAACTTTGCGATACCAATATATGGTGCACTTCCAGTATCTTTTTGATTAGTTGGTGAGGCAGAAAGAAGTGAAAGTCTGTTTCCTAATGCTTGTCTAAGTTCTTCGTCTTCCCCGAATCTATCAGGTTGTGCAAATGTAGCGGTGAGGACAGAAGGATTTGTTTCAGACGTTTGATTTATCATGTCTGCCCATACGCCTCTAGGGAATGGGAACTGTCCATATTTTTCTAATGTCTTTTCGTCTATGTCAACTAATACAATATCGTCAACCTGTATAGGTTCCTTTTGAGTTTGTAAAAAGTCAAAATAGTTGAGTCGGATTGACTCCATGAGAAACGGGTCTGATATACGAAGACCTACTAGAAGAGCGATGGTTATTAAAACCGTCCACCATTTATACATAGATTTTACCTATAGAATATATGTGCGGATATTTGTACTGTCTCGTTTAAATGGTGACTCCAATATGGTTGTATGTAATAAGCATGATACCACATTGCACCTTCGGTCAAATCAAAATACTGACCGTTTAGTATTTCGTCTGCCAATTGAAGACTCTCCGCCCAAGTTTTACTGTCTTTTGGTTTATCCGACTTACCGTCACAAAACCACGAAAACTGACACATTCCTAATTTAGGAATAGTTTTACCTGTCCAAGAGGTTCTCCATTCTTTGGTTTGATAAACTACGTCACATACCGTGTTAGGGAATTTATCATGTTCTACACGATTTAGAACTACATTTGCGACTGCAATCTTTCCTGCGAGAGGTTGATTACCTGCCTCAAAATATATGTTTTGAGCAAGACAATGATTGTCCATTTCTAGTTCTAAAGCTTCTACTTTTGTTGCACTAAAAAATAGCGCACAAAATACCAAGATATTAATTAGTTTCATAGACATAATTATACCTCAAGAATTTGTTTTTGATAAGAGGGTTTTTTATTTAGGGTTAATTACCCTGCGTAACGTTGACTGAACAACCACCTACTGTATGGCAGGTATTTGTTATATTGTATGACTGATTAGTCGAACCTTGTTGTAATAGATTTAAATTAGTATGTTCTGAACCTTGTAGTGTTATTCTTGCTTGATGACTACCACTTCCTTTTTGTTCAATATCTGTGATTGAATCATGTGAATTTTGATAATAGTATATGTGTGCGTAATGACTTCCTGAACCTTCTTGCCAGTTTTCGTGTTCTACGCCGTTAACGTGAATGTCCATATTGAATGTGTGAGTTCCATTTTGGTAAACGTCAACTTCGTTATTGTTACCCCATATGTGTCTACCATATGTAGCACCGTCAATCTGTGTTACTGTTTCTGTGTTACCAGTACCGTCAACGTCACCACCCCAGTTTCTTCCTGAACCCCAGTATGATACCCAAGAAATTGAGTTACCATTCCCTGATTGGGATAGATTAAAAGTGTTGTTAGCATGTGCAAAAGTAAAATCGATATGGTTATCATATCCTATCTGCGTAATGTTAACAGTTGCATTATCACCGTCAGCAACTTGGTCTATGTGCACATGGTTATGTTCGTCACCAGCAAAGCACTGTCCTACAAAGAACAATAAAATTACTGCAATCCCTAAATGAGTTCCAGTTATTTTCATTCTTGATTGTGACGTGGGTCTTGTTGTTGTTTTATCCATTCTTCTATTCTTTTTTGTTGTTCTGCAATTGTTTCTGCTTGGTCTTTAATTTTCTTTTCTTGAAATCTAAGTCTTTGCTGTTGTTGTTTTTGGCTCATTAATTTTGTTGTGTAATTATAATATTGATTGCTTGGTCGCCACCCATATTAATTACACTCTCCTTTTCGTTAGTTACGGTCACTATTTGTGCCATTGCGTCTACTGGTAATTTAATACTTATGGTTCCGTTTACTTCACGATAGAACGTAACCAATCCACTTCCTGTATCAACTATTGTATTGTACTGCGTGTCTTTATCAAAACCTATAGCAGTACCTTCTATTCCAAATGTATTTCCACCACTATCTGCAGTTCTGTTTATACCCACTTTCCTATCTAACTCTTCTACAATATCAAGTAAGTCCTGTAGAAAATCAACATCTAATAGGTCTATATCTAATTCAGTAAATTCTAATTCACCTTCTGAGTCTTTCAATGCGTCTGTATCAAGACCGTCAAACTCTAAAAAGTCCACGTCCAAGATACCACCGTCATTTGATTCTGTAGCAGACTCCTCTATCACCTTAGAAATATCTTTAGGTTGACTCACAATAAACATATTATTAATCAAACTTGGTGTGATATTGTTTATCACCACAGGTGTAGTTGGGTATGAATTTAAAGTAGATACCATTGTGGCTTGATATGCTTCTTCTAATACTACGTCCGTACCTGATTCATTACTAACTGTAATCGAACCTGATGCGTCACCGTTTGCGTCAGGCAAAAGTATAATAAGGCTTCGCCCGAGTTCATCGATGGTTGTCGTAAAATCTGTGCCATTAATCGCTATGTTAGCAGTTGGCGTAGAAATCGCAATGTTCGATTTATTCATTTTACCCAGTTTACCTGAGGCAAAACGAGCTGTACCCATTACCATTCTCATCGACATTTTCGATAAGTCGGGGTTAGGGTCATAATATACTTCGTCTATGTAGACCAGTGTATGTTCTGTTAATGCAAGTTCTTCTTCGTCTAAGAACTCAATTAGCATTCTCCCATTCCCAGTTTCCGCCTCGTCATAAAGGTTTATACTAGGAAAATCAGTAGAGGGTATTTTATTACCTTCTCTGATAATGTTTCCAATACCAGTTTGTTCAACTATGTCTCCTATCGTATCCGCATAAGAGGGATACGACAGAAGTATAGCACTAATCGTTAGTATCTTTTTGGTTAATTGTAACTGTAGCATTATCAGAACTCAACTGTAAGTCAATCTTGCCTGGGCATGTTTTATTTCCACATGTACCTGACTGTTGAATAATATCCATATTGATACTATCACCTGTATGCACAACTTTTAAGTCGTGGTCAGATGCGTCAAGTTGTTTTGTGTCAATGTTATTACTGTCACCAGTAATTTCCATTTCCCATTTAGCTTGGTCTGAATCTATGTCTATAAAGAAATCGTTAGAATCTCCTATAAGCGTTAAGTCAAAATCCAAATAGTTAGCACTAGCGGCATAACCTTGGTCATAATCCCAAGTGTTACTACTACCTGTAACTGCGACATTGATGTTCGTGTTATCAGAATCACCAGTATCGCCTATATTCCAATCAAAGATATTACTGTCACCAGTAAATACCATATTAATGGTAGAACTATCTAATACAACAGGCCCGAATAGTTGGTTGCTGTTACCGATTTGGTCAAGGTTGAACGTATTCGTTGTACCTGTCAAAATCATATCGGTTGCTACCGAACCGTTTTCTATAGTTCCACCGAATTTATTTCCGTAACCAACTTGGTCAATCGTTAATGTTAACGTATCACCTGATTGTTGCAAAAATATTTCGTTGTCGTCATCAGCTATAAGAGGCATTACAGACATTGCAAACAATAAACCTAAACATAATTTTAGTTTATTCATTTTCATATTCGTCTTTATTCTCCTCGATGGCATGTCTTTCATTACCGCCATCTATTTTATGAGGGTGTCTATGTCGTCCGTCAATTGTCCAGTAACGTCTATCGTGTCCTTGATAAATCATTTCTAGAACAGCAGCTTCTATAGCAGCCCTCGTTGCAAAAGTCACCGACTCATTCTCTGTCACACCGTCCTCAATCTCAATGAGTTGAGTATCCATATCTACAAATTTAAATACATCGAATCCTTGCGATACACTTAGTACAGTCTTCTTGGTCTGAACGTTCATAAGAACTTCACCAGTCAATGTACTAACTGCTCTCAAAGAAACGACAATCGTATCTCTACGATAGGCAGTCGAGTGTCCTACGCCAAGCGTTCTTGCACCTCGGCCGCCAGTTTCCATATTGGTATCATACCCTATAACTCCACCTTCGAGTATGATGCCAGCAAATAAAAGAGGTTGAATAGTTTCTTTACTCTCACCCTCTTCTTGAAATTGTTCTCTTGTACTTCTGACTATTTGTCTTTCACGTACAAGATTATCTAATCCTTCTCTTTCAACTACACGGAACCAACTTCCACCCCCTGCAGTTTTGAGTGCGTCTATCAACATTGCGGTCACTCCTTGACTGACTGCTGTACTAAATGTTGCGACACCGTCTTGTCTTTTTCTCTGTCCTGTTAGGTCTTTAAACCCATAGACAGCAACCACTGGCATAACCTCAGCGGCTGGTAAATCTAATAATAATGCATATGCTGGAAGTTTGATTGCTTCAGGTTCTTCAATACATTCTCCGTACTCATTCATTATCAGAGATGTACAGGAATCTTTCATGTGAGGTATTCCTGCACAACTAGATAGCAAGAGTACAAGCACTCCAACTAATAAAAGATTCTTCACTAAAAACCCCCAGTACCAATCGGAATTTCAATAGTTGTTGTAGTTCCGTCACTACCGACAATTGTCATTACAATCCAATCGTCACATAGTCCGTCATCGGTACAAATGTTCTTCCTTTCGTAAGTAATTGTATTTCCTTCCAGTGTAAACGTTCCGTAGTTTGCACCTTCTTCGTTTGAGAACATATTTTCAACTAACTGTTTTGATAGCTGAGCATAAATTCTCGATTCCAAATTCCTTATGAATTTGGCTAAAACTGTATTTTCTGCTTCTCTTTGTTGTTTCAAAAGAGCTGCCCTAATGTCCTCAGCAATCTTGTCTGTCCTAGACTTCTCCTGATTCTCAATTGTCAAATAATGGGCAGAAGTTCCCACGCCACTAAAGCTTGGGTTTTTAAATTTATGTACCAGTTCGTCTGCTTGTACCGAGGGGGACAAACTTATAATTGATACAACAAAGATTGATATTAAAACTCCAAGTTCTAAATTATCTTTTATTTTTTCCTTTCTCATTCTTCTTTACCTCTTCGAGAGCCTCTTTCTCCTCTGCGTCTTGCAGTATTTCTTGGCGCTCACGATATTCCAAAACAGTATTCACTTTCTCTTGAAGACGAATCATGTCTTGGTCAAGCATTCTTAGCTGGTCAGTTAATTTTATACTTGCAGTGAACATGCGTCCCAATGCAGGTTTAACTTCATTTGTTATGAATTTCCAAACATACCATATGAAGTATCCCATACCTATAGACATAACAACGGGGAATCCAAATTCGGCGATTAGTTTAGCTATTTCGCCCATGATATCAGTCCCTTCTTGCGTCTATAGTTCCATCCTCTACAAAATTCTCCGCACGTGCGACTCTATCAACTGGGGGCGCTACGTCTAATGCACTACTAACTAATAAATCTATGCGTATTATGTCGTTGTTCATTACACGTGCCCTAGTTTCGAGCATGGAAATGATGTTTTCTGTGGACGCTATTTGTCCTAAGACTGAATCAAAAGTAAATTTTAATGTCAGATAAATGAAGAAAGCCATCACTACCGCAGTCCCGATAGGGATTCCCACTTCACTTAAGAATTGAAATATGTCCATACACCTATTTAGGGGAATGGACTTCTAGGAAGGAAGTATTTAGGGCGATTTTTTTACCGCCCTAAAGACTATTTTTTTCTAATCTGCTTGATGATTTCAGCTTTTGTTTTAGAAGGTGTAACAACTATATCGTTGTTTTCTGCAAACTCAATCAGTTCTTTCTTTGTGAACTTCATAAGTTTATTAGCAGTAGGTGCTTTAAACACCTTTTCTTCTTCTACCACTGGTGGTTTGCCCACTGCAGTGTCAACCCAACCATACTTGTCATTCAAGACAAATAGTACGGGTATGCCAATCAACAAGATTATCAACCAAAATGTAGGTTCCATAATATTCTCCATTATATAAGATTATTTATTACACTAATTTCTCTTCTTTTAGAAGAGTATAAATCCCATAAGCTAAAGCAGGCCAAGCCAAGAGTTTAACAATCGGTGCAGCCATGAGCACTAACACTGATATTGCTATAATCGTAGCACCGTCCCATGAGGTACGTTCTGCGATTCTTGATTTAACCCAACCCATTACTAAATCTAGTTTTGCTTTAAACATAGATTCTCCTTATTTTTGAGACTCAAGTTCTTTAACTTTAGATTCTAAAGTCTCAATTCGTTTTGCGAGCAGTGGATACTTCTCAAACCACCTCTGCTCTTGTTTGATTATATCTAATCCAATTTTATCTTCACACCATTTATCTATCTTTAATAGAGTTGGCATCATGAAGTTAAATGCTCCAGTCGTTGCCAACTTGAGCACAATACTTTTCAATATTGCTAATAAAAATCCAAACATGTAATGTATCCTCGTAGGGATATTTATACTATTCGGGTGCTTTATTATTACCAATATTGTATTTAGGTGTAAGAATCCACTCCTTTTTCTCTTTGAAAGGAATGATTTTAATCTGTGAGAGTGGTGCGGTAGGTTCTTTGATACTGTCAGGATTGACTACTTTAAGTAGATTCCACTGCTGTAAAAGGTTAATAATAGTATTCCTTCTACCAATATCGTTCTCGTCTAGGTTACTAGGTTTACCGTCCAGTATGAATAGTTCTTTGAAGTGGGTTATGTAATACTTCCCACGTTTGTGTAAGATATGGCAAGACTGATACAGTTCTTGTTCTTTACGTGACGCTACACCAATCCTAGTGAGAGTCTCACGTATCTTTAAAAAATCGTCTTTTTCGGGAAATGTAACTTCGATTAAGTCTTTGACTTCGTTCTCATAACTTTCCATTATCCTTGCCACCTTTTGTCATTCTTTTTTTCAATTCACGAACCTGCTTATCAGTAAGAACTTCCAAATATTCCTTTGCTTTTAAGTTACTTACTTGATAGTAGTCCTTGATTGTATCTAACTTTTTACTAATATAGGGTTTAGACCAAGTTGAAAATCTTTGTCTTTTCCTTAGTATATTTAGATAAAAAAGGTATTGAAGGCGGTTATCTACACCATGACGTATGTTCATTTCATTTGCAAAATAAACTGCGTCTTGGTGATAGGATAATGCTTTATTAGTTATGAATGGTGCATACTGCTTCTCAGCAATATCGTCCACCATAATATCTTTTTTGGTATGGGATACAGATTTAACATAATCAAACGGGTTAGTTTTCTTCATGCAGTTTTACTTCTATATGAATCTACAAGGTCTTGACCTTTTAATTCTTCTCCAAATTTGTATACCACTTTTCCATTTTGTTCTCTTATGGTTACGCCATTGTTATATGTAGTATCAGTAACATAACCGTTATCGAGAAATTTTTTGGAATCTTTTGTTTCATAGTACATGGAATACAACCTATGTATTTGTAAGGTGTGTATTCCTTTCGCCCACTCTTCTGCTTCGAGAAGTTCTCGTTGGCGTCGTACTACTTCGTCAAACTCACTCATGCAACAAAGTCGTCACCCTCGTTCCATTCACAACCAGTCAGTCCACCAGCTTGAATTGCTTTAAGAGTTCTAAGAACTTCTTGAGCATTTCTACCAGTATCTAACCCATTGACAGATACGTGTTGAATGATTCTATCTTTATCAAAGATAAATGTTGCACGATTACAGACACCTTCCTCAGCATTGACAATGCCAAGTTCAGAAGATAACTTGAGACCACAGTCAGCGGCAAGTGTGTGTTTGATTTCTCTAATCACACCATTCGCTTGTTTCCAAGCAGACTTACAGAATTCATTATCACCCGAAATACCAATCACGTTTGCATGGTCAACTAATATGTCCATACCAGCAATCTCAGTTGGGCAGATAAAGGTAAAATCTTTTGGATAAAAGTAGACTACCGTCCAATCATGTTTAAGGGGTTGATACCCTTCAACGATTTCAACTTCAACGAAGTCGTTGTTCTCGTCAATTCCATTCAGTTTACAAGGTGGGAATTGGTCACCTACTGTTAACATTCCTAACATTACTTACTCCTAAATGAACACTCACTCATAATCTCAGTCAAACATGCCACAAGATTGACCTCAGTATCAGCCGCAAATGCGGATTTGTATTGATAGTCTGCTATGATTAAAACACAGGCAGGTATCGAGGCAGGTTCGAGTTTATGCTCGAGTGCATTAAATATCTTTCTATACATTACAGACAAGTCGTTGTCGGAATTCTCTCCGACCCACTTACGCATTTCAGTCCACTTCTTTTCTTTGAGTGTATTTATCAATGGCGTAATCTTCTCTTCTGCAAGAGTAGAAAGTAACCCAGTATCGATTTCACCACCGATACCATATCTTTGAACCTCGTTTAGACAACGTCTAAAGTCGGGAAAGAATTTCATAATAAGTTCAGCAAGTACGTCTTGATTGAACTTAATTTCCTCTAGTGTACATATCTCCATGAGTCTTGCTAAGAACACACTTGCAAGTCTAGGTTTCTCACTATTAGGAATCTTGAAGTCAATCACAGTACATCTTGAATGTAAAGGATTGATAATTCGGTTCTTGAAATTACAAGTCATAATGAACCTGCAATTAGAACTGAACTCTTCAATGAATCCACGCAAAGCAGGTTGAACAGATTCGGCACTAATGTAGTCTGCTTCGTCTAGAATAACTACTTTAGGGCCTCCTGCCAAACTGGTGGTGGACGCAAAGTTTTTGATTTTGGTTCTTAAGGTATCAATCAATCTACCTTCATCAGAACCGTTGATAACTATAAAGTCTGCACCTAGTTCATTACAAAGTGCCTTCGCTACAGTCGTTTTACCACAACCTGCAGTCCCGTTCAACATTAGATTAGGAATCTCACCCGTCTCTACAATGTCTTTGAATGTGGCATACAGGTCACTTGGAAGTATACAGTCGTCAATCTTTTGAGGACGATACTTCTCTACAAATAAAAATTCATTGTTCATAATTTAGTCTCGTTAAAAGGTTGTAAAATCCCCACCGATTTTACGGCGTGACCCACCCTAGTTGTGTGATGAGAAGGGGTCACTCCCGAAAGTATTACAGAGACTGGCATAACACTAACACATTATTATATATGCCTTTAAGCACTATATTTTGAATCAGGTTCCAGTGCAATAAAATACTCTAGGTCAATATCCTTGTTCTTGAAATGGGATATACCTTTACTTGATACAGATACTGTATAGTTACCTGCAAGAACTTTTAGGTTCTCAATCTTAAAGTTCATAGAGAACGAAGCACCATTTCCAGTGCCCACGATTCTGCTGAACGTGTTTGTAGTTGAATTCTTTTTATCCTTAACGGTCAATGAAATATTCGTACCGTCAGATTCAAGAACCAAATCAGTTACACCCAAAACACTTGACGCTTTGTTCAAGTCACTCAATAGTGTGCTACTAATATCGAACACGATTTCTGCCTCAGGCATTGTAATCATCTTCTCAGGTGAAGTCACCATTCCTTCTGAAGCATAGAAATATGACATTGACGAATTGTTATCCGTAATAGTCATAGCTGCGTCATTGAATTGAAAGTCGGGGTCTTCAAATAAAGACGTTGCACCCAAAAATTCAGGCAGGTTATACACAGAAAATCCTTGAGGGAACGATTCATTTACCGTTGCAACCGCAAGAATGTTTTTCATATTAGAGATAGTCTCTAATTTGTTTCCAGCATTTACTTTAATGCCAGAGTTAATTGTTGAGAAGTTCTTTAGAACTTCCTTGGTTTCATTACTTATCTTCATCACTTTGTAGTCTCCTATCATGATTGTTTAGAGCAAGGAATCCATAGTGGATTACTTTCAAAAGGTCTGCTCTGTTATACCCATCTTTTTTTCCGTATCGTTGTGCATATTTCATAATGTTCCCGATACAAAATCCCTCACCATGACCACTGTCCATAATAAATTCAGTCGCCTGAAACTTGTTATGACTATAGTGTTGGTCATAAGTCTTGTCTATATACGAAGAGAACTCCTTTAAGAGTTCTCTCTCGTTGTATTTGTAATTAATACTCATACCATTATTATAGGTCTAGAAGTCATTTTCGTCTAGAGGGTTTTCAGAATTTTCTTCTGAACCCTCTTCCGCAACCTCTTCAAGAGGGTTAACACCAGCGTCAACCTTAGTGTAGAGGTCTAAGATAGAGACTCTAGTCTCTTCATCGAACCTTGAAATGCACATTTCAATGGACTTGAGTTTGTCACCAAACATTCTGAAAGCATTCACAATGTGAACCAGTCTTCTAGTAGTCACGACATCATCAATCGCACCTTCGTAGAAGGTCTTTCTGATTACGTCCGCCCAGTCAACCAACTTCTCACAGAAGTCCATGTCAACATCACCAGTCAGAGCCATTTCCTTAGAAAGGATTTTTCTCTCAGTAACCACTGGTGGGTATTCTTGTTGCATTGTGACCGCAAATCTTTCAAGCATTGCTTCGTTCATGATTTGAGTCCCAACAAACTTACCATCGTCAGAACCCTGACCTTTGGTGTTTGCAGTAGCAAGGATAGTGAAACCTTCAGCAGGAGTCACCCACTCACCAGTTTTCTTGATTAGGTAACCTTTACCTTCAAGAACTGATTGAAGACACATCAACTTGTTTGAACCCAAGTCAACTTCGTCAAGAAGAAGGACAGCACCTTTCCTCATTGCCTTGATAACAGGGCCTTCTCTGTAGACAATGTTTCCATTGACTAGAGTGTGACCACCCATCAAATCATCTTCGTCAGTCTCAATCGTAATGTTGACCCTGTAAAGTTCTCTCTTCAATTGAGCACAAACTTGCTCAACCATTAGAGTCTTACCATTTCCTGAAAGACCAGTTACGAAAACTGGAAAGAAAATTTTGGACTTGATAATGTTTTTGACATCAGCAAAGTGTCCAAAAGGAACATAGTTAGACATTTTCTCAGGAACGATTTTGACATCGTCACCCAACAGATTGATATCTGCCATTTCAGTCTTCATTGCGACTGGTGATTGCTGGGGTTTTGCAACCGCAGGAATCGGAGCAGCTTTAACTGGTGCGATAGGAACCACAGTCTCAGGTTCGTATCCACCGTTGTAACCACTTACAACCGCTTCAAGATTGAAGATAGTACCAGTATCGGTACTTTGTTTGAACGGATACCTTTTGGTATTGTTCAACCAGTAAGGCACGTGTCCTAGAACTTCAATCTCCTCTTTGGTGAATGAAGTCTGATTAGGATACTTACCTATAAGTCCTTCTAGGAATTCCTTCCTATCAGGAGTGTAATGAAACGACTTACCTTCAACGGTAATCGACTCATTTTTATCATAAGATGCACTCATATAGTCTCCTTGGTTAATAATTTATTTCTCATCATGTGTATAGGCTACCAAAAAAGTAATGTCACTGTCAACAGCTATTTGCATGGTTGAAGCAATTTTCCCATTTTTTTGACCTGTTTTTTGTTCAAATCTCCGCCATTATTGACCCATATCCTGAATGCGAAGCACTCTACACCCTCTTCAGCACACTTGGATACCCTATCGCAGTCATTCGCTACACAGGGCGGGTCTCCTACGTCCATAACAGCGTCTGCGAAAGCAGAATGATTCATACCGTCAATGTTGACATAGTAAATTGGGTCTACCCTCAATGGGTCTCTAGTCTTAAGCATATTTCTCACTCCATAGTTTTACGAGGAAACTTGAGTTATGTCCCCACGAATAATACTCACTCACGTCAGCAAAAGGTTTCTCACCCCATGCTTTCCTTTCCATACAGTTCTCAACGAACATGTAGTTTACGAATTCTTCAAAAGTCATTATGCAATCTCCTTAATAAATTCATTAGTTAAAAATCTTGAAGTCACTTTACTGTTTCTGTTTTTCTTGAAGTTAGAAAGCAGTGTTGATTTCTTAGCACCAATCAAGTCGTCACTTAGTTCATCGTCAACAGTCGCCAACTTAGCAGAGCAAGTTATGAACAGTTTACCGTAACCGTGAGCATTGATAACCAAACCTTCTTTTCTGATTTGACCCCAAGTTTTTCTGTAACCGTCATCGTATCCAAATTCTTTTTCAACGTGCTTTCTCAAGTCGTTACAAGAATTCAGAAGACTGTAGAAGTCTCTCTTTTGTTCAAGAGCAAAGTAACCAGTAACAGTAACACCAGTTTCTTTTTCCAACCAGTGAAGCAGGTTAGCAGTTTTGTTCCACTCAGTAGGATACCCTCTGCTGTAGTATGAATCTTTTTGAGGAACTAAGTAAGGGTACTGTTTCTTAGAGTATGGGTCAGTGATAAAGATTTGTTGGTCAACTCTTTTCCAGTAGTCATCACTACCTTCCATAGTCTCCTTGACTTCTTTCTCATTCTCATACATTTCTTCTCTCTCTTCCCTGTTAAGTCTCAAGAGATTTGAATCATGACTGAACCCGTCAGTGATTACAGTCAGAATCATTTTCTCTAACTGGTAAGCACTCTTGAACTCAGGTAACATTTTTCTCATTGCAACCAGTGAATTGTTCAATGGTGTTCCACCGAGGTTCAAGGAATTTGGGCAAGGAAGACCATTAATGATATCCCATCTGTCCCAGTTGTATTCGGAATTGAAACCTTTGAACCACTCGTCAACAATGTCTTCACACTTGTTCCAGTTTCTAGTCTCAGAAGTAATGTAGTGATTGTAAAGCACTCCGAAAGTCCTGAGTGAATCTCTGTATGACTTTTTCTTTTGTTTGTCTGAGAACAATTCAAGAAGAACATTCTCGCCTCTGTAACCATCAGGGTCTTTTCTGAATTGGTCACTGAAAGCATAGATTCTGAAAGGAATGTTTACTTTCCTGCAGAACTCAGCAAGAATCAATGATTGTTCTAGAAGGTTCTTGACTGACCCGTAGATAGAACCTGACCAGTCTAGAAGAACCATAACACCGTGGTTCTTACCGTCAGGCAAGTAAGTAACTCTCTTGAAGATATCGTCCATGACTTGATACTTAGCAACCGCATTCATATCAAGTTTACCAGTCTTACCTTGGAATGCTTTGACACTTCTCATTGCATTCTGTTTCATTTCAAATTCTTTTGCCATGTGACTGATAAGGTTTTTGTTCTTATCAAGAATCTTTTTAGAAGTATGTAATGCCATGGAAGGAATCAATTCTTTCCACTTGTCACTGTCACCGTATTCCTGAATGAATGTCTCAATGACTTCCGCAATATCTTCAGCACCAACAACAATGTTGTCAATGTCACCACCCTTCTTGAAGGCGTTTGTGATATCTTTACTAGTTCTTACGATTGGTGCATCTTCATAGAACTCACCTTCGTTGTTGTGTGCATAGTGTTCAGTGATTGACTCTCTAGCACCGTCTTGGTCGTCATAGAAAGATTCTTTGTCAGTGTTGGAACCTTGTCCACCAGTAGGATTGATATCACCCTTACCGCCTTCCTCTTCTTCACCTTCTTCGTCACCGTCACCTGACTCGTCACCCTCTTCACCTTCTTCTTCACCTTCAGCAGAATCGTCACCTGCTTCTGAAAGACTCTTTGAGTCCTCTTCGCCAGGCATTCCGTCTTCGTCTTCTGACTCACCAGTGTTAGGGTCGAAGTTAGGTTCCATGTAATCGTCTTCGGATTCTTCACCCTCTTCTTCGTCACCAACGTCAGGCATTGTGATACCTTGTTGAATCATTTCATCTGAATCGTCTCTTGTCTCGTTCTCTTTAGACCATTCGTAAATCGCAGTCGCACACACAACCACTTCTTCCCAAGTAGTACATGCTTCTGCCATTTCATAGAACGGTAATTCTTCCGCAGTGAAGACAACACCAGCGGTAGCACCAACTTTTGTTTTGATATTGATTTTGTCAATCAAAGAAAGTTTGTTTACATCTTTGTCTTTGATACCAAAGAAGTCTTTAGCAACCAACTCTTTATAAGCGGCGAAGAATGACTTGACCAAGCCAGGATATTTCTTCTTGATTGCTTTCTCAATCCTAACGTCTTCAATAACGTTAAGATATCCTTTAAGTGTTCTGTTTTTTTCTAGTGCACTGTGAAGACCCTCATATGGAGTATTCAATGCATGACCAACTTCGTGACCCATGAATAGGTCATAAAGTTCAGGACTCATATCGTCCTTGAAAATAGGACAAGCAAGTACCCTATTCTTTACGTCAAAGTATGCAGTAGGTATCCTTTTATGGACAACGGTCAGGTCTTCACCCGCCATTAACCTTGCGAGGTTGTCTTTTTGTGTGGTTAGTTTCTCATTCATACGGCTAGCTTACTAAAAAAGTGCTGTCACTGTCAACAGCTCATTTACTCCATTTCTTCCGCACATTTCAAAGCGTATGCGGCCGCTTCTTCTTCTGACATTCCTTTCTCTATACCTTCTTCAAAGTATTTTTCAAGGAATATCTCCCTGTATTCACAGCTCATTTTGAACTCCTTTTTCTCATTACAGGTATAGGCTACCAAAAAAGGCAGGTCATTGTCAACAGCTCATTTTCCCTTTAGAATCAAGGGTTTGGAAATTCAGGTCTTATATCTTTGAAATCTGTGGTGAACCACATAGGTAGGGTGTACCTGTCTCCATGGTACACTTTGGTGACGGAATGCTCGAATTCCATTCCTTGAAATACGACTATTTCTCTTGCTTGGGGGACGTATTCAAACCCCATAGGTATCATTTCGCATGGCGTGAATCTAAGATTACCACCCTTATAATCTGTACCTGAACCATTAAGGTACAATACAGCCGCCCATTCTGACTTAGGAACAACATTATCATATACATCTGTATGAGGTGTAATCTCAGAACCGATTGGTTGACACATAATCTCTGACTGTTCAGGAAAGACTTTAGAACCATATTGTGCTACTTCACTTATTATCATGTACTCAAGTCTTCTTACAATTTCACGAATCCATTGAGTTCTGATATTTTCTAATTGTATCTTTCTGCCGTCATACTGAGCATTGTTATCCCCTGAACATAAGTGCTTATGAGTCTTATGAAAGTATATTAAATCTTTTGCTTCTTGTTCAGTGATTACTTCGGGAATCTGTATTAAATTGAAATCAACCATGTTGTCTTAATGCTTCGTCCCCCACACTTAAATCAGGGATTGCTTGTAAAGGTATACACCTATCAATATTATCTGAAAACCAAAATGATATAGTATGTCGTGGGTGTCTTCGTACTCTCTTAACACCATGCTCTATATAAATGCCTTGGAACAATAATCCTGCACCTTCGATTGGTTCATAGGTTTCTCCGCCAGGCACATAGGTTTGACCGTCATGAAAGTTATCATTTAGATACAGGATACAAGTCCATTCTCTTTGTTTTTCATCAGAGGCAACTTGTAATTGTTGTGATTCGGAAGAATAGGTATCAAGGTGTGGGTCTTGATATCCACCAATTGGCCATTCATTGATTGAAATCATTTCAGGGTAAACGACTTTACCTTGGGTTTTATAAATTTCGCAAATTAAATTTAGAGAAACTTTACCAATTAGTTGTCGTACCCATGGTGTTTGGATATGTAAAAATCTGATAGCCCTATAATCGGAACCGTTACCTAAAGTTCTTAAGTTATGATGCGTTTTGTGAAAGTGTATTATCTGCCTGCACTCGTTCTGAGTCATCAGATTTTTCAGCATTTGCGGTTCGTAGGGCTTCTGCGATTGCTCTTCGTTGTTCATATTCTAATCTCTTTGCTCTTTCTTTGGGTCTTGCTTTTAGAGCACGTTCAATTTTCAATTGAGATGCACGTTGTAAAAATATTACACCATTCAAGTGGTCTATTTCATGTTGTACACATCTTGCACCCAATCCTTCTAACTTGATTGAACGTTTTTCACCGTCAACTGTTTGGTAGTCCATTACAACTACTTTTGGTCGCTTAAGCATAATATATATGTCGGGAAAAGATAGACACCCCTCTTTCATCATTTCCGTCTCTTGAGATATCTGAGTTATCTCAGGATTAAAGAATGCAACGATTCCTTCGTCCTGTGTTCTCATGACAAATACACTCAGGTCTACACCGACTTGATTAGCACTTAAACCAAGTCCACCATATTTTTCCATGGTTTCTACGAGACCGTCTTGTAATTCTTTTGGGTCTGTTTGCGGATTATCGAAATCAAACTTTTCAGTAGGATTACGTAAGACCTGTGCGGCCTCTTCAACTAGTTCATACATATTATTTTATTCCACTACTGGTTACGTATAAAGATTTACCTGACCAACCCCCCGCTTGTCTAGTTCTTAAAACAACTGGCATTGTTGCGTCAATCTTTAAAGGTTTATAATGCCATGACAACTTAAACGTTTGTTGTTTACCGTCATATGAAGATTTTATTTTACTAAAATCACTAGCATTATCTGACATTAGCATTTGTCTAAAACTATCGTCTCCACTAACGTCTTTGATTGTTGAACCCTTCTCACTACCTATCAATAATTTATATGGACATGGTGTTGAATTAGGGTCGTCATATGTATAGTAACCTATAGTATTCAAAAAGTATAGTAGGTTTCTTGGTGAAGATACATATTTTGAAAAGTCGTCTAGTAAAGCATTCCTAAAAGGCCAATAAAAATCTTTTGTATAGAAATCTAATTTATCTTTTTGGAATTCTTTTGCTATTGTAGCGAATGCTCTCTTTGAAGAAGATTCACTATACTTTTCTTTCTTGATATCAAATGAGTTGATTGCTTTGTGAGAATTCTTATATTTTGGGTCTATCATGGAAGTTGCTTTAACCCATGCGTTATCAATCATGGATTTTATTCTACCAAGTTGTCCCTTATCTCCTACCTTAGAATAGAATGCAACTAAGTTTGTATTGATTTTAGGTGTAGCGTCTGCACCACCTGATATCTTGTTTGAGTATCCTTGGAATCCGTCAGCAGTTTGAACGATAACGTCCGAAGGATTCTTACCACCTATCCCTGCAGGTTTACCTCTAGGAACCCAATATACATTTTTTACTTTCCTTCCTTTTAAATCCTTTTCAACTGCGTCTGCATTGTTCATTCCGATTAGAATATCTCTTAATGAAGTTTCGTCTTTGTCTAACAACATAACGATATCTTCATAAGTAACTTCTTTTCCTGAACCTGCGAGAACTCCTGTTCCGCCACTTTGTCCTGCAACCCATTTTTCAAAATCAAATTGATTCATGTTGCGTTGGTCTTTGTGTATTAAGAAGTGTACGGTTAGTAATTCATTCACGTTGGAAGAAGCAGTTGAATCCTTTCTACTCTTACTTCCAAAGTGTGCTTTGACTTTTGCTTTAGTTGATTGAATGTAATACGGTGTATCTGAACCGTCTAGTTCTATTTGGAAATAGTATTTACCATTACCTAATTTCTTGAGAAGTTCTCCTGTAGGATTCTCTACTGATTTATAAAGTATCTTTCCTGCACCTACTGTTGCTTTGACATCTTTATCGTCTATGTCTAGAACATAATAAGGATTGAATCCGTTTCTGTTTTTGTAATGTGGTGACACAGTTAACTCACGAATCACATGCTTAGGATTCGTTACGGTAATTTTGTCTGTGAATTGTGAGAAAGACTTCATAATACTATTTATATTTTCACTTAAGTGGCTTCGATAATTCTTCCCAACTTGTTTCATAATCACTGTCACCTTCTGCGTATCCCATGACACCTAACTTTTCATATTCAGGTATAAGTTCTTCACGCAGTAATCCAATCTTTTTAAGATTTGGCATGATTCTAGTAAACAGTATATCTTGGAATTGTGTATTGAATACGTTTTCCTTTTCATATTCTATTGTTGCGTCAAAGTCGAATCCGTATTTTTCCCATACGTCATATGCTTTAAGTCTATTTCTACTTACAGTACATGCTTCTAAAGCAAACTTTGCTCTATCCATTTGTTCTTCTTCTGAAAGTGTTTGTACAAAATCAGTTAAATAATTTATACCAAAAGTGACATGTCTCGCCTCGTCTCTAATGATATATTCAACCATTTGTTTATATACAGGGTCTTGGGAAGTTTCACGACTTGCTTGAAAAGCGGCTAATGCTAATCCTTCAATCACAACTTGCATACCTATAAATTTTAAATCCCAACGTGGGTCAGTTAAAATTTTATCAAGTAATCCTTTTAGACTTGCACCTATGGGCCATGAACGTTTCAGTCTTGTCTGTAGATATTTGTTAAAAGCTTCGACATGTCGTGCTTCGTCAAATGTCTGAGAAGCTGCATATAGTTTTGCGTTGAATGTTGGTGCACAACTGGCCAATTGTGACGCAACTAATAATGCACCTTGTTCACCATGTAAAAACTGACTGACTGTCCATGCATTCAAATCCCCATGGAATTCTTTTTTTTGTTCTGTAGTCAGTAATTTATATTGTGGGTGATTTTTCCACTGAACGTCTTGAAATTCAAAAAACTCAGATGTCATTGATTTGAATGGCGGTGACCAATCAACGTCAACTTCTACATTCCAATTTAACTTTTTACCTAGTTCGTATAGTTTTTTGATACGATTATCTTGGACTGTATAGTCCCAATTATAAGAACCTGTTAAAGGTGTTTTGAATATCTCTACAACGTCTGTAGGGTTTAGTTCTTCCGCTACTGGGAAGTCTCGTACTTCTTTGGGTGTTTCTGTCTTTAAAATCTTCATGTATTATTTATCTTTTTAAGAAGTCGATTTGCCTTTGCGCCATGTCTTCCGCCCAACTGTTGTTTCTTTATTGCTGTATCATAAGGGGGCGTTCTACCTTTCCTATAATACTGGTCTTCTGTTATATCAATAATCATACTATCCCATTTATTAAACCAATGGTATTCACCTTGGTCATCTTTCCCTCTCCACATTTCCAGTTCGGGAAATACTTTTTTTAAAACAGCAGAAGCGTAATAACAATAACCCGCCATTGGATTATCATCTTGATTTTTCTTCAACCAATAACCTGTGAGTAGTGATTCATCAAGATTTTCTTTAATCTTGTTTATAACTATCTCTAAATTTTCCTCATTCAACAACACGTGAGAAGTTCTTGTATTTTTCAAAACGTAAAACGTCATTGAACTTATCATACAATGCGTCTCCTTTATGGGATATAATAAATGCGTTTGTTTTTTCAGGCATACCATTCAATAGTTTTAAGAAGTCGTCTGTACCAGCACTATCTAAACTACTATCAAATACTTCGTCAAGAATAAGTAGATTTGTATTTACACTGTTCTTCATTCTTGCGATTGCTCTCCATGTGAATAGTAAGGATAAATCAATCCTCATTTTTTCACCTTGCGAGAAGTTATCGTATTTGAATACGTCTCTGAATCTAGACTTGATTGTTTCTTCAAAAGATTCGTCAATCTCAAAACCAACATAGAACTCTAGTTGTGCTAGATATTTGTTGATTAGTTTGTTCATAATAGGAACATACTGTTTGATAATCTTTTGTTTCACACCTTGGTCTCTAAGAAGTGTTGAAGCGATATCATAGTAGTGAGAAGTTTCTGTTTGTGTTTCTTTCTTCTGTAAAAGAACTTCAAGTTTATCTTCTGAATCTACAATTTTATCTTCTGCATCTGAACCTGCAGTTGCTTCACCTTTTAGGTCTTCGATTTCTTTTTGCAGTTTAGTAATATACTTTTGATTGGATACTACTTCTGTTTGTAAGAGACTTATGTTTTTCTGTATCTCTTCTATCTTAGATTGAATTTCTCTTATCTCTTCGAGTCTTCTTGAACACTCTCCGATTTGTTTTTCAATTTCTTCGATAGCAGTTGACAACTCCGTCTTCTTAGTCTCCTTTTGTTCAATATGTTCTTTCTTGTGCGTTTCATCTAGGGACTGCTCGCAGGTGGGACATTCATCATTGTCTTCGTAGAATTTGATTTCTCTAATTGTTTTCTTACGAGCCGCTTCGAGTTGTCGTTCCAAGTCCATAAGTTCTGTGAGTTTATTTTCTTTAGAATCTTTATCCTCGATAAGTCGTGCTTGCGCCACCACATCTTGCGTCTTTTCATCTATGTTCTCCATGAGTTGGTTAATGTTATCTTGGGTTTCCCCGACTGTGGATTCATACTTTGAGATTTTACTCTCTCGGTTTTCACGTAGTACATTAAGTTGCTCATTCAATCCATGAATCCTCTCTTCCATAATATTGATTTCATGACTAGTCTCAGTGATTTCATTTTGATGTGTTGATATCCTTTTCCTTAGTATGTCTTGCATAGTAGAGAATATAGAGATATCCAATAAGTCTTCCACTAAGTTTCTTCTGTCCTTTGCTTTCAACTGCATGAACGGAGTAAAGTTAGCAGAACCCAATATTGCGACCTGTGTAAATGAGCGGAAACTCATTTTCAGAATTTGTTTTTCTAAGTGTTCTTGGTAGTCTCTTACGTTTGCGTCTTGATTAAGCATTACGTCATCAAGATATAATTCAAACTTGTTTGGTTTTGCACCACGGATTACCTTGTATTGTTTTGTACCGATAGTGAATTCAATCTCTACTTCGAGACCTTTCTCATTGATACTATTGATAAGTAAATCTTTCTTTAGATTACGGAACCCACGTCCATACAATCCAAAACATAAGGCGTCAAGAAGTGTGGACTTACCACTACCGTTCTCACCTAATATAAGAGTCGTTTGGTGTTTGTCTAATTGTATTTCAGTAAACTTGTTACCGCTTGATAATAGATTTTTGTATCTTACTTTTCTAAAATTTATCATAAAAAGTTATGTTCTTCCAATGCTTCATGGTACAGTGACTTCATTATTTTGTCTAGTTCTTTTTTCTTCCCTTGTATTTCTAGACCCTCAACATACTTTGATAGAATAGTTAATGTGTCTTCTACATTTTCTATTTCTTCATCGTCAAAGAAGTCCATGTGTTTGTTATCGTCTACAACTGATACGTGTAGCGGATTAACACCATGAAGTTTATCTAAGAATGTATCAAACCAATATGGGTTCTCCTTTTCTATTACGATTACTTTTACAAACTTCCCTCTGTACTTCTCATAATCGTCATTAGCAATCGATTCAAAAGTTTCTTCGGTATCATTATAGAATGCCTTTTCAAACATTGTTAAAGGATTGTGTACAGGTAACATTTCTCTTGTCTCAGTATCAAAGATATGAAAGTATTTCTCGTCTCCATAATCTGACCAAGTGAATTGCATTTGTGAACCTACGTAGCGTATATTCTCTACGTCTGTTTTGTGGTGAAAGTGACCACTGTAAACTTTTTCAAATCTCTTTAGATAACTAGGATTCAATCCGTGTGAACATACCATTGCAGGATTCATCATGGCACCTTCTATTTCAAAGTGTCCCATACAGATTGGTGCTGGTGCGGATTGAAAGAACTCTATATTGTCTGCGTAGTTTTCATTATTAATCCATGGAACCAATGCAATATCTAAACCGTCATAGTCTTTTACTATGGGTTCCTCATGTACAGTTATGTTTGGTTGACCGTATAATAATAAAGCAGGTGAGTTTACTTCGTTAGTATTCTTATAATAGGTATCATGGTTACCTATAATTAAATCCATTGTAATACCTCTTTCTATCATAGGTTTTACAAAGTGCTCAATGTTTCTTTGCATTGACGCAAAGTTTATGAATTTTCTTCTATCAAAGTAATCGCCCATATGAATGATATGTTTGATATCGTGTTGGTCTAGATATGGAAAGAATATCTCTTCATAGAAACGTCCCTGATAATCAGACATTTCAACCATATCATTTCTGACACCGCAATGTGTGTCATTCAGAATAGCTATTTTCATTAAGTGTTGTCTTTGCTCAAGTCTTGGTCAAGATTTGCTTTCGCTTTACCTGACTTCTTTTTACTTTTACGTGGTTCATATTCCACGTGGTTCATATGTTCCTGCATCCACTCTACATTAGTATTTACAAATGTTGGGTCATGAGAACCGTCAATAGTAGTATAGGAGTCCATTGTAACACCCGCTTCTTCTATTTGTTTTTGTTTAATGAAGACTTGTTTCTTTTCTTTTTGAATACGCCTTAAGAATGCGTAGTAGCAAATTTGAGTTACATATGCGAATGCGTTATTAGATTTTTCAACATTGAAATTGTTGATATACTGTAGACAGTTTTCGATAGCGTCACAAATCATTTCATCTCTATAGGTATAGTTAATGAAATTTGGACGTGTGGATAAACGGGTTGCAATCTTGTAAATACATTCACCAATATATTCTGTCATACGTGGTGGTGTTTTACCTTGAGATTCCGCAAGTTTAACAGAAGCGTTATACTCTGCGACAGCAGCTGTAAACTCTTTGTTATTTACGTAATGTTCCGCTTGTTTCTTATCAGTAGTTTTCTTAGTCATGTATCTATTATATGTCACACACTCCCATAATGTAAGAGGGTTTTTAAGTATTTATCCAACTGAAAGTTGTATCAGATAGAAGGATAACATCATAAATCCCATTGCAGAAAATTGTACTACTGAGGCAATAGCGACTATAGTTAGACTTCTGTCCGCCCACCATTTTCCTTCCTTCTCATGCCATTCGGCAATCTGTTCAGGTGTAGCGTCTTTAGGTTTAAACGTGAACTGTAATTGTTGTTCGTAGTTATCACTCATAAAAAAAGTTGTAAAAGTACCTAGACAGAATCAGTTCCATCTGATATCCTAACTATGTCGCCCCGACAAGCTAGCTTAATAATTAAAATCCATAATGTATTGTCGCATACATTATGATAAACGGTATGGCTATTGGAAGAGTCATTAGTGTGACCATTTGCACCGCATCGCAGAAAACACAAACCTTTTCGTTTTCTCTTAGTCTGTCAACCTTTCGCACCATGCTCTTCATAGCGTATGCTATAGTGGTCATGGTTTCTCCATATATTCATAAGGTTAATAAAGTAATATAACATAATGTTATATCAATCCGATTTATTTATAACTGCAAAATTCCTAGCACATAATTCTCGGCAGCTGACTCCGCATATGATTCAGAATGATTCTTATACACGATATCTTTCTTCCACATATGGTCTTCGTAGTATCTACAACCGTAACCACCGTCAGGTAAAAGATAAACTTCCGCTCTACGATTATCTTGCCAGTAATCGTGAATTTTGTGGTCGAACTGTTTCATACCTTGTTCGTCTTCTTGTAACATATTTAAGTACCAAATTGCCATTAGTGAAGAATCTTTTTGCCTTTAGTAACAAGGTGTTGTTCATACTCTGTTTCTAAATCAAAATCTTCATCTTCAAGGATTTCTAATCTTCGTAATTCTTCGGGAGTTATTGGGCCCCCAGTTGCGTTTATAATATCTTGCATTGCTCTATCTATGTATGATTTGATATCTTCTCGATATTCTTGATTTGACCTGAGTGGAATAGTTCCGTTCTCAACCATTTCTAACCACTTAGCAGAGGCATTATCATAGTAACTAACGAATTGCTCGTTAAGTTTAGTACGGTGAACAATGTGTGCATTCGGAATGAATAATGTAGGTTCTGCACTGAGAGGTGCATAAGGAATAAAAGTTGATAAGGTATCATTCGTTTGAGTCAATTGTAATTGACATATCATAGGAAGTGTAATGTGTATACCTTCCTGTGTGTCTCTTACCATTCCGACTATATCTAAACCAGTCTTGAGTTTGATTACCTCATATTTGTTTGGTGCTAAAGATGTTACATTGTCCATACTAGTATTTAGGGTGTTCATAATTTAAATTGCTTTATGTTATAAGGAAATTGTTCCTCGTTGTAAATATTTATACGGTCTTTTAAATGACGTAATGTATAGTTGTCTCCCCATAAATCGTCTGCGATATCAAATAGTCTTAGACTTTCTTTACCATTACCCTTTCTCAATCCACGTCCAATGGATTGTAAGTTACGTATTCTAGATTTAGAAGGCGAAGCAAAAATTATGTTATCTATCTTCTTTATATTAACACCAGTGCTGAAGGTGCCGTATGACGCAAGGATACAGGCGTCATCTTGTTTCTCTACCAATCCTCTAATTTCTTCTCTATCTTTTGTATCAGTTCCACCATAAACATAATGAAGATTTTCTATTCTGTCTTTCATTAATGTGTATAAAACAAATCCATGTTTTTCTACATACTGAAACAAACAAAGTGTGTTCCCTTTTAGTGAGTAAACAAGATTGCATATGAAATCATTTCTTTTTTGATTCGCTACCAAGTAATCCATTTCTTCTTGGTATTTTAATTTAGCAGTCTTCTCATGTTCTAATATGATAACGTCAATATCAATACTTGCGATAGTTCCTTCGTCAATCAATTCAGACGTTGATATAACTTTACTCGCAGGCCCAAACAATCCTTCTAACTGTAATCTATGAACCTCTGTACCGTCTAATGTACCTGTAGTCCCAAAACGTATTGCGGTACTTCTCATTTTTTCTAAGATACCTTTTAATACATTTGCTTTGAATAAGTGTGCCTCGTCTCCTACAACAACTTCAAACTTCGCAAGAACATCAGTAGGTGCTTTAGATAAAGACTGCCAAGTTGTAATCGTAATGTCTGAATCGAACACAGGCTGACCGCTGTATATTTTACAAATTTCTTTATCATATCCATACTCCTCAAAATCTTTTGCCATTTGTTCTACCAATGAAGTTGTAGGTACAATGACAATTGTTTTCTTATTATAATAACGTGCAAGTAAATAAATGATTAATGACTTACCACTCGCAGTTGGTGATACTAATAACTTTCTTCCGTATTCGATACTCTTTAGAAATGCGTCCTTTTGATAATCTCTAGGTTCAAACGGTAGGTTTAATTGGTCTACAAACTTATTGTATTCGTCATCGCTAATTTCATTCTTAGTAATAACGTCTTCTTCTACTGAATACTTGTATTGTCTTTCTTCACAGAACTCAGCAATGTATGGAAGTAATCCGATATAAATTTTATGCGTCTTGATACTGAACAGATATACTTTACCGTCCCAACGTCTATTCTTAAATGAAGGCATAAATTTTGCGTTAGGAACTTTGAACGAAAAGTAATCGTGTAAGTCTTTTGCAATTGAGTCGTCACATGAAATCTTCATAAAGACTTCATTGACTTTAGAAATTTTTAAGTCCATGGTGGGCCATTGTACCAACCTACTATTGATACTCTAGTTCCTCTCGTTACTGGTGTGACTTGGTGATACAACCAACTTGGAAATAAACATATTGAACCTATTGCTTGTGCACTGAATGGTAGTGTTCTGATTCCTTTATCTAGGTCAAACTGTTTGTCACCAAACTTAATCCTATCGAACTGTGGATTAGGTTCTAACCATTGAAACTTACCACCTTCGTAATCTAAAGGGTCTGATAGTTGTATGGTCATGCTAAGTTTTCTATGGTGCGATAATCCATTTGGGTCAACATGTACTTCACCACCATGGTCTGTATGCCATGTATAGTAATCACCTGTAGGTAAATCAGGATTATATTCATAGATTGTGTACTGGAAATTTTCTGTCCAACTCAAATCAAAGTTCCAACCACACTCTTCCATTCCTTGGTGTACGACATTATTAATTTTTTGTACGATATTTTCAGGCATTTGATATTCGCCAGGCGAAGTAAACCATTTCACTTTTGATTGTCTGATACCGTCAAGAGCAGAATAATTTTCGTCAACAGGTGGGCCGTCAGGGTCGCCTGCACCTTGACCTGTACGTCCAACATCTAATGGAACTTTAACTGCATGTTGGTGTATTTGTGCAACCTCTTCTCTAGTAAAGTATTCAGGTGCTGTATACATATAGTTTCTGAGTATCATTGTCCCGCCATAAATTTTCGCCAGTCGATTGTATTTTTAATCGTTTGGTGTCTCCAAGTGATATTTTGCATACACTCTTTCAAGAAGTTGATAACGATTTTTTGATACTCCACTTTACCATTCATTCTTTGTAAGTCTTGGTCAGCGTTATACCATATCTGCATATCATTCTTCATGACTTTGAGACCGTCAAAGGGGTCGTCTTCCCAACCAAGTTCTTTTATTTGTTCCTCAGACATCTTTCCGTTATACCATAACCACTTATTCTTAAGCAGGGTATTGTATTGGAATTCTAAGTTCTTGAGAACCAATATATTATCGGTCAAGAATTCTTGATATTTTGCGTGTAGTTTGGGGACTTCTAATGACGATTTATCTAGTTCGATATCGTCAATCTCACAATCCTTAGACCACTCATTGCGTAGCTCTTCTAAGTTCATACTATAATTATATCACGAAAATGTGTTTTTAACTAGTGGTTCCTATCTCATAATAGGTAAATCTAAAGTCTACTGTACATACTACTGCTTCACCCGATTCACCTGATGCAAGTTCCAATCCACTTAGTGACGTTGGAAATGCGTCATAGAATTTAAAGAACCTGTTTGGTATATTCTTATTTGTATTTAGTACGAGTGTAATCATGCTATATTGGTTTAGGTCACCACTTGCACTTGAGAACGTGTTTGTTGCAGTTGCAGTTGTACCTGTAAGAGTTTTATATTTACTTGGGTCTTGTATAGGTACAATAGAATCCATCCAATTATAAATCTCTTTGAAGTTTTCTAAGTCTTCGTCTACCAAGAATGATACAGATAACTTCTCAAATTCAACTTTATCGCCTGGAAAATATGCGTCCAGTCCTATACCTGCTGGTACAGCAGTCTCACTGAATGATATGCCTGGCACGTTTGCAGTACGCACGAAGTATTCCACCGTTGGCACTTTATCGATGAGAAGTCTAAAGTTGTTCTTTTGAAGTATAGATTTGTTAATCGTAGTCATATACCTATTTAGGTAATTTCTAAGACTGTTCTGATTCTAACCTTAACTCACTGAGTCCTGCTAGTTTAATAACCTTGGGTAGTCTACCGCACTTCATAAATTTATGAAATCGTTTGTTTATTTGTTTTATATACGCCATATAGTATATAGACACGAAAGTGTCACACAACTGTCACAATTGAGACACAAAAAAGAAAAACCCCACCGAAGTGGGGTTTAGATACTACCGTCCTGCACGAATGATTGTATCACTCATATTTAGAACAAAAAAAACCCCACCGAAGTGGGGTTTTTAATTCGGAAGTAATATCCTTATAGAATATTAGATACTGCGAACTTTCTGTAGTATTGGTTTGTACCAGCAGAAGCTAGACCATTAGCAGGTGTAGAACCTACGAATGGGTTAGATACCATTCCGTATCTAGTTTTGAAACCAATTTTTGGTTGGAAAGTATTCTCACCAACGGCACGAACCATTTGTAATGGAACGTATGGGCAATAGAAAAGTCCAGCGTCATAAGGGTTAGACCCTCTGTAACCGACAGTTAAGTAATCAACACCAGCATATGGGTCGATGTAAACTTTAACTCTACCGTTTAGAACACCAGCAAAAGTATTACCAGTATCGTCAACGTTAATGTCAGTGTTAAGCGCAGGAGTATAATCTAATACACCAGCCATTGATAAAGCAGATGCAACGTCAGAAGAACAAAGGATAAAGTTACCTTTACCACGTCTTGTTTCTTTTGCGATTACATTTGATTCTCTTTCTATTTGGAATAATAGACCTTTGAATTTCTCAACTGACCAACGTCCGTTAGCATCAACATCTAAGTTGAAAGTACCAGCAGAAGCAGTTGCAGATGCACCTACTTTAGCTTGTATGTTAACGTTTCTTACTACTTCTCTGTTGATTTCCGCAAGGATTTCAGATGATAGTATGTTAGCGAGTTCAGATTCAGCGTCTAGACCGTGAATTGCTTTAAGGTCTTGTGCCAATTCTAAAGTATATTCCGCTTTAAGTGCTCTTGATTTAGCAGTTACTGTAGCTTTCTCAATTGTGAAAGCCATTTGAGCGAATCCGTTGGAAGCTTCGACATCACCTAATGCTTCTGCAGTTGCAGTAGACATACCTGAACCAGTTGTGTCTTCATAAGAAGGCGAACTAGTGTCAAATGGGTCACTGATTGCAGCTGTTAATGCACCAGCTGAAGTTGCCTGAGCCGCACTCGAATAAGGAGTATGAGGTTCGTCCACGCCAAGCGCTTCAGTTTTGTTCTCACGTCCTTGAGTTGGGTAGTCGTTATACCTTGCTTTCATAGCAAAGATAAGACCTGTTGGCCCAGTCATTGGTTGAACACCACAAATGTCGTAAGCAACCAAGTTAGGCATAGCTCTTCTTACTAGACTAATTAGGATTGGATCCCAGTTAGATACAGCAGAACTGCCAGTAGCATTTAAAGGTGCAGCTTCTTCAAGAGAAACTCTATCTTCGTTAAGAGCTTTTTCTTGGTTTTCTAGGATAACTGCAGTAACAGCCTTCTTGTAAGAGTCTTCGATTTTTGGCAAATCAGAATGCTCTAGGATAGGTTGCCACTTGTCCTGTAAGTTTTCAGATAAAAACATTGTTTTTAATCTCCTTTAAATTAACCTAATGGTTTTAGTTTACTAATTGCGTCAGAATACCTGTTCATTTCAGGAGCAAGTACAGGTGCAGACTCTTCGTCTTCAAGCGTACCAGTTCCTTCTTCAACTACAGTATCCTCGGAAATAGATTCACCTTCAATACCGAAGTATGCTTCTTTGATTTCACTAATCTTCTCTTGGAAGTCAGCTTCGTCTTTGAAGTCTACACCGTTTGCAAGTGATTCTAATTTCTCTTTCTGTGATTCAGTTAAGTCCGAAGACGCATCCTTTACCACATTTTCTCTCTTGAGAGTGTCCAACTCTTCTGCGATGTCCATATTTTTTTGAACTTCGGAGTCAAGTTTAACTTCCATCTCATCGAGACGATTAGAAAGCTCGTCAATCACGTCATACTTTTCTTCGGGGACTTCAACGTAATGTTCTACGAACAATGTTTTCAATCCTGAAATAAAGTTTTCAGTCATTTCAGCTTTCAAACCTCTCTCGATAGCTAATTCGTTTTCTTTCGTCCACTCGTCAGCAACGTAAGACAAGTATTTGTCAACTGCTTCACTTAAGTCGGCTTTGACCTTATCTACTGAGGTTTGTAATTCTGTTTCGTAAGCTTCTTTCAATCCTTTTTCAACTTCTGCAACTTTACTTGATACTGCAGCTTTGAAGATTGTTTTAGCTTTTTCTTGGTTCTCTTCTGACAAGTCTAATGCTTCTGAGATTGCATTTAGGTCGTCTTCAATTTCAATCTCTACAAGTTTAGATTCGAGTTCCTCAGAAGTTTCTTCGTCAACAGATTCTTTTTTAACCTGTTCTTCTTCTTCTTCCTCGTCCTCGACACCTTTCATCTTGCCGTACATCTCTTGAACCTTTTCGTCATCTAGTTTTTTAACTAGTTCGACAATGTTTCTTGCGATTTCTGCCTTAGTCAAAGACTCGTCAACCTCATCTTCTGAAATAGAAGAGAAAATACCTTGAAGGTCTTCTTTATTCATTTCCTTCATTGTGTTGACCATAGCTTTGATTGTTTCCATCTTAGAAGGAGCTTTTTCTTCTGCTTCAGAAACTTCTGCTTCTTCGTCAGCGCCTTCACCTTCTTTGATTTTTTCAGCCTTATCAGGTTTCCCTTCACCCTTTTGTTGTGGGTCTGCGGAAATCTCTTTGACTCCATCTTCTGCTTTATCTACAGAATCGACAGCTTTGTCAACAGGATTTTCTTCGGGTTTGACGACTTCAGCTTTTCCGCTTTCGATTTTTGCGGAATCACTTGAACCTTGCTTAGGCGGGTTTTTGTCACCTTTCTCAGCTTTAGCGTCAGGTTGTCCTGCCTCTAATAGCTCATCTTGGTTTGTATCTAACTCTGCCATATTTTTCTCCTGTTTGAGTTTACTTTTTTATTTATATGTTATAAGTTCTTAACGAACGTTTTCCATAAATTAATTTTTGTTTCTTCCAGTCTAACCTGTTTTTCGTTCATTAGAATCTCTCTCATGGTCTCCATTTCTTGCCTTTTTAGGATTCCATTGTCCATAATCCACTCAACACCTTCCATGATACCGTCTACGAAGGCATCTGGCGCTGAAGGGTCTGCGACAATATCACCTGCAGTTGCAAGTTGAAAGTCCGACTTCACATACTGTGCGTCTGATTTTTGTTCTAATGAACCAAGTCCTCTTGAAGAAACACCTAGTTTTGCACCGTCATCGATAAGATTTTTTACAATCTCACCGTTAGGGGTACTTAAAATCTTTGCTTTACCCACCCAATTTGCACCGTCTTCGTTAAGTTCGGTAATCATGTGGGATACTTTGTCTAAATTGATTGTTGGCCCTTCGGGGTGTCCTAACTCTCCGAATGCTCTTTGTTCGTTTACAAATTCTTTAATGTAACGTTTGACCTCTTTGTCCATGATTTCTTTAGGGTAGACTCTTCCGTTACGATTCTTTATGTCTGCTTGCATAAAGACACCTTCGATAAAGTAATCTTTTTTACCATTGTCTTTGGATTCGATTAATGGTTTTGCTTCGTTATACTCTGAAATTAATTTCATTGAAAATTTCCTCTTCTGTTACCCCTTCAAAATTCATTTGTTTAAAGAGTTTGGATAATTCCTTCACAGATTTTTCTGCGTCCTTCAAGTCCTTGTAAGGCCCTGTTTCATTATTATTAACGAATGCGTAAATGTCCTTACCCATTTTACTATAGGTAATGGTGTAGGTCTTTCCACCAGTTTTCATTGTATCTACTTTAAGTTCTTTATGTTTTCTAGGCAATTTAAATTTTGCCTCATAAAGTTCTCTTGATATAGATGCAAAAGATTTCATTTACTCTTCCTCTACTGTAGCTTCAGGTTCATTTTTCATCCAATCAACCGTTGCTTCCACTCTTTTCATGTCCACTGCTTGGGCAGCCTTCTCTTTAATGCCGTCAAAAATAGAATCCTTAGCGTCTTGCAACTTACCTTGTTCTATTTCGTCAACTATCTTTTTTGCTATTTCAGTCATTTATTAAAATCCCCCAAATTCATCGTCACCACCTTCTTCGTCTCCACCCTCGTCTTCCATTTGTTTGTCCATAAGTTTTATTTCATCTTCTGTTTGCATTAAGATATTCTTACGTACAAACTCCTGAGAATAATACTTACCAACATACTCGTCAACGGTTGATAAAGTCTCAAGTCTCTCACGCATAATTTCAGCGTCCTTCAACTCTGCGAAGTGGTTATCGCTAGCATAATCAAACTGTACGAAGTCTTTGACCATTTTGTCAAATTCTTCACCACTTACAATTTCTTTTAGTATCAATTGAGTTCTTAAAACGTCAACAAATACTCTACTAAACTTCTTTTGAAGTCTATTTGTGAACTTATTAAACTTAAGTTCATCTCTTTGGATTTCGGACGCACGTCCCAAATTGAATCCTGCGTCTGCTTCCATTCTAGAAGCTGGAATACTTAAACTCTTGTATAACTTCGACTTAAAGTATTCAATGTCTTCTATCTCCGAGAGATTTTGTCCGCCTGGCAAAGTTGTTATCTCTGTCCCACGTCCACCTTCTCTCCTAGGTAACCAAAAATCTTCCAACATAGACATATGTTTTCTATCATCTTTGATTTCACCCGTGTCTGCGTTGTAAACAAGTTTGTTTCTATACTTGTTCATAACCTCAGACAAATACTGTTCTGCTTTTGCTTTTGGAAGGTTACCTACGTCAATGTAGAATATCCTTCTCTCTGGCGCACGTGATATTCTATAGATAACAAGTGCGTCTTCCATCATTGATAACTGATTTGCAGTCTTCAATGCTTTGTGCAAATATCCGATTACAACATTCTTTGTGTAATCTAGTAACCCTGATGTGGTATATGATACTGCTTCAGGGGCAATCTTCACCGTTGTTCCGTCATTCGCTGAAGATTTATCGAAACCTTTATCGTTGAAGACATAAAATTCTTCAACTTGTTTTATTACGTCAACACCTGCTTTGTCCGATTTACCTTTGATTACATTTCTGACCTTCTTAATTTTAAGTGGGTCAATGTTTCTTAGGTCTACAATACCTGCTTTCGGACGTTTGCCGTCAACGACCTTATGGAAGTATATCCTTCCATCTACGTACCATTTTCGGAATAATTCGTGAGAGTTCTGATTGAACTTCATTAAGGCAAGAATATGATTAAACTCGTCATGTATCTTGGTCTTGATACTGTCAGAGAGCTTCACATCTCTGAGGTCGAGTGATACAATCTTGTCTTGAGAATCCGATGTGATACACTCATTAACAATATCTTCAATCGCTGAGTCGCACTCAGGGATTAGAGATATTTCACGGTATCTTGTAATGAGGCCTGTCTCATTCTTGATACCACCTTCCATATCAATGTAGGAACCATATGCTCCACCTGATATGAACCCGCCTGGTTGTTGTTGAATGACGGGTGTACCATCATCTTCGACAGGGGGGACGAAGGAAGGTGCCTTAGACACCTCTATACTTCGTAGTTCATCCTTTTTACGGGATATTTCAAACCCAAAAATTTCCATACTAATATTTATACTCCCCTAAAAGGGTGTATTTCACTTTAATTAAATAACTCTTTCCCAGTGAGAATAGTCAAATGAAACTTCAAAAGTTTCAATTTCGTCAGCAGTTCCCATATTCAGTTCAATACCACCGATATTTTGAGGGAACATATTGAAGAATTCGTATCTCGCAAGGACTGAGTCATCTTTGTTTAATTGTTCAACGAATGCTCTTGATAACAAGTAATCGTTATTAATTGCACCGATACCTGAATCTAACTGACTGATATCCAATTGCCATGCTTCTAGTGCACTTCTTACACTGAATTCAACATCGTTGATTACAGTAACTGTCCATGCTTCAAAAGTTCTGTCTCCAGCAAGTTTTAAGTTCATTCCTCTGAATGGAACTGTAACCTGACCGACAGTCATAGCGGGAATCTGAGCAGCTTGACATAGGAACTCAATCTTATTACCTGTTCTAGGTATAAAGACTCTGAACCTATTAGCTCTAGGGCCACCAGCGATTAATTGCGCTTTAAATTCATCTATTGTTGCCATTTATTTCTCCCTTAGACTGCACCGTAAATTTCACTAAACTCTACACCTGACCTAGCAGCTACAAAGTTAAGAGTGATAAAGTTAATCGACCTGTTAGGTTTAACGAAGATAGAACATACAAATTCGTTTCTATCGATAACACTATCAGTGTTGTTTGTTTCGTCACACAATACTGAGAAGTCTATAAGACCACGTCTGTTCTTCACGTCTCTTAAGAAAGGTTCTACAGCAGCTCTAAATTGTGCTCTAGTGAATGCGTCATTGAATTCAAAGAGTTGCGCTTTAGCGGCAGTTGCGATTGCTTTCTCTAGGACTATGAACAATCTTCTTACATTGATTCTATCGAATGCAGAAGGTGTTGATAACATTGTTTTGTCACCAAATAGGACTGTTCCTTGGCCTGGGAATGTAACGATTGGGTTAACCCTTGCACTGTATAAGTCGTCTCTAGATGATTGTGAAGGATTAAATGCAAGTTTAGTTACACCTAAGTATTGACCTCTTGAGAAACCAGCAGGTGAGAACCATGGGTCTCTTAGCAAGTCAGCACGTGCCATGAGTCCTGCAGTATGTCCATTGCCTGGAATCCAACAGTATTTGTCGTTGTATCTCTCGTAAATGTATAACCAACCACTGTCTATTACTGCATAAGAAGAACTTGTTGCAGTATCAGCGGAAGCAATAACATTTGCGGATTGTGATGATTCGGAAGTAACTCCAACTACGTCACCTTTTCTTGGTGATACGATTGCCATACAATCTTTTCTACTTTCACAAAGAAGAATCGCTTGATTTGTTAAAGTTGTCCAATCATTTAAAATATCTTGGTCTGTTCCTGAACCATTATCAGTTCTTGAGGAACCTACGATTAAGAATGAAATATCTATAGTTTCTGCGTCAGCAAAGTGTGTTTGCCATGCACCGAACTTCTCAGCGGCGGTTGGGTGTCTACCATTACTACCACCACTTAGTGAGTCATTTACTGGTAGTTCCGTTGCACCGAAAGCGTCTGAAACTGATTGTGCTAATGTTCTGTGTTCAGCTGCACTATCGTGTGTACCTGTTACTGGTGAACCGTCATCTCCTACGGAGTGTCCTGCCCAGTATATGTACTCTGATTTTCTTTCTATTACGTCTCTGTAGTAATTTGATGCACCTTGAGCGTCTTTAGCGTCACTTGCAAGTGATACGAATGCGAATGTTTCTAGAACTTCGTTTTGAGTTCCAGTCCATACACCGTCTTCGTCACTTACTACTACGTGACATTCGTCTAATGATGCACCGACAGCGGCTGCAGATGCGGAAGTGCCTGGGGCTTTATCAAAGAAAGAATGGAACTCCCAAAATCTGTTAATGTTGACTGCTGTACTTGAACCGTCAACTGCTGTAGTTAATCCTGTGTTTGCAGGTTGGTTGATTGCTTCAATGGTTAAAGTTGTACCTGAAGCAGCTGTAATCCTGTATTCTTGAGTGTGATTATCAAATGTGATAATATCTCTTACTCTAAACAATGTAGTTGCGTTTGCAACACCTGTTACTGATGTAGCTCCAACTGCGTTATTCCCTGTAGTTGCCCCTGCGTTATCTTCAAAATAAGCTAGTGCAGATGAACATACAGATACTTTTAATGAGTTACCTAAAACTCCTGCGTGACGGGCTACCCACCTTCCTGCTGTACCTGATAAGGCACCACTTCGGTAAGATTGGACATACTCATCGTTATTTTTTAACAATGTTGTTCCATGTCCAGCTGAATTAGCACTATACAATCCTGTAGAGTTTATTCTAACTACTCTCAAAGAAGAACCATATCTTAAAAATCCTTCAGCTGAATAGTAGTCCTCTGCAGCTCCGTTGGTGTTAGCAGGTTCGTGAAAATTCTCTACTAGTCCCTTTTGGTCTGAAATTGTTACTACTTCATCAACAGGGCCCCATTGGAATGTTCCTGCGAAAGCACCAGTTGTACTGGATACTGCAGGCACAACATTTGTAAGGTCAATCTCTTTAACCTGTACGCCTGGTGATACTTGAAATGCCATACTTTTTCTCCTGTTAATGTCAAAAGTTGTTTACTGTTTTATTTATAACTTTATATTCTCTAACGGGTCGTTAAACCATCTATCCCCATTATTATCTACAAAAGACTCTTCTTCTACTGGTCTGTCTCCAAAAATCCCTGCAGGCAACATATCTTCTTCGATAAGTTTCTGTTGTTCTGAATATAACAACTCTTTGACTTGATAATTTGTTAAATGATAGAAGTAATCTGTGGTTACAAACCATGAAAATAATACACATGTCATTACCATATCATCATGATAACCTCTATCGGCTTCAAAGCTTCTACCCTTATTTACAAAAGTCATGAGCTCAGTGATAGTCCATCTGTCCAATAATTGCAATCTATCTTCTTCTAATAGTTCTTTTAGAGTAGAACAACCAATTCTTTTGATTTTTCTAGACATTGTTACACCGATATCTTCTGCTTTTAGTTGTCCTTGTACAAAAACATTAGGATATTCTAAATCATAATGTAATTGTGACGCAACAATACTTCCTTCATTGTTGTTTTCTATAATAACAGTTGCGTCATTATATGCTTTACCATACTTCGCAATCAAATCAGGAAACAATAGTGGCGATATTAAAGAGTTTCTAAATGTCGCAACTTGTTTAAATGGTTTAGAAGATACGTCAAAGATACTAAATGTTGAGAAGTCGATACCTCTTCCTTTCGCAACGTCACAACACATAACATATTGGTGACCTTCTATGGGTTTTTGATACATGTAGAATTCTTCTTTTGACCATTCAGGGTCATATGCTTTTAACCCAAGTAACGTATTCGAGTTAATGAGAGTGTTACCAGTTCCCAAAAACGAGTTTCCGTACTCTTGTTCAAACTGTGCTTCTGAGGTGTTTGCAATTGTTTGTTCTTTCCATGCTTCGTCTCTGCCTGGCACGTCATACCAGTTAATTGTGAAGTCTTTATATTCTGATTGTCCATGTACTGCACTCTCGTATATTTTATGAAACATATTACCTACACCGTTTGCAGTGGAAGTAATAATAACCTTTGAATCTTTACCTGATGTAATAACGGGATATGTTGCAGTATAGAATGTCTCTGCATCGTCTACGAATGCAAACTCGTCAAGATACAACATATTGATTGAGAGTCCACGGATACTACTACTGGAAGTTGCAGCTGCAACAACCTTACTATCGTTACCAAACTCTATATTACCTTTGTTTAAAATCTTTACGCCTGGCTGTAAGAAGAATGGGACAGACTCTAACATAGTTACGATACGTGCTATCATTTCTCTCGCAATCGCACCTTTGTTTGCAAGTACAGCGACAGTTACTTCGGGGTGAAATAGCAAGAACCACAATAGATATGCACACGAAGTGATTGATTTACCACTCTGTCTACTTGCAAGTACGACACTGAATCGATTATTGTCGTAATGTTGGATTAGTTTATCCTGATATCCACGAAGTTTAAATGGAACCATACCTTCGTCAAGA
>Ga0209404_10000249_pt1 | contig 44189 bp, 46 predicted proteins | sample TroAtlMetagenome_2_FD_187447 | JGI IMG/M metagenome (GOLD analysis project Ga0209404, IMG submission 187447) | Marine eukaryotic phytoplankton communities from Atlantic Ocean - Tropical Atlantic ANT8 Metagenome (SPAdes) (version 2) | ecosystem: Environmental > Aquatic > Marine > Oceanic...
AGGAAGCTGTCGTTGTGGGCGTTTTCCCGCTCGGCACGGTCGACGATCGCGGCGATATCCTCCGGCAGGCCCTGCCGGCGCCCGAGGATGTGGATACGAACCCCCTCCCGCGTCAGGCGGTCCAGGTCGCTGGCGACATAGGCCCGCACCAGCCCCATCAGGTCCGAGACTTCTTCGGCCGAGCGCTTCCAGTTCTCGGTCGAGAAGCCGAACACGGTCAGGCACCGGATGCCCAGGTCGGCCGCGGCCCGTACGGTTCGCTTGAGCGCCTGCACGCCCTCGCGGTGACCGACGGCACGCGGCAGACCCCGTGCCGCGGCCCACCGGCCGTTGCCATCCATGATCAGGGCGACGTGGGCCGGTCCCGGGACCGCATCAGTCCGGGCGTTCGAAGGCGCTGCGGCGTTGGGGGGCCCGGAGATCGTCACACCTGCATGATCTCGGCTTCCTTGACTTTCATCATCTCGTCGATGCGCTTGACGGCGGCGTCGGTGTCCTTCTGGACCTCGGCCTCCATCTTCTTCTGCTCATCCTGACTGATGTCGCTGGCTTTTTCTGCCTTCTTGAGATCGTCATTGGCATCGCGACGCACGTTGCGCACGGCGATCTTCTGCTGCTCGGCATATTTGCCGGCCAGCTTGACCAGGTCGCGACGGCGCTCCTCGGTCAGGGGCGGGATCGGAATGCGCAAGGTCTGGCCGTCCACAACGGGATTGAGACCGAGACCCGCCGCGCGGATGGCCTTCTCGACGGACACCACCATGCCCTTGTCCCAGACGCTGACGGTGATCATGCGCGGCTCGGGGACGCTGATGGCGGCAACGGTATTCAGGGGCGAGGTCGAGCCATAGGCCTCGACCTGGACCGGATCGAGCAGACCGGCGTTGGCGCGGCCGGTGCGCAGGCCGGCGAACTCGTCCTTCAGCGCAGCGACAGCCTTGTCCATGCGATCACGGTAGGATTTCAGATCGGGTTTGGCCATTTTGTCCTCGTTTCGGGTCTGTTCGTTCAGCCGTCGCTTCTAGCGCCCGACTGGATCACGGTGAAGGCACCTTCCCCGCGAAGCACCTTGTCGAGCGAATCATCTTCGCGGATCGAGAAGACAACGATGGGGATACCGCTGTCTCGCATCAGGGCCACGGCCGAGGCATCCATGACCCGGAGGTCGCGGGCCAGCACATCGTGATAGGTCAGGGTATCGTAGCGCGTGGCGGTGGCATCCTTCTTGGGATCGGCGCTGTAGACGCCATCGACGCTGGTGCCCTTCAGCAAGGCGTCGCAGCCCATTTCAGCGGCCCGCAGCGCGGCGCCCGAGTCCGTAGTGAAGAAGGGGGCGCCAACACCGGCGGCAAAGATCACGACCCGCCCCTTCTCGAGGTGCCGCAGGGCACGGCGACGGATATAGGGCTCGGCCACGGCGTTCATGGTCAGGGCGCTCTGCACGCGGGTCTGGACGCCGATCTTCTCAAGGGCGCCCTGCATGGCGAGGGCATTCATGACGGTCGCCAGCATGCCCATATAGTCGGCCGTGGCGCGTTCCATGCCTGCGGCGGCCTTGGACACGCCCCGAAAGATGTTGCCACCGCCGATCACCAGACAGATCTCGACCCCCTGACGTGCGACCCGGGCAACGGCCTCGGCGACCGAATCGACCGTGCCGATGTCGATGCCGAATCCCTGGTCTCCCATCAGGACCTCGCCCGACACCTTGAGCAGGACGCGCTTGTATCGATATCCGGACGCGGGGTTGGGCATGTCGGTTCCGTGGGCAAGAGACCCCCGTCGGACGGGCGGTCAAAAAGAAGGGGCGCGAGGGCCTTCAAAGCCCAACGCGCCCCTGTATGCAACGCTCCGATCACAGATCGGAACGGTATTCGTCCGATCCGGCCTTAGCCGGCCGTCATCGAGGCGACTTCCGCAGCGAAGTCCGGGCCTTCGACCTTCTCCACGCCCTCACCCAGGGCCAGACGGACGAAACCGGCCAGCTTGAGGTTCGAGGAGCCGAGTTCCTTCGCCGTGTCCGCCACCAGCTGCTCGACGGTGACGTCGGGGTTCATGACGAACGGCTGCTTGGTCAGCACCACGTCCTTCTGGAACTTGGCGATCTGCCCCGAGACGATCTTGTCGATCATGTTCTCCGGACGGCCCTCTTCCCTGGCCTTTTCGGTCAGGACGGCGCGTTCCTTCTCGATAGCGGCAGGATCCAGATCGTCCGTATTCAGCGACAGCGGCGCCGTGGCGGCGACATGCATGGCGATCTTGCGGCCCAGTTCGCGCAGGGCGCCCTGGTCACACGAACCTTCCAGCGCGACCAGCACACCGATGCGGCCCACGCCCGGCGACACGGCATTGTGGACGTAGGAGGCGACGACGCCTTCCTCGACCGACAGACGCGCGGCGCGACGCAGCTGCATGTTCTCGCCGATGGTGGCGATCAGGCGAGTCACTTCTTCCTGGACGGTCGTACCATTCTCCAGCGTGGCGCCGTGGATAGCTTCCACGCTGTGGTGCTCGAGGCCCAGCTGGGCGAACGACTTGGCGGCGTCCTGGAACAGGTCGTTGCGGGCGACGAAGTCGGTTTCGGCGTTGAACTCGATGGCCGCACCGATCTCGCCCTTGCCATCCTCACGGGTCGCGACGGCGACCAGACCTTCGGCGGCGACGCGGTCGGCCTTCTTGGCGGCCTTGGACAGGCCCTTGGCGCGCAGCCAGTCGATGGCGGCGGTGATGTCGCCGTCGGTCTCCTGCAGGGCCTTCTTGCAGTCCATCATGCCCACGCCCGAACGCTCGCGCAGTTCCTTGACGAGGGCGGCGGTGATCTCGGCCATGTTCAGTCTCCTGATATTCTGAATGCGGGAACGGCCGGGCTGGTTTAGCCCGGCCGCGTAACAGTTTGGCGGTCGCGAGGAACCGCCGGGTGTCAGGCCTCGGCCTTGTCCGTCTCGGCGGCTTCCGGAGCGGCTTCGGCAACGGGGGCCTCGTCGGCGGCAATCATTTCCTCGGCGATGGCCTCGGCACCGGCCGGGGCAGCCTCGACTTCAGCCGGAGCGGCCTTGGTGCTCAGGGACGGCTCGGCCGGGGGGGCTTCCGAGGCGCCGATGTCGATACCCGAGGCCGACTGGCCGGCGGCGAGGCCGTCGAGGACCGCATCAGCGATCAGATCGCAATAGGTCTGGATGGCGCGCGCGGCGTCGTCATTGCCCGGGACCGGATAGGTGATGCCATCGGGATCGCAGTTGGTGTCGAGGATGGCGATCACCGGAATGTTGAGCTTGCGCGCTTCCAGGATGGCGATCGCTTCCTTGTTGGTGTCGATCACGAACATGATGTCCGGCAGGCCGCCCATATCCTTGATACCGCCCAGCGACAGCTCCAGCTTGTCACGCTCGCGGGTCAGGTTCAGCAGCTCCTTCTTCTGACGGCCTTCGCCGCCGGTTTCCAGAAGGGCATCCAGCTCACGCAGGCGCTGGATCGAACCGGACACGGTCTTCCAGTTCGTCAGGGTGCCGCCGAGCCAGCGGTTGTTCATATAGTACTGGGCGCACCGCTTGGCGGCCTCGGCCACCGGGTCCGACGCCTGACGCTTGGTGCCGACGAACAGCACGCGGCCGCCCTTGGCTGCCACGTCGCGCACGGCGACCAGAGCCTGGTGCAGCAGCGGGATCGACTGCGACAGGTCGATGATGTGGATGTTGGAGCGCGAGCCGAAGATGTAACGCTCCATCTTCGGGTTCCAGCGGTGGGTCTGGTGGCCGAAGTGGGCGCCCGCTTCCAGCAGGGTGCGCATCGAGAATTCAGGCAGAGCCATGATCGTAAAGTCCTTTTTCCGATTCAATCCGCCGCAGACGGTGAAAAGAGCCGGATGGCCCCTCGGAACGGCCCGGCCAGGATGTCTCCCCGGACGCGCCACGCCTGCGTGTGAAGTGCGCGGGCATCTAGGCGACATCGACGGAAAAGGCAAGGCCTGCGTCGCAGGTCCCGGGCCGGTCAGAGCCTGTGCAGACCGTCGAAGCGCATCGTCTCGATTGTCCACGGCTCGACGTCGTCGAGCGTACGGACGTTGACGGCGATCATCGGGCGTCCGTCCGGGGCCTTGCCGGCTCCATAGGGCTCCACGCCACAGACCCGGCAGAAGCGGTGGCTGATGACGTGGCGGTTGAACAGATATTCGCTCAGCCGGTCCTCGCCCCGGATCAGGCGGAAGGCATCCGGCGTGACGAAGCCCAGCATCAACCCCTTGCGATAGCAGTGGGTGCAGTTGCACTCGATCACGCCCGACAGGTCCATGTCGACTTCGAAAGCCACTGCCCCGCAGTGGCAGGACCCCTTGTGGGTCGTCGTTTCGGGCATCAGGCCTCCTCCAGCAGCACGACACCCGGCACCGTTTTCAGCGCCCCCCGCAGGGCCGCATCCAGCCGGTATCGTCCGGGCAGTTTGACCTCGACCTCGCGCCGCCCCTCCAGTGTGGCCACCAGACTGACCTCGCCGCCGCGGCCGCCGCCCTGAAGCGCCGACCGGTCCAGCCGGGCCTTGAGCGCGACCGGGTCCGCCGCCCGCCCGGACACATGGACCCGCAGGTTCACATCGGACTGTTCGATGGCCGTATCCATACGGCTGGCCTCATCGCCGAAGAAGCGCACCTCTCCATCGCTGGCCTTGGCCCGCACCCTGACCATGAGGGCAGCGCCCACCTCCAGCACATCGCGGTAGCGACGCAGGGCATCGGGTGTGAACAGGCATTCGAACTCGCCGGTCGGATCCGAGAAATTGACAAAGGCAAATTTCTCGCCGCTGCGTGCGCTGGTGCGTTCCTGTCGACGCCGCACGATCCCGGCCATGAGAAAGGCCTCGTGCCCGCCCTCGGCCAGCGACAGAGCCTCGGCAGCAAAGGTCACCCGCTTGCGGCGCAGGGCGGCCTCCATGTCTTCCAGCGGGTGACCCGAAAGATAGAAGCCCACCGCCGATAACTCCTGGTCCAGCCGCTCCGGGCCGACCCAGGGCTCGACCGACCGGAGTCGCGGCCGCGCGGCATGGGCCTGATCGGCCCCGAACAGGCTGACCTGCGAGGACGCCCGCTCCGCGGCCACGCTCTGGCAATAGGCCATCAGTGTATCGGCCTGGTCGATGATCTGACGGCGATTGGGGTGCAGACTGTCCAACGCCCCTGCCTTGGCCAGTCCTTCGAGGGCGCGCTTGTTGACCGCCCGGGGATCAACGCGCTCAAGGAAGTCGAACAGATCGGCAAACCGCCCGCCGGCCTCGCGCACCTCCACCACATGGCGCATGGCCTCAAGGCCGACGTTGCGGATGGCGCCAAGGGCATACAGCACGGCTCCCCTGCCCTCGTCGTCCCAGGCCACGTCGAAGTCGGCGGCCGAGCGGTTGATGTCGGGCGCCAGCACCGTCACCCCGGCCTTGCGCGCGTCCTGATAAAAGATCGCCAGCTTGTCGGTGTTGGAAATGTCCAGCGACATGGAGGCGGCGAAGAACTCGACCGGATGGTTCGCCTTCAGCCAGCCGGTCTGATAGCTGATCATCGCATAGGCGGCGGCGTGCGACTTGTTGAAGCCATAGCCCGCGAACTTGGCCACCAGATCGAAGATGCCGCCCGACTGCTCCTCGGAGACGCCACGTTCCGAGGCGCCCTTGATGAAGCGCGCTCGCTGGAAATCCATCTCCTCCTTCTTCTTCTTGCCCATGGCCCGGCGCAGAAGGTCGGCTTCCCCGAGGCTGTAGCCCGCGAGGATCTGGGCGATCTGCATCACCTGTTCCTGGTAGATGATGACGCCGTAGGTCTCCTTCAGCACATCGGCCAGCGAGGGGTGCAGGGTATCGACCTCGGCCCGCCCGAACTTTCGGTCGATATAGACGTCGATGTTCTCCATTGGACCGGGCCGGTAGAGCGAGATCAGGGCGGTGACCTCCTCGATCGACTCGCAGCGCATCTTGCGCAGGGTGTCGCGCATGCCCTGGGATTCCAGCTGGAACACGCCCACCGTCTGGCCCGAAGCCATCAGCTCATAGGTGGCCTTGTCATCCAGCGGCAGGAGCGAGAAGTCGACGGCCGCGCCGCGCCGGGCCAGATACCCGTGGGCACGGTCCAGAACCGTCAGGGTCTTCAGGCCCAGAAAGTCGAACTTGACCAGTCCCGCAGGCTCGACCCATTTCATGTTGAACTGGGTCGCCGGAATGTCGGACCGGGGATCCTTGTAGAGCGGCGTCAGCTCGACCAGCGGCCGGTCACCGATGACGATGCCCGCCGCGTGGGTCGAAGCATTGCGGTACAGGCCCTCAAGCTCCAGTGCCGTCGCCAGCAGGGTCGCCACCGCCGGTTCGTCGTCGCGCGCCTGTTTCAGGCGCGGCTCCAGCTCGATGGCCTGGGCCAGGGTTACGGGGTTGGCCGGATTGGCGGGCACCATCTTGGCGAGACGGTCGACCTGGCCAAGCGGCATCTGCAGGACCCGGCCCACATCCCGCAGCACGGCCCGTGCCTGAAGGGTACCGAAGGTGATGATCTGGGCGACGCGATCCTCACCGTAGTGCTTCTGCACATAGGCGATCACCTCCTCCCGACGCTCCTGACAGAAGTCGATATCGAAGTCGGGCATGGAGACCCGCTCCGGATTCAGGAACCGCTCGAACAGCAGGCCAAACCGCAAGGGGTCCAGATCGGTGATGGTCAGGGCCCAGGCGACCAGAGAGCCCGCGCCGGATCCCCGGCCCGGCCCCACCGGGATGCCCTGAAGCTTGGCCCATTTGATGAAGTCCGACACGATCAGGAAATAGCCGGGGAACCCCATCTGCTGGATCACCCCGACCTCGAACTCAAGCCGGTCCCAGTAGGCCTGCTCCGGCGCGGCAGCCTCGACCGTCGCCAGCCGGGCCTTCAGCCCCTCCCGTGCCTGGAAGGCCAGCTCGGCCGCCTCGTCGCGTCCCTCACCGGTGTCGAACCGGGGCAGGATCGGCGCGCGGGTCGGCACCAGGAAGGCGCAGCGCCGAGCAATCTCCAGCGTGTTGTCGCAGGCCTCGGGCAGATCCGCGAACAGGGTCCGCATATCCGAAGCCGCCTTGAACCAGTGGTGCGATGTCACCCGCCGCCGGTCGTCCTGGCCGGTGAAGGCCCCATCCGCGATGCACAGCAAGGCATCATGCGACTTTGCGCGGTCGGCCCGCGCGAAATAGACGTCGTTGGTGGCGACCAGCGGAACCTCGGCCTGATAGGCCCAGGCCACCAGTCCGGCCTCGGCCTGCCGCTCCTCAGCAAGATCGTGGCGCTGCAACTCGACATAGAAACGGTCGCCGAACGCTGCGCCCATTTCGGCAAGCGCATCACGGGCCTCTCCATCCCGACCCTGAACAAAAAGGGGGTCGACCGGCCCGTCCGGGCCCCCTGAAAGCAGGATCAGACCTTCGGCATGCTCGCGGACCCGGCTCCAGGCCACGCCCGGCTCCGCAAGATCCCCCGCCTCGAGATAGGCCAGGGACGAGAGGGCTGACAGATTTCTCCAGCCCAGCTCGTTCTGGACCAGCAGGACCACCGTGGGCAGCCGGGCCCAGCGCTCGGACCGCTGCCCGCCGATCCCGTTCACGGGAAGGGTACAGCCGATGAGAGGCTGAACCCCCGCCGTCTTGGTCGACTGACTGAATTCGAGGGCGCCAAAAAGATTGGTACGATCGGTGATCGCGACAGCGGGCATGCCCGCCTCTGCGGCCAGCCTGCCCAGGGTCGACGCCTTGATAGCGCCTTCCAGCAGGGAATAGGCGGATCTGGCTCTCAGGTGGACAAAACTGTCGCCGAACGCCTCTGCCACCGACTGTCTCCCTGCCCCTGCAGCTCAAACGAATGACGACTATGAAAGGATTCTGATCGCAGGCACCCCGACAGTTCCAATCCATCCCCAGCCGCGCGACGGGACGGTGGATCAATAGGCCAGCAGGGCCGCCTGCCACGCCATCCAGACAAAGCCGCCACAGGACGCCAGCGACAAGATTTCCCGAACCCAACGCGACATGACCAGCCTCCCTGACGATGTTCTATCTATGTTCTAAGTTCCCTTTGTGTTCCCTGTCAACACCGGACTTGAAACCTTTCGGCGTTCGCCTTCGTATCCGGAGTCATGACCCGTTTTCTGATCGCGCTTGTCGCCCTCATCGCCGCCTGCAGTCCCGCACCCCCTGCCCCTGCCGAGGCTCCGCCACCCGGCAGCGAGGTCGCCGTCTTTGCCGGAGGCTGTTTCTGGTCAGCCGAGAAGGCCTTCGAGAATGTCCGGGGCGTATCGTCGGTGGTTTCCGGGTTCGCCGGCGGGACCGTCGCCAATCCGACCTATGCCCAGGTCGTTCGGGGCGGCACCGGCCACCGCGAGGTCATCCAGGTCACGTTCGACCCCAACGTCGTCAGCTACCGGGCCCTGGTCGACCGGTTCTGGCGCACGATCGACCCGACCGATGCCGGCGGTGCCTTCTGTGATCGCGGGCCCGGCTATGAGACCGCAGTCTTTGCCACAGCCAGCCAGCGACCGGCCGCCAATGCCTCCCGCGCGGCCGCCGAACGGGCTCTCGGCCGTACATTCGTCACCCCGGTCCTGCCCGCGGCCCGCTTCTGGCCGGCGGGCCCGGAACATCAGGACTACGCCGAGCGAAACCCCGCGCGCTACGAGGCCTATCGTATCGGGTGCCGCCGCACCCCTGCGCTCCGCCGCGTCTGGGGCGACGCTGCGGTCGAATAGCGCTCAGCCGATCACAACGCCGGGCGGCGGTACACTGTCCGCCGGCACGAAGAAGTCGGGCATCAGCGTTTTGGTCGGATCGACGCGATAGACGTCAAAGTCGCGCACGCCCTGTTCGTACAGGAAGCTGTCGTCGATCAGGAATCGGCCGGTGTTCTCGCGCGCCGGCAGGCAGAAGAGGGCGTGGGCCGCATCGGCCAGAATGTCCGGCGTACGGCAGTGGGCCAGCCCCTCCTTGCCGGTCAGGGCAAACTCGATGGCTGCGGTCGCCACGGCTGTCCGCGGCCACAACGCATTGAAGGCAATGCCGTCGCCCCTGAACTCCTCGGCCATGCCCAGCATGGCGAGGCTCATATTGTACTTGGCCATCGAATAGGCGACGTGCGAACCGAACCAGTGTGGCGACAGGTCGAGCGGCGGCGACAGGGCCAGCACGTGCGGGTTGGCCGCCTGTTTCAGATGGGGAATACAGGCCCTGGAGACCAGAAATGTGCCGCGTCCATTGACCTGATGCATAAGGTCATACCGCTTCATGTCGGTCGCCAGCGTGCCGGTCAGCTGGATGGCCGAGGCATTGTTCACGCAGATATCAATGCCGCCGAACCGCTCGACCGTGGCCTCGACCGCGGCCATGACCGAGTCTTCACTGCGGACGTCCACGACGAGGGGAAGCGCCCTGCCCCCGGCTGCCTCGATCGCTTCGGCGGCGGAATAGATCGTACCGGGGAGGTGTTTGTGCGTCTCGGCGGTCTTTGCCGCGATCACGACATTGGCGCCATCGCGGGCGGCCCGCAGGCCTATGGCCAGGCCGATCCCCCGGCTGGCACCCGTGATGAAGAGCGTTTTTCCGTTCAGCGACATCGGCACGGTCCTCCAGTGCATTTCGATGGAAAACCGATAGCATGGGTTCACCTGAAACCGCGATGGCCCAGAGATGACCGAGACCCAGCCCTTCCAGATCACCCGAGACGGGGCCGTGGCCCACCTGCGACTGTCGCGCCCCGCAGCCTCCAATGCGCTGGACATGAGCTTCTGGAGGGGACTGGGTCCGGCGCTGAAGGATCTGGACACCGGCGGTGAGGTGCGGGCGCTGGTCCTGTCGGGCGAGGGCCGGAATTTCTGCGCCGGGATGGACATCTCGGTCTTCTCCGGCGGCGCCATCCTCAGCACAGATACGGCCGCCGAGCGTCAGGCCTTTCATCAGGCCGCGCGTGACCTGCAGGATGCGCTCACCATGCTGGAGCGGGTGCGATTTCCGGTGATCGCCGCCGTACAGGGCGCCTGCGTGGGAGCGGGGCTGGACATGATCGCTGCCTGCGACCTGCGGCTGGCCTCAGCCGAAGCGTACTTCCGGATCGAGGAGATCAACATCGGCATGATGGCCGACGTCGGCAGCCTGCAACGCCTGCCCCGGCTACTGCCCGAAGGCGTGGTGCGCGAGCTGGCCTATCTGGGGACCGCCCTTACGGCGGGGCGGGCCGAGCGCCTTGGCTTCGTCAATGCCGTCCTGCCCGATGCCGAGGCCCTGCAGGCGGCCGCCATGGAGATGGCGCAGGCGATCGCCGCCAAGGCACCGCTGGCTATCTCGGGGTCAAAGGCCGCGATCACCTATGCCCGCGATCACACCGTGGCGGATGGTCTGGAATGGGCCGCGGTGATGCAGGGATCGATCTGGAACACGGCTGACATCCTCGGCGCCATTCAGGCCCGGGCCACGAAGGGTACGCCACGGTTTGCCGACCTGCACCCCTTGCCGAAGCCCTGAGGCCTCCAGTCAGTAAGCGTGGCTCTCCGCCGGCCGCTCTTCCAGATGGCCGTCCTTGAGCGCGAAGACGCGGTCCATATGGCCGGCCAGCTCCATGTTGTGGGTCGCGATCAGGGCCGCCACGCCCGACTGTTTGGCCAGATGGTGCAGGGCCTCGAACACCGTCTGACTGGTGGCCGGATCAAGGTTGCCGGTCGGCTCGTCAGCCAGCAGCAATCGCGGCCGGTTGGCCAGCGCCCGGGCGACGGCCACGCGCTGGCGCTCCCCGCCTGACAGCTGTGACGGCTGGTGGGTGAGGCGGTCTGCGAGACCCAGGGCGACCAGCAGTTCCTCGGCCCGCTCACGCGCCGCGCCCAGCCCGTGTCCCGCGATGCGGAGCGGCAGAGCCACGTTATCCCGGGCATCAAATTCCGGCAGCAGGTGATGGAATTGATAGACGAAACCTATCCGCGCGAGGCGTATGTGGGTACGCGCCCGCTCGGGCAGGCCGCCCACGGGCTCCCCATCGATCCGCACCTCGCCCGAGGTCGGGTGCTCCAGCAGGCCCGCCGCATGCAGCAGACTGGACTTTCCCGAGCCGGAGGGCCCGATAAGGCCGACGATCTCGCCGGCACGGACATCCAGATTGACGCCGCGCAGCACGGTCAGACCGCCTGCTGCGGTCTCATAGGTGCGAGTGAGATCGTGCACCGACAGCACGGGGGGCGTGGGGCTATTCATAGCGAAGCGCCTCCACAGGATCGAGGCGCGCCGCCTGCCACGACGGGATCAGGCCGGCTACGCAGCTCATGAAGAAGGACCACAGCGCGACCCAGAACACATCAACCGGATCCACCAGCGCAGGCACCGCCTCGAGCATATAGACGTCAGCGTTGAAAAGCTCGACCTGGAACACCCACTCGAGGAAGTGCTGGATGGCCCCGATGTTCAGGCAGAACAGCAGGCCCAGCACCAGCCCGGTCACCGTCCCGGCGATGCCTATGGCCGCACCCGACATGAAGAAGACGCGCAGCATGGACGACTGACTGGCACCGACGGTCCGCAGGATGGCGATGTCCCGCGTCTTGTTCTTCACCAGCATGACGATACCGGAGATGATGTTGAGGGCGGCGATGGCCACAACGAGGCCGAGGATGATGCTCATCGCCACCCGCTCGACCTTCAGAGCGCCCCAGAAGGCGGCCAGCCGATCGCGCCAGTCGCTGACCAGGTTGCCGTCCCCGACCACGTCCCTGACCGGGCCGCGCAAGGCCTCGACCCGATCGGGTTCGGCCGTCTTCATCTCGATGATGTCCCAGAGGCCTTCCTTGCCGAAGAACAGCTGCGCCTGCTCTAGCGGCATGAAGACAAACGCCCGGTCATAATCAGCCGTGCCCGAGCTGAAGAGCCCGCCGACCACATAGGTCTTGGACAGCCCGCCCAGATTGCCAAACGCACTGTCGGCCCCCGTGGGGGAGTAAAGCGTGATCGGCGAGCCGACCCCTATGCCCAGTTCCTCGGCCAGCGACTTGCCGATCAGGACATAGTCGCCCCCGTACCGGCCCTTGCCGAACATGTCGCGCGCGGTCTGTGACAGGCTGTCATAGACATAGGTCATCGAGGTCAGGTCCTCGGGGCGGATGCCCCGCACCAGACCGCCTGTCGCCCGGCCCGAGGCCTGGAACATGGCCGGAGACTCGACGAGAGGCGTGACGCTGACGATGCCCGGAACCTCGCGCAGGCGCTCCAGCGCGGCATCCCGGTCCGGATCGACGAGAACCTGGCCCTGCACATACATGTGGCCGTTGAACGACAGCATGCGGCTGAGCAACTCGGCGCGGAAACCGGCCATGATGCTCATCACCACGATCAGCGCCATGACCGCGAGGGCCACGGCCACATAGGAGATGATAGCGATCAGGGCGATGCCGCCCTCCTTGCGCTTGGCCCGGAGGTAGCGCAGCGCCAGTCCGATCTCCCAGGCGGAGAACGGTCCGGCCGGCCTGGGGGTCTTGCCGCTGATCCCGGTCATGCGGTCAGCCGGGCGATGGCCTCATCGAGAGGCACGCTCAGCTTCTCACCGGTCGCCCGGCGCTTCAGCTCAACGACCCTTTCGGCGATCCCCTTCGGACCGATCGTCAGTTGCCAGGGCACGCCGATGAGGTCGGCCGTGGCGAACTTGCCACCCGGACGCTCGTCGGTGTCGTCATAGAGCACATCCTTGCCGAGGGCCTCGAGACGGCTGACCGCCTCCTCACAGGCATTGCAGACACCCTCGTCGCTGACCCGCAAGTTGATCACGGCGACATCGAACGGTGCCACGGCGTCCGGCCAGATAATACCGGAGGCATCATGGCTGGCCTCGATGATCGCTCCCAACAGCCGGGAGACGCCCACGCCATAGCTGCCCATATGGACATCGGCGTCCCGTCCGTCGGGGCCCTGGACCCGGGCCTTCATCGGCGTCGAATATTTGGTGCCAAAGTAGAAGATGTGCCCGACCTCGATGCCGCGCGCGGTCAGGCGGTCACCCTCGGCCGTCTCGGCCTCGAACCGCCCCGGTTCATGCATCTCTTCGGTGGCGGCATAGAGAGCCGTCCGTTCATCAACAATGGACTGCAGATCGTTCCAGTCGACATCCCCGCCCGGCGCCGGCATCTCGACCAGCTTGCGATCGCAGAAGACCTGGCTCTCGCCCGTGTCGGCCAGGACGATGAACTCGTGACTCAGGTCGCCCCCGATCGGACCGGTGTCGGCCCGCATCGGCACGGCCTTCAGCCCCATGCGGGCGAAGGTGTTCAGATAGGCCACGAACATCCGGTTATAGGCCTTGCGGGCCGAGGCCTCATCGAGATCGAAGGAATAGGCGTCCTTCATCAGGAACTCCCGGCCGCGCATCACGCCGAACCGCGGGCGACGCTCGTCCCGGAACTTCCACTGGATGTGAAACAGGTTCAGCGGCAGCGACTTGTAGCTCTTCACATAGGCCCGGAAGATGTCCGTGATCATCTCCTCATTGGTCGGGCCGTACAGCAGTTCGCGCTCATGACGGTCCTTGATGCGCAGCATTTCGGGGCCATAGGCGTCATAGCGGCCGGACTCGCGCCAGAGGTCGGCCAGCTGCAGCGTCGGCATCAGCAGTTCGACGGCCCCTGCCCGCTCCTGTTCCTCGCGCACGATCTGCTCGATCCGGCGCAGCACCCGCAGGCCCAGCGGCAGCCAGGCATAGATGCCGGCAGCCTCCTGCCGGATCAGGCCCGCCCGCAGCATCAGCTGATGCGAGACGATCTGGGCGTCGGCAGGCGCCTCTTTCAGCGTGGGCAGGAAATAGCGCGACAGGCGCATGGGTACATCCGGAAATAAGCAGCAGGGTCAGTCCGTGCTTTAGCCGGGACGTGACCCCAAAAGCTAGACCAGTCTGTGGCGGCCTACGAGCCGACAGCCTCGGGGATCGGAACCAGCCCGAGGAAGACGACGGCCATGACGATCGCCCACAGAATGGCCCCGACCCAGCTGGTCGTGATGAACTTCTTCTTCAGGTCGGGCTTGTCGGGCGCGCCCCACTGGGCGCCGTCCGTCGGCGGCCTCTGATCCTGCTGGCTCATGCCCAGCGGAAGAACCATGAACAGCGCCACCCACCAGCAGATGACATAGATCGAAAACATGGTGATCGGCCCGATCGGCATCAGTGCGCTCCGTCCTTCGGCGTTTCCATCAGCTCGACCAGAACCCCGCCCATATCCCGGGGATGGACGAACACAATGGGCGTACCATGCGCCCCGATGCGCGGTTCGCCAGTCCCCAGAATTGTCGCACCCCTTGCGCGCAGGGCGTCGCGCGCCGCGATGATGTCGTCGACCTCGAAACAGACGTGGTGCTGTCCGCCTCTCGGGTTCTTGGCCAGAAAGCCGTGGATGGGGCTGTCGTCACCCAGCGGCTCGATCAGTTCGATCTGGCTGTTGGGCAGGTCGATGAAGCACACCCGCACGCCCTGGGCCGGAAGGTCGAACGGCTCATGCGCTCGCGTCGCCCCCAGCAGGTCTCGGTACATCGCCACACTGCCCTCGATCGAGGGGGTCGCCACCCCGACGTGGTTCAGACGTCCGATCATCAGACCCTCAGCACGATGGTTTCTACGATAGGCCGACGGTCCCAGATGCCCTGGCTGGCCTTTTTCAGCGCCCGGGCGACCGCCTGTTCGATGACCATCTCGTCCTCCAGTGCCTCGCCCTTCAGCTTGCGGACGGCATCCTCGGCCCGCTCGGCCAGTTCGTCCAGAAGATCGCCCAAAGGCTGATCCTCATCGCCCGGCAGGCCGATCCCGCGCACATCGATGCTGGACGCCAGCTTGCCCCGCCGGTCGAGGGCGAAGCTGACCAGAATCAAACCGTTCGAGGCCGCATGGCGACGCTCGCGCAACGCCTCGCCCATCTCCTCGACCAGCATACCGCCGTCGACGAACAGGCGGCCTGATGGAACCTCATCGATGATGGCCGCAGGACCGGGCGCCAGCCGCACCATGTCGCCGTTTCGCGGCGTGACCGTCTCGGGCACCTGCATTTCCTTCGCCAGCAGGGCGTGCTCGGCGATGTGGCGGCGCATGCCGTGGGTCGGAATGGCGATCTGCGGGCGCGCCCACTGGTACATCTGGCGCAATTCGTCGCGGCACGGGTGACCCGAGACGTGGATGCCCGGGTGGTCCCGATCGGTGTAGATGCGCACGCCGCGCTCCGACAGGGCGTCCTGCAGTCGGCCGATGGCCAGTTCATTGCCGGGGATCATGCGCGACGAGAAGATACAGTGGTCGCCCTTGCCCAGCTTGATGAAGGGGTGATTGCCCTCGGCCACGCGCGACAGGGCGGCGCGCGGCTCACCCTGACTGCCGGTGCAGAGGTATAGCAACTGGTCCGCCGGCCAGCGCCGGGCCTCCTCCTCGCTGAGGAAGGGCTTGATGTCCGACAGCATGCCGACCGACCTGGCCGCCGCCGTAATCCGGTGCATGGACCGTCCGGCCAGGGCCACACGCCGGCCTGCAGCCTCGGCAGCGCGCACGACACTGTCGAGGCGGGCGACGTTCGAGGCGAAGCAGCCGACCGCGATCCGCCCCGACAGGCTGCCGATCAGTTCGGCGAGGGCGTCGCGGACCTCACCCTCGGACCCTGCCGAGCCCTCCACGAAGACATTGGTGGAATCGCACACCATGGCCAGCACGCCCTCATCTCCGAGGCGACGGATGGTGTCGATATCAGTGCGCTCGCCGACGACCGGGTCGTTGTCGATCTTCCAGTCCCCGGTGTGCAGCACCAGACCCAGCGGCGTAGTGATGGCCAGACCGTTCGGCTCGGCCGTCGAATGGGTGATGGTCACCATCTCGATGTGGAAGGGGTCGAGATCAATGATCCCGCCCAGCGGCACCTCATGAATCTTCACCCGGTCGCCGAGACCCGCATCGCGCAGCTTTTCGCGGATTAGATAGGCCGTGAACGGCGTGGCATAGAGCGGCGCCTTCAGGCGAGGCCACAGCCAGCCCAGCGCCCCGATATGGTCCTCGTGGGCGTGGGTCAGCACGATCCCGAGGATGGTCTCGCCCTCCAGGAAGGTCGGGTCCGGCACGATCACATCGACGCCTGGCGTGGTATGGTCGCCGAAGGTCACGCCGACATCGACGAGGATCCACTTGCGATCATGGGCCGGCCCGAACCCGTAGGCGTTCAGGTTCATGCCGATCTCGTTCGACCCGCCCAGCGGCAGGAAGACCAGTTCGTCGGTTTTGGCTTTACTCATACTGTCTTTCCGGAGTTGCGACGCCAGACGTCCAGCAGGCCGCGAAGGGTCAGGTCAGGGTCGAAATGATCGATGTGGTCTGTCGCGCCCTCGAACAGGGAGGCAACGCCACCGGTGCCGATGACCGTCATGGGCTTGCCCCACTCGGCCTTGATACGTTCGACCAGACCCTCGATCAGGGCGATATAGCCCCAGAAGACACCCGCCTGCATATTGGTGACGGTGTCCTTGCCGATCACGCGATCCGGGCGCTGGATGGCGATGCGTGGCAGCATGGCGGCCGCCTCGTGCAGGGCCTGCAGCGACAGATTGATCCCGGGCGCGATCACCCCGCCCTCGAAGGCCCCGTCGGCGGCGACCACGTCGAAGGTGGTGGCGGTTCCGGAATCGATGACGATCAGGTCGCCGGGGTATTTCAGATGGGCGCCGATGGCATTGACCAGCCGGTCTGCCCCCGCCTCGGACGGCTTGTCGATGCGCGCCTGCATGCCCAGGTCGACGTTCTGGCCGATGACCATGGGCTCGACGTCGAGATAGCGCCGCGACAGGTTTCTCAGATTGAAGATCGACTGCGGCACGACGCTGGAGATGATACAGCCATCGAGCGCCTTCAGATCCAGGCTGCTCATCGCCAGAAGCTGGGTCAGCCACACGGCATACTCGTCGGCTGTGCGGCTCGCGGCAGTCGCCGTGCGCCACTGGGCGATCCAGCGCTCACCGTCATGCACGGCGAACAACGTATTGGTGTTGCCCTGTTCGATCGCCAGCAGCATCAGGCGTTCTCTCCAAAAAAGACGTCGCCTGCCGATATAAGCCGAAGCGAGCCATCGGCCAGTCTCAGTCGCAGGGCGCCGTCGTCGGCGAGCCCTTCGGCCACACCCTCAACGGTCTCGTGCCCCAGCCGGGCGACGGCGTGGGCGCTCAGGCCGTGGGCCCGCCGGGTCCAGGCATCGCGGATGACCTCGAATCCCAAAGACTCGCGCCGGGTCATCCAGCCCGCCCAGGCCTCGGCCAGAACCGGCAGGGCCTCATCCAGCGTCGGGGTCCTCATCACGCCATCGGCCAGATGCCGGGCGACAGCCGTGGCCGGGCGCTCCACATCGTCCGGTGCATGGGCCAGGTTCACGCCGATGCCGACGGCCAGCCACAGACCGCCGGAGGGGGCCGGCCCCGACTCCACCAGAATGCCCGAAATCTTCCGCCCCTCGACCAGGACGTCGTTCGGCCATTTGATCGTCACACAGGGAGGCGGGACATAATGGTCCAGTAGATCCGCCACAGCGAGTGCGGCCATGAAACCGGTCTGCGCAGCCTCGGCCGGGGGGCGGTGGGTCACCGACAGATGTGTCGCGGCCAGATTGCCGGTCTCGCTGGACCACGCCCGGCCGCGGCGACCGCGTCCCGCTGTCTGGCTGCGGGCGGCGACCCAGATCGGCCCGCTATGCCCGGCCTCGGCCAGTCGCCGGGCCTCGGCATTGGTGGAGTCGATCTGGTCGAGGATCAGCAGCTCGGCGGGCGACACCGCCCTACCCGGCGCCGAAGCCGGATGCGGCAATGGCCGTCAGCGGCTCCAGCCAGACCAGACCGACGATCACCACCGGGAAGGCAAAGGCGGCCGAGGCCAGGGCGAGGGTGCGCGCCTCGATCGGCTGGGCATCGGTCGCCTGCTCATCCACCGGCGGGTCAAACCACATCAGCTTGATGATCCGCAGATAGTAGAAGGCCGCCACAACCGAGGCCACCAGACCCGCCGCCGCCACCATCCAGTAGCCGGCGTCAGCCGCTGCCCCGAACACATAGTACTTGCCCCAGAAGCCCGAGAACGGCGGCATGCCCAGCACCGACAACGACAGGATCGTCAGGACCACGGTGGTCAGCGGGCGGGTCTTCTTCAGGCCGGCCAGGTCGGCAATCCGGCGGATCGGCTTGCCGCCCCGCGACAGCGACAGCAGCACGGCAAAGAAGCCGATCTGGTCGATCACATACAGGGTCATGAACATCAGCATGGCCTGCAGGCCGGCCTCGGTGCCCGCGACGATGCCCAGCAGGGCGTAGCCGATGTTGGCGATGGACGAATAGGCCAGCAGCCGTTGCAGATCGCGCTGCGCGAGGCCGCCGATGGCGCCCACCACGAACGACGCGAGGCAGATCAGCACCAGAACCTGGGCCCACTGGTCGTGAATGGCACCGAAGCCCTCACTCAGAACCCGGGCGACGAGGACCATGGCGGCCATCTTGGGAGCCGTCGAGAACAGGGCCACCACCGGCGTCGGCGCGCCCTCATAGACGTCGGGCGTCCACATGTGGAACGGCGCCGCCGAAACCTTGAACGCCAGACCACACAACAGGAAGACGAGGCCGAAGATCAGGCCGGCCGACCCGCCGTCGGCCACCGACCGGGCCGACAGGGCGATGTCCTCGAACCGCATCGAACCCGAGAAGCCATAGGTAAGGCTGGCGCCATACAGCAACAGGCCCGACGACAGCGCCCCCAGAACGAAATACTTGAGCCCGGCCTCGGAGGCCTTGAGATCATCGCGGTGGAAGGCGGCCAGCACATAGAGAGCCAGCGAGTGCAGCTCGATGCCGACATAGAGCGAGATCAGATCCCCGGACGAGACCATCATGGCCATGCCGACCGAGGCCAGCACGATCAGCACCGGATATTCGAAGCGGGCGATGCGGGTGCGCGCCATCCAGCCGTCACCCAGCACCACAGCGACCGCGCTGAGAAGATAGATGGCCACCTTGCCATAGACCGCCAGCGGATCGGCCACGAAGGCCCCGTTGAAGGCCTGGCCCAGCGGGGCATTGATCGCCAGCGCCGAGGCCGCGACCAACAGGGCCACCGACAGGATCGAGATCAGCCGCGTGGACTTCTCGCCGAGGAAGGCGCCCAGCAGCAGCAGGACCATGGCCCCGACCGCAAGGGTCACTTCAGAGGCGGCGAGTTGAAGGGCGGAGGACAGGTCAGGCATATCGGATCTCATCCACCGATCGCGGCACGGAAGCCGGCAGTCAGGGCCTCGACAGAGGCCGAGGTCAGGTCAAGCACAGCCGCCGGATAGACGCCCAGCCACAGGGTCCCCACGATCAGGGGCACGAAGACGATCAGCTCGCGCCGGTCGATGTCGGTGATGGCCTTGAGCGCCGGGTTGGTGATCTCGCCGAACATGACGTTGCGGTACAGGGTCAGCGCATAGACCGCCGAGAAGATCACGCCCGAGGCCGCAAACAGCGCCGTCCAGGTCGAGACCTCATAGACTGCGGTCAGAGTCAGGATTTCCCCGATGAAGCCGGATGTACCGGGAAGGCCGACATTGGCCATGGTGAACATCAGGAAGATGGCGGCAAACCACGGCATCTTCGACGTCAGGCCGCCGTAGAAGGCGATCTCCCGCGTGTGCATCCGGTCATAGACCACGCCGACGCACAGAAAGAGCGCGCCAGAGATCAGGCCGTGGCTCAGCATCTGGAAGACCGCGCCCTGCACGCCCTGATCGTTGCCGGCGAAGATGCCCATGGTGACAAAGCCCATGTGGGCCACCGACGAATAGGCGATGAGCTTCTTGATGTCGGTCTGACGGAAGGCGACCAGCGAGGTGTAGACGATGGCGATGGCCGACAGGGCGAACACCAGCGGCCGGAACATTTCCGAGGCCTGGGGGAACATCGGCAGGTTGAAGAGAAGGAAGCCATAACCGCCGAGCTTCAGCAGGATACCGGCCAGAATGACCGAACCGGCCGTCGGCGCCTGAACGTGGGCGTCGGGCAGCCAGGTGTGGACCGGCCACATCGGCATCTTGACCGCAAACGAGGCGAAGAAGGCCAGCCACAGCAGAGGCTGCACGCTCTCGCTGAAGGCGTATTCCTTGAGCAGCGGGATCGAGGTCGTGCCCGCCTCCGCGGCCATCCACAGCATGGCCAGCAGCATAAGGACCGACCCGAGCAGGGTGTAGAGGAAGAATTTGTAGGCCGCATAGATCCGGTTCTGACCGCCCCAGATGCCGATGATCAGGAACATCGGGACAAGGGTGCCCTCGAAGAAGATGTAGAACAGGAACAGGTCCAGCGCGGTGAACACGCCGATCACCAGCGTCTCGAGCACCAGGAAGGCGATCATATAGTCGGCCACCCGGTCCTTGATCGTCGTCCAGCTGGCGAGGATGCACAGCGGCAGCAGGAAGGCGGTCAGCAGGACGAACAGGATCGAGATCCCGTCCACCCCCATGTGATAGGCGGCGCCCGCGAACCACTGATAGTGCTCGACAAACTGATAGGCCGGGTTCGAGGCGTCAAAGCGCGCGACCAGCAGGATCGAGAGGGCCAGGGTGATCAGGGTCGTGACGAAGGCGATGCGGCGCGCGGCCGGAGCGACGGACGCGTCCGACTTGCCCGCCATGCGGACAGCCAGCAGCACTGCTGCCCCCACGAGCGGCAGGAAGGTGACGAGGCTCAGGATGTGAGACATCAACAGGGACACGCGATCAGCCCCCCCAGGTGGCGATGGCGAAGGCGAGCAGAGCGGCCACGCCCAACAGCATCACGAACGCATAGTGATAGACGTAGCCCGACTGGATCTTTGACAGTCGCGCCGCGGATTTCAGCGAGGCCCAGGCGGCCCCGTTCGGGCCCAGCCCGTCGATGATCTTCACATCGCCAATCTTCCAGAACAGATCGCCGACCGCCTTGGTGCCCTTGACGAAGACGAAGTCGTAAAGCTCGTCGAAGAACCACTTGTTGTAGAAGAAGGTGTGCAGCGGACCGCCCCGCTCGGCCATGCGGCGGCCAAGCCCTTCCTTGAGCCCGTAGACATAGATGGCGATCAGCGTACCGAGGCCGGACACGACCAGCGGCGCCCAAAGCACCCAGGTGGGCACGTCGTGGCTGTCGTGGAGGACGTGGTTCTCCGGGCCGGTAAAGATGGCTCCACGCCAGAAGTCGTGCTCGTGGTAGCCGACGAACTGATCGTAGAAGGCGAAGCCGGAGGCCACCGCGCCCACCGCCAGCACCAGCAGCGGCACGATCATGACCCAGGGGCTCTCGTGCGGCTTCAGCGGGCCGTGGTGATGGTGATCGTCGTGTGCATGGCCGTCCGAATGGTGCGCGGCCACGGCGTCATCCATGAGCGGCTCAGTGTGGGTCTCATGCTGGGCATCGGTCGCATGGTCGTCATGATGATGCTCGACCGGGGCATGCTCATCCTTCCAGGCTGGCTTGTTGTGGAAGGTCATGAACACCAGACGCCATGAATAGTAGGCCGTCAGACCCGCCGCAAACAGGCCGATGAAGAAGACGAACATCCCGACCGGATTGTCGGCCCCGGCGGCAAAGGCGCTCTCGAGGATCGAGTCCTTGGAATAGAAGCCGGCGAAGCCCCATTTCAGCTCGGGGATTCCAAGGCCGGTGATGGCGATGGTGCCGATCATCATGACGCCATAGGTGATCGGCAGCAGCTTCATCAGCCCGCCCATCTTCCTCATGTCCTGTTCGTGGTGCATGCCATGGATCACCGAGCCGGCGCCGAGGAACAGCAGGGCCTTGAAGAAGGCGTGGGTGAACAGGTGGAACATGGCAGCCTGATAGGCGCCGATGCCGGCCGCAAAGAACATGTAGCCCAGTTGCGAACAGGTCGAATAGGCAATGACCCGCTTGATGTCGTTCTGGGCCAGACCCACGGTGGCGGCGAACAGGGCCGTTACCGCCCCGACGATGGCGATGATCTGGGCCGCCACGGGGGCGTACTCGTAGATGGGGCTGAGCAGGCAGACCATATAGACGCCGGCGGTCACCATGGTGGCCGCGTGGATCAGGGCCGAAACCGGAGTCGGGCCCTCCATGGCGTCGGGCAGCCAGGTGTGCAGGAAGAACTGGGCCGACTTTCCCATGGCGCCGATGAACAGCAGCACACCGGCCAGATCCAGCGCCGACCAGCTGTAGCCCAGGAACTCCCAGCTCGTGCCAGCGCGATCCGCGATCAGAGGGAACAGCTCGGCGAACTGGATTGTGCCGAACATCCAGAAGACGGTGATGATGCCCAGGGCAAAGCCGAAGTCACCCACCCGGTTGACAACAAAGGCCTTGATGGCCGCGGCCGAGGCCGTCGACTTCTTGTACCAGAAGCCAATGAGCAGATAGGACGCGAGCCCCACCCCTTCCCAGCCGAAGAACAGCTGCATGAAGTCCGCGGCTGTCACCAGCGCCAGCATGGCGAAGGTGAACAGCGACAGATAGGCGAAGAACCGCGGCTTGTCGGGGTCCTCGGCCATATAGCCCCAGGAATAGAGGTGCACGAGCGACGACACCGTCGTCACCACGATCAGCATCACCGCCGACAGGGCATCGATGCGGATCGACCAGGTCGACTGGAAATCGCCGACGTTGATGAAGGGCAGAAGCTCGATGGTGAAGGCGTCCATCCCGCCCCAGGTGTGGCGGGCAAAGACCGTCCAGGCCACGGCACAGGCGAAGAACAGCAGGCCGGTGGTCACGGCCTGGGAGGCGATGTTGCCGATCCGGCGTCCGGTCAGGCCCGCGATCGCCGCACCCAGCAGCGGCGCGAAGATGCCAAGGGTGATCAGGGTTTCGAAGCTCACGTCGATCAGCCCTTCATCACGGACGCATCGTCCACGGCGATGTCGCCGCGGTTACGGAAGAAGGTCACCAGAATGGCCAGCCCCACGGCGGCCTCTGCAGCCGCCACGGTCAGGACGAACATGGCCATGATCTGACCGGCCACATCATTCAGATGGGTCGAGAAGGCGACGAAATTGATGTTCACCGCCAGCAGGATCAGCTCCACCGACATCAGGATGATGATGACGTTCTTGCGGTTCACGAAGATGCCGAACACCCCGATCGTGAACAGCATGGCCCCGACGGCGAGATAGTGGGACAGGGTGATGTCCATCAGGAAAGCTCCTCGGAGGAAACGCCCTGGCCGGTCGGGATCGACTTGACCTCCATGGCCCTGGCCGCATCGCGGCCGACCTGCACCGCCACCTTTTGGCGCTTGATGCCCGGCTTGTGGCGGAGTGTCAGGGTGATGGCTCCGATCATGGCCACCAGCAGGACGATCCCGGCCGCCTGGAAGAAGTAGACATAGTCGGTATAGAGCACCCGGCCGATGGCCTCGATATTGGTCTGGTCCGGAGAAGCGACGACCGGTGCGGACGCATCTGCCGCCACGCCGCCCTGAACGACCGCCAGGGTGATCATGATCATCTCTGCCAGCAGCACACCCGCCACGATGGCGGCCAGCGGCAGATAGCGGGCATACCCCTCACGCAGACGCACGAAATCGACGTCCAGCATCATGACGACGAACAGGAAGAGCACCGCGACCGCGCCGACGTAAACCACGACCAGCAGCATGGCGAGGAACTCGGCGCCCATCAGCACGAACAGACCCGCCGCCGAGAAGAAGGCCAGGATCAGCCACAGGACCGAGTGGACCGGGTTACGAGCCGTAACGACCAGCAGGGCCGCGACCACGGTCACCGTGGCCATCAGATAGAAGGCGATCGATGCAATCACTCGACGGCTCCGGCTGGGGCGAATGGGGTTGCGGGGACTGAGTCGCCCCCCGCGGGCGCGCGGCGACCTTCTAGACCCGCGCGTCCGGCCTTGCCAAGGCCACACGCCGGTCGGAGCACGCTATGGCGGGACAGGTCGGTCATCAGCGGTACGGTGCATCCATTTCGAGGTTGCGGGCGATCTGGCGCTCCCAGCGGTCGCCGTTGTCCAGCAGGCGTGCCTTGTCGAAATAAAGCTCCTCGCGGGTCTCGGTGGCGAACTCGCTGTTCGGACCCTCGACGATGGCGTCCACGGGGCAGGCCTCCTGGCACAGGCCGCAGTAGATGCACTTGACCATGTCGATGTCGTAGCGGGTCGTGCGGCGGCTGCCGTCGGCCCGGGGCTCGGACTCGATGGTGATGGCCTGGGCCGGACAGATGGCCTCGCACAGCTTGCAGGCGATGCACCGCTCCTCGCCGTTGGGATAGCGGCGCAGGGCATGCTCACCCCGGAACCGCGGCGACTGCGGATTGCGCTCGAACGGATAGTTCACCGTCATCTTGGGCTTCAGCAGATAGCCGAAGGTCAGGAAGAAGGCGCCCACGGCGTCAACCAGCAGGGCCCCCTTCACGGTCTGTTTGATACGGGAAATCATGGCTTGATGATCGTCCTTGACGGGGGTCAGCGGCGGTTCTTGCAGTCGGCGTCCCAGCGGGGATCATCCCGATCCATCGACTGGCAGCGCACGATCCGGGCGGTTTCGGCACGGTCGCTGCGCTCACGGCTTTCGATACGCTGGGCCGGAGACCCCGGCACGGCGACCTCGTCCAGCGGATCGGTGAAGCTGCATCCGCCACACAGGGCGAGCAGCAAAACGGAGGGCAGAATCACGCGGCCCATCATGACCCCACCACGAAGACGCGCCAGGCCGACACGGCCACGACGGCAACCAGCGAGGTGGGCAGGAAGATCTTCCAGCCCAGCCGCATCAGCTGGTCATAGCGGTAGCGGGGCACAAAGGCCTTCACCATGGCGAACATGAAGAACCAGAAGACGATCTTGGTGCACAGGACCAGCAGATAGAACAGGTTCGCAACCCACTGGGGCCAGTCCGGAAGACCGATCAGGGCCACGTCAAAGCCGGGGTTCCAGCCGCCGAAGAACAGGATGCTGATCATGGCGCACATGAAGACGATGTTGACGTACTCGCCCATCATGAACAGCAGATACGGCGTCGAGCTGTATTCCACCTGATAGCCGGCCACGAGCTCGGACTCGGCCTCGGGCAGGTCGAACGGCGGGCGGTTGGTCTCGGCCAGGGCCGAGATGAAGAAGATGATCGCCATCGGGAACATGATCAGCACGGTCGGCCAGGTGCCGGCCCCGCCACCAAAGGCGAACCAGTTCCAGATCCAGCCGTCCTGCTGCGTCACGATCGACGTCAGGTTCATGGTCCCGGCCAGCAGGATCACATTGATGATCACCAGACCGATGGAGACCTCATAGGACACCATCTGCGCCGCCGAGCGCAGCGCGCCCAGGAACGGGTATTTCGAGTTGGAGGCCCAGCCCCCCATGATGATGCCGTACACGCCCAGCGACGACACCGCGAAGATGTAGAGGATGCCGACGTTCAGGTCCGACATCACCCAGCCGGGTGCAAACGGAATGACGGCCCAGGCCATGAAGGCCAGGATGACGGTGATGATCGGCGCCAGCAGGAAGACCGTCTTGTCGGCCCCGGCCGGCACGACGATTTCCTTCAGCAGGAATTTCAGCATGTCGGCGAAGGACTGCAGCAGGCCGAACGGACCGACGACGTTCGGTCCCTTGCGCATCTGCACGCCCGCCCAGATCTTGCGATCCGCCAGCAGCAGGAAGGCGACGCCCAGCAGCACGCCGACACTGATCAGCAGCGCCGCGCCGGTCGAGGCCAGCGTCCAACCGAGGGGCGAGTTCCAGAAATCCATATGCCTAACCTGCCAGACCGGAAAATATGTTCAGGAGCGACCACGGTGAGGATGGCCAAACGAGCATCGCCGCCAAACAAGTTCCTGTAGCCACGAACCCAATTCGTGCGAGCCAAATCAACCCCCTGAGGCCGGGGTAGATCTCAAGATACCGCCCGCTCAAGAGCCAGCCCGGCCATCGATGAGACTGGAGGCTGTGAAACAAATCTGGGCCGTCATACGCCTGATGCCTGCGGACCTTCAAAAATACCGCAAGTGACACGGCCATATATACGATGGCCGAGACGAAGCCGACTCCGAAGACAACCATCCAATAGCCGAACACGGAACCCATCACTCCGCCGCCATCGCGACCGGGGCGATCCGCTGGGCGGACAACTCGGCCATGGTCGCGCTGGCCCGCGCGATCGGGTTGGAAAGATAGGGGTCGCGGATCGGGCTGGCGAAGGCGACATCGCCCAGGTCGCCCTTCACGCCCAGCTTCGACGGGTCGAAGGACGCCGCCGGTGCCAGATAGTCGATCCGCCCGAACGTCGGATGATCGGCCATCAGCCTCGCGCGCAACTGGTCCAGGGTGTCGTACGGCAGGGTCTGGCCGACCCGCTCGGACAGGGCGCGCAGGATGGCCCAGTCCTCCTTGGCCTGTCCCTTGGGGAAGACGACCCGTTCAGCCATCTGCACCCGGCCCTCGGTGTTCACATACAGACCCGACTTTTCCGTATAGGCCGCGCCCGGCAGAATGACGTCGGCGCCATGCGCGCCCCGGTCCCCGTGGCTGCCCAGATAGACGGTGAAGGCGTCCGAGGCCGAAGCGTCGATCTCGTCGGCGCCCAGCAGGAGCAGCACGTCCAGCCGGCCCTTCTTGACCATGTCCGTCGCCGACAGCCCGTCCTGGCCCGGCACGAAGCCCATGTCGAGACCGCCGACGCGGCTGGCCGCCGTGTGCAGCACATTGAAGCCGTTCCAGCCATCGGCGATGACGCCATGCTTCTTCGCCAGCGCGCCCAGCGCATTCAGCACCGCCGGTCCGGTCTCCCCCGCCAGCGCGCCTGCGCCGATGATGATGGCCGGACGTTCAGCCTTCGACAGCATCTCGGTTGCCGCCTTGGGCAGCTTCGACAGCGTCTTCGATCCGGCGCCCAACAAGTTGTAATCATAGCTGAGATCGACCTGCTCGCCGATCAGGGCGACCTCGGCCTTGCCCGCCAGCCAGATCTTGCGAAGACGGGTGTTCAGCAGGGGCGCCTCAACCCGCGGATTGGCCCCAACGATCAGTACGGCGTCTGCCGCCTCAATCCCGGCCAGTCCCGAGTTGAACAGCCAGCCCTCGCGCGTGTCACCGCCCAGCGGCGATCCGTCCTGACGACAGTCCGTATGCGGCGAGCCGAGGGCGCGGAACAGGTCCAGCGCCGCCTTCATCGACTCGGCGTCCTGCAGGTCGCCCGCGACCACGCCGATCCGGTCAGCAGCCGCCGCCTTCAGCCTGTCGGCGACGACGCCGAGGGCCTCGTCCCAGCTGGCCGCGCGCAGCTTGCCATTCTCGCGCACGAACGGGCGGTCCAGACGGCGCGTGGTCAGGCCATCGACGACATAGCGGCTCTTGTCCGACAGCCACTCCTCATTGATTCCCTCGTGCACGCGCGGAAGGATTCGCATGACCTCGGCGCCGCGCGCATCGGCCCGGATGTTCGAGCCGAGCGCGTCCATGACATCGATGGTCTCGGTCTTCTTCAGTTCCCACGGGCGATAGTGATAGGCCCACGGACGGTGCGTCAGGGCGCCGACCGGGCAGAGGTCGTTGACGTTGCCCGACAGCTCGGAGTTCACCGAGCTTTCCAAATAGGTGGTGATCTCGGCGCTCTCGCCGCGCGAGATCATGCCGATGTCGGGAACGCCCGCCACTTCGGTGATGAAGCGCACACAGCGCGTGCACTGGATGCAGCGCGTCATGAAGGTCTTGATGGTCGGACCCATGTGCTTTTCTTCGACCGCGCGCTTGTTCTCGGCATAGCGAGAGCCGTCGCGGCCATAGCCCATGGCCTGGTCCTGCAGGTCGCACTCGCCGCCCTGGTCACAGATCGGGCAGTCCAGCGGGTGGTTGATGAGCAAAAACTCCATCACCCCTTCGCGGGCCTTTTTCACCATCGGCGTATCGGTGAAGATCTCCTGGCCGTCGGCGGCCGGCAGGGCGCACGAGGCCTGCGGCTTGGGCGGTCCCGGCTTCACCTCGACCAGACACATCCGGCAGTTACCGGCGATCGACAGCCGCTCGTGGTAGCAGAAGCGCGGGATCTCTTCCCCGGCGCGCTCCGCCACCTGCAGCACGGTCATGCCGGGCTCGAATTCGACGTCTACGCCGTTGACCTTGGCGACGGGCATCGCTCAGGACCCTCTAACTTGGAGCGGCTTGAACTGCCGCCAGAACGGAAGAACACAGACGGCGTAGATTGCCGGTGCGACGAATAGAGCCCACAGCGGGAAGGCGTCCTCGGCCCCCGCCATCGGAAAAGTGAGCCAAGCGGCGATACCGATCAGCTGGCCGCCCAGATACAGGATCGGCCCCCACAATTGCATCTGCCAAAGTCCGATTATGGACAGGCCAGCCACCAGATTGGTCGCCACGATCCAAGCGAAGCGGCCAGCACCCACCACACCGATGGACGCTGCCACGCTGACGAGGTTCAGCAGCCACAGCAATGCAAGAACAACGCAGATGATCGTGATTATGACTGGCCGCTTCATCAGCGGGCCTCTTCTTCAGTCGTGACGGCCTCAGCGGTCGTCGTCGTCGTTCCATCGGGCAGGCTCTGGCTGACCGTCAGGGTCGAGCCGTCCAGCGAATAGGTGACCACCGGATCGCCCGGCTGGTCCATCCAGCGGTTTTCACCGGCGACAGGGCGGTCCAGCGGACGCCACAGCACCCGGTTTCCTTCAATCCGGCACTCGGCGGTCAGCTGTCCGCCGTCGACGGGCGCGCGCCATCCCACGGTAATCACGCCGCCGGCCCGATTCAGCACCGCCACATCGGCCCCCGGCTGGCCGTAGACCGCGCCGACGCCCGACCGGCAAACGGTCGCCGTCATGCCGGTGCTGAGCGTGACAGGTGTGGCTGACGGGCCCGCTGCGGCCTGTGACGCGGCCCCCGGAACTGCAGTCGGCGCATCGGCAGGCTCGCTCGCCGGCTCACTGCAGGCAGCGAGGGCAAGGGCTCCGATCAACAGGGTAACGGGTGCGCGCATCCCCTACTCCGCTGCGATCGCATGGCCGGCGAAATTCGCGCGGCGGCTGCGGTATTGCGAGATGCGGTCCTCGATCTCGTGGCGGAAATGGCGGATCAGGCCCTGCACCGGCCAGGCGGCGGCATCGCCGAGCGCGCAGATGGTGTGGCCCTCGACCTGCTTGCTGACGTCGAGCAGCAGATCGATCTCGGTCGGATCGGCCTCACCGACGGCCATCCGCTCCAGCACACGCCACATCCAGCCCGTGCCCTCGCGGCACGGCGTGCACTGGCCGCAGCTCTCGTGCTTGTAGAAATAGCTGATACGGGCGATCGCCTTCACCAGATCGGTGGACTGGTCCATGACGATGACGGCCGCGGTGCCGAGGCCCGACTGCATCTCGCGCAGGCTGTCGAAATCCATCAGGGCGGACTCGGCCATCTCGCGCGTAATCAGAGGCACCGACGATCCGCCCGGGATCACAGCCTTCAGATTGTCCCAGCCGCCGCGCACGCCGCCGCAATGCTCTTCCAGCAGCTGACGCAGCGGGATCGACATCGCTTCCTCGACATTGCAGGGCCGGTTCACATGGCCCGAGATCGACATGATCTTGGTGCCCGTGTTGTTCGGGCGACCAAAGCCCGCGAACCATTCCGCGCCGCGCCGCAGGATGGTGCCCACCACCGCGATCGACTCGACGTTGTTGACCGTGGTCGGGCAGCCATACAGGCCGGCACCCGCCGGGAACGGCGGCTTGAGGCGCGGCTGGCCCTTCTTGCCCTCCAGACTCTCCAGCAGGGCCGTCTCCTCGCCACAGATATAGGCGCCGGCGCCGTGGTGGATATAGACGTCGAAGTCCCAGCCGTGGATGTTGTTCTTGCCGATCAGCCTTGCGTCATAGGCCTGCTTGACGGCGGCCTCCATACGCTCGCGTTCCAGCACATATTCGCCGCGCAGATAGATGTAGCAGGCGTGCGCCTGCATGGCGAAGCTGGCGATCAGGCAGCCTTCGATCAGCAGGTGCGGATCATGGCGCATGATCTCGCGGTCCTTGCAGGTGCCGGGCTCCGACTCATCCGCATTGACCACCAGATAATGCGGGCGGTCCTTAACCTCCTTGGGCATGAAGGACCACTTCAATCCTGTCGGGAAGCCCGCGCCCCCGCGGCCGCGCAGGCCCGAGTTCTTGACGTTGGTGATGACCCAGTCGCGCCCGAGATCGAGCATGTCCTTCGTGGCATTCCACGCGCCGCGCTTCTTCGCGCCTTCGAGCGTCCAGTCCTGGAGGCCGTAAAGGTTGGTGAAGATGCGGTCCTTGTCCTGGAGGATACCGACCATGCCCTAAAGCCCCTGCTCCAGACGACGCCGGTGATGGCGTGTGCGAATAAAGACGGCGGCGATCACGAGCACCCAGCCGAACGCCAGCATGCCGTATCCCACCACAAAATGACTCTCGCCGAGGCCGAACATGCCGCGCGAGGCCAATACGAGGAACAGCGCCGCGAGGAGGATCAGCGCCAGTCCGGCCATACGCACCGGCCAGGCCACGCGCCGCAGCTCCCGGCGATAGGCGGCCCGGCCTTTCTCCGTGTCCAGATCGGGCAGGGATGTCTTCACCGGCTCGGTCATGCCGGCGCCTTCTCGGGTTCGGAGTTCGGCAGCTTCCTGATCGGTTTGGCGGCCGAGCCGTCATACAGCTTCGGATCGGTCAGGGTCAGCGCCCCGCCCTCGGGCTCGGAGCTGGCGCGGCCCACGCGGCTGCCCGGCTTCGGCGTCTTGCCGGCGGCAAAATCGTCGATGATCTGCGCCATGTCGTCGGCGGTCAGGTCTTCGAAATAATAGTCATTGATCTGGGCCATCGGCGCATTGGCACAGGCGCCGAGGCACTCGACCTCCTGCCAGGTAAAGCGCCCGTCGGCGGACAGCTTGTCCTTGAGCCCGATCTTGCTCTTGCAGACGGCCATCAGATCACCGGCGCCGCGCAGCATACAGGGCGTGGTGCCGCAGACCTGTATCAGGGCGCTGGTGCCCACCGGCTCCAGCATGAACATGGTGTAGAAGGTCGCGACCTCCAGCACCCGGATGGTCGGCATGTCGAGCAGCTCGGCAATCGCGCGGATGGCGGGCTCGGACACCCAGCCCTCCTGCTTCTGGACCAGCCACAGGATCGGGATGACGGCCGATTGCTTGCGGTCGGCCGGATATTTAGCGATCCACCAGTCGCACTTGGCCCTGGTCGCCTTTGAAAAGGCGAACGAGGCCGGCTGTTCCTTGGCAAGACGACGAACGCTCATCAGACTTCCATTTCCGTGGCGACGACACCGTCACCCAGCATTTTCTTTCGCACCGTCAGAACCTTGTGCTGGCTGTTTCGAGCCAGCAGGAAGTTGTGGTGCCAGGTTTCACCGCTCGAGTCGGTGACGGAATAGCTGACCACCTGCCAGCCCTGCCGAACCAGATCGCTGAGGGGGGTATCGCTCATCAGCGGTCCACCTCGCCGAACACGATGTCGAGCGAACCGAGGATGGCCGAAACGTCCGCCAGCATGTGGCCGCGGTTCATCCAGTCCATGGCTTGCAGGTGACGGAAGCCGGGGGCCGAGATCTTGACCCGATAGGGCTTGTTGGTGCCGTCGGAGACCAGATAGATGCCGAACTCGCCCTTGGGCGCCTCGACCGCGGCATAGACCTCGCCCTCGGGAGTATGGAACCCTTCGGTATAGAGTTTGAAGTGGTGGATCAGGGCTTCCATCGACCGCTTCATCTCGCCACGGCGCGGCGGGACGACCTTGTTGTCCTCGACCATGACCGGCTCGCCGGGGCAGTTGCGCAGCCGGTGGATGCACTGCTCCATGATGCGGACCGACTGGCGCATCTCTTCCATGCGGCACAGGTAGCGATCCCAGCAGTCGCCGTTCTTGCCGACCGGCACGTCGAAATCCAGCTCGGCATAGCACTCATAGGGCTGCGACTTGCGCAGGTCCCAGGCAATGTCAGAGCCACGGATCATCACCCCGGTGAAGCCCCAGGCCAGCGCCTGTTCCTTCGACACCACGCCGATGTCGACGTTGCGCTGCTTGAAGATGCGGTTCTCGGTGACGAGCGAGTCGATGTCCTTGAGTGCCCTGGGGAATTCCTTGCACCAGCGGTCGATGTCGTCGATCAGCTGGGGCGTGATGTCCTGATGGACACCGCCCGGCCGGAAATAGTTGGCGTGCATGCGCGCGCCCGAGGCCCGCTCATAGAACACCATCAGCTTCTCGCGCTCTTCAAAGCCCCACAGCGGCGGGGTCAGGGCACCGACGTCCATGGCCTGGGTCGTCACGTTCAGCAGATGCGACAGGATGCGGCCGATCTCGGAGTACAGCACGCGGATCAGCTGGGCGCGGTACGGCACGTCCAGGGCGAGGAGCTTTTCGATCGCCAGGCAGAAGGCATGCTCCTGATTCATCGGCGCGACGTAATCCAGCCGGTCCAGATAGGGCACGTTCTGGAGGTAGGTCCGCGCTTCCATCAGCTTTTCGGTGCCGCGGTGCAGCAGGCCGATGTGCGGATCGACCCGCGTGACCAGTTCGCCGTCCAGTTCCAGCACCAGACGCAGCACGCCGTGGGCAGCCGGGTGCTGGGGGCCGAAGTTGATCGTGAACTTGCGCTCGTCCATCTCGCGCGCATGGGCGGTCCGACCGTCGTGCTCGACCGGCATGTCGTCGAAGACTGTCGTTCCCGCCGTCGTGGGGGCCGTGGTTCTCAGGTCGTCAGCCATCCGACATATCCTCGTCGCGGGTCACGGTCTTGCGGGTCAGGGCCACCAGCCAGCCCAAGGCCAGGGTCAGGACGCCCATTCCCGACACGGCCGCCGTTGAAATCTCCCAGTCACCGGTCAGCACGGCGATCGCCAGCGGCGTCGACAGCAATACCGCCGAAGCACCCAGAAGGGCGCTCTGCAGCTCGCCCGCCGAAAGCCGACGGATTCCCGCTCCGACCGCGAGACACACCACCGCAATCATGATCGACACGCCCAGCGCTTGCAGCTGGCCCTGCGGAATCTCCGGCGCACGCGTGAACCAGCCGGTCAGCCGGGCCCCCAGCGTGAACAGGAAAGCGGTCGAAAACGTCACCAGAAAGAAGGATGAAGCTGACCGGATGGCGGTGCGGGTCATCAGGGTCATGCCTTGTCCGGCGCCGCCTTCTCGTCACCCGGCAGGACCGGTGCCGGATAGTCGGCCCCTTCCCACGGAGACAGGAAGTCAAAGTTGCGGAACTCCTGGTTCAGCTTGACCGGCTCATAGACCACCCGCTTCTCGGCCTCGTCGTAGCGGACCTCGACATAGCCGGTCATGGGGAAGTCCTTGCGCAGCGGGTGCCCCTGGAACCCATAATCGGTCAGGATGCGGCGCAGGTCCGGATGGCCCGAAAACAGTATGCCGTACATGTCGAACGCCTCGCGCTCGAACCAGTCGGCGGCCGGATAGACGCCCGTGACGCTCGGCACCGCCGTCGCCTCGTCTGTCGAGACCTTGACCCGAACCCGTGCATTCCGGGTCAGGGACAGCAGATGGTAGACCACCTCGAACCGGGCCTCGCGGTCGGGGTAATCCACGCCGCAGACGTCGATCAGCTGCTGAAAGCCGAACCGGTCGCGCAGCACGGTGAGCGCCTCGACAATCCCGTCCCGGTCCGCAACCAGGTTCAGCTCGCCATGGGCGACCCAGGCCTCGACGCCCAGTTCGGCGACCATCTCGGTCCCAAGCGGGGTCAGCGCCGTCTCGGTCTCGGCAAGGGCTTGCAGCGCGCTCATCGGTCGATGGTCCCCGTCCGGCGGATCTTCTTCTGCAACTGCAGCAGGCCGTACAGCAGCGCCTCGGCCGTCGGCGGGCAGCCGGGCACGTAAACGTCCACCGGCACGATCCGGTCACAACCCCGTACAACGCTGTAACTATAGTGATAATACCCGCCGCCATTGGCGCAGCTGCCCATCGACAGGACGTAGCGCGGGTCCGGCATCTGGTCGTAGACCTTGCGCAGCGCCGGGGCCATCTTGTTGGTCAGGGTGCCGGCCACGATCATCAGGTCAGACTGGCGTGGACTGGCGCGCGGCGCCATGCCGAACCGCTCCATGTCGAAGCGCGGCATCGAGGCCTGCATCATCTCGACGGCGCAGCACGCCAGACCAAAGGTCATCCACATCAGCGAGCCGGTGCGCGCCCAGGTGATGACATCGTCCAGCGAGGCGGTCATGAACCCTTCCTTGCCGACTTCCGTGTTCACGGCCTCGAAGAACCTGTCGTGGATCTTCGGGTCATAGCCCTGAACCGTGGCGCGGGCGCCCTGACCGAAGGCCGGGCTGGCCGGGCGTCCATCCGGGGTGACGATCACTCCCATTCCAGGGCTCCTCGTTTCCACTCATAGATGAAGCCGACCGTCAGCACGCCGAGAAAGACCATCATCGACCAGAAGGCGAAGACCATGCCCGCCTTGGAGAGATCGAACATTGATACCGCCCAGGGGAACAGGAAGGCGACCTCGAGGTCAAAGATGATGAACAGGATCGAGACCAGGTAGAACCGGACGTCGAACTTCATTCGGGCGTCGTCGAACGCGTTGAAGCCGCACTCATAGGCGGAGAGCTTCTCGCTGTCGGGATTGGTCGGCGCCATGGCCCACGCGCCGACCATGAAGAGGATGCTGATGACCGCGCCGATCGCGAGAAAGATCACGACCGGCAGATATTCAAGCAGATAGGCATTCATAGAGCGGGGGCCTCGCGCACGGGGAGACGGCGGATTCGGCGCTTTCTAGACCCAAGCTGGCGCCGGTTCAAACCCATGCGGCAAAAGGTTTTTCTTGAGAATGGTTCTCAACCCTGAGAGAGGAATCGACAGGGTGACGGGCCTTTGCCAAGGTCTCCGCTCAAGACTGGGGCATAGCTGAGGGAATCTCGCACATGGGTATCGGCAACTGGTTGCTGAACGGGGTGGAAAAGGCGGGCAATCGTCTGCCCGATCCCGTCTTTATTTTCGTCTGGCTTATCCTGGGGCTGATGGGCTTCAGCGTTTTCGCGGCAGCCCAGGGCTGGCAGGCCCTCAACCCCATCACGGGCGATGTGATCCAGGCCCAGAGCCTGTTCTCCGGCGAGAATCTTCGACGCCTGTTCGAAGATATGCCGAAGACCCTCACCGGCTTTGCGCCACTCGGCTATGTCCTCGTCGTGATGCTGGGGGCCGGCGTGGCCGAGCGCACCGGCCTGTTCTCGTCCGCCATGAAGGCCGGCGTGTCCAAGGCGCCCCGCGCCCTGCTGACGCCGATCGTGATTTTCGTGGCCATCGTCGCCAACCATGCGGCGGACGCGGCCTATGTCGTGCTGATCCCGCTGGCAGCGGCCATCTATGCAGCGGCTGGCCGGCACCCGATCGCCGGGATCGCCGCGGGATTCGCCGGTGTGTCCGGCGGCTTCTCGGCCAATATCTTCCCGGGTCAGCTGGATGCGCTGCTTCTCGGCCTGACCGAGCCGGCCGCCCAGCTGGTCGACCCGTCCTTCTCGATCAATATCGCGGGTAACTGGTGGTTCATTGCCGGCATGACCCTGCTGTTCGTCCCGGTGGGCTGGTGGGTAACGGACAAGGTCGTGGAGCCCCGCCTCGGCACCTGGACGCCGGTCGCCGGTGCCCCCATCGAGGACGCTGAGAAGCCGCTGGAGAGCCGCGAGCGTGCGGGCCTCATCTGGGCGGGCCTTGCAGCCCTGCTGGTGATCGGCCTGTTCGCCTGGCTGGTCCTGTCGCCCTCGGCGCCCCTTATCGATCCTGAAGGTGAAACCCAGGCCGCCCGGCTGCAGCCCTTCTACCATTCCCTGGTGGCGGCCTTCTTCCTCCTGTTCCTGCTGACCGGCACCGCCTACGGCATTGTCGCCAAGACCATCCGGAGCCATCGCGACATCGTGCGGATGACCTCCCAGGCCATGGCCGACATGGGCCCCTATATTGTCCTCGCCTTCGTTGCCGCCCACTTCGTCGCCCTGTTCAACTGGTCAGGACTCGGCCCCATCATGGCCGTTGCGGGTGCGGAGCAGATCCGTCTTCTGTCCGGCATCGAGCCCGGGTCGACCGAGCCGATCGGCGCCATGCAGCTGTTCATCCTGCTGGTCTCGATCGTAGTCGTGGCGGCGCTTGTAAACATCTTCGTCGGTTCAGCCTCGGCCAAGTGGGCCTTCCTTGCTCCGATCCTCGTGCCGATGCTGATGCTGGTCGGCGTCAGCCCCTATATGACCACCGCCGCCTACCGGATGGGTGATTCGACCACCAACATCATCACGCCGTTGATGGTCTATTTCCCGCTCATCCTCACTTTCGCCCAGCGATGGGTGAAGGAGTTCGGACTGGGCAGCCTGATGGCGGTCATGCTGCCCTATTCGATCGCTTTCTCGATCACCGGGGCGATCATGACGGGCCTTTGGGCGGCCTTCCAGCTCCCCCTCGGACCGGGCGAGAGTGTTCGGTATCAGCCGCCCCCGCCTGCGGTAGCCGCCCAGCCGGAGGCCCTCACCGGACCCTCGGCTCCTGCGGAAGCAGCGGCGGCTTCATCGGAGCCGCCTGTTCAGACTGTTCCTGCACGTTGATGAAAAAATGGGGCCTCGACCCGCTTGACGTCGGTCGAGGCCCCGCCTAAACGACGCCCTCCTTCGGGCGGCAACGCCTGAACGGGAAACGCGGGTGTAGCTCAGTTGGTTAGAGTGCCGGCCTGTCACGCCGGAGGTCGCGGGTTCGAGCCCCGTCACTCGCGCCACTTTTTCCTCAGCAAAATCAGGAATAAGTGGCGCGCCCGCCTTTTTGGGCGAGTGGCCATTCCAACTCGCTCCTGATCCCCATTCCAACTTTTGTCGCCTGGATGTTCCGGGTTCGGCGGCTCTGCAGCGTCAGAGGTCGTTCGCCGGCGTCGTCGGCCGGGGGTTGCCGACCGGGAGGCGGATCGCTGGGTTAGGCCGCGCCGAGGGCACGATCGTGCGGTCGATCGTCAGGCTGGCGACGAAGGTGTGGCCGCACTCCATGTCCGAGCACTGGAATCGCAACTCCTTGTAGAGCGGCGTAATGACCTTGCTGCTTCGCACCTTCGCCTGGGATCGGCAGTGCGGGCACTGTGTCCGGATGTGACCGCCGAAGCGTCGGCCCGGCTGCTTGAAGGCGTCCGGCTGATGGGAAGAACTGAACCGGCCAGAACTTGAGGCAGCCGTAGTGGCCGTGTCTTGCATGGATGACCCCGACTTTGCCCCTGTGGATGTCATAGCAGAAATCTTCCCAAACGTCAGTGTAAAAGAACCGTGAGTTATGCAGGCGGGGCTGTTCAGCCCGAGGACGAGGGCGAGCCGCCGAGCTCAAGCTGGAGCGACGTGGTCAGGCCACCGTTGCCGGACAGGGTGTGGCGCGCTTCGACGATCAGCCAGTCGGCCGCGTCGATCTGAGGCTTCCAGCCCGACAGGCTCAGCTTCTGCTCAGGGTAGAGGTCTGGTCGGCCGCGCGCGAGCGACAGGTTGAAGGTTGCACCCTTGCGCCCCTGTCGCTTGAAATTGGTTTCGGCCGCGCGCTTGGCCGAGGCCTCTGATCCGTAGACGCGGCCGAGCCGTTTGGGATTGCTGGCGGCCCCGACCAGGACTTCACGCCGGGTCGCCGCCGCGCGGTCCTGCCAGACGGCAATGACACCCGAGTAGTTCTCCCGCTCCGGGGCTTCCCAATCGTGACGGTCGCCGTCGCGGCGGGTCAGGGTGGCGGGCGGAATGGGCGTGCCGCCGGCTGTCTCTCCGGAGCCGACGGCCGCGAACAGCAGGTGGCCGGCCTTTACGGTAGCCACGGCATCGTGGAGGCGCCCCAGACGCGCGAGGAAGGCGCTGTCGCTCTCACGGTCCTGATCGAGGTGAGAAATGGCCAGCGCGGCCTTGTCGGCCGCCACGCGCGACTGCAGGCCATTTCTGCCGGCAACGTCGGCCAGCACCTGGCCGAGTGTGGCGTCGGTCCAGGTCTGGGTGCGGCGGGTTCGAAAGGCTCGGGTAAGGTCTGCCGACCGGGCCTTGATGATCAGGCGGTCGGGCGTTCCGGTATGGCGCCGGCCATCCACCTTGAAGGTGCCCTTGTTGATCAGGCTGCTGTTGCCGCCATCGGCAAGATCTCGCCAGCCGAGTTTGAGCGAGATCTCCGCGCCGGGTGACGGGATGGCGACCCGCCCGTCTGAATCGTCCAGGACCAGCTCGAGCTCGTCGGCATCCGTGCCCCTTCGCTCTGACAGGCCGAGACTGATCAGGCGGGGGTAGACATCGCCGCTGATGCTGGCGCCGTCGACGACCAGGTCATAGGAAGCCTGGCGGTGGATATATCCGGGAGCCTGGTTCACGAGGTGGCCTCGGCCGGGGCGTCCTCGCCTTCGGTGTCATCCATGCGGCGCAGCTGCAGGCTGAAGTCCGTCTGCAGGGCGATGCCGCCCGCCATGAAGTTCCGCTTGCCCTCATCGAGGCCCTCGATGACGAAGGCGCCATAGACGAAGCCCTCCCCGTCCACGAGGGTCCAGGCCTGCCCCGTGTCGGCCATGGCCGCCAGCTCCTCGAGCGCATCCTTGCGGCCGATCTGGCCGGGGGCGAGGATGCCCGACAGTTCAATCATGTCGTCACCCGGGCCCGCGAACTGACCGGCGGGGCGGGCATTGACCCGCTCGTTGGTCGGATGACGCCAGGATCTGCGCCGGCGCATCTGGTCGAACAGGGCGCTATCGATCGAGAAGCCGAACATCCCGAGCGACATCAGCATGGCCGTGTCAGACATCAGGCCTCTCCATAGCTGTCGGAATCATCCGAGAGGCTGGACAGGTCGGGCTTGCGGAGCAGCTCGGCCACGCGGCGCGCCAGCGCCTCGGCGTCCTCGCCCGGCTTCTGGATGATGGTCATGTGAAGCGTGCCGATCGTCAGCCCCGCGGATCCCGGTCCAGAAGCGGCCTGTGTGGCGGTCGCACGCGCTTCCAGCCGGGGCCCCGCATCGAACACCGGGCGCGCCAGGCCCGATCCGTCCGCCGGGCCCCAAGGGGAGGATGCCGCGGCGCCGTCCCGCTCGGACCCGTCGATGATCCCTGGCCGGACGCCCGGCATGGTCACGGATCCCGCCGCGATCAGCGCGGCTGCGGCGCCGGCCATGACCGAGGCCGGGCCGCGCCCGTTCTGGCCGAGGCCGAGGGTGAAGCCGGACATGACGTCCCGGCCGACGTTCATCATGACGCGCGAGGGCGAGCGCGTCTGGGTGACACGCCGGGTGGTGGCCTCAGGTACGCGGGCGACCTCGGCCGTCGCGGCCTGGACCGCAGAGCGCCTGCCCCGGATGCCCTGGGCAAAGCCGTTCATCGCATCCGCGCCCGCCTTGAGCAGCTTGCCGGGTAAATCGGCCAACCAGCTCCAGAGATCCGCGAAGGCCGATTTGAACGCGTCGAGCGGATTGAAGGCCCGGATCACATTCCTGATGGCATCGATGCCGCTTGAGACAGCGCCCTTCACCCGAGTCCAAAGGCCAACGACAAAGCCAGAGATCGGACCCCAATTGCTGATGATGAAGCCGAGCGGCGTGAACCGGACGAGCAGCTGCCCGATGGCCTCGAGGCCGTATTGGACGGTCGACCGGTAGCGGTCGAAGGCCGTCAGCAGAAAGCGCGAGATCGCCTCCCAATTCCGGACGATGAAGCCAAGCGGGGTGAAGCGCAGGAGGCCCTGCCCGATCACGGAAAGTCCCTTGCCGACGACGGCCTTCGCGCCGGCCCAGACGCCGGCAATGTGACCGGTGACGCCCGACCATGCCTTGCGGACGTAACCCATGGGGGAGAACCGGGCGAGCAGGTATTTGGCATAGTCGAGCCCGAGGCCGACGGCTTGACCGGTCAGGTTCCACAGCGCGCGGACGAAGGCGACGATCGGCTGCCAGTTCCTGATGATGAAACCGAGCGGGGTGAAGTTGAGGATGTAAGCCTTGATCAGGCCCAGCCCGCCGCCGACCGTGCGGGTGATGCCGTCCCACAGGCCCTTCAGCCATGGTCCGATCCGGCCCCAATTCCGATAGATCACATAGGCCACGGCCGCGACGGCCGCGATGATCAGGGTGGCGATCAGCACCATGGGGTTTGCCAGCAGGGCGGCGGTGAACCGCCAGACCCCCATGGTCATCAGCTTCAGGCCGGTGAGGACCGGCCCGAACAGGACCGCCGTTTGTGTCAGGGTCAGCTGCAGGAGGGCGAAGGGGCCGAGGACGGCCGCCGCGGCCATGGCCAGCCCGCCGAACACGACGAGGCCCGCCGCGAGAACCGCTACCAGGGTGCCGACGACCTTGATCAGCCCGGGGTGCGCCTGGGCAAACACCCGGAAGCGGTTAGTGGTGTCGCGCACCCACATCGCCCCGGCCTTGATCTGGGGCAGAAAGGCGGTCCCGATCTCGACGCCGATTGCCTTGATGGCGTTCTTGCCGAGCTGGACGGCGTTCGACGCGGCCTTCGCGCGCGACTCGAATTCCTTTTGCATCGACCCGGCGTAGAGGCTGCTGTCCGCCACCTTGCCCAGGTTCTCCTCGAGGAGCTCGAGGTTGGTCAGCATGGGCGCGATAGCGCCGACCGATTCCGAGCCGAACAGCTGGGTCAGGATGGCGCTCTGGCGATCGGGCGCGAGCTTCGAGATCCGGCCCAGCACGTCGAGGATCGTGCCGCCGGCGTCCTGTTGCATCTGCCTGGCCACCGTAACGGCGTCGAGGCCCAGGGCCTTCCAGGCCTGACGCTGCATGCGGGTGGCAGCCTCGCCCTTGGTCAGCGCCAGCACGGTGTTCTTGATCCCGGTCGCGGCGATCTCATCACTCAGGCCCATGCCGGCCATGGTCGAGCCCAGAGCCGCAATCTCGCCCGCCGCCATGCCGGCGACCTCCCCCAGCGGCCCGATGCGGGTCACGATGTTGGAGATCTGCATGGAGGTGGCCGGGCCGGTGTTGCCCAGATAGTTGATCTGATCTGCCAGGCCGCGCACTTCGGGCTGGGTCATGCGGAAGGCCGTCCGCCAGGTGGCCATCATCGACCCGGACTGCTCGGCAGTCGTATCGAAGGCGATGCCCATCTTGGCGGCGTCTTCGGCGAACCCTAGCAGTTCCGCCCGCGGGATGCTGGCCTGTCCGGCAGCGGCCACGATGGCGGTCAGGCCCTCAGTCGCAATGGGAATATGCGTGGCGAGGTCGAGGATATCGTTCGACATTTGCCGGAACTGCTGCGGGGTCTCGAAGTCGACGACCTTGGCCACGTCCAGCATGCCGTCCTCGAAGGACATGGCCTGACGCCCGCCCATGAACAGGGGAGCGGCCAGGGCCCCGCCGGCGGCGACCGACGACATGCCGGCGCCCTGCATGGTGCCGGCCAGCTGCTGAGTGCTGTCGTAGCGGGAGCGCGCGGCCGACAGGCGCTGCTGACGGGCAGCGACGGCCTCAAGCTGGCGGGCCTGTTCGCGCAGCTCCCCATTGGCTTCGCGTAGTTCGCGGCCCAGGCGCATCTCGTGGGCGCTCAGGTTCTTCGTCGAGATCCCGGCCTCGGTCAGGGTGCCGCGCAGATCCTGCAGGCCGAGACGCCGGCGCTGCTCCTGCTCCTGGAGACCGCGCACCTTATCGCGGGCAATCTCGAGGGCGCGTGTCAGCTGGCGGGTCGGACGATCGGCCGAGGCGTGGGCCTGGCCGAGCCGCTGGGCTTCCTTCTGGGCCTCGGCCAGCCGCGCCTGGGTCTGGCCCAGCTCACCCTGCAGGCGCTTGTAGGCTGCGATGTTGCGGACGCTCTTCTGCAGATCCGTGACGCGCTCGCGGGCGGCGCCGAGCGCTTTGGACGTCCGGTCGCTCTCGCCCTTCACGCCCTGAAGAAAAGTCTTCGCGTTTCCAGCGGCTTTGAAGATGAGATTGAGGCGAAGATTACGGTCCATGCGTCATTCGTCCTTCGGGCCGTTGACCCGATTCCACAGGGCGATCGCACGCTCCCGCTCTTCTGAGAGGTCGGCCAGGTCGAGGGCTTCAAGGGCCTCCCTGGACCAGCCATGCATCACGAACATGATGTCCGCGAAGGCGTCCTCTACTCGGTCAGGGAGGCCTCCCGCCGCTGCGACTTCGTCAGCAAAAAATTGATCACCTCGCCGGACAGCTGGGCGATGTCCTCCCCGTCCATGTCCATGAATTCCTGGCGGTGGATCATCGGTTCGCTGATCCGGGGGATGACGATCGACATGGCGACCACGTCAGCCGCATAGAGTTCGGTCAGCTTGGTGCCACGCAGATCCCCGCCGCGGGGCTTGCGGATGGTGACGTCCACGACCTCGGTCCCGCTGCGATCAAGGGGATTGTCGAGGGTCACCAGAGCCCAGGGGCGGCCCGTCTTGTCAGTGCCCGATCGGGCCTTTTCCGCAGGATCGGCGGTCTCGGACGAGGCGGGCGCCTCAGGCTTGGGTTCGGTTTTCGTGTCCATTGGAGGGGTCCCGGCGAGTGCGCCGCGTCAGCGCGGCCATGAATCGATCGAAGTGACGATCGGCGGCCTGACGACGGGCAATGTCGTCCTGGCGCTGGCGCTGGAGCGCGGCCGTGATCGGGGGAAGGGAGCGCCCCGCCGTCATCAGTTGATGATGCGGCGCAGCTCGGCGCGGCGGTCGACGCCGTCGACGATGAAGGTGCCGGCGATCATGTCGATCTCGAATTCGACACGGCCGTTGCGGGTCTGCTTGTAATAGGTGCAGGCCGTCTTGTACTTGGTGCCCGACTTGGCGCCGACCTCGTCCGTCCCGGAATCGATCTCGGTATGGCGGCCGCGCACGACGATCTGGACGTCGTCATAGCGGCCCGTGGCGTCGTTCTGATAGGCACCGGCGAAGCGCAGCTGGCTGCCGTCGATGTCTGTCGAACCGAATTCGCGGTTCAGCTCGGGCATGTCGCCGCCGTACTCGTGTTCGACCTCGAGCCCTTCCAGACCCATGTCCAGCTTGACGGTGCCCAGCATGCCGGCGCCGCGATAGTCCTCGGTCTTGATGACCAGCTTCGGCCGGGTGAACTTCCCCGCCTGACCGGCGAAGGAGTTCGCCGCATTGAAGACGTTCATGTCCTTGAGTTGACGGGGCAGTTGCATGGCGGGAGTTCCTGGAAGGACGGTTAGAAGGGCTCAGGGGCGAAAGGGCTTGGGATGACGGGGCCGGATCAGGCGGTTCCGGCCAGCTCGGCGAAGTCGGCGTAGAATTCGTCCGTGATCTCGGGCCCGATACCGAGCTCCTCGAGCGGGGCGCAGGGGGTGAAGCGGTAGCCGATGCGGAGCTTGCCGGCGGCCAGCAGCTCGGGCGTGTTGCCCTCGGCCAGGAAGGCCTCGAACCCGATCAGACGACCGGCCAGGACCTCGCGCCGGCCGAGCGCATTGAGGCTCTCGATGATGTCGATCGCCAGCGACTGGCGGAGCGGCTGATCGATGTAGGGGAAGACGCCCTCGGCAATGGTGTCACGGAGCACCTGGTCCGTGCGGACGGCGCTTTCGAAGGCGTAGCGCGGATCATCGGAGCAGGTGCGGTTGCCCCAGAAGCGGAAGCCGTTGCGCCGGATCAGGCCGGTGACGTCCGCGCCGTTGATCAGGCCGATCTCGGTATCGGCCGACTGCAGATCCCAGGTGCGGGGATTGGTGAGACCCAGCACGCCCGGCACGGCCACATTGGAGATCGTCTTGTGATAGCCGACCTCGCGGTCCAGCCAGGCGCGGGTGCCCACAGCCCGGGCGGCGGCGAAGCTGACCACTTCGGCCTCGGCCAGGGCATCAAAGGCGTTGAAGTCGCCATCGATCAGCATCAGCTCGCGCGTCGAATAGGTCTGGCGGTAGGTGTAGATCTCGGCCGGGGTGGCGCCGATGGCGCGGGCATAAGCCATGGCCCGCAGCTGGGTGGCGACGACGCCCATAGCCGCGGTGACGGCCGCGTCGTCGAGACCGGGCGCGGCCAGGATGCGCGGGCGCACGGCCACGGCCTGCTCGGCCACCAGCAGCTTCTGAAGCCCGGCAATGACGTTCGCCGCCTGGTCGGCCGCGATGTCCTCAGGGTCGGCCCCCTCCCCTTCATCGACCAGGATCAGGACGCCGGTCGAGCGGCCGAAGTCGGCGATGGCGCGAAGCGCGCGCGAGGCGGTCCCGGCCTCACCAGTCGCGGCGATGGTGGCCTCCAGGTCCCGGACCAGGATCGGAGTGTT
>Ga0209404_10000255_pt1 | contig 43759 bp, 48 predicted proteins | sample TroAtlMetagenome_2_FD_187447 | JGI IMG/M metagenome (GOLD analysis project Ga0209404, IMG submission 187447) | Marine eukaryotic phytoplankton communities from Atlantic Ocean - Tropical Atlantic ANT8 Metagenome (SPAdes) (version 2) | ecosystem: Environmental > Aquatic > Marine > Oceanic...
AGATGTACAAGCACTACTTACGTGCAAGGTCGCATTTGACCACATATTCTCACCACAACAGAAGAAACACACAGTTACTGTGATTTCTATGGCTATTGGTGCAGCTCTTGAAGCTGAAGCACAAATAGCATATTACGAGAAAGAAGCACCAGCTTTACTAGCTACGCTCAAGAAGAACTATTGGCATCAAGCTAAAGGTACAGAATACAAACGTAAGTGCATACAAACACTTATGCATAAGCAGAGTATAACTCCTTGGGTACGTTGGGATAAGACTACTAAGGTCAAGGTCGGAACCTTCCTTATGGACTGTCTTATGGAGGTGTCTCGTTGGTTTGAGAGAGATTATATAAGAAAAGGAAGAAAGACATTAGCTGTACTTGTACCATCCACTTTATTAATCGAACAACATGCAGAAATCATGCGAATGGCTGAGCTATTTAGTCCCTTGGCTAAGCCCATGCTTATACCTCCTCGTAATTGGCACACTCTCCAAGATGGGGGTTATTATTTAAATGATTTGACTCGTTGCCATCAGCTAATAAGAAAAAGCGATGGCGGTCTAATACAGGGAGAAATACCCTACCAGTTCATTAATAAAATTCAACAAGTTCAATACAAGCTAAACCCTTTTATAGTAGGGGTTGCGAAGGAACTAGAAGAAAGAGGAATTAGCGTAGGAAAATTTAGACCTGTTATCCAACATGAGATACCACCAACTCCTCCAGAGGAAGCGAGCAAGGAGGTATGGAGAGAGTGGAAGACAAAAGCAAGAACAGCTAGAAACTTGCAGGCAGCTGAAGTACGTAAGTCCTGCCGTACTCGTATGACAATGGAAGTGGTACGAGAGTTTGAAGGAAAAGATTACTATATCCCTTGGAGTTTTGACTACAGAGGTAGAGCATATCCAATACCTAACCTACTAACACCACAAGATACTGACTTTGGAAAAAGTTTAATTTTGTTTAGTGAAGGTGCAAAGATAACACCTAAAGGTTTGGAGTGGATTAAGTTTCAGTTAGCAACTACGTATGGATTAGATAAAGCTACGATGCAAGAAAGATTAGAGTGGGTATCTATGCCAGCTAATCAAGATCTTGTATTCAGAATAGTCAAAGACCCTATCAAATACATAGCTGACTGGGAAAATGCAGATGAACCTTGGTTATTTTTAGCTGCTGCAAATGAGTATGTCAGTCTCATTATGGGACACACAGACATGACTCATCTGCCAGTAGCAGTAGACGCTACATGTAGTGGTCTCCAGATTCTCGCCGGTCTCGCTAAGGACGCCTCCACTGCTCGCATGGTAAATGTTATTGGGAGCGAAAAGCCTCAAGACGCCTATGCAACCATCGCTTCAAGGAGCATGGAGGCAATCCCTGATCGGCTAAAACCCCACTGGGATAGGAAGGTGACTAAGCGTTGTGTGATGACTATTCCATATAACGCTAAGCCCTTCTCTAATCGTTCTTATATCAAGGATGCCTTTAAGGAAAAGGGAGTAGAAGTTGATAAAGATGAACTTACTGAATGCGTAAAGGCAGTACGAACAGCTATGGACGTAGTGGTACCCGGCGCAATGCGAGTAATGAAATGGATAGAAACGGAGATAGCTCGAGCAATAAGATCTGGAGCTGATGAAATCAGATGGAAAACTCCATCAGGATTCAACGTTAAGCAGAGACTGATGAAACGTCGGTCCACAATCATAAAGACACAACTAATGGGTAGATGTGAGGTACATGTAGCTGGTGCAGAAACAGGTGTTGACTTAAGACACCACAGGAACGCAACAGCACCTAACCTTATACATTCACTAGATGCAAGTCTTTTACATCTTGCAGTGATGGATACCCACTTTCCAATAGCTTTAATACATGATTCAGTTCTATGTAGAGCTACTGATATGTGTAAACTGTCCACATTAGTACGTAAAACTTACATGACTCTGTTTGCAGAGCATGAACCACTTAATGACTTCGCCCTAGCAATAGGAGCTGAAGAACAACCACCTATTATTGGCGACCTTAAACCGGAAGCTGTAATTGATTCACAATATTTTTTCTGTTAATGAGAAACATACACGTAACACCCGAGCCTGTAACCCTAGAAGGGTTCCAAGCTGTGTTAAGACCAAGTAAATTTGGTTATTCATTAAAAGCGATAGTTGGAGAAGATTTAATCTCTAAGCTAGAAGATGAAAGAGCAGACTGCCTCAAGTGGGCAGAGAGTAAACTTAAGAATCCTAAAAGATCTTTACTAAAACCAACTCCATGGGAGGAGGTATCAGAAGGTAAATATCTAATTAAGTTTTCTTGGGCTGACGATAAGCGACCTCCAGTTGTAGATACTGAAGGAACACCAATCAAGGACATTGATACACCAGTATATTCAGGCAGTAAAGTAAAGCTTGGATTCACACAGAAACCATACATACTTAGAGACGGCGTGACCTATGGCACATCACTCAAGTTATCTGGAGTTCAGATAGTAAGTGTATCGTCAGAGGTAGGTATAGATGTAGGTGATTTAGATGAAGCAGGAGCAGCTGAGCTGTTTGGTAATACTGCTGGATTTAAAGCATCCGAACCAAATGTTGTACCTGATACGACACCCAGTTCAGTAGAAGACGACTTCTAATGGGATTCCGATCAGGACTTGAAGAGAAAGTAGCTGATCTATTAGTAAGCTTGGGCGTTGACTATGAATATGAGGAAGCGTCCTACCCTTACACTATTCAGCATCAATATACTCCTGATTTTGTATTACCAGATAACGGAGTAATCCTAGAGGTTAAAGGGTATTGGGACCCTCCATCTAGGCGCAAGATTAGACAAGTAATCAAAGATAACCCAACCATAGATCTTCGCATGGTCTTCCAAGATCCATACAAAAGGATAAGCAAGAAGTCCAAGACAACATATGCGAAATGGTGCGAACGCTACAACATTAGATGGTGCGCCGCACATTGTATTCCAGTTGATTGGTTAAAATGTGGGAAATAAATCCAGAATCAGAAATTCAGATAGATGAATTGATGGGGTCAAAAATATATACGATAGATAACGTATTTAAGTACCCAAAAAAATTAGACAGATTTTTATTTAATCGAGAAAGCTTCTTAGTACAAGGTGAGCCTTGGTCATCCAATGGACATAGGTATATTAAGAAAAGATATGCAGACTGGATTGATAAATCTTGTCCAATAGTTGCTGTAGCACAAAAATTATGTCAACAGAATGTAGGTAATCATGGTGGCTTTTCAACAAATGTAGATGCGTTCATGTCTGGACCATTCAATGAGTTTGAAACAAAGTATCTCTGGCCGCATTTAGATAACGGTTATACACTTATCGTTTACTTCAATCACGAAGATGAAAACGGTACTAACCTATATCACCCAAAGCTAAAAGAGGAAGAGTGGTTCCAGAAGTTAATGACAGATACACCACTTGGTAAAGATCCATGGATACCAAAGAAACATGTTGAGCTACTACACACCTTAAAGCCTAAATATAATCGAGCAGTTTTATTTGACGGTGCAAAGTTTCCACATGGAGCTGCCATAGTCAATGAACACTATTACTTCGACACTGAAACCTACCCAGAAATGAGGAAAAATTTATGTTTTTTCTTCTACCCAGATGATAATGACAAAAAAGAAAACTAAAGCAGCAGACATTAAAGTAGTTGATAACTGGCTGCCAACTTCAGAATTTGTAGTACTAAAAGATATGTTTACCAGTACAGAAACAGGCTGGTTCATTGTCAATGGTATTGCAGATAATTCAGAGACTATGAAAACTCTGAACCCATTAGATAACTATATGTTTGCTCATATGGTTTATCACAACTACGTGCCATACTCAAATCATTTCCAAAAGATTAAGGAAATAATTGAGCCTCCTATGCAGGAACTGTTGGGTCATGACTTTAGAACAATAGTAAGAATCAAAGTTAACCTATACCCACGTACTCATGAAGTAGTAAAGCATCCATGGCACACAGATTCTCATCACATAGAAGGACTTAAGGGTTTACTTCTAGGAATAAACACATGTGATGGATATACAGGATTTGCTGATGGTACTGAGATTGATTCAGTAGAAAACAGAGCATTATTCTTTGACTCTACAGAAAGACATCATTCAACCTCATGTTCAAATGCAAGTTACAGACTGAACATGAATATTAATTATGTATAAAATATTTGATATGTTTTCGGTACCTTTATACAGATCAATACTGCGTGAAGATACCAGTGCTTTAAATAAGTACAAAGAAAATATCTGTGATCAGGGGGAGGGGTCATTTATGAGTAACGAGTTCCCTCCTCGTTTACTAGAACATCCAGACTTGAAACATATCAAGGATGGAATTATGACTCACTTCCATACATTTATGTATGAAGCTTTGGGAGTTGGTCCAGAAACAGATGCAATATTCACTACCTCTTGGTTAGCTGCGATAGAGAAAGGAGGTTACGTACACTCGCATAATCATGCTAACTGTTGGTTCTCTGGGTTACTTTATTTTGATGATGATTATACAAAATCAGTACCCTTACATTTGAAAGATCCAAATACTTGTCAAAGTATTATCAATGTTAATACCAGAAACTATAACCTTGGCTATCCAGTAACTATTCAACCAGAGCCAAACTTATTAATATTTTTCCCTAGCTATATAGTTCATCAAAGTGAACCACAAAAGGAAGATAAGAAAAGATGGTCGCTTGCATTTAATTTTTACCCTAGAGGAAAGATTGGAGAAGAACTTACAGACAGTTACTTTGATACAAGATGGCTGAGTTTATAAGACATGAGCCATGTGAAGTATGTGGCTCATCAGATGCAAAGGCAATATACGACGACGGAAATACATATTGCTTTAGTTGTCAAAACCTTACGACACAAGATAATCACAATCACATGCCCACCAATGTTCAATTCACAGGATCAGCCCAAAGGCTGCATAAACGAAACATCAGTGAATCAACCTGTCAACACTACAAAGTCTACAGGGACGGAGAATACTTACGCTTCCCTTATTACAGCAGTGACAGAACACTTCAAGGATTTAAAACAAAAACAAAATTAAAAGACTTTAAGTATGAAGGTAATAATACTGACACTCTTTTTGGTCAGTCTCTTATTCCTTCTACTGGCAAACGCCTTATGGTCTACGAAGGCGAGCTTGATGCACTATCGGGCTGGGAGGCTTACCCAAACTGGGCGCATATCTCACTTCCTCATGGAGCTGCGTCAGCTAAAAAGGATATACAAAAACAACTTCAGCTTTTTCAAGGTTATGAAGAAATTATCCTTTTCTTCGATAAAGACCAAGCCGGTAAGCAAGCGACGGAATCAGTTGCTGCTCTTTTACCGTCTGGCAAAGTTAAGATTGCACATTTACCAGATCCGTATAAGGATGCTTCTGACGCATTGCAAAATAACGATGCTGAAGCAATCAGGAAAGCTATTTGGAATGCTTCTCCCTACCAACCGGATGGAATTGTAGATGGTCAATCATTACTAGAAGTAGTCACCAACCCTAGTCCACCATGCGACTTTGAATATCCATTTGCAGGGTTGCAAAGACTAACCCATGGATGCAGATTCGGAGAACTCACTGTAATCAGTGCAGGCACAGGACAAGGGAAATCAACCCTGACAAGGCAGTTGGCGACTCACTTTTTAGACCAAAACGAGCGTGTAGGTTATATAGCTCTGGAGGAATCAAATAGAAGAACAGCTTTAGGACTAATGTCTGTAGCTACTAGTCAAGCATTACATCTTGGAGAACACACCAAGGATACTTTACAAAAAGCATATGACAAAACCCTCAAAAAATGGAATCTCTTCCTCTATGACCACTTCGGCAGTGCTGACCCTGATATTATCTACAGTCGCATTGAGTATATGGCGCTTGCGCTCGAAACGAAAATCATCTTCCTCGACCACTTATCCATATTAATTTCTGGATTAGACGGAGATGAGAGAAAAATGATCGACACCACCATGACTAAGCTAAGAAGTTTAGTTGAACGAACTGGAATAAAACTATTCCTTGTATCTCATTTACGTAGAACACAAACAGATAAGAACCATGAAGAAGGCGCACGAGTAACTCTAGGTCAACTTAGAGGTAGCGCAGCAATTTCTCAGCTTGCAGATGAAGTATGGGGACTCGAAAGAAACCAACAAACTGAAGCTGTAGACCAGACAATCTTACGTGTTCTAAAGAATAGATACTCAGGTGAAGTAGGTGTCGCATGTCAACTTAAATACAACAAAGAAACGTGTAAATACGATGAAACTACAGAGCCAATTTTCGATCCCGGAACAGACTTCTGATCTGAAAAAACCAAACCCACCTTCAAAACAAGCTAAAAAGAAAGCAAAGTTTAAGGATAAAACTTATGTCGGAAAGCCAAATGCTCGTATTTGACTGCGAAACTGACGGACTATTACATGACGTTTCTACAATACACTGCATTGCCATCTACGATTCCCAAAAGGAAGAGACCCACGTATTTAATCATCAAGGTGGTGACTGCTACCCGATCACGGAAGGTTTGCATATGCTTACCGAAGCTGATGTTATCGTTGGGCACAATATCATTAATTTTGATATACCTGTTTTGCGGAAAACTTATTCTTGGTTTCAGCCTAGTGGGACTGTTCTTGATACTCTTGTCCTATCTCGTATGTACCATCCGAATATGATGGATATAGATAAGAGAAGGAACGTACCAAGGATGCCATTACAACTATATGGTAGGCATTCCTTAGAAGCTTATGGATACAGATTAGGTGAATATAAAGGAGAGTTTGGAAAGACCACCGACTGGAAAGAGTGGTCACAAGAAATGCAAGATTATTGCGTACAAGACGTAAACGTTACCACCAAATTATGCGAACACTTCCGCCCTTACATGATGCGGATCGGTTAGAGCACCGAGTCGCTGAAATATTAACTGAACAAGAGATACATGGATGGACATTTAATGAACAAAAAGCTCAGCAACTTGAGTCATCTCTCCGAAGAGAGATGGAAGAAACTCAAGGAGTACTTCGAGAACAATTCCCTTTCGTTGCAGGATCGTTGTTCACTCCTAAACGAGATAACGCAACACAAGGATATAGAGAAGGATGTGAAATACAACGAATAAAGGAGTTTAACCCAACATCACGAGACCACATAGCATGGATTCTGAAGACCCATTTCAAAGTCAAATTGAGCAAGACCACAGCGACTGGGAAACCAATTATCGACGAGACTACATTGACGGAGATAGATATTCCCTTCTCCAAACTATGTGCGAAATGTTTGACGATAAAGAAAAAGCTTGGAATGATATCCGAAGGCGTGAACGCATGGAACAGGCTTGTTACGAGTGAAGGTAGGATTCACCACCATTGCTCAGTTTCTACTAACACATTTAGATGTGCTCATAGAAAACCAAACTTAGCTCAGGTCCCTGCCGATAAGGAGTTTAGAGAATTATTCACAGCCAGTCCCGAGCTAGTAATGGTTGGAGCTGACTTAAGCGGAATTGAATTAAGAATGCTTGCCCACTACCTTGGAAGGTACGACGGCGGTAGATATGCAGATATCCTCCTTAATGATGATATTCATCAAGTTAATGCTGACAAGATTGGTATTACTAGAAGACAAGTTAAGACTGTCACCTATGCCTTCCTTTATGGAGCTGGCAACGAAAAAATTGGAACCTCATACGACAACACCCTAAAACCAAATGATGCAAAAAAGAAAGGAAAGGAAATACGAGAAGCTTTTGTTGCTGCGATCGAAGGACTCTCTGACTTATTGGGAGCGGTTTCAACTAAGTCTGCTAACGGGTGGCTCTTAGCTATTGATGGCAGAAGAGTTTTAGTTGATAGTCCTCACAAAGGATTAAATTATTTACTTCAGTGTTCGGCTGGAATTGTGGCTAAGAGATGGATGGTTATTGCACATGATGATTGTGAAGCTAACCAACTCGCCTTTGTACATGATGAACTTCAATATGAGACAAAGCCAGAAAATGCCGAACGATTAATGAAACATTTAGAAAAATCAGCAGTATTAGCTGGAGAATACTACCAATTACGTTGTCCAATAGCAGCCGAAGCAAAACAAGGGCTCTCATGGGCAGACGTACATTAAATTATGAAATTATTAATAGATGCAGACTACATAGTATATAAATGCTGTGCAGCAGCAGAAACAGAGATGGATTTCGGAGATGACGTTATAGTTGTTACTTCTAATTTCTCTGACGCTATGAAATGCGTAAAAAGAGATTTAGATCGAATCCAAAACGACTTAGGATCATTTGACGATGAGATGATCTTATTCTTTACAAGCCCTAATAATTTTAGGAAAAAAATTCTGCCCGATTACAAAGGTCATCGACAGAGAAAAAAGCCCTGTGGATTCAAAAGGGTCATACAGGAACTTAAGAAACAATACAGAGTTATCCTCAAAGATACACTCGAAGCTGATGATTCTATAGGCATTTACGCTACAAAATATCCCGGAAACATTATTGTCTCTCCAGATAAGGACATGAGACAGATTCCCGGGAAACTATATGACTTTAAAGAAACTGTAGAGATTACTTCAGACGAAGGAGCAAGATGGCATCTGATTCAGAGCATGGCAGGCGATAACACTGACGGTTACGCAGGAGTTCCCGGGATAGGAGTTAAGAAAGCAGAGAAAATCTTTGAAGAAAAAGGATACACATGGAAAGCAGTAGTTGAAACCTTTGTAGAGAAAGAGATGACTGAAGAGGATGCATTAACTAATGCAAGACTCGCAAGGATACTAACTACAAGTGACTACGACCATGACACTAAAGAACCAATACTTTGGACACCCCCAAATGAATACGAAATTAAACGAAGGTCCTGAATACTACCAGAGAGGGAACATAGAAGTATGGGATTTCATTAGAGATCAATCCCTGAACTATCACCTTGGAAATGTAATCAAATACGTATGTCGTGCTGGATATAAAGATGACGACTTAAAAGATTTAAAAAAAGCTGCCCATTATTTACTCAATGAAATCGAATCAAGAACAAGCAAGGGAATTTAGAAAGAAATACAACATTCAAAGTTCAGATAGTAAACCAGTTAGAACCTATCAACGTGACTTAATTAGAGAAGAGTTCATTGAGTTTATTGAAGCTGAAGGTATGTTGTTTAGAGAATCAGAGCGTTACAAGGAGGAATGTCTTAAAGAGTTAGCCGACCTTGTGTATGTCTGCTATCAATACGCTGCCAATATGGGTTGGGATCTTGATAGAGCATTAGCACTAATACATGAAAGCAATCTTTCCAAGTTAGGTGAAGATGGCAAACCAATACTAAGAGAAGACGGAAAGATATTAAAAGGACCTAACTATAAAAAACCAAACTTACATTCACTCATCTAAATGGCTAACAAAATTGCAAGGACTGGTCGAGTCCAATCATGGATTGAAAATCCTACTACCCGTCTACCCGTGTCATGCACAATCTTCAAAGTTGAAGATTCAATGGAAGGAACTGATGGAATCGAAGCGAGCTGGCGATTTGTGTCGCATGCTCTCAGATATGGAGCAGGAGTTGCGGTCCACTTGTCGGACCTTAGACCCCAAGGAACAAAAACAATTAAGGGAACTGATACTCTCGTTGCATCAGGACCCGTCTCATTCGCAAAAATTTACTCAACATTAAATGAAATTCTTAGAAGAGGTGGCACCTATAAAAATGGTGCGGTGGTTGCCCATCTTGATATTAACCACGCCGATATTATTGACTTCGTGCAAGTCCCCAGAGAAGAACTCCCATGGATTAAACGATGTGTTAACCTCACCCCAGACCTCTGGCGTGATTCAGAAACTGGAACAAAGGAAGCAATTATTAGAGGGATTGCTAGAGGAGACATCTGGCTCAGTAAAATAAAACATGATAGACATGGCAAACGGATCAGATCGAACGTCTGTCTTGAGGTTTACTTGCCCTCACGAGGCACATGCTTACTCCAACATATCAATCTCGGTGCCTGTAGAATCGGCGACTTACGCCCGGCTTTCCGTGAAGGCATGTCCGAGTTGTGCGACCTCCATGGCAGGACAGGTGTTGGAGAGTCTGGAGAGTATCTCAAACCAAAACATGACAGACAGGTAGGACTAGGAATGCTTGGCTTAGCCAACTTCTTAGCTCAAAACAATATTACATATGCCGAGTTCGGTAAGGCGCTGAAAGCAACTAATGATGCTCAGCCTTACGAAGGGTACGCTGGGTTAGCTGCTCGTGAACTTCTACTCGGCATACAAGAAGCAGCTAACATAGCTCGAGAGAACAACATGGAAAGAGCATTCGCTATAGCTCCAACTGCTAGTTGTTCTTACAGAAGTAGAGACCTTAACGGTAATACAAGTACACCAGAAATAGCACCTCCTATTAGCAGAGTTGTTGATAGAGATTCAGGTACGTTTGGTGTTGAGCAAGTTAAATATGGCGACGTCGAGATCGCATCTGAAGTCGGATGGGAGAGTTATAAATTAGTAGCAGATCAGATAATGATCATGCTCGATAGAACAGGATTGCTTCATGGCTATAGCTTCAACTCTTGGAGTGACATGGTGACATACGATGAGGCATTTATAGAAGAGTGGTTGAAATCACCACAAACTTCTCTCTATTATTCCTTACAAGTAATGAGTGATACGCAGGATAAGACAGATGCTTACGCAGCACTAGAAGATACCTCAGTTGAAGATTACTTAGCAGAAATAATGAGTAATAAACCAGATGAAATCGGATGTGATTGTCAGCAATGAACCCATATATAAAACTACTGTCCCGGAAAAGATCTTGGACACCCGTACAAACATCTAAAGGAGAGCTAAAAGATGGAGCAGAAGAAACCATCTTCCGTTGTCTTGCAATACGCCATATGGAGCTACCAGTTGGTACCTTCATTACGGAAGCACTTGATAAGAATGTTCCCGACTCTGCCAGAGCACTTCTAGAGTCGAACGTTAAGGACGAGATCAAACATGACCTTGCTCTTAGCTACATCACCAAAGCACACGGCGTAAATGAAAAAGCTGAAGCCGAAGCATTACGCTTACGTGCAGCGTGGGAGGAACATCCAGATCACACAATATTAAAAGCACTAGTAGCAGAGAGAGCAATCTTCTTTGTGATACTACCTTTCTTCAGATTCAATGGTGACGCAGGCTTGCGCACAATTTCGGCTGATATCTCGAGGGATGAACAAGTCCACGTGGCTTGTAACTCCTTGGTATCACTGGAGTTAGGACTAAAGCCTAGCCAATCATTAGACAAGCTAAGAAAGGCAACTATTAATTGGATAATGGAACCACTTAAGAATAGTGCCGATAGATATTTGGACAAAAAATTTTGGCTAGATGCGAGCGATCGACTTATGTACGAAGGCAAAGCACCAGAATTTTCTCAGACCAAGGCAGCAAGAATGCCTGCATTTTTTGAACACTCGAATGTCAATCTCCCTCAATACTCTTAAGCTGCACAACGACAGACTTGATGAGTTATTAAAGAAGTTAGAACAGAACTTCGGGTGGAAACCTATCCATCCCAAAGAACCAATCGAATCAATTATGTATAGAGCTGGACAAGCCAGTGTAATTGATTACATCAAATCAATAGAAGAGGACGAAATCTAATGTGTTTACCCGGAGGAGGCACGCCGCCGCCACCACCCCCATTACCACCAGCACCCCCACCACCACTACCTCCTGCTCCTACAGCACCACCACCTGAGCCAGTTCAGAAAGAAGATATGAATGCTAAGGTGAGAAAAGCTAAGCAGGATCGTGGTAAGAAAAATCAGGGTCAATATAAAAGTGGAACAGGTGACCAAAGAGTTGACCTAGATCCAAATGTGAACCCACAGAATAACTCCGGTAAAAGCGGAGGACTTAATTAATGTTAGCTCGTGAGAGATACAATCAACTGGTAACAGATCGAAGACAATTCCTAGACAAAGCCGTTGATTGTTCAAAGCTCACGTTACCTTATTTAATTCAAGACGATACATCTTCAAGACCAACACACGAGACTCTCAATATACCTTGGCAATCAGTTGGTTCTAAATGTGTAGTAGGACTTGCGGCAAAACTAATGCTCGCAATCCTACCTCCACAAGGAACCTTCTTTAAGTTTCAGGTAAGAGAAGATAAGTTAGGTGAAGAGTTACCAACAGAAGCGAGGTCAGAACTTGACCTTTCTTTATCCAAGATGGAACGGATGGTCATGGACTATGTTGCTGCATCAAATGACAGAGTAGTAATACATCAAGCACTTAAACATTTAATTGTTGGTGGTAATGCTCTTTTATATATGGGTAAAGATGGGATTAAGAACTACCCACTTAATAGGTATGTCGTCAATAGAGATGGAAATGGTAACGTCCTAGAAATAGTTACAAAGGAATTGATAAGTCGAGATGTACTAGGTTTTGATGTCCCGAAGACACCACCTAACACAGGTATCGACGAAACAAAAGGTACACATACTGATGATGTCGAAGTTTACACGTGCGTGAAACTAGAGAACGGCAGATGGGTATGGTATCAAGAAGTAGAAGATAAGATAATCCCCGGCTCACGTAGTACAGCTCCTAAGAATGCAAGTCCATGGTTAGTCCTGACTTTCAATTCAGTAGACGGAGAACAGTATGGACGTGGAAGAGTAGAAGAGTTCCTTGGTGATCTCAAATCTCTTGAAGGATTATCTCAAGCATTAGTAGAAGGAGCTGCGGCTGCGGCTAAGGTAATATTCCTAGTCAGTCCATCTTCAACTACAAAGCCAGCCACTATTGCAAAGGCTGGTAACGGAGCCATAGTTCAGGGTAGAGAAGAAGACGTAAAAGTTGTACAGGTAGGTAAGACTGCTGACTTCTCTACAGCTGCTAACGTGGCACAAACAATAGAGAGAAGATTGCTTGAAGCTTTCCTAGTTATGAACGTTAGGAATGCAGAAAGAGTAACAGCAGAAGAAGTTAGGCTAACTCAGTTAGAACTAGAGCAACAGCTCGGTGGCATCTTCAGTTTGTTAACTACATCTTTCCTTATACCTTATTTAGATAGAACTTTATTAGTACTACAAAGAACTAATGAACTACCTAAGTTACCTAAAGATATTATTAGACCAGCAATTGTAGCCGGTGTTAATGCTTTAGGAAGAGGGCAAGACAGAGAAGCTTTGACAATGTTTATGGGAACTGTTGCACAGACAATAGGACCAGAAGCATTAGCAAGATTTATAAATCCTTTAGAAGCAATCAAACGTCTTGCAGCTGCACAAGGTATTGATGTGTTGAATCTTGTGAAGACTGAACAAGAACTACAAGGTGAGAAACAAGATCAGATGCAACAACAGCAACAGCAAACTCTCTTAGAACAAGCTGGTCAATTTGCTAATTCAAAGTTAGCTGATACAGAAAACATGCGAGGCATGGTAGAAGGACAACAACCACCACAACAACCTAATGAGTGAAACCTATTCATATGACAATACTCCTGAAACAGAAGTACTGACCGAAGAGGAACAGGACTCTCTGAAAGTAGGAGAGGAGTTAGTAGAACAACAAGAAGGACTACTAGCTGGTAAATATAAAAATGCTGAAGATTTAGAAGCAGCTTACTTATCGTTACAACAGAAACTTGGACAACAAGAAGAAGGAACTGAAGAAGAAGGAGACGAAGGATATACAGAAGAAGAAGAAAGTGATGAGGAGGTATCTGAAGATGCTCCTGCGATCAGTTTGATCAATGAAGCATCTGCTGAATACTATGCCAATGATGGAGAACTTAGTGAGGACACAATAAATAAGTTCTCTGAGATGAGCAGCCAAGATTTGGTTAATGCTTACATGGAAATCCAAAGAAATAATCCACAAGCTCAACAGTCTTATGAGATGTCTGATGCAGAAGTTAACAGTGTTAAGAATGCAGCAGGCGGAGAAGCTAATTACGACAGAGTAGTTCAGTGGGCTGCGGATAATCTTCCAGATTCACAGGTCAATGCATTCGATTCAGTAGTTGATACTGGTAATCCAGCAGCTATTGGCATCGCTTTCCAAGGTCTTCAATCCGCATTCAATGAATCGAATGGATATGAAGGTCGAATGTTACAAGGCAGAGCTCCATCATCTGCTGGAGAAACTTTTAGATCTCAAGCAGAACTTGTAGCAGCAATGGGAGATCCACGCTATGAAAACGATCCAGCTTACAGAGCTGATGTCGTAGCAAAATTAGAACAATCAGATTTAAACTTTTAAGTCATGTACCAACCCTCTTACTGGGTCCATGGCAATATAAAATTTCCAGAAAAGGAAATCAATCAAGTCGTTAGTGAGTTAAAAAGACTTGGCAAGGAGCTGATTGTACGTGGATACCCAGTCATCTCTTCTTATTATTTCAAGCACTTTAGTAGACCAGATAAAATTTGGTCAGATAAATACGGAGAAATAATCAAGGACATTACTAAGAACCTTGGATTATATTCAACTACTAAGTATGACTTTGAGTATTGGTCACAGCTTTACACTAACGGTACAGAACACAAAGCCCACCATCACGGATTAGGCGATAGCATATCATTTGTTCATTTTATTAAACCTGACAAAGAAAAATCTTTTAAATTTCTAACTAACGAGAGAGAAGAATGGACACCACCAGAACAAAATGAAGGTGATCTTATTTACTTTCCAGCTTGGTGTTGGCACCAAGTTTCACCAGTTATAACAGACGAAAGATTAGTAGTTGCAGGGAATATAAAGATTACATATATAGATGAAAACTAGAGATTTAGACAATTTACTTTACAACGAATACCCTTACGAACCACCAATAAGAGTTATGTCACACAACGCAGATTGCGATGGCAATCATTCACACAATCCAATTATGACACCCGAAGCAGAAAGATTTAATGGCTGGTTAGCCATGCTCGGTTTCGTAGCAGCCGTAGGCGCTTACGTAACAACAGGACAAATCATCCCCGGAATATTTTAAAGAACAGGCGGCTCGAATCGTATCGTACACCGCCACACTTTTTTTTATTCTTAAATATTTAATGAAAAATTTAATTGTACTTGCAGTAGCAGCATCAGCATCACCAGTACTAGCTGGTCCTTACGTGAACGTAGAGACTAGATCTAACTTCACTGGTTCTGATTATCAAGCAACAGCATCTGACCTACACTTAGGTTGGGAAGGAGAAGCTAAAGATCTTTCTTATTACATACAAGGTGGTAAGACAATCAAAGCTGACGATGGTAAAGACTCAGCCTCTAACTGGTCTGGTAAGACAGGAGCTAGTTTCCCTGTTTCAGAAAAGTTAAAAGTTTATGGTGAGCTAAACTTCGCACAAGTCGAAGGCGCTGACAATAACTGGGGTACAAAATTAGGAACTAAGTTTACTTTCTAATGGCAACAATCCAACTCAGTAGAGAAGCCTCTCCTAGTAATTGGGAGAAGTTCTGCGAGTGGGTCACGAGCACCGACAACCGCCTATACCTAGGCTGGTTCGGTGTGCTTATGATACCTTGCTTACTAACAGCAACCACTTGTTTTATACTCGCCTTCATCGCAGCACCACCTGTAGATATAGATGGCATACGTGAGCCTGTTTCCGGCTCCTTATTATATGGGAACAATATTATATCAGGAGCTGTAGTCCCAAGTTCCAACGCAATCGGAATGCACTTTTACCCGATCTGGGAAGCTGCCACATTGGACGAGTGGCTATATAACGGCGGACCATATCAACTTATTATCTTCCACTTCTTAATAGGAGTAGCAGCATATGCAGGAAGACAATGGGAACTTTCATACAGACTCGGAATGAGACCGTGGATATTTGTGGCATACACAGCTCCATTGTCAGCAGCCGCAGCAGTATTTCTTGTCTACCCTTTTGGACAGGGGAGTTTCAGTGATGGTATGCCTCTTGGTATTTCTGGGACTTTCAATTTTATGTTCGTCTTCCAAGCAGAACACAATATACTTATGCATCCATTCCATATGCTCGGCGTTGCTGGGGTTTTCGGGGGTGCATTGTTTGCAGCTATGCATGGCAGCCTCGTTACTTCCTCGATCATTAAGGAAACAACAGAGGATGTCTCGCAGAACTATGGTTATAAATTTGGGCAAGACAAGGAGACGTATAACATCGTTGCAGCTCATGGCTACTTCGGTCGCTTAATTTTCCAATATGCAAGCTTTAATAATTCTCGTGCTCTTCATTTCTTCCTTGGTGTTTTCCCAGTGGTTGGCATATGGCTTACCTCCATGGGAGTCAGCACTATGGCATTCAATCTCAATGGGTTCAACTTTAACCAATCCATTGTTGATGCTAATGGAAAGGTTATCCCAACATGGGCTGACGTATTGAACAGAGCTAACCTTGGCTTTGAGGTAATGCACGAGCGTAATGCTCACAACTTCCCTCTTGACTTGGCTGGCACAACTGTGGAAGCACCGTCTATTGGGTAATGGATTCTAAGTTGTTCTTAATGTTTCCCACTCCTATTCTTAAGTTTAGTTTAGATAGACATGAAGAACATAAGGAAACATTCATCCCAAAGGTACTAGAGTTTTTTAATACTCGTACAGGGAACCCCTCACATTTCTTATCGGCTCAAGAAAATTCTTATTTATTAATGCAACCAGATTCTGGTCTTGAGATTAAAGATAACCAGTTAGATAATATGTGTTCTCAATACATGAATTATTTATCTGGAAATCAAGTCAAAGATATGTATAGGAAATCGTGGTTCGGAGTTCATACACCAGAGATGCACATACAGTCCCACGCACATTATGGGTCTGTATTCTCCGGCGTATATTATTTACAATTCAATCCAGAATTTGACTACCCCACTATATTTACAAGTCCCTACCATAACGAGGTAGATAATTGGATTGGTGGAGAGTTTGTCTCACAGAATGAACACACATTATCGACAACCTTTCCTAATCATATGGATATAAAAGAAGGTGAAGTAGTTTTATTTCCCTCTTGGTTATCGCACTGTGTTCCATGCTCGAGACCGGGAGCAAAGGAGAGAATCTCCTTCGTATTCAACATGGACCTGAAAGTATGAAACATCAAACAAACAAGATGAAAGCAAGCCTCACCCGATATGGCTTTTATGAAGAAGAAGAAGAGAAGGAAGAAACTGATCAAGAATCTTCTGACTCTGATAACACTGATAACTAATTTATTTATTATGTCCGGTGTCACTAGACACTGGCATAACTTACCCGAAAATAATGGCAGAGAATCAAAGACACTGGAAACAGACAACAACAGGTAGGAAGAATATCCCTATCGTTCAAGCGAAAAAAACTAAGAAGTCAAAAGAGCCTCAATCTTTAGAAGAAGCTCTAACAGGAGAGTAATAGCTACGTCCGTTCATCCCTAAAGGGACGCATGAAACCACAGCATGGAACGGGGTTGTGGTATATGGAGAAACTCATGACAGTTACTTTCGTATATCGTGGCATTGCTTACACAAGAGTAATCAAATAGGTGATCTCGGGGAGGTTCGATTCCTCCCTACTCAATTTGGCTAAAGCCCTCCGAGGAGGATACCTTTATGCCGTCGACGGTGGGAAAAGACCACAAATCTCAGTGAGTCCATATGAGACTCGCATAATTCTAACGTTAGGAACGACAATATATACCCTTACATTTTAAGAAAAAATCATGGCTCATCAGAGTTCAGATTTAACTACCTCACTAACACGTCAAGGTCAGTTAAACTCAGCCGGTGACGCACGTGCCCTTTACTTGAAATTGTTTAGTGGAGAGATGTTCAAAGGATTCCAGCACGAGTCAATTGCTCGTAACATGGTAATGAAGAGAACTCTTAAGAATGGAAAATCTCTACAGTTTATCTACACAGGTAGAACAACTGCTGAGTTCCATACTCCCGGAAATTCAATTTTAGGTAACAGCGACGGCGCACCTCCAGTTGCAGAAAAAACAATAACTTGCGACGACCTATTAATTTCATCAGCTTTCGTTTATGAGCTAGATGAGACACTTGCACATTACGAATTGAGGGGAGAAATCTCCAAGAAGATCGGCTACGCATTAGCAGAGAAGTATGACAGACTCATCTTCAGAGCTGTAGCTAAAGGTGCAAGACAAGCTTCTCCAGTAGCTAAGACAAACTTTAAGGAACCCGGTGGAACACAGATCAGAGTTGGTACAACAACTAATGATTCTGATGCTTACAACGCAGGCAACTTAGTTAATGCTTTCTACGACGCAGCAGCAGCACTAGACGAGAAAGGTGTATCTTCTTCAGGAAGATGTGCAGTATTAAACCCTCGTCAATACTACGCTTTGATCCAAGACATTGGTTCAAACGGACTTATCAATAGAGACGTACAAGGTACAGCATTACAGTCTGGAAACGGAATCATTGAAATTGCAGGCATCAAGATCTACAAGTCAATGAACATCCCATTCCTTGCTAAGCATGGTGTAGCTTATGCCGGAACTACAGGTGAGACTTCTCCTTCTAACTTAGGAGACCACGTTGGTACAGCTCTAGCTGACGGACGTAAGTCTGTAACAGGACTAAACAACAACTACGGTAACAGCACAGACTTTGCGAAATCTTGTGGATTAATTTTCCAGAAGGAAGCAGCAGCAGTTGTAGAAGCTATTGGTCCTCAGGTCCAAGTAACTTCAGGCGACGTTTCAGTTGTTTATCAAGGTGACGTAATCCTTGGAAGACTAGCTATGGGTGCAGATTTCCTTAACCCAGCAGCAGCCGTTGAACTATATGTTGGAGCAACAGCACCAGCAGCGTTCGGTACTACATACCCAGCGAACGGTTAATTTTATTTTTTATACGGGAGCTTCGGCTCCCCTTTTTTTTAATTATGTGCGCACCATTTGGAGAGGACCCTCCTCATATTAAATCTAATTATAGGCAGACATGGTCTCAACATAAAGTAAATATGTGGGATAAGTATGTAAAAGAGTTTAGAGAGAAGATGAAGGAAAAGGGTTGGGACCCTAAAGATCCAATAAACAATCATCCAGCATCTGGTCTAATGGGAGCTATGGGACGTATTCAATGGAGCCAAGCCTATGAGAAAAAATATAACACTCCGGGACAAGGTGTTCATGCCAGTGGTACTGGTAGGAAATTAGATGATACTAGTGTGACTGCACCACAGGAAGGAGCAGCAGCTTCAGGTAGAAATCAAAATCTAGGTTCAGGTGGTGGAACTAATCCACAAAGTAATCCAGAGACAAATACGAACCAATCAAATAAAGATAAAGCTGGATCTAAAAAAGGCTCAAATAAAGAGAGTTTAAAAACCCCAAAACCAAAAGTAAACCTACCTAATGAAGGTGGATCATCATCAGGAGGAGTAAATTATTAGACTATGACTACTCAAATAGCAACCGATACCGAACTATCCGCAGTTAATTCTATCTTGGGTAGTATTGGACAATCACCAGTTACTACTTTAGGAACAGTAACTACAAACGTAACAAATACAGGAGAAGAGATAGCTAATACATATGCTAATCCACAGATTGCAATGATCCATGGATTACTTATGGAGGCTACTAAAGATGTCCAAAATGAAGGATGGCATTTTAATAAAGAAGATCATATAGGACCAGTGTCTCCAGACTCTAATGGTCATTTCTTGATCCCTTCTAACTATCTTAGATTCGATGTACATCTAGGTCTTTATAACAGGACTAGAGATATGGTTAGAAAGAATGGAAAATTATACGACAACGTTTTACATACAGATGTCTTTACTCAAGACTTTTATTTTGACGTAACTTACTTACTAGATTTTGATGACGTACCACCAGCAATACAGAGACACATCATTGCTAGAGCATCAGTAAGAGCAGCTACACAATTAGTTTCTAACCCTAATTTAGTAAAACTCTTACAAATGGAAGAAGTAAAAACTAGAGCAACAGCTCTTGAATACGACTGTGAGCAAGGAGATCATACATTCTTTGGATTTCCTCATGAAAGTAATTACAGATCTTATCAACCTTACAAGGCACTTATTAGATAATGGCAAACATTACACAAACTATTCCAGCGTTAACGGCTGGCATTTCACAACAACCTGACGAACAGAAAATTCCCGGTCAGGTGAAAGATATGGTGAACGCCTTACCTGACGTTACACAAGGATTACTTAAGAGACCAGCTGGAAAGTTTGTGACTTCTTTGTCTGATGGTACAAATAATTCCACATCTAATGGTAAATGGTTTCATTATTATCGTGATGAGAATGAGCAATATATAGGACAGATAGCACAGAATGGTGTTGTCAAAATGTGGGACTGTTTATCAGGAGCAGAGAAAACAGTTGTTAATGGTATAGGAAATAATAATTATTTAACTCATACTGCTGCGGAAGATATACAGACAATGACATTAAATGACTTTACGTATCTAACCAATAGAACTAAAACTACTGCGATGGATACTACTCCAAGTACTTTAGAACCTCTTGGAGATTTTAAGAAAGAAATTTTTCTCGAGTTAAGAAGTATATCTTATTCAAAACAGTATTCTTTAAATATCTATGACAATAACAATACTTCGACTACTACAACAGCTACAAGGATTAGTGTTGAACGACTCAGGTCAAGTAATAACTATTGTGATAGCAGTGGTTATATGGTAGATCACGCTTCTCGTGGTAGTCAGATTCATAGATGTTCAGCATCTGCAATGGATGGACGAGATCCCTTCGCTCCTAACGTTGCAACTAAAATATTTTCTGTTGCCAGTGGTACAACTTTAGTTGACGATGGTGCAGTTGGTGGTGAGAAATCTAATGGAAGTTATACAGACAGAGCTTATAGTTATTCTGTAAGTGTCTATAACAGTAGTAATACACCAAACCAAACAGGGCGTAAAAACTTATTTTTCCGTATCAAAACCACCGGTCAATCAGTACCTTATGGTTCTGGATCTAACGTAACTTATCAAGCTAGATATACCACTACATATGATTTATTACATGGTGGAGATGGTTGGCAAGCTGGTGATTATATTTACGTATGGATGAAAGATGCCTTTTATAAGGTCACTGTAGAGACGGTAAGTACTTCAGTTGTACAAGCAAACCTTGGTTTAATAAGACCACTACCAACCCCATTCGATACAGAAACCACAATTACTGCTAATAGTATTCTTGGAGATATAAGAACTGAGTTATTAAATACTGGTAATTTCTCCGCAAGTGATATAACAATTATTGGAACTGGTCTCCACATAAAACGAAGTACAGTATTTAGTGCTGCTACACCTGTTGGAGAGCTATTAAATGTAGTAGCAAGTAAGTGTAATAACGTAGGTGATCTACCTAGTCAGTGTAAGCACGGCATGGTAGTAGAAGTTATTAATAGTGCTGCTGACGAAGATAATCATTTTGTAAAATTCTACGGCAATAATGATAAAGATGGTGAAGGTATATGGGAAGAATGTGCTGAACCGGGAAGAACAAAAAGATTCGATTATTCAACAATGCCTGTAGTTCTTGTTAGAACTGCTGATGGTAATTTTAGATTGTCTGAATTAGATGGATCTAACTATACAATCGGAGGTACTACTTACTCTGTTCCTGAGTGGGACGAGGCAGTAGTTGGAGATGATGTAACTAATCCTGAACCTTCTTTTATAGGTAAAACTATTAATAAGATGTTGTTCTTCAGAAATAGATTCTGCTTCCTATCCGATGAAAATATAATCCTTTCACGACCGGGAAGTTTCTATAATTTCTTTAACAAGTCAGCAATACAATTTACAGCTAGTGACCCTATAGATATTTCAGCTAGTTCAGAATACCCAGCAATATTATATGACGGTATTCAAGTAAATACAGGTTTAGTTTTATTTTCTAAAAACCAACAATTCATGCTCACTACAGATAGTGACACATTCAGCCCACTAACCGCTAAAATCAATGCTCTTTCTTCTTACAATTTTAACAGTGCAACTAACCCTATCTCTCTTGGTACGACGGTAGGCTTCCTAGATAATGCTGGAAAAAATTCTAGATTCTTTGAAATGGCTAATATTATGAGGGAAGGTGAACCAGTACTAATTGAACAAAGTGCAGTAGTTAATAGATTATTTACTAATGATTTAAAACTTATTTCTAATTCCAGAGAAAATTCAATTATTCTCTTTAGTGAAGAAGGTACCTCTACCTTATATGGATATAGATACTTTGATCAGATTGAAGATAGAAAATTAGCAGCTTGGTTTAAGTGGTCAGTTACAGGGACTATTCAATATCACTGTATGCAGGATGACAACTTATATGTAGTTGTAAGGAATAACAGTAAAGATCAACTACTTAAGTTTGCAATCAAGATGGATGCTAACACTTATGAATTAGCAGAAAATAGAGTGCATTTAGATCATTTAATGACTACAAGTAATTGGACATATAACCCTACTACAGGAAAATCTACAAAAGCTAAACCTACAGGATTAGAAAGTACTAATCAATTAGTTGCATACGATAATTCTAATAATAGTTCTGGTACACAGAATCTAGGTAGGTATGGTTTGATAACCGTTAATGGATCTAACTTAGAACTAGATGGTGATTGGTCTGGAGAGTCATTTTTAATTGGATATAACTTTACTATGGAAGTTAAATTTCCAACTATCTATTATAAAACTTCAGAAGGTAAAAGTTGGAGATCTGATACTAGATCAAGTACCGTTATCCATAGAGTTCAATTTGGATTTGGTCCAATAGGAATATATGAAACAACTTTAAGTAGAACAGGTAGAGTTGATTATACAGAAACTTTTGAACTACCTTCTGCTGATTCATATAGATCTAATGCATCAAATATTATTGATGATAATCATTTAAGAACAATTCCAATTTACGACAGAAATATAAACGCAGCATTATCACTTAAATCTACACACCCAGCTCCTGCCACAATTCATAACATGATGTGGGAAGGAGTTTATACAAATAATAATTATAAGCGTGTCTAAATACATTCACCCAGCAACAGTAGAAGCTGCTCTTAGAGTGGCTTCTTCTTTATTACCTGATGATTATCGGGAGGTAACCGAAGGTCATGGACATGACCCTTTGAATGCACTGATCGTTGGAGTACATAACTCTGATTCAGTTTATTTTGAAGTACCAAATGGCGAGATAGCAGGCATGGCAGGAGTCCATAATGGTGGACAAATCTGGATGCTTTGCACCCCAGCTATCTACGAATATCCTCATACCTTTGCTAGAGAAGCAAAACGGTATGTGAATGCAAGAACAGAAAAGTTACTATGGAATATTGTTGACGAAAGAAACAAAGTCCATATCAAGTTACTTAGGTTTTTAGGTTTTAAATTTCTTAGGAGATTTCCCTATGGACCAAACAATTTATCCTTTATAGAATTTTGCCGTGTGCAGTCCAGCAGCAATATCGCCAGCGTTCGGAGCCTTAGGCTCAGCGATGAATGCCTCAGCCAATAACAGAGCAAAGAGGCAAAACTACGAACATCAATTAAAAGTTCGTGAACGTAAGTGGATGCAAACAAGAACCACTTACGCAACTAAAAAAGTACAACATGAAGAAGAAGTTGACCAAGCAAACATTGCAGCTCAACGAGCTTATTCAAGAACACAACAACAATTAAATAATGCACGATCTATGGCGATCTTACAAAATCAAGAAGATTTTAAAAAGATGTTAGCTAATGAAGGTCAAGTAGAAGCAGCTGCTGCCGAGCGTGGTATTAGAGGTAAGTCAGTAGCAAGAATGTTAATTATGAACAAAGCTAACTTTGGTATGTCTCAAGCAATGAGAACCAGAGGCTTAACTCAGGCACGTTATCAGGCTAAAGCAGTTTCTGGAGATGTTCAGAGACAATTAAAATCAGCACTTAATAGATCATTTAGTAAGGTAGCTGTTCAGCCTCAAGCTGATATGGCACCACCAGCTCCAGTAATGCAGAACGTAGGTTTAACTTTAATGTTAGGCATGGGTCAGGCATTAGCCAGTGGTATAGCTGGTAAGAAAGGAGGAGGAGAATATGGTAATGACAACTCTACAAATACTCAAAAAACTAATTGGAATAGTGGTTATCAATCTCAGAATACTGGTTATGGCTACACCCCTTCCACATCATTTAATCCTTACGCTTATCCATAATGGCTAATTATGAAATAACTGGGCAGACACTTAATCCGCAAGAGATAGTTGATATTGTTCCAGAACAAGAAAAATCTGATAGAGCTATCCAGCAATCAGAAGAAAACTACCTACAGCAATTAGAAAAAAATAATGAACAGAGTGTAAGAAATACCGAAAAGACTTGGAGTCAGTTAGGCACCCTTTCAAAAGGTATTCAAGATATAGTTCAAAAGAAACAAGATAAATTTAGAGAAGATAGAGAAGCTCAAATTAAACTAGACATACTTACTAGAGGTGTAAGTCCAGAAATGGAAGCACACTTTAGAGGTGAAGAAAATGCGTTATTTGAAGATCATTTAGCGACAGAAGGATTTGCTTCTAAATATGAAGAAGACACCGGTGACTCTATCACCGCTCGAGACTTCCGTGAGATGGCTGGTTGGGAGAAATATCTAGTTGCCAAACATTATGCTTTAGAAAAAGCTAAAGGTTATGACCAGTATGTTTATGATTCTTATGAAAATACAACTATAGATCTAGTAAGAGATGGTGTAGAAGTAAAAGGTTTAAAACATAAGGATCTTGAAACTGCTGCTGAATTTGCAGCTTTAGATGAAAAGATTAAATTTAATTATGCAAGACAATTTGCAGGATTAAATGATGCTCTTGTAGCTACTGTTGTCAAACCAGAGATAGATAAGTTTGATGCGAAAAGAAGAAAAGAGCAATCTATAAAAAGAGAAACAGCATATCAGATTCAAATCAAAGAAGCTGATGAGAAAAAGATAGAACTAGGATTTTCTACTGCTAATCCAGAAGATGGTGTTGAAATGGCTCACCGTTGGGCACAAAGTTATGCAGAAAGAAATAAAGTATCTATACAGGCAGGAAGGTTAGCTTTCAAAGAAACCTTAATCGACCTAGTTAAGCAGAATAAGATTTCATATCCAGAAGCTATGAATGTAGTTAATCACGAAATAACAGCTCGTGATGGTTCAACTAAGACTATGGGTTCTTGGAACGAATGGGACGGTCTACAAGGTGAATTAGCTGATGCAGCTAAAATGGGTGTACAAGCTAGAAAAGAACAGAAAGAAGCTCAAATTATTGCTGATGTAGAAACTATCAAATCACATGGAGAGCTAGACAATAAACAAAAAACTTTGTTGATGGCATATTATAAAAGTAATTATAATGGTTATGTTCCTAATGAGATAGCTGGAGCTTTAGCTGGTAATCTCGACGATGATCAAGCTGAGGACATGATTCAGGAATCTATTCGCTACAACGGTGGTGTCTATGATTTTGATATGAAAAGGGTTAGTACGAAAATATATAACAAATACAAAGATAAAATAATAGAAGGTGGAGCTACAACTCCCGGCACAGATCAACATGCAGCAGCTAATGAGTTTATAAAATCTTGGACTAATGAATTATCAGTAGATACATATGGAGATACTGATATTAAATCTCCTAGATGGTTAGCTTTAAGAGATAACTTAACCGAAGTTTTCAATAAAGCTTATATGAATACATATATGCGTAATGGTCAAGTTGTAGCTACTGAAGCTCAAGCTCTTTTAGCCGCTAAACAAGCTGTTAAAGAGATAGAAGGTAATGAAAAATTAATTACTCAAATGAGTAGTACTGACTATTCTGATGGTGATGAAACTTATAGTCGAATGATGCAAGTTTCTATGACTGAATCTGGTGGAGGTAAGTGGAGAACTAATAAAATCACAACTAACGCTGACATAGAACAGGGATTAATAACTTGGAGTAATACTCCATTAAAGCAAGCAAAAGATATCCCCAGTTATTACAGAGACTTAGCAATGAGAATGGGTGTCAATCCTATTAACCTTGCAAATGCTCAACTTAAATTTTTATTAGAAGATTCATCAGGAGTTGATCAAGAAGAAGAAGATAAATTAGATCCTAAAGTTCAAAATCTTATATATAAATTTCCTACTCGTTCTCGTATAACAAGAGCAAAGTATGAAGTTCAAGGAGCTGGAGAACAAAACGTTAAAACATCCATTTATAACAAAAAGGCTAATACGATAAAGGACGAGTAACTACGGTTTACTTGCCTTACGTGTGGCGATAATTACCGTGGTAACTATGAATGAAGAATTAGATCCTACCCTCGAGATAGACAATTCTGGAGGACAAGGATTATCCGAACAGGAAACTGCTGCGGCAGTAGAAAATATGCAAGCAGCAGAGCAAGAACGTGCTGCTACACAGGCACAATATGCTCAACAAAGAGAACAACAAATAGCAGCTACTGCACCAGAAGGAGCTAACTTAGGAGACTATATAGCTGATACATTTAAAGCACCTATTGCAGGTGCAAGAGATGCAGTAGCAAACTTAATCACTACTCCTGAAAGAGTTATTGATATGGTTTCTGGAGAAGCAGATGAAGAAGATTATGAACCTGAATGGGATAATTTTCTTTATGCTGAAGACGATCCATTAGAAACTAAAACTTGGTGGGGTGGTCTTATAAGAACCGGTGTTGAAGTTGGAGGAACATTAGCAGCAACAGGTGGTTTTGGAAAGGTTGGTTCAGGTTTAACCTTTATGCAAACTTTAAAACAAGGTGCGATAACTGGTGCAAGATTTGACTTACTAGATATTGATTCTCAAGATGACAATGTATCTGGAATGCTTAAGGAACGTTTTCCTTTATTAGATACTCCATTAGCTACACAAGAGCATGATGGTCCAATAATGAAGACGTTGAAAAACGTAGCCGAAGGTATGGTTATTGGAGGTATCTTTGATACTGTCTTAACTGGAGTTGCTAGAAACTTTCCTAAAAACCAAATTGATGAAGTTATAACATCCAGAAAGAAAAGCGTTAAATCACAGCAACTAGAAGAAGCTGCTGAACAGATGAAGGAACCCGGATTCAGAGCAAGTAAGAATCCTCAGTTAGCAGACAGATCACAAAAATCTACTACCTCACTAGATACAGCAGAGAGTATTAGTAAAGCTAGAAAATCTAAAAAGGCTAATCTTGGTTCTGAAGAAGGTAGCGTTGGATCTGCATTATCAAACACCGAAGTTACAGCTCTTACTAAGGGAACTAAAGAAGCAAGATCAGTAGTAGAAAAAGTATTACGTAGATTTAGAAGTCAAGGTTATGTTGATCAGATGAGAGAAACTGCTGAAAGACAAGGTAAGACTCTTGATGAAATGTTTGCAGAAGATCTTGATACTTATAAAGCAGTCTTTGAAGGTAGGAATACATCTGACATGACTCCTGAAGAGTTTTGGAAAGAGATAAGTAAGGAAAAATTAGTACGTAAGAGTGGAAAGAAAACACTATATTCTTATGTTTCTAGTGAATATGCTGATGCTATAGATATGATTAATGCTTCTCTATTCAATGAGATAAGAGATGCAGGAGTTTCAGCTAGAGAATTAGCAGATATATATGACATAAAAGATATTGATGGTCCTGCTCAGCAGATGGTTAAAAAGCTAATAGCTGGATTGCAGATGAGAAAGATGGCTAGTGCAGACATATCTCAACAACTTCGTCAGTACGGAAAGTTAAAGGGTAAAACAATTACTCCAAAACTTCAAGCTGAAATGATAGACAAACAAGTACAGGAAAGTGTTGATTCATTCCGTATGGCTTTGGATATGACTACTGAAGATGGTGGGGATGAAGTATTTAAAGCTATGTTCGAGGGTATCTCTATGGCTAAAGATATCAACACACTAGATGATCTTGATCAGTTTATGAAAGTCAAGATGAGAGGTGGTGAATGGGGTGGAGATCCTAAGAAGACTGGTGCATTTTTAAGAGAGATGGGAACTATGTTTACTCATAGTGTTTTGTCTGGACCTAAAACAGCAGTTCGAGCAATCATGGGTACATCAACCGCAACATTCTCACGTCCAATGGCTATGGCTTTAGGTGGTTTGATGAAAGGTGATGGAGCAACAATGAGAGCTGGATTAGCTTCTCTTAATGCAATGCGTGAAGCAATACCTGAATCCTTTGAATTGTTTAAACGAAAGCTTAATTCTTACTGGTCTGGTGATATCTCAACTATGAAAACCAGATATGTTGAAAGGACTAAGATGGATGACCAATGGAATATGTATGGTCATTGGGCAGAAACTAGAGGAGATTGGTCAGATAAACTTTTATATAGAACTGCCAATATGGTTAGAGGTTTAAATGACAGTAGTCTATTAACCTACTCAACTAAAATCATGGCATCTACTGACGATGCTTTTGCATTAATTATTGGTAGAGCTAAATCTAGAGAGAAAGCATTCTTAAAAGCAGCAGATAAACTTCCAGACGGTAACTTCCAAAACTTAGATGCGAAGTTCTTTAGGGATATGGAAGATAATTTTAATAATGAAATATTCGATAAGTTTGGAAATATAACAGATAAAGCTGCTGAATACAGTAGAAAAGAAGCAACACTTACTCAAGACTTAACTGGTTTCTCTGCAAAACTAGCAGATGCTTTTAACGAAGCACCATGGGCTAGACCATTCTTCCTATTCGCTAGAACAGGTATTAATGGATTAGCACTAACTGCTAAACATACTCCCGGATTTAACTTCTTAGTTAAAGAATTTAATGAAATAGCTAGAGCAAAACCCGGATCTAATCTTTCCTCATTACATAAATACGGAATACATAATACTCAAGATTTAATGACAGCTAAAGCTGTACAGAATGGAAGATTAGCTATAGGTAGTGCAGCCTTGAGTATGGCTTCAATGGCATATCTTAGTGGTGGATTACATGGTAATGGACCTACAGATAGAACCCAAAGACAAGCATGGTTAGATGCTGGATGGAAACCAAGAACAATTAAGATTGGTGGAGTCTGGGTTAACTATGATGCATTTGAACCTTATAACCAGATCCTTGCATTAGTAGGAGATATAGGAGATCACCAACAATTAATGGGTGAAGAGTGGGCTGAAGATAGATTATCTAAATTAGCAATGGCATTAGCTAGTACTGCTACAAGTAAATCTTATTTAGCAGGATTACAGTCATTTGTAGATTTATTCTCTGGTGCACCCGGACAGCAACAAAGAATCATTGCTTCATTAATGAACAATACTCTTCCATTATCTAGTCTTAGAAATGAGATAGGTAAAGTACTGACTCCATACACAAGAGAACTAGGTTCTGATATTGGTGATTCTATTAGAAATAGAAACTTAATTACTGAAAATCTTACAGGAGATCCACTACCTATTAAATACGACATATTAACTGGAAGACCTATTAAAGATCACAACTTTATAACTCGTATGTTTAATGCGGTTTCACCTGTGAACTTCAATCTAGATTATTCTCCCGGTAGAGAGTTGTTATTTAATAGTGGTTATGACATGTCAACTTCAACATATTCAGCTCCTGATGGAACAGATTTATCTGACAGTCCAAAGGTTAGGTCAATGTTTCAGAGGGCTATAGGAGAACAAAACCTAGAAGCAACCTTTAACAAAATGGCTCAAGAGGAAGGAATACAGATATCTATAGCTGAGATGAACTATTACAGAAAGAATGGTATGTCTGATGTTGAACCAAGATCATTCCCACACTACAAACGAATTGCAAAAGTATTCGACAGAGCTAAGAAACAAGCTTGGGCAAAGATTAAAAGAGATAACGACGTACAGAAGCTACTCATTCAAGAAAGAGAAGCAAAGATAAAAAATAGAAAAGCAAATAAAGGCACTATAGAAAAAATTATAGATATGCCAAAATAATCCACCCGTCACTTATTTCAAAGAGAAATGGCGGTACAAACAACTGAAGAATTTAAGAATAGTGGAAGTGCCTCGTACACAACTGCTATTGAAAAACTGAAAGACACAGACCTCAAGGTAAGAATTGGGGGTGCATTACAGACTTATGTGGCTAGTAGTCCCGGCTCTGGTCAATATACTGTAACTAACAATCCAACAACCATTGTTCTTGGAGCGACAGCAGGTGATGTAGTTCATATATATAGAGAAACAGATGTAAATACAGCAGCATCAGTATTCGCTGCTGGTTCTTCTATTAGAGCAAAAGACTTAAATGCCATACATGATATGGCTAGGTTTGCTAGTGTTGAACATCGAAATCAAGTCATTACAGATGACGTTAGAGATGAACAAATTACATCTGCAAAAATAAAAAATGCAACTATTGTTGATGCTGATATAAGCGGAAGTGCTGCTATAGCACAAAGCAAAATAGCAACAGGTACTTTACCTAGTGGAGTACAAATTGCCAGCGCAAACATAGTTGATGGAACCATTGTTAATGCTGATGTTAATAACTCAGCAGCTATAGCTGGTACTAAAATCGCACCAAACTTTGGTTCACAAGTTGTACAAACAACTGGAAACATTGTTGTAGGCGGAACTGTAGATGGTAGAGATGTAGCAGCAGATGGTACAAAACTCGATACTGTCGAGACCAATGCTAAAGATGACCAAACAGCTACTGAGATAAAAACTCTTTATGAGGGTAACTCAAATACCAACGCATATACAGATGCAGAGAAAACCAAGCTAACTAATATTGAAACGGCAGCTACTGCTGACCAGACTAATGCAGAAATCAAAACTGCATATGAAGCAAACGCTGATACTAACGAGTTTAGTGATGCAGAGCAGAGCAAACTTGCTGGAATCGAAACAGCAGCTACAGCAGATCAGACAGCTGGTGAAATAAAAACACTACTACAATCTGACAAACTTACCCTATCTGAGATGAATACTACATCTTTAGATGGTAGGTATTACACAGAAACAGAAGCGGACGCTGCATTCCTTAGACAGGATTCTTCCGAAACTATTGCTAGTGGAGTTACATGGTCTAGTGTTGATTCTAAAGTGGCAACTACTGCTGCTATAGATGCAAGGATAATTGACTTAGTTGATGATGTTGGAGGTTTCGTACCTTTAGCTAATGAGACTTCTTTCCCTACAGCTAACCCAGATGTAAATAATGGTGCTGGTACTCTTGTATCTATCAAATCTATTGGAACCACACGTACACCTTCTAGTGGAAGTGTCACTATTGCGAATGGAGCTGGAACTGGAAATACTGTAACTATTACTGGTTGTGGATCTACAGTTCTTTCAGCAGGATTCGGTGCGATTGTAGAAACAACAACTACATTACATACATATGCTTTCCATAGATTAGTACCTAAAGCAACTGAGGTTACAACTGTTGCAGCTAATGCAACTAATATTGCAGCAGCTGGAGCAAATGTCTCAAGTATAGATAACTTTGCTAATAGATATCAAGTTAATGCTTCTGCACCAACAGCTAGACCCGGCAGTGGATCTCTATCTAATGGTGACTTATGGTTTGATAACTCATCAAACAAAGTGATGATGGTCTATGACGGTAGTGCTGGAGATGGATATAGTCCTATTACACCTAACCAAGCAACGCTAACTAACATTAATATTGTTGCTGGTCAGATTACATATACAGAAGACTTAGGAAATATCACAGATGCGGTAAATACTGGATCTGGAAATAACTCAGTTAATACAGTTGGTTCAAATATAGCTAACGTCAACACAGTAGCTGGTATATCATCTAATGTTACTGCTGTGGCTGGTAATAACGCAAATGTTACTACGGTTGCCGGTTCAATTTCCAACGTAAATACAGTTGGTGGTGCAATAGCAAACGTAAATAGATATGCAGACGAATATGTAATCCAAAGTGGTGCTCCTTCATCACCTTCAGCAGGAGATCTTTGGTACAGCACAACTGCTAACATCCTTAACTTTTACAACGGCAGTTCATGGACAGGAATATCTCCAGGAATTGCTGGCGTTATTAATGATGCAAACCCTGCATTAGCAAACCATCTTGACTGCAATGATAAGAACCTCACAGAGGTAGGAACAGTCAGTGGTGACAACTTACAAATAGATTTCGGTACTCTTTAAATGGCAAAATTATTAAAACTTAGGCGTGGTACTACAACTCAACACGCATCATTTACTGGTGCTGAAGGTGAAGTAACCATTGACGTGGACAAAGATGTCCCCGTAGTTCACGACGGATCAACTCAAGGTGGACACCCAGTAGCTGCTGAAGATATGGCAAATGTATCTTCTGCAAATATTGCTGGAAGATTAGCTAATGATTCCCTAGCAACATCTAAGCTTGCAGCTGGAGCTTTACCTTCAGACGTAACAGTTGCTAGTGCAAACCTAGTTGACGGAACAATCGTAAACGCAGACGTTAACGCATCTGCTGCAATAGCTGGAACTAAAGTTGCTCCGGCATTTGGTTCCCAAAACTTATCTACATCTGGTACAGCTGCAACTGGAGCTTTAACAGTAACAGGAAACATTGGTGTCTCAGGAACTGTAGATGGAAGAGACGTAGCTGCTGATGGTACAAAATTAGACGGTATAGAAACCGCAGCTACAGCAGACCAAACCGCCGCAGAAATTAGAACACTTGTAGAAAATGCCAGCGATAGTAATGTATTTACTGATGCTGATCATACTAAGCTTAATGGCATAGAGACAGCAGCAACCGCCGATCAAACAGCTAGTGAAATACTTACACTTATCAAAACTGTTGATGGTTCAGGTTCTGGACTTGATGCTGATGCTTTAGACGGATTAGATTCTACTGCATTTTTAAGATCAAACGCAGGAGATCAAGCAGACGGAGACATCACATTTAATGGTGGTGCTGGTGCTGTAACTGTTGCTGCTGCTAGTGATATAAGATTACTTGATGGTACTTGGACAGGTGATAACACCCCAGCTAAGATACAGGGTAATAGTAATAGTTTGTATCTTGTTTACCCAGATGCAGGGGGTTGTTATATAAGAGACAGTGCTGGAAATAATAACTTTACCGTAGACTCTTCTGGTAACTGCACTGCTCTCGGCAACGTAACAGCCTACTCTGACGAAAGACTAAAGACAGATGTAAATACTATCAATGATGCTCTTAGTATCTGCGGTAAGTTACGTGGTGTTAGTTATAAGTGGATAAGAGATGATAAACCCTCTATTGGTGTTATTGCTCAAGAAGTCGAAAAAGTAATACCAGAAGTAGTTTTAACTTCACATGATGTAGATCCTTCTACAGGAGAAGTTGGAGAAATTAAATCAGTTGACTACGGAAAAATTGTAGGCGTACTTATAAACGCAATAAACGAACTTAAGGCTGAAGTAGACGAACTTAAAGGAGGTAAATAATGGCTATCAAAAGTTCTGGCAGTCTCAGTATGACTGAGATTGTTGCTGAATTTGGTGGGTCAGTCCCCCACTCTTTATCGGAATACTACAGAGACGGTGGAGCAGTTCCCGGGAACAACACTAACGTGCCAACTTCCGGAACTATTTCCATGGGCAGTTTTTATAACGCTGTTAACGAAATACAATATACAGTTTCTTCTAACCAAACAAACTTTCAAACATCTGCTGCATTCGGATCTAACTGGTCTACTGCTGTACCTAAAAGAATCACAGTTAATAGTGGTGTAACTATAGGTAGTACTAATGGTAGTCCAGCTTGGGTTATCGAAGGTGGTATGGGTGGTACATTAATCGTACATAACACTGGAAGTGTTCAGGGTACTGGAGGAGCTGGTAGTTCTAGCGGCTCAGGTTCAAGTGGTGGACCAGCAGTTAGATCAGATCAGAACGGAAATATAACTTTCTACAATAACTCTGGAGGATCACTTTACGCCGGTGGCGGCGGAGGTGGTCGTGGAGGTAACGGTGGAACTGGTGGTACTGGAGGACAAGGTGGTACTGGAGGATCTGGTACATATACATCACATGTCTCTTACTATCCACAGTTACAGTTTTCTAGTCAATATTGTCGTCCGGGACAACACACTTACTTTAGTGCTCAATACTATACACCTGACCTTTACTGTCAAAACTGTCATGGTGGACACGTATTCGCTACAGGTGGAGCCTTCTATCTTACTTGGAGAAAAGGAGTAGTAAGATGGGGTAATGGGTATCACGTTCAGTGTGCTCAACATTCCTCTCAATCTGGAGCTGGCGGTGGATCTGGTGGATCTGGCGGTAGCGGCGGTTCTGGCGGTAGCGGCGGTAACGGAAAAGGTTACAATCAAAGCGTACAAAACGGATCTGGCGGAGCTAGTGGAGCTAGTGGAAACGGTGGATCTGGCGGTGGAAACAATGGTAATAATTCAGGTCAAGGTGGTACAGGTGGTACTGGCGGACAAGGCGGAACTGGAGGATCTGGCGGAAACGGTGGAGACTGGGGTCAAAACGGTGGAGGCGGTAGTACAGGTTCTTCTGGTGCAACAGGTTCTTCTGGTGCAACAGGTTCTAACGGAAATGCTGGTAATGGTTCTGGCGGTTCATCAGGTTCTGGCGGTTCTAGTGGATCTGGCGGTTCTAGCGGTGGATCAACCTCTTACTACATACAAAACAGAAACTATATGACTTTCCATAACTCAGGCTCAGTAGCCGGTAATTAATTATGAAATTTAAAATCACAGAAGTAGACACCTTAAAACTTAAGGTTGAATACGAAGATGGCTCGTACGCATACATAGCAACTTTAAAAGATGCGACCAAAGGATACTATGCAAAAAGAATTGTAGAGTATTGCAATACACCTCAAGACCCAGTTCCTGTTGGAGACCTTCCATACAAACTTGGAGATGAAGGTACTGTTGGGGATGATGTTCCAGAAGTCGAGCTTCCAAAAGTTGAATTAGATGCTAGTCAGATGAGGGAATCTTTATACCCAAGTCTTCAGGAACAATTTGACGCTCTCTATCATGCAAGAAAGGGTAGTGATACTCAACAAACAAAAATAGATGCACACATCAAATTTGTAAAAGATAAAATTCCTGTGGACTCTACTAAATACACAGTAGAGGACGTAGATAAAAAGCTAGAGGAATACAAGTCAGAGGCAAATTTCTATGAAGAATTTGTCGCCAAGTGAGAAACTAGATATTTGTAAAGATTGTCCTAAATTCTCAAAAAATTGGTGTCGTGTATGTGGCTGTTACATGCCATTTAAAACAAAAATGCGTTGGATGACATGTCCAATCAAAAAATGGTAGAAATACCAACAATAGAAATACCAGCTGTAAAAACAATAGAGACTATATCTATACCTTTACCTACAGCTGATGTTCCTAGTTATGTTCCTATGGTTATTCCTCCAAGTGATTTAGAAGCTAAAGAGGAAATACAAGCGGAAACTACAGAGACAACTGAGCAACCACCTCCACCAAAATTAAATATTCCAATTGTTAATTTTGAAGTCCCATTACCTACCGCAGATACAGTAGTTGTCGCAGGATATGCGGCTGTATCAGCTGTGGCAGTAACGACTTTTGCTCAACCGTTCTTTGACTTTATTAAAAAGAAGATACAAAAACTACTACAAACCAAAATTGATAAATGGAAGAAGAACCGAAAAAAAGAGGACTCATAGGAAAATTAAAAGATGTTGCTGAAGATAAGGAACATCAAATAGAAGTACTGGGTACTTTTGTCAGACTTGGCGTAGTGGTCTGGTCAGGCTTCATCATCACTATGAACTACGTTGATATACCAATGGTTAAGAAGTCTGGAAACAGCGATATCACGTTCGTCGCCAGCGTATTTACGGGAGCCCTAGCCACCTTCGGGCTTACTACCGGTAAGAACGGTGGAGGTAAAGCACCTGAATGTCCTATGGCACATAGAGATAAACCAAAAGCATGAAAAAATTAATTCTGCTTTTAGCTCTGTTATCACCCAGCATAGCTAGAGCAAATACTGTCACTCCTCAGTTCACTACTGGGAATATGACGAGTAATACAGTCACAACTCAGACTATAAAAGAAGTTACGAAAAAGAAAGTTATGGGTGGTGCCGTAAGTACATGGTCTGGCACTAACGTTACTGCTGATGCAGATATCGCTGGGTCAGGTACTAAATTCTCAATTAAAGATGACACAAAAGCTTGGTCACTAGAAACAGTGACTAGAGCTGCTGGTCTTATAGAAGAATGGGATATCACAACAGACTATACAATAAACTCCACTACAAATTCCTTCTCTGTCTTCTCACAATAGGCAGTCCGGTATTTGCTGAAGGAGATACCAATAATAATTCCAACCCAGTCGCTGCTGCGACGGGCAATGTGACCAATCAGGCAGTGCAATTTCAGAACAATGGAGCTCCCTCGAGACAGCAGTTTGCGCCGGGAACTTCATGTAATGGAAGCACTATGACGTTTAGCCCATTTTATATGGGAAATGATACAGAGCCTGAAACTGAAGATGGCTATGTCATCTCAGAAAACTGGGGATTTCAAATTAATTTCTCAGTTCCCTTGAATAGAGGTTTGACCAAACAATGTGAACGCATAGGTGCGTTACATGAAAGGAATATGAAACTCTCTCAAGAAATGACCAGAGCACTCAAATGCGCAGAACTACAGCGTAAAGGTTTTACCTTTCGTCCAGATTCTGATTCGGCTGACTTGTGCTCTGATGTCGTACCTATCCAATTAGTAAACAAAGAAAATGTTAGCAATTCTAAAACCACTCGTTCTAAGCAGCTTAAAAAGTGAAAAGTTTAAAAAATTCGTAGTTGAATTATTAGAAAAACTTGTAGAACAGAGTGATAACGAACTAGACGATACTGCTTTAAGAATCGTCAAAAAAGGCTTAGGCATACAGTAAATGAACAAAAAAGCAACCGAAGATCAATTCAACGAGTTGCATAACTTAGTTACGAAAGAGTTCCTCGCTCGAATTAAATCAGGCGAGGCTACTACCCAAGACTTAAAAGCAGCTTGTGATTGGCTTAAAACTAATGATATTAGTGGAGTTGCTTATAACGGAAACCCTCTAGAAAAACTAGCAAAGGTTATGCCAACTGTAGATCCAGAATTAGTACAGGCAAAGCTATATGGCAGGAACAGCTGAATACTACCGATCCAACCCAAAAGCGAGACGGAAAAGACTCGAACAACAAAGAAAATACAACAAAACTAAAAAGGGATTAAAAATACGTGTCAACGCAAATCGACTTAATCACAAACTTGGTACCTATGGAAATGGTGATGGAAAAGACGCTGCTCACTATAAGGGGAGTGATACCAAGGGACGACTCCAAAGTCCGTCAGAAAACAGAAAAAGCCGACTCAAAATACGTAAATGACCCCTCTACTACCTAGTCCAAAACATTACTTACACAATTTAATAACCATGACAAGTTCAGATTCTAAAAGGCTCTGGAGAAGAGCTGTAAAAGAGCACTTCAACTGTACATGTGTTTATTGCGGAGAAACTTATGAATTTAAAGAACTTACACTCGATCATGTCAAACCTCGTAGCAAAGGAGGACAGGATCTTACAACAAATGTTGTCTGTGCGTGCAGGCAATGCAATGCGGACAAAGGTAGTAGTCATTGGCTTGGATGGATGCGAAAGGCATTTGGATTTCAGCCAATGCGAGAGCTAATTATTCATCGACACATTAATTAAAATGAAACGTCCACATCCTAAAAATTATGCGATGTACGACCCTAGAGGTAAAGCAAAATATAAAAAGGATTTAGAAGCTTATCACGATGCTAAAAATGCGGAAGCTAAGAAAACTAAAGAGTCTAGTAAAACAAAGTCTAAATCTAATACAAAGTCTAAACCTCAAACTAAGTCGAATACAAAGTCTAAAACACCTACCAAACGACCCGGCATGACAAAAGCTGAAAAGCAAGAAATGCTTAAGGGTAATTCAATTCAGGACAAAGAAAAAGCTACAAAGACTAGGACAAAAACTAGAACTCAAACTAAGTCAAAGACTACACCTAAAGCTAAGTCAAATACAAAGAGTACACCTAAGAGAGGTACAGGTGCTAAAAAGAGTACACCTAATACAAAGTCTCAACCTACAGCAAGCCAGCGTTTAAAAGCTACCGGAAAAGGTCTGAAAGACTTTGCTGATAAAGCTACGAAAGAAGGAAAGAAAGCTGTAGATACTGTAGGAAAGAAGGCAGGAGAGACAAAAGGTAAAATTGCTAAAGCTCTAGATAAACCATCTCCAACTAAGAGACCTACAACCCGTTTACAAAAACTTGCATCTGGAGCTAATAAAAAATTACAAAAAGCCGGTACCTATGTAAAGGGAGACCTGAGAAAAAATATTGGTAAGGAGTTACTTAAAGTTGGTAGAGGTATAAAGAAAGATCCTAAGTCACTTTTGAAAGGTGCAAAGGGTGGTCTCTTTGCATATGCATCAGAAAGACTTACTGATGCTGCACAGAAAAGAATTGCAAAAGCAACAAGTAAACGAGGCAGAAATCAAACTTTTAAAGAATTTAGCAAAGACTGGGACCGGATACATCAAGAAAGGAAAACACTTCCAACAGCGAAAAGAACACTTAAAGGAATAGGAAATGTTCTTACTGGTAGAAAATATACTCACAATAATAAAACTCGTATCCAAGAACTAAACGAAGAGAAGCAGGCAAGAAAAAAGAAAGAGAATAAAAATCAATCTTCTAGTCCAAAGAAATCTCTTTACGCTAAAACTAATACTGATAAGACTAAGAACAATACTAGTAAAGATCTAAAGATTAATAAATCTTCTGATTACTTGAAGAAGACAAACTTACCTAGCTCAGAAGGCGGTAAGTATGTAAAAGCGCCTAAGAAGAAGAAGATGGGTGCTATAGAAAAACGCAACCGAGAACGTTTTGGAGACGCTCACGTTGACAGATTAAAAGAGCAGTACAAATCATTTAAAGCTTCAAGAGGCGATAAAGAAAAAAGGAAAAAGCATAAAGAGAAATACGGAGTTAGGTAAACCAATAACCGCCCTCGCAAGAGGGCTTTTTTAATGAAGCAAATTATTAAGCCGCTTCTCGGCAATGGGAAGAAGGCTCTAGTAACGGGTGCGGATTTAGCTGTCAAGACTGCCAAGAGAAAGAACGTACTAAAAGGTAATGGCACCGGTAATGAACTTGCAGGTTCTTATGCCAAAGAACAAATAGCTAAAGCTAAAGCCAGCCAGTCCACCTTCGTACCAGAAGAAACAGTAGCCGAGCTTAGTTATAAGCCTTCTGACAACTATGTAAAACAACAAAAGCAAAGACTTATAGATACATCCGAGATCTATTCGTTTAACAAGTTACAAAATAATCGCCCTACCAAACTGACTGACATAACTGAATGGAATAGTGAGTTTGACGTAAATACTAAAGAACATTTATTAGACTTTGGTAAAGCAGTTAAGTATCTTTTTCCCGGGAAAGTAGGAGACGAAAACTTTTATGACTTTGGAGAAATACACAAACTTTACGAAAACCTTGGTTATTCAAGAACTAAAAATGGCATTAAATATAATGTGCAATTAAGTACAGGAGTTTATGGCGGAAAGAATAAATATGCTGGCGGTCCAGTTGTTGGTACTAAGCAAACAGAGTTAAGACGATCAAACCAAAGAAAGTCTGGTAAAAAAAGAGCTGAAAGAATAGTTGCAAACGGTTATTCTAGTCAGGCAGACAAAGATCACTTTGACGATTTAGGAAAACAAGTTGAAGCCGGTAATAAAAGAATTTTTGAAGAGACTGGTATAAAACCTAAAGGTACTACTGGATATGTTTTAGAACACAACATATTACAAAGTAGTCGTTACTGGGATGTTCATACATCTAGTAAAAACTCTGACATAACTAATACTTTTGTGTGGAACAATCCAAAATTTGTAAACTACAAAGGTAATGTAGAAGAACATTTAAAGAAATTACCCGGAGAACCATTTGCAGTAAAGATGAATGGTACTCACGACAAAATGGAAATAATACACATAGACACAGACGAAGTTATTGGTTCGCTAAATCTAGGAGATGATTACAAAGCTCTCTTTAAGCGTCTACAAGAAGACTTTGCATAATTTATCCACATTCGTACATGAAAGACGTTTTAACGTCCTTACAGGGTGATTTCAAGCTGTTTCTGCAAGCATTATGGGACCAGCTTGATCTCCCTTCACCAACTAGGGCGCAATATGCCATTGCAGACTACTTACAACACGGACCAAAAAGACTACAGATCCAAGCCTTCCGAGGAGTCGGAAAAAGTTGGATTACTGGAGCGTTTGTGTTGTGGACTCTGTTTAATAACCCAGAAAAGAAAATAATGATAATTTCCGCTTCTAAGGAGAGAGCGGATAACATGTCGATCTTCTTACAAAAACTTATTATTGAAACTCCATGGCTTTCTCATTTACAACCGAAGTCCGACGATGCAAGGTGGTCCAGAATAAGCTTCGATGTGTTGTGCTCACCCCATCAGGCGCCAAGCGTAAAGTCGGTGGGCATCACTGGTCAGCTCACCGGAAGTCGAGCCGATCTTATGATCTTGGACGACATCGAGGTTCCGGGAAACAGCATGACGGAGTTAATGCGTGAGAAATTACTTCAACTCTGTACCGAAGCCGAATCAATCCTTACGCCGAAAGACGATAGCCGTATTATGTATCTCGGGACTCCTCAGACTACTTTTACTATTTATCGTAAGTTGGCAAGCAGGAATTACAGACCGTTTGTTTGGACCGCAAGATACCCAAGAGACAATACCCCTTACGAAGGACTTATAGCTCCTCAGCTACAAGAAGATATAGATGGAGGAGTAGCTCCTTGGGCACCTACCGATGACAGATTTTCAGATGATGACCTCGTTGAAAGAGAAGCGTCTATGGGACGCAGCAACTTTATGTTGCAATTTATGTTGGATACAAGTCTCAGTGATGCTGAGAAGTTTCCTCTCAAGATGGCTGACCTTATTGTTACCAGCGTTAATCCTACTAAAGCACCCGACAATATCATATGGTGCTCAGATCCAAGAAACTGCCTTAAAGACTTACCAACAGTTGGTTTGCCGGGAGACTACTTCTACTCACCTATGCAACAGCAAGGCGAATGGAGTGACTACCAAGAAACCATCTGCTCGGTCGATCCCTCCGGTAGAGGAGCCGATGAGACAGCCGCCTGCTATATCTCGCAAAAGAATGGCATACTATATGTACATGAAATGCGTGCCTACAGAGACGGGTATTCAGATTCAACCCTGTTGGATATCCTAAGAGGCTGTAAGAAATACAAAGTAAATACACTAGTTATTGAATCTAACTTCGGTGATGGGATAGTAGCTGAACTATTTAAAAAACACCTACAGCAAACTAAACAAAGAATACTAGTAGAAGAAGTTAGAGCAAATGTTAGAAAAGAAGACAGGATTATTGATACTCTCGAGCCTATTCTTAACCAGCACCGTCTTGTTGTTAACAAGTCTCTCATCGAATGGGATTATAACTCCAACAGAGAAGCTGCTCCAGAAGAAAGGCTTCTATACATGCTGTTCTACCAAATGAGTCGTATGTGTAGACAGAAGTTTGCCGTTAAACACGACGATAGACTCGACTGTCTAGCACAAGGCGTTAAATACTACATAGATGCCTTTAGTATCTCTGCACAGGAACAGATCAACTTAAAGAAGAGAGAAGATTGGGCTGATTACTTAGAAGCCTTCCATGATGATCCTCAAGCGGCTACAAACCACTTAGTAATGGGAATGAATCTAGATCAACGTAAAGAAGCTAGAGGAAAAGCTAATACAAAGGGAGCGCCTACATGGACATAAAAGAAAACTTCCTTAGTGTTGACCAATACAAACAGATAACTGAATACATCTATAAGACTGACTTCCACTACACAAGTCAAGATCAGGTAATGTATGGCAAGTTAAATCAAGAATGTCTAGATTTCTTCCCTAAAGAGATAAATGGACTGAAATACCATCACCATGTGATTAACTGCTATACACCTAGATCATTAGCTGTCTTTCATGTAGATGCAGCCGAGAACGAGAAGTCTAATACTCTCATTTACTACCCCTGTCCTACATACAACCTAGATGAAGGTGGTACGACAGAAATACTAATAAATAACCAAATAGTAGGTATTAGACCTATCTGCAATAGAGCATTGGTGTTTGATAGCAGCCTAATGCACAGAGCTACACCTTATAGAAACTATCCCCGTTTTACCGTTGGTATCATTTACGTCTGACCGATGGCGGTCTAATAGGGGAGAGAAGGGTGGACTCTCCCTCCTTAATACAACTATTAGCTGGATATCCATGAAAGATATCACCTCTAATTACTACCACTAAAGGGTTCAACTATATGGAACATAAGTTAAAGATTAATCACTTTAAAGAGTTATATAAGAGTTTAAAGACTCCTTTCCCACCTATTAACTTCCTAATACTTGGTATGTTGATTGGTTTAGAGCAGAGATGGATAAATCTCAAAGCAGAACAAACAGTAGACATGGCTATAGACGATTACCACGAAAAGATGGATGAACTCTCAGAACCTGTTTATAAAGCAGTGATAGAAGAGGTAGAGAATGGATATACCATCGGCTATTTCCCAGAGGAAGAGGATAAATGAGATACCCGACCACCGTTATTGATAATTTCCTTCCTGACCCTGATGAAATAGTTAGATTCATGAATAGATGTGCGTTTGAAGAGGATATGCCTATGTATCCCGGTAAACGTACCAAACATATTCACCTTTTAGACATGAAGCTGCATGAACACTTGGATTACAAGATATGTAGCTTGTTTAAAATGCAAAAGACATCTAATATATCCAGTGCTTACTTCTTTCAGAAGATAGAACCTCAATATCCTAAATGGGACGAGAGGAGCTGCGATATGATCCATGTTGACTCACCATGTGAAATGGGTGGTGTTATATATCTAGATAAAGATCCTGACCCTGATGCAGGCACGTCTACATATAACCAAAAAAACTTCATTCATATGCCTACAGCAGTTAACCAACTGTGGTGGGACTTATATGCAGGAAAAGATATAGATGTTGAGAAGTATAAGGAAGAATATCACAAATACACAGATCAATTTGAAGAGACGGTCACGGTTAAGAACAGATACAACAGGTTAATACTGTTTGATGGTACAACCTACCATAGATGTCCCACCCATGGAGATAAAACCAGACATACTATTGTTTTCTTCTTCGGAGATCCGTCTGTAGGACCAAATAGATATGAAAATGCACCACCTTTGAATAGAGTTTTATGAAACTTTTTTTAGATTCCGCAATTGTTGGAGAGATAGACGAAAGGTTGAATACTGGAGTTATCTCAGGGGTTACTACCAACCCTACATTGATTAAAAGAAGTGGTAGAGAACCAGATGATGTATATGCTGACTTAATTAAGGATATTGGTGTTACTGATTTGTCAATTGAGGTAAATGGCTTCAATTCCCGGGACTTAATCCTTAATGGAGTTAGATATGGTGAACTCTGGAAGAATGAGGCGACTATTAAGTTACCTTGCACTGTAGAAGGTATTAAAGCCTGTAGAACCCTTTCCTTTATGGGTATTAGGGTAAATATGACCTTAGTGTTTAGCGTTGAACAGGCGATCCTCTGTGCGTTAGCT